>Ga0247841_10006813_pt1 | contig 17351 bp, 22 predicted proteins | sample LaCruzMarch2015__2_FD_192410 | JGI IMG/M metagenome (GOLD analysis project Ga0247841, IMG submission 192410) | Freshwater microbial communities from meromictic Lake La Cruz, Castile-La Mancha, Spain - LaCruzMarch2015_18m | ecosystem: Environmental > Aquatic > Freshwater > Lake | place: Spain... | reverse complement strand
TTATAAATTCTTTTCTTGAAAAAAAATAAAAATGTATCCTTATATTTTTAAGTTTTTATATTATTTATAAATAATTTTAATATTAAATTATTTTTTTGTGTAAATTAATTTAATAATTTTTATATATAAATGGCAATTGTACTTTATAATAAACAATCAAGTATAACTACTAAAGGTAAATATTATATATATATAAATTAAATCATAATATTTTATAAATATTATATTAAATAGAAATTTTTTGATAAGTATTTTTTTATATAAATTAAATCATAATATTTTATAAATATTATATTAAATAGAAATTTTTTGATAAGTATTTTTTTATATAATAAATATATGTTATAAAAAAGATTTAAATTTATGATTAATAAATATAATAGAATAACAAAAGCACAAACTATTAGTAATTTAAATGAACTGAATATATTAAATGAATTAAAAGAAATTGATAAACTTAATTTAGTTTTAGATTTAGATAATACAATTATATATACAAAAATTTTTGATACTAAAGATATACTGAAGATTAAATTTTATGAATTATTTAGAAAAGATAATTTATTAGGAAAATTTACACTCGGTTATAAAATTTATTTTGTTTATATAAGACCATATTTTACTTTTTTTTTAAATACTATTAAAATGTATTTTAATATATATGTATATACTAATAGTCATTCAATTTATTGCCAAAACATAATTGATTTATTAAAAAAAAAATATTTACATTTTGAAATTAAAAAAATTATTTGTAGAAATACATACAATAATTCTTTAGTTAAACAATTATCTGTTATTTGTGACTGTCAAGATGATTTACATTTTTTAACAAATATGTTAAATTACAATGAATTTATAAAAAAAACTATTATTATAGATGATAACATTGATGTGTGGAAATTTGATAATGATAATTTAATAAATGTTGAATCTTTTAATGAATTGACATTAAAAAATAATTTAATTGATGATACACTATTAATTTTAACGAATAGATTATTTATAATACATAACAATTACATATCAAATTATTATAATATTTGTAATTTTGATATAAAAAAATTAATATCAAAATATAAATTATATAATAATTGATTTTTAATCTCCTCATGTTTTATCATAAAAAAAAAAAAGAATATTCAGAAGTTTCTGAAAATAAATTAAATATAAATAGTGATTATTTTAATATTTTTCAAAATGAATTAAAAAATATCTTTAACAAAAATAATAATGAAGTAATTAATCAAACAATTGATCAAACAATTAATGATAAAGTTAATAATAAAAAAATTTATAATGATGTAAATAATGAAGCAACAAATAATCTAAATAATAATTTTACCAAAAAAATGTTCAACACAAATTATAAAAATATAGAATTAAATAATAATGATATTTTTTTATTAAATATGTTCATAAATTACATTGAAAACCAAAATAACAAATAAAATTTTGTACAATGAGTATAAAATAAAATATTATATTTATCTTATACTATAACTAGATGGATGATCAAGATAATATTCATGATAATAATCAATATAAAGTTCATGATAAAAATAATTGTAAATATAGTAATTTAAATATATATGAACAGCAAAATAATAAAAAAATAAATTTTTTATATTACACAAGTTATTTAAATTATAAAAAAAAAATTTTTTTAAATATCAATAAAGATTTTAAATTGATAATAAATTTATTCAACGATAATATATGTGAAATTTTAATGAATATATATATGTTAAAAAAAAAAAATAAAATATCAGATAAACATTTTAGCAATTTGGGTTATATTTTTAATTATATTGAAAAATTAGATACAATATATTTTGTGGATCAAGAAAATTTTTTTACAATATTAAATGATTTTTATATAATTTATATAATATGTACTTGGATAGATGTTTTTTTTGAAAATTATTTATTTAGGGAACTTATTGATTATAAAATGCTAATTGAAAATATAACTAAAATATATTCAACATTAAATAAAAAAATATTATTATTTAAAATTTTTGATGAAATTGTTAAAACTAATAATGATGATTTGGCAAATCAAAAAATAATATATTTGGCACAAAAATTATCTTTTGATTTATTTATGTTTTATGATTCAAATAAAATATATCACATAATAACCAGTAGTTTTATTTTTATTAATAATTTATTATCAAATGAAACAAATAGAGAATTTTCTAAAATAATTAATAGAAATAATATATTATTAAATGTATTTGAAAAAAATAAGCATATTTTTATAAATGAGTATGATAAAAATAAAAAAATATTTAGTGATATATATTTAAATGATATTGAATTATTTGTTAAATTTAAAATTAATAAAAATCCCACAATAACTAATTTTATTAAAAACATTAAATATATTGAAGAATTGTGACATATATTGTTAAAAAATTGAATTTATTAATATATATATTTAAGGATATTATTTATATAACATCCCATTAATAATAATGAATGAATATAGTATAATAGAAACAAAACAATTCAGAGGTTGTGGTTTTATGACCGTTTGTAAATATAATAATGCCGGAGACCTGATTTATATTGGAGATAAAGATAGTCAGATTGTGACTGTTATTGATACTCTGGACTATAATATAATTGGAACAATTGAGGGACATAATGGGATAATATGGAATTTAGATATTTCAAAAGATGATTTGATATTAATTACTGCTTCAGGAGATTTAACAACAGGATTTTTTAACGCAAAAAATGGTATTAAAATATATCAGTCAAATGAAAAATGTATTCCTAAATATGTATGTGCTCAAAAAGATCATTCAACCTTCAAAACTACAAATTTAGTAGGAATTATTTGTGAAGCATTAACTAGAAAATCAACAACATACATTAGTATTTATGATTTAGATACTATTAGAGAAGAAAATTTTGGAGAAAAAATAAAATTATTATGGGTAAAACAATCTAAACCCAATGTTATGACTTGGTTGACAAATAATGAATTATTAATTGGTTGCGATGATGGTACAATTATTCGTAGAAATATTAATGATTTAGGTGGAGAATTTGAAAAAGAATATCAAATTCACACACAATCTATTAAATCTATTGTATGGAATAAAAGTCGTACACAAATTTTAACAGGATCATTAGATTGTGAAGCAAAACAAATAGAAATAAAAGATGATGGATTAAATATTTTATACACATATAAATCTACTGTTCCCATTAATTATGCTATTTGGAATCATAATGATAGAAAAGTTATTTTAGGAGGAGGGATTGAAGCAATGAATGTTGCCAAGACATCAGATAATGATTTGAATATTAAAATATATAGAACCTCAGACCAAAAATTAACTAATCATATAGGTAGTCATTTTGGTCCAATTAGATATATTGATATAGCATCTAATTCAAAAAATTTTATGACTGCAAGTCAAGATGGGACAGTAAAAATTTATTTTATTACAGATGTAGAAACGAATGGAAAAAAAGTAGAACAAAATACACAAAAAGTTAAAGAATCAGAAAAAGATAAAATTAGATTCGAAAGATTTGGTAATGGGTTATATTGTGATGATAGTTTAAAAAATGAAACTAATAAAATGATCAATTTAAGTTGGAAATCACCTAAAGTACCTAAAGTAAAAGAACAAGTTGTTAAAAAAAATTGGGTACCAGGTATGTCAAGATCAACCGATGATGATGGAATATATAAGGCTAATGATAGAATAAATCTTGATGATAAAATGGATGAATATAAAAAACAACAAGTGGTACTAAATTCTACAATAAGAATAACAAATTTACCATATTGGATTAGAATAAAAGATTTAGGTGAATTATTTGATTTATACGGAAGAATTGAAGAAAGAGGTGGTATAAAAATAAAAGATTATGGTGATACTACAATGGCTTTTATTAAATATGTTTATCCTGAATCAGCAATTAAAGCAATTGAAAATATGGATGGTTATTCAATTGAACATCTTATTATAAAAGTTGAAATGGCACTACAAAAGTGATAATCAACTTTTATAATGGTGATTATTTTATATGAATATTTTTTATTATTTTAATTTATAAGTAATAATAGAATATTTTTTTGAATTATTATAATTTTTATATACTAGTTTTATATTTTTCATCATAATTTAAATATTTTTTATATAATAATAAAATATATTATTTGGATGTGTATTTTTATTTTCATTTTTATTGTCATTTGTCAATAATCCAAAAAGATTTATATTTACTGATTTTTGTTCAACTTTATGTTATGGTTTTAATTTAAAATATATTGTTTCAAAAAAATATTTATTAAACTTATAATAATTGTAATAAATACCTTTTTTAATAATAAAATTTAAATAATTATTATTTAGTTTTTTAAATTATTTTAAAACAACATAAAAACTTAAGAATATAAATATATAATCATACACCAAAAATTTTTTTTTAATAAATTAATGTAAAAAAGTTGATAAAAATAAAATATATTTATAATATTTTTATTAACATGTTGAACCATATAACAAATGAAGATACAATTATATTTAGTCCTTATTATAATAAGCCAATAGATATTAATTTATTATCTCAATATAATAAAATAATATTTAGTGATTATGAGTTGAATGAAAAATATAAAAATATTAATCTTATAGTTAAACCTATTGTTTCTAAGTTTAATCAAGAAGTAGAATTACCTGAAAATTTAACTAATTTAACTTTTGGTTATGATTTTGATCAAAAAGTAGAATTACCAAGGAATTTAACACATTTAACTTTTAGTTGCCTGTTTAATCAAAAAGTAGAATTACCTGAAAATTTAACACATTTAACTTTTGGTTATTATTTTAATCAAAAAGTAGAATTACCTGAAAATTTAACACATTTAACTTTTGGTAAACGTTTTAATCAAAAAGTGGTTTTACCATTCACTATTAGATATTTAAAATTACAAAATGATAAAGTTCATAATTTAGATTATTTACCTGAAGGAATAGAAGAATTAGTATTAGGTCATTATTTTAATGATTATGATACATTATGTAATTTACCCAATTCATTAAAAATAATTAAATTGTATAAAGGATACAATGGTAATTTAAAATGTTTACCAAAAAATACAAAAATAGAATATTATTAATGATAATAAATTATAATTTAACATAATTACCAATTAAAAAAAAAGTTGATAAAAATAAAAAATATTATATGTATAAAACATTGTTTAATTATGTTGAATTATATAACAAATGAAGATACAATTATATTTAGTCCTTATTATAATGAGCCAATAGATATCAATTTATTATCTCAATATAACAAAATAATATTTAGTGATTATGAGTTGAATGAAGAATTATTTGAAAAATATAAAAATTTTAATCATAGAGGTAAATATATTTATTCTAGGTTTAATCGAAAAGTAGAATTACCTGAAATTTAACTCATTTAACTTTTAGTGTGTTGTATAATAAAAAAGTAGAAATACTTGATAATTTAACACATTTAACTTTTGGAAATGAATTTAATCAAAAAGTTGTATTAGCATTCGTGATTAGTTATTTAAAAGTAGAAAATGATAAATCACACAATTTAGATTATTTACCTGAAGGAATAGAAGAATTAGTATTAGGTGTCTATTTTATTAATAAGACTGGAATATATTAGCGACATATACTTTTTTATGTTTTAAATGCAAATATTTTATATGTGTATTTTTATATTTAAATGAATTAAAAATTAATAGAATTATGTTTAATAGAAATCAATAAATTAAATCAAAGTATAGATATAAAAATATATAAAGTTAAATATACTAATGAATATTATTTAAATTTTATTTTTTATATATTAAATAACATCAATAGATGGAGTTTTATTACTAATTTAAAAAATTATAATTCTAAATTTAAATTTTATTATAAAACAATTTATAATAAGTTTTTATTTTAGAGTAAAAAAAATATATTTAAAAATGCTTTTTATAATTTTCATTTTAAATTAAATACTAATTTATTATTAATTGACACCCAATTAATAATAAATATGGTTCAGAAAATATTGTTATTAATCCTGAATATAAAAAAAAGAAAATTATCAAATTATCAATCATTTGTAATAAAAATAATTTTATTCATTCTGTTGAAGTGTTTGATTTAAAAACTAAAAATGATAATTATAATACTATTGTTCGTGATTTAAAAATTGTTTATCAATCATTAAAAAAAGTTAATATAAATAATAAATCAAAATATTTTAATTTATTATGTGATAAAGCCTTTAAAACTAAAGAAATTTTTAAATTAAATAATAAAAATATAAAAATATTTACCCCAGATAAATCAAATAGTTTAATAAAAAATTCGAATTATAAAAATAAAAAACTAAAAAAAAGAATAAAAGTAGAAAATGTGATAAATAAAATAAAAAGAAATGAAAGAGTAAAAACAAGAAAAGATAGAAATATAATCACTTATATGAGTTGGGTTTATATAAGTTGTTTAATAAATAATTTAAGATGTTAATTGATAACAATTAATATTTTTCAAAATTACATATATAAATATTAAAAAATAAAAATAATATAAAAATAAATTAATGTAATTACTGTTAGATAAAAAATAATTATTAAATTTAATTTTTCAATATTAAAAAGTATATAAATACAATAATAAAAAATATTTAAAAAATATTTAAAAAATAAGTATTTAGGTCTAATATATGCTACTATTATAAAATTTACAATTAAATTATTAATATTGTTTTTCATTTAATTTATAATAATACTTTTTATAATTTTAAAAAGTATTACACACTAAGGTAAATATTATAAACATATAAAATAATTTTAGGTTCCTCTAAATTACAAACTACATTTTCTACTGATTTTTTATTTTTTTTCCATATATCATTTGGTATTAAATTAAACAAATCATCTATATATTCAGATTCCAAAAAATAAATAATATCATATTTGTCATATTCATCTACAATTATAGATTTATTTTATTGTTCTTTTTTTCTTCTTGTTTTTCTTCTTGTTTATCTAGTTCCATATTATTTTGATTATAAATATATATATGTATTGTCTTTACTATTATTTAGTAATTATAGGTATATTAGACATTTTATTAAAAATTCAATTATTTTTTTAAATCTGATTTTATTTCTTCTAATTTTAATACAAATGAATCTAATTTTGTTTTAATTTGATTTTGAGTCATATTTCTACTATTATTTGTAAATCCATTAAAATCATCGGAAAATATTTTAATTTGATTATTTGTTTGTTTAATAGAATTAAGTTGTGTTATTGTTGGTTTAGTATATGTTCGACTAGTTTTAATTTTTTTTTCAAAAATAATCGTATTTGGGCCATACGTATTTGAATTAACTGAAAGTACAGGTGTTTGGTCATTTGTACCAAAACCTTTTTTTATATTTGTAAGTAGTTGTTCAATTGTACAGTTATAACCAAATTGTTCTAATGTTTTTCTTAAATTATATGATAATAAACCACAAGGTGTGCCATCTGGTTCTCTTACATCATAACTAACTTTAGCATCTAGACATCCAGAAAGAACAAAAATATTTTTATTATTTGATATAGGTTTTCTTTTACTTAAATTTTGTTTTACCACACGATTAGCATTTGTTAGTGTGAATGAATATGGAAGATCTGTACATGAAGCAGAATTACAACTATCAAATACCCAGATTATTTTTTTTTTTACTGGAGCCAATGCTGATAAGAATTTGTAAATTATATCATCTGTTATCATTCCAGATTTGATGTAATCTAATGGAACTATACATTCATCTTTACCATCGACTTCATCTCTATCTCTATCAATCATATTAGTTCCATGACCAGAATAATAAATAAAAACTTCATCAATAACTTCTTTTTTACATCTGATATAAATTGTGTTTAATGCCGATAAAATATTAGAAAATGTTGGTTGTATAAATCCTTGTTTATCAATCAATATATTTATATTTGATTCTAAATAATTATAATTTGTTTTAATAACTTCTTTAATTTTAATCACATCGTTTTGACAACCATTTAATTGTTCAGATGTTCCTGTATAATTTATACCAATCAATAATGCTATTTTTTTATTATAATCCATATTTTTTTATTTATATTTAATTAATGTACATATTAATTTGTTTTTGAGTGTTAAATTTATTTATAAAAAGAATTTTATCCATTATTAAATATTTATTTTTTTAATTTATCTAATCTTGACATATTTTTACCTTGTTCCTTTAATAATTCCTGAATACATTCTTGGATATCATCAGTTTGAAAACAAATAGATTGGATTTCAGCAGGTGATAACACATAATCAACAAATTATGAAGAAGGAAATACAAATTCGGTTAAATCGTTTAATTTAAATTTTGTATTGACTATGGATTTGATTGTGCTAACATTTGCTCTTATGAATTCTTGTTTAAAATCAATTCTACCTGGACGCAAAAATGCCTCATCTAATTTTTCAGGATGATTTGTTGTAAAAATTACCATTACACCATGTAATTCAATAAGTCCATCCAAAATATTTAATAAACAAGATAGATTTATCACATCATCATTGAATTTACTCAAATCAATATTATAACTTGAAGATTTACCCATTTTTTTAAAATTTTTTCTATTGAACCTAATTTATCTTTTTTATTTTCTTTTGTATCTTTTCCAATTGTTTTTTGCTGTTGTTGTTTCAGTTGTTCTTCTAAATCAAAACATTCTATTTCATTTGTATCATCTGTTAATTTATTTTCACAAGAATTTTCTTTATCTACTACATCAAATAAATCTGTTGATTTAGTTTCATTATCATCTTCATCACCATCTTTATTTTTTCTTGACAACAAAATATTATTTTTAGAAGCATCACAATCTTCTATAATAAAACATAATTCCCTAGCATCATATTCTTTATGATTTATTAAACGGTTTCTAAAAATTGTTTCTAATTCTTCACAAGTTTTAATCTTACTCCAATTAATAATTATTCCATGTCTTTTTGTTCTATTTAAAATTCCTTTAATAGTTGATGTCTTCCCACAACCGGGAAATCCATATAATAAAAATGTTGCTTTATAAGTATAACCAATTGTTTTGTATTCTTGTTCATACTTGGTAACAACTTTATTTTCAACTTCTTCTTCATCATAAATGAATTTATCAACATATTTTATAAATTTTTCTTTTCCTTCAAAAAATATATTTGTATTCAAATCCTTATTATTGGAAAATAAATATTCTCTAAATTTTAAATTAAGACCAGAATATTCATCCTTATAAGAATGTGTATATTCATAAATCCAATGTTTTCCTTCATATTTTTCTTTATTTTTATCATTGTATTTTTTCACACATTTGCCAATAAATTTATTTAAAATTGCAATTTTGTTTTTCTTTTCTTCATCTGTAATTACTTTAATATAAGGTTCAGGTTTACAAAATATTACCAATTCATATGTTTTTACTTTGTCATTTGTATGAGTAGATTTTTTATTTTGTCCATTATTATCTCCTGAATCGTCAGATTTTTTTCTGTTGGAATAATTTTACAGTAAATTTTATTTTCTGGTTCAATTAAAATTTCAGATGTATCTGACGGAATAAGAACAAAGTTTCTTTCATTAGTATCATCCGAATAATAATCAATACACACATTCAAAATTTCTACCATATTTGTTATACCATTAATTTTATCTAAATTATATCGGATATAATCATTTATAGCCAGATAATTTATGGAATATAATTGTCTGGTTGAAGCATCAGATTTTTAAGAATCTTTATGAACCTTTATCTCATGAACTGGAAATTTTATACTAACTACTTTATATATGGTATCTGAATAAATCAATTCTTCCACCCATTCGTATATTAAATTGAATACCCGTATAATTAACGGTACAAACATAAACATTATTGGTATAAGTGTTTTAAGGTATTAAAATTCACCATTCAATGAATTTGAATTAATTTGAGTTAAACCCATTAAAATATATATTTGAGATGTCAGGTCTGTATTCATCAATTATCTAATAAAGTAAATAACAAAAAACAGGTATTTGGACAATAGTCACAGAATTATTTATTCAATTTTTTTAAAAAAAACTGAATTTTATTTAAATATATCAGTCAATTGAGATTATATTATAATGTCAAATTTTTACTTACAGATATTTAAATCTATTACTTGGAATCATGAATATCATTATCATGAAATAAAAATGGATGAACAATTTAATAATTTTAATTTAGTTTTAAGTAATGCATACAATTGTGATGGAACAAAAATTTGCATAAAATCAATAAATATTGAAGAATTGTTTAATAGTTCACTACATGATGGATTAAAAAAACTCACAATTGAAAGAAATGGATTTAATAGTTCAAAAATAACTATTTTATCAAATTTACCTTTAAAATTAAAAAAACTTAAATTAGTATATGTTAAATTAAAGTTAGACAATTTACCTTTAGAATTATAAGTTTTAGAATTATATGGTGGATGTTCTGAATGTTGTTTAGATTATTTACCATCAAGTCTTAAAACACTTATAATTCAATCAAATTTAAAAACAAGTTTGGATGACCTTCCACCAACATTAGAAAATTTGTTTTTGTTATTAGAATATACACGGGATTTAAAAAATTAGCCTTCTGGATTAAAATTTTTACATATAAATTCTAAAGAAAAAATAAATATTATTTTACCAAAACACATGAAATATATAATGAATCCAGATGATAATAATTGGTTAGGACATATGTTATTAAAAACATATCCTAAAATAATATATAATGACAATTTGTATAAAAATTCAATTGAAAGATATGATGATGAAGTTGATGAAGTTGATGAAGTTGATGAAGTTGATGAAGTTGATGAAGTTGATGAAGTTGATGAAGATATAAATGTATTTATCAATAATTGAAGATGAATAAAAAAAATTGATTTTTTAACAATTTTAAATAATAGTTTTTTTAAAAATATGAATAATAATTCTTGGATAATATGGAATACATTGGTAAAAACTGATTATAAAATAACTTATATAACTATAAATGTAAATTATATACCAAATGTCATTTATCGTAATTCACTTGAAATTAAGATTAAATTTGAAAATCATGACATGATTGAAAAATTTTCAAATTTGGTTTTTAAACAATATGGAATTGATATAAGATTTAATATTTACGATAATTCATTTGATATTGAATTAAAAAATTCAAACCCAACACATATGTTAGATAATAAAAATATATTAGAATGTTTACTATTTCCACCTGATGTCGATTGTATTGAAATTGTTGTTTTATCAAATCAATCTTTCTTTTCAGACACACCACACATTAAATTGCTCAATTTATCAGAAAATTTACATCAATTAAAAATATATTCACAATTCATATCATTTGATTTATCAAATCTTCCAACAGATATAATTTTATTGGATGTATCTGAATGTGAATCTAAACTAAATTTAGATTATTTGCCATGGGGATTGAAGATATTAAATTTGCCCAATATAAAACAAAGAAATTTTAATAATTCATACAATTTATCAGATTTATCAAATTTACCATTAAGTTTAATACAAATAAATGTAGGACACATTGTTTTTAAATCAATAAAAGATTTAATAGAAACATTTGACAAAAAAATTAAACAACAAATCGAATTAAACAACAAAATAAATTAAATGACAAATTTTGTGGTTGTTTATAAAAATTTATTTTTTATATATAAAATGTATATACTTGATAATTATATTATTTATTCAAATAAATAATACTAAGAATAGCAATTATTGATTCATATAAATGTAAGCCAGATAAATGTGCCAAAAAAAATGTCCTCCACGTAAAACAAGTAAACAAGTTATTAATATTGAATATATTGAAGATATTTGGAAACAAAATAAACTATATACAAATAAATCAGATTTAGTTAAAACCGACATTAATTATATTTCAAAATTAACAGATAAGAAAAATAGCCAAAATAGCGAAATCACTTTGTATTGGTTGTAATCAATGTGTTAAGGCTTGACTTTTTGATGCTAATCGTAAAATTAATCTACCAGAAGAAAATCCGGCAGACATTATTCATCGTTATACTCCAAATGGTTTTAGATCATATTGATTACCATTACTTAAAGCAAATACTATAATAGGTTAGATTAGGTTAAATAAAAAAATTTATATTTTATTTAACTGAATATAAATTATATTAAGCAACAAATCTAGTATATAATTTGATTAGTAAATTAAACTTTTATATTTATGATTATAATTTTTGTGATTAATATTTGTTGAATAAAATGATTTTCAGTGATAATTTTGAAATTAAATTTATAAAATATGTTATTGAATTAAAATTATTGTATGTTAAAATTAAAAAAGATTATGTTAATAATAATTTAGAAGGGTTGTATAATGCTTAAAAAATTAAAAACAAATGAGTTTGTAATATATATATTGTTAATAAAATAACTAATGATATATGTAGTTTTATATTGTTTGGAATATAAAGTAATAATTTTTTTATACAAATTTAGAAAAAGTTATACATCTTCATATAAATTATTCATATAAATTTAAAAAATTTAGAAATAATGGTTTTAATAAAAAATTAAGATTATCGATAGAAACTTATGGTGTTGAAAATAATATAGAATATATTACATCAGTACTATTACCAGACTCAAATTCAAAATACATATTGGAAAAATTAGGTTATATAAAAACTGACATTTGTTATATTAACAAAATTAATATTTATAATTAATTATAAATATTATATTATTTAATTTATATAAAGTAAATAAAACAATGAAAATTATTTATTTAGCAAATGATATTTATGAACAAAATATTTTGAAAAATAATATTCAAATAATAAACAAAAAAGAAAAAGCTAATGATGGTATAAATAAAAATATAATTGTTTGTGCTGGTAATCAATTAAATTCAAATAAAAAAATTGAAGAAGATGATTGTACAAATTTTATTGCTCAAATAAACAAAATAAATGACAAATTCATTAAATATATTTTATATGGGAGTTTGGATTTAGATATGGAAACAAATTGTACTGGGTTAAAAAAATCAATCGATAGTTATAAAAAAGATAAAAATTTTATTAATATTTTTGGCATAGACTATATAATTGTATTGGATACAATTATTATTTTTATTAACAATTTTTTTAACATAACAAACAATATTGATGCCAATATAACATCTACATGTTTTAAATATTTAATAACATTAGAACCAATTAAGTATAAAGATAATATGACTATTAGAAATTTGATTGAATTAGAAATAAATGAACTAACAAATATCATAAAAAAAAATATAAATATAAAGACAATGATATTTATGACACAAACTCCATTAGTTGTTCCAGATTATTCAAATAAAAAAATCAATATAATTAATACATTAAAATATATTGAACTTTTAAATAGATATTCTTATTTATTGGATAATTTAAATATATTTTGGATTTGTGGAGATTTGATACCAAGAAATGAAAACAGTACAATTAAAATGATTAAAAAAGATAATTTAGGTAATAAAATTTCACAACTTACTATAGAACAATATATTATTGGGGTATGTTCAGATAAAATATCAGATGATGAGTATGGAATTGTTGGAGGAGAATATAATTGTACGGTTGAAATTAGTACCAGTGTGGGTTTTGACATAGAATTAATTGATAACAAATTGCAATTGGATATAAATTATGCTATAAATGAAGTAAATAAAAATTTTGGATATTTAGAAATTGGTATTGACTATCGGAAAATAAATTATATGTCAAATACAAAACCAAATTTAAAACTAAATTCAAAGTTAAATATAGAATTTGTTGATGTGAATAAAATAGCATATAAAAAACAATTCAAATTAGAAGAATTGAAAAAAAAAATAAAAACACAAAATATATATGAACCAAATATTTTAGATAATATTGAATTATCTATTTCTGATTCGAGTGATGGGGAAATTAAAAGTCAATTGACTGATAATGAAGATCCATATAAATCTAAATATCTCAAATATAAAAAAAAATTATATAAATTAAGAAATAACAAAAAATATTGATTTTATTATAAAATAGATAAATATGGGATATAATATATTTATGATATGTCAAGACTTATTTGATAATTATATAAAACTTGTTAAATCAAAAAAATATACATATAACAAGGAAACAATTGATAATTTTATAATAAATTTTGTTGATAACAAAGACCCTACAAGAATTAACAAAATAAAACAATATATTGAATTAGGGTGTGATATTAATCAAAATATTTATGGTAAAACTATTAATTGGTTAGAATATTCAATTTATACCAATGACATTCCATTAATTGGGTTTTTAATAAAATCAAATGCTAATATAAATTTAATAAAAAAATCTGGTTCAAATATTATTTTTACTTGCATTCATGCTTCTAATCCACATATGCTAAAATATTTTTTGAATTTAGGAATTGATCCAAATTTAAAAAATAATGATTCCAATACTCCACTAATTGTGTCTCTAAGTTTGTCTGATGGTTTTGAATGCTCTAAAATATTATTAGAAGACAAAAGAGTAGATATACATGAATCAAATAAAATATTTTCATTAGTTGATTTGATTAATAATAAAATAGATAAAGGTAAAAATAAATATTTAGAACTACTTGATTTATTATTAAGGAGAAAAAAAAAAATAGATAAAAATGATATGGGAACATTAAGAGCATGTGTTTATTATAATCAAATTGAAAAAATAAAAATATTTTTAAATAATTTTCCGTCTTGTATAAATAAATCTTCAGATGATGAAGATGGAAATACAATAGTTCATATGGCTTTATATGAAGGTCATCAAGATCTATTAAGGTATTTTTTCACATTTAAACAATTAGATTATAAAAAAGTAAATTGTGAAGATGGTAATTATTTAGAATTTTTATGCTTTTATAAAATGATAGATTTATTAGACACATATTGTAAACAATATCCAAAAAGTTTGGAAATAACTTATAATTCTCACAGCATAATTGATTGTGTAATTACAATGAGTGATTTTAAAAATATGAACCAAAATAATTTTGAAGAAATTAAAAAAATCATACAAATTCTTATTTCTAATGGTGCTGATATAAATTATAAAAATGACATTGGATATACACTTATTTATCCATCTATTCAATATGGGAGTGTGGAGTTTGTTAAATTTATCATAGAGATGGGAGCCAAAATTAGAGAACCAATTATTAATAAGGATGATGAATTTCCACCTTTTATTAATAATGACACTATTGGTTTTGCTGTTCAATTAGGTTATTTTGAAAAAGTTAAAGTTCTTGTTGAAAATAATGCGATACTACATACTATTATTAAAAAAAATATTAAATTATACACTTGTATATTATTATGTTTGCGTTATAGTAGAGAAGATTGTTTTAATTATTTAATCGCTATACCACAAATTAACAAATGGTTAAATTCTGATATTCTTATAAAAAATTATTTATTTGATTATGCGCTTAAACATATATGTATAAATCAATCAATTTTAAAATATTTTGTTCCTGAATCAAAATTAAAATCAATTGATTTCAATGATCCTATATATAATTTATCACTTAATGAAAAAAAAATAGCACTTTGTGTTGATGAATATTTTGATTTAACTAATAAATTAGTTGTTCTAAGAGGATTAAAAGAATGTATTAAAATAATTAATAAAATTTCTGGAATCAATACAAACGGTAAATCACATTTAGCTATTTTGGAGTGTTTTAAAAATCTACATCATAATATTATCAATGGAATAAATGAGTATAAGGAAATAAAAAATATAAAAGATAATTTTTATGAATGGATTAATATTTTTTCTTCTATCATTTCTGAAAAATTAGATTATCATATCACTAATAATTTAAAAAAAATATTCGAACATGTTTCAAAATTATATTGGAAAATTCCTGATGATGATAATGATGAAAATACTGATTCTGATAAATCATATGCTGAATTAATTACACACGAATTTCAACCAAAAATTCATATCAAAAAAATAAAAAAATTGTATACGTTATTTGCTTCTAAAAAACAAATTTTACTTGTTTATGAAGATGAAATTAATCAAATCATTAATAAATATGAATCAGGGATTTTAAAAAATAAATTTGATGTTTATGATAATAAAAAATTTGTTTCACATGATGTTATTATTAAAAAATTATTTAAATTATATTTTCCAATAAAACAACCACATTATGAATATATGTATCATAGTATTGTTTATAATACAGATAAAATTATTTCATCAAATCCTAATATTATTATAATTTCTGACAATCAAATCAAATCTACTATATTTGATATCAATTCATGTACAAAACCAAAATTTTGGATTAATACTTATGCACCCAATATTGGTAAGGAAAAAAAAACAGATTTATATCATATGTTTCCTTTTATTTTAGATTCAATGTTAGTACAAACTAATTGTATTGTGATTGAAACTAATAATTATAATGGAGACTACAAAACTTGTTATAAATACTATTTTTATGGTATGATTGAATATTTGGGAAATGTTGAAACAGGTTGTTATGAATATTTTATTAATTCTAATGGAACTTTATTTCATAGAATGTTTAAAGTTTGGGAAGCACTGCCTGAATATGTTATTAAAATGATTAATTGTTAATTTTTTTAAACTTTATTATTCAACAACCAGTTAAAAATTTTTTTATGAATATATATATAATAATGTCTAAAAAATCTACAATTTACACATACTCTAGATTTGAACTTGATTAAAGTAGAGTAATTATGAATGAAAAGAAAAATAATAATGTAACATACATCACTGAAAATAGTTTAGCCAATTTATATTTACCAAACACATCTATTGTTGCTGGAACAATAAGTTATATAAATAATTTATTTATTTCACCTATAGAATCTTTTAATTCAAGTATAGGAACAATTATTACTAAAGATGGTTCACTTGTTTTTAATTTTAATTATGTGCTTAAATTTATAGATTCTAAACCTGATGAAAATTTAATATTGACTGCTAAACCAACTTTTACTAGTGGTAAATATTTAAACTATAAAGAAATTAAAATAACTGTTCAAATATTAAAATTGACAGGAGATAGAATACTTTCAATTGAATATGATGAAATTTAACTATACAGACTTTGATTATTCTGGGGGATTTGAATATACATTGGTATTTGGTTCTTGAACATTATTAGATACACAAGAATAT
>Ga0247841_10006811_pt1 | contig 17353 bp, 18 predicted proteins | sample LaCruzMarch2015__2_FD_192410 | JGI IMG/M metagenome (GOLD analysis project Ga0247841, IMG submission 192410) | Freshwater microbial communities from meromictic Lake La Cruz, Castile-La Mancha, Spain - LaCruzMarch2015_18m | ecosystem: Environmental > Aquatic > Freshwater > Lake | place: Spain... | reverse complement strand
CGCGAAGCTTCTCGATATGCTCCCGGATGAAGGATGATTCCGGCAAACCGTGCCGGGGAGGGGCATGTTCAAGCTCAAGCCGTGTCCGTTCTGCGGTGGGGAGGCACGCGGTTGGTGTCGCTCCGCCACGATCACACAGGCCGACGAGATCGACTACAACGGCTACGTCTCCTGCACGAAGTGCCCGGCCAAGATGCGGTCGACGTATCAGCACGTCCTCGGCCCGGAAGCGATTGCCGACGCCGCGCGCAACTGGAACGCGCGCGGGGCTGTGACCCCGCCTGCAACCTAAGCAAGGTCGCGACACGCCGGAGCCGCGCCTAGCAGCCCGCTCCGAACGCATCGCCAATCCAGGAATCGATCTCATTGCGGGTGTTGCGAAACGCAGCGAGCCGTTCTTCGTCCGTGCCCAACGCCGAACTGGGATCGCTGAACACACGATGGATCTGACGGCCTCCAGGGAAGAACGGGCACGAAGGCTCGTCCTGGCCGCAGACGGTTGCCACCACATCGAAGCTTCGACCCAAGTACTCCTCGACGTACTTCGACCGTAGACCAAGAGTCGAGACGCCGATCTCCTCGAGAACGGCAATCGCCAGCGGATGGATGCCCGGAGGCGCGATCCCCGCGCTTGCCGGCTCGTACCGACCCGGGAAACGGGTGCGAAGTAGCGCCTCGGCCATCTGCGAGCGCACCGCGTTGTGCCGGCACAGGAAGAGGACGTCGATCCTGTCCCTCTTGTCGCCTTCTTTCGGTGTCATGCCGCTGCTGGGTATAGCGCTCGTCTCTCGCAACGCCTTGCGCTTGGGGCCCCAAGCCGCGTTCTGATATGCACTCCACCGCCGATTTGCATATTGTGTCGCTTGTCTATATACTACCACCAATAACTACATATTACGAAAGGCGGTCAACATGGCAAGACGTCGGATGTTCCAGACAGGAGTGGTGGCGGCGCTCGTGGCGGGACTCTTCACGTTCGGCCTTGCGGTCAGCGCGGCTGACGTGACGATGAGCGGTTCGACGACGGTTCTCCCGATCGCGCAGGCGGTGGCCGAGGCGTACGCAGGGATCTACGAGATTGAGGTGTCGGGCGGCGGGTCCGGCGTCGGGATCGCGAATCTCATCGACGGCACAACGATGATCTGCGATACATCGCGCGCGCTGAAAGGCGAGGAGTACGCTTCCGCCGTGGCGAAGGGCGTCTATCCGATGACGTGGTTCATCGCGAACGACGCGATCTCGCCGATCGTCAACCCCTCGAATCCCGTCACCAACCTGACAACGGATCAGCTGCAGCAGATCTACACCGGCGCAATCACAAGTTGGAGCCAGGTCGGCGGCGACAACAAGCCCATCCTCGTCGTCTCGCGCGACAGCTCGTCCGGCACGTACGGCTCGTGGAACGACCTCGTCCTCAAGGGCGCGGCCGTAATGGCCGGCGCTGTGTACACCTCGTCGAACGCGGACGTGGCGAACGAAGTCGCCAGTAACCCGAACGCCATCGGCTACGCGGGCCTCGGATACCTCAACTCCTCGGTCAAGGCTGTCACCGTGAACGGCGTTGCCGCCACCGTGGCGACCGCGTTGGACCGCACGTTCCCGATCGCGCGCCCGTTGTTCATGGTGACGAACGGCTTCCCCACGGGCAAGGTGCTCGACGTCATCATGTGGATTCTCTCCGACGCCGGACAGCGCTTGGTCCTGGAGGCGGGTTTCGCCCCCATTCGAGCGCTTCCCTAAGCCGGGGACAGCGTGGCGGAGACAGACTCCACCACCAGGATGCGTCTTGGCCGGCGTACGTCGAAGCGCCGGCCACTCTCTTCTCGACCGTTCCATCACGTGCGTTGTGCCCCGTCGTTCATCTCCAAAGTCCTCTGGCATTCCGCAGGGGAGTGATCTTCCTCTCTCCGGGACAGCATCCTGGCGTGTTCTTGCATTGCAGGCGCTGTTGTATATACTCCTACCGCCGTATCAATAGGAGGAGGGATGGGAACTAGACGTCCGCGGAAGTCGGAAGCCCGAGTCGTCGCCGGCCCACCCCTCGACCTTCGACCGGTCACCCAAGCGGGACTGCGCGGCCTCATTCAGATGATCAAGGAACGCTGGGATCGTCCGGTGTTCCTTGCGCTGGCCAGCGCCTCTCTCGTGGCTCTGGGACTGCTTGTCTTCTTCATCTTCCGCGAGGCAGCCCCCGTGCTGCGAGAGATCGGGCTCTTGAGCTTCTTGGGGCCACACTGGAATCCGACTGGCGACCCGGCCAGCTTCGGGGCGCTTCCGATGATCGCCGGCTCGGCGATGGTGACGTTCGCGGCCCTTGGACTTGCGGTCCCTCTTGGCTACGGCGCCGCGGTGTTCATCGCCGAGGTTGCACCCGGTTGGCTGAAGGATGTGGCGAAGTCGGCGCTGGAACTCCTCGCCGGCATTCCTTCCGTCATCTACGGGTTCTTCGGGCTGATGGTGGTCGCGCCTTTCTTCCAGCGGGCTTTCGGCCTGAGCACCGGACGGACGGCGCTTACGGCGTCCGTCATCCTCGGGATCATGGCTCTGCCGACGGTCGCCAGTCTGGCCGAAGACGCACTGACCGCCGTCCCCAACTCGTACCGCGAGGCGTCGATGGCTCTCGGCGCCACGCGCTGGCAGACGATCCGCCGCGTGACGTTCCCCGCGGCGTTCTCGGGACTGATCGGCGCCGCCATCCTCGGGATGGGGCGGGCGATCGGCGAGACGATGGCCGTGCTCATGGTCGCGGGAAACGCGCCGCAGCTGACGGCGTCGTTCCTCAAACCTGTGCGCACCCTTACCGGAACGATCGCGCTCGAGATGGCGGAGACGCCGTTCGGGGGCACGCACTACCACGCGCTCTTCGCCCTCGGCGCGTTGCTTCTCCTCACGACGCTCGTCACGAACGGGTTGGCGGAATGGTTCCGCGGGCGCCTCGCCCGGAAGCACGGTCGATGATTCAGGAGATCGACGTCACTGGGCGGAAAGGGAAGCGGGGCTGGCAGACGGTCGCCTTCTCGCTCCTCGGAGTCTCCGCCCTGGTCGGATTCCTTGCCCTCGGCGTCATCCTCTATGTGATGGTCCGCGAAGGCGCCAGCGCCTTGTCGTGGGACTTCCTATCCCAGTTCCCGCGCAAGATGATGACCGAGGGTGGCATCTACCCCGCGCTCGTCGGCAGCTTGTACCTCACCGTGGGGGCGATTGTCGTGTCGCTTCCTCTTGCCCTGGCTTCGGCCATCTGGTTGTCGGAGTACGCGCATGGGGGACTGTGGGTGCGCGTCGTGCGCGTCGGTGTCAACAGCCTGGCGGGAGTCCCATCGATCGTGTTCGGACTCCTCGGACTCGCCTTCTTCGTGAAGGTCCTCGGGCTCGGGATATCCCTCCTTTCCGGCGCGCTGACGCTCGGCCTCCTCATCCTGCCGATCCTGATTCGCGCTGCGGAGGAAGCGTTGGGAGCTGTTCCGATGTCATTCCGCGAGGGGGCACTCGCCCTCGGGGCCACCAAGTGGTACGCGGTGCGAACGGTCGTCCTGCCCTCGGCTATCCCCGGCATCCTGACCGGCATGATCCTCGGGATCAGCCGCGCAGTCGGCGAGACGGCGCCGATCATGTTTACCGCCGCAGCGTTCTACATGACGCGACTGCCTGCGACACTGTCCGACAAGGTGATGGCCCTCCCGTACCACATCTTCGTGATGGCGACGGAAAGCCCGAACTACTACAAGACGCGGAGTCTCCAGTTTGGTGCGGCTCTCGTGCTGTTGGGCATGGTGATGCTGATCAACTTGGGCGCGGTCACGTGGCGAGCCCGCGTGCGGAGGAGGAAGCAATGGTAGTAGAGAACGCCGGGACAACGGCACGGAACTTGGACGCGACGCGAGAGTGGCTGGAACGCAATCTGAACTCAACCGCCGTCATCGAAACGGAGCGGTTCAGCTTCTTCTACGGCAAGGAACAGGCGTTGCGCGACGTGAGCCTCTCGATCCCGCTCGATGGCGTGACGGCGATCATGGGGCCGTCGGGCTGTGGGAAGAGCACACTCCTTCGAGCCTTCAACCGAATGAACGAGCTTTACCCCAACACGCGCTCCGAAGGCACAGTCCGATTCCTCGGCCAGGATCTCCTGAAGGCCGATCCGGTCGCGGTGCGGCGGCACATCGGCATGGTGTTCCAACGCCCGAACCCGTTCCCGAAGTCGATCTTCGACAACGTCGCCTACGGCCCGCGCGTTCACGGAAACCGCAACCGCGCTGAGCTGCGAGACATCGTCGAAGAGAGTCTGCGCCGCGCCGCACTGTGGGACGAAGTGAAGGACAACCTGAAGAAGAGCGCTTTCTCGCTCTCCGGCGGGCAGCAGCAACGCCTGTGCATCGCGCGATCTCTCGCCGTGCGCCCTTCCGTCCTACTCATGGACGAGCCGTGCTCGGCCCTCGACCCGAAGGCCACCGACCGCATCGAAGCGACGACGCGCGAACTGGCCAAGGAGCTCACGGTTGTAATCGTCACCCACAACCTGCAGCAGGCGGGCCGCCTGAGCGATCACGTCGCCGTGCTGCTCGCCGAGGGCGTCCTCGCCGAGTTCGGACCGACGAAGACGGTGTTCGAGCACCCCTGCAACGAGCAAGTCGCCGACTACCTCTGCGGGCGGTTCGGCTAGGCCACCCGCCGTCCGCGAACGTGGGACGCGGCCGGAACGTCCAACGCATGCTCGGCGATGTTGAACCCGTACTCGCGGATCCGTAGCAGGCTGTCGAGGGCGATGCTGATCGACGGCGCCTCTTCGGGGTGCTTGTCGCCGATCGTTCGGCGGGTGACAGAGAACAGCCGCTCCTCGCGCTCTCGCTCGGCGAGCACCTGGTTTGCAAGATCCGTGCTCTGGTCAACGAACGCCTGGACAGCGCGCCGCAGGATGCTCATCGAATCCTCGGCTCGCGCCACGATTTCCTTGGCGGCGGCTGGCCGAATGGGGGTCTCGAGCGCCAGCGTAGCTTCCGAGATCTTTCCGGCATGGTCGGCGACGCGTTCGAGCTGGTCGACCACGGCGTTGTAGTTCGAAAACTGGAGTCGTGATAGACCGTAGTCCTCTTCCGAGACCAGGTCACGCAACAGGAGGCTGAACTGCCTCGCGACGAGGAGAACGAGGCGATCCACGTCGTCGTCGCGCTCCACGACGTCGCGAGCGAGTTCCACGTCGTGCTTGCAGAAGGCGCTCACGGCATCGGTGGCCATGGCGAGCGCGATATCGAACACGCGCCGGAGGGTCCGTTCCACCGGGAAGTCGCGCACGTTGACCAGCACGTGCAGCGTGAGCGTCTTCTGCGATTCGTCGAAAATCTCGAGGCCGATGAGCGCCTGCGCGATCTCGCGCACCATCCGGCGCTGTTCGGTGCGGATGCGGTCAGACTCCACTTCGATGACATCGAATCCCACGATGTAGCGCGAAATGATCTCCCGCTGCAGACGGTCAAAGTCCCAGTCCCCGATGGTGACCGTGCAGCGGTTGCGCGCCGGCAGCCCCTCGGGGACGAGGAGAAGCGCGCCGGAGTCGCTCGGAATGAGTTGCACTATGGCCTGGGGGCGGATGCCCACCTCGTCAGCCCACTCCTTGGGAAGCGTCACGAAGTACGTCGATCCGCCCGTCTTCTGGACTTTGCGCTGGAACACCGTGCCTCCTGTGCCGAGGGCATTCTACCACGGATGTCTATAGTCAACCAAGAACTATAGACGCTACTGGTTCTGTCTAGGCGGGTGGCGGGGGGATGATGCCCTCGCGCTGAAGAATCATCGTCTCGCTCTGGGCACGGCAGATGCGAAGCTCCGCTTCGGCACGCAGCTCGGCCTCGGTCACGATGCGGCGCGCGATGCCCTGCTCGATCGCCTTCAGGCCCACGGCCACGGCCTGGTTCACGAACGTCTCGGTCTCCATCATCGTCGGGAGGACGGTGTCCTCGCGCAGGCCGCGATCCTCGGCCGTCTTGGCGATCGCGTAGGCCGCGGCAATCGCCATCTCGTCGGTGATCGTCGCCGCGCAGACGTCGAGCGTGCCGCGGAAGATGCCGGGGAAGCCGAGCGAGTTGTTGATCTGGTTCGGGAAGTCGCCGCGCCCGGTGCCGACAATAGTGAGTCCCGCGTCGGCGGCCTCCCACGGCCAGATCTCGGGCACGGGGTTGGCCATGAAGAAGCCGATGCCGCGAGGGTTCATCCGCCGGATCCAGTCCTTCTGGATCGTGTCCGGCCCCGGCTTGGTGAAGGCGATCACGACGTCAGCGCCCGCGAGAGCATCGGCGGTAGATCCGCGGAGTCCGTCGGCGTTCGTGCGCGCGAGGAGGGCGCCGCGGTGCGGGAAGAGGCGCTCGAGATCGTGGCTCTTGCCAAGCACGGCGGGCGCTCCGTCGACGATGTCGACGACGCGGACGTTGCCGGCCGACACGCCGGCCGCAACAAGCACGCGGAGCGTGGCCGCGCCGGCGGCGCCACACCCGAGGAGGGCGATCGTCACCCGGTCGAGACGCTTCCCGACGAGCTTGAGCGCGTTGACTAGCCCGGCGAGTGTGACGGCCGCCGTGCCCTGCTGGTCGTCGTGCCACACAGGGATGTCGAGCTCGGCCCTCAACCGGTCGAGAATTGGGAAGCACTTGGGCGTCGCGATGTCCTCAAGGTTGATCCCGCCGAAGCCGGGAGCGATCCAGCGTACGGCCTGCACGATCTCGTCCTCGTCCTGGGTATCGAGGACGATGGGGAACGCGCCGACGCCGCCGAGGTACTTGAACAGGAGGGCCTTGCCTTCCATGACGGGGAGGCTGGCGCGGGCGCCGATGTTGCCGAGGCCGAGGACGCGCGAGCCGTCCGACACGACGGCCACAGCGTTCGCAACGTTGGTGTAGTCGCGCAGCTTCGACGGGTCGGCCGCGATTTCCTTGCAGGGAGCGGCGACGCCGGGCGTGTACCACACGCAGAGGTCATCGAAGCTCGTGATCGCGCACTTCACCGACGCCTCGATCTTGCCGCGGTAGAAGGCATGCAGCCGAGGCGCCCTCTCGCCGGGGGCGGCGGCCCGCTTCACACGTTCGTCTTCAGGAGACACCGACTTCCGCTCGGCCATGAGCCCTCCTCGTTCCTCTTAGGGGCAGCACCATCGTAGCGTGCGCTGCGGCGCGCGGCCTCATCGAGGCGCGTTGCCAAGGGTCCTCTCCGCAGCGCGGACGACCTCCTCGTGGAGATCGCGCCCCTGCGAGTCCATCGTGACGACGAGCGGCCCGTACTCGTTCAGGCGAAGAATCCAGACCGCGTCGGGCATCCCGAGTTCCTCAAGCCACGCCACGCTGACGACCTCAGCCACCGCGCGAGCGCCGAGCGCGCCGGTTCCGCCGACAGCCGCAAGGTAGGCGGCGCCGCGCTCAACGAGGGCGGCGCGCGTGGCCGGCCCCATCCCGCCCTTCCCGATGAGGAAGGGCGTCGCGAAGCGGGCCATGATCGCCGGGGTCGTCGACTCCATGCGCGCGCTCGTGGTAGGTCCAAGCCCGGTGATCGCCCACCGCCGACCGTCACGGCGCGAGAGAGGGCCACAATGGAAGATCGGGAGCCCTGTTGGGTCAAACGGGAGGGCTTGTCCCCGTTCGACCGCTTCAAGGATCCTGCGATGCGCGAGGTCGCGCGCCGTGAGGACGATTCCCGAGATGAAGACGACGTCGCCGACGCGCCAGGACGCGACGTCGACGCATGAAGTCGGTAGTGGGACCCGGCGGATCACTCGACGGCCTCCGCGATACCGCTCTCGAGGATGCGGACCGTGGCGCGGCGGTCGGCCCAGCACTGCAATGCAACGCCCACCGGCAGGGACGCCGGATGCCGGTAGGCGAAGTCGGCGTGAACGGCCAGCGCCGTTGTGGCACCGCCTAGCCCGGCTGGACCGATGCCGGAGCGGTTGATCGCCGCGAGAAGCTCGGACTCGAACGCAGCGATCGACGGATCCGGATGGTGCTCGTCGAGCCGTTGCACAAGCGCCCTCTTGGCGAGACGCAGAGCGAGATCGGCGGTACCTCCGATCCCGACGCCGACGACGACGGGCGGGCAGGCGCGCGGCGCGACGCGCACGACGTGGGCCAAGACGGCTCGCAACACGGCGGTGGACCCTCCGCCCGGCTGGACGAAGAGGAGACCAGACGCGTTCTCGCTTCCGCCTCCCTTGGCGACGTACGTGATCGCGATCTCGCTGCCGGGTACGAGGTCCCAATCGATGACGGGCACGCCTCGCCCGACGTTGCCCACATTGCGGTTCGTGAACGGGTCGATGGCGCTCGGTCGGAGCGGAATCGAGTCAGTTGCGCGACGGACGGCGTCGCGGAGCGCGGGCTCGAGATCGGCGAGCCACGGGCTCTCGGTTCCGGCACGGACGAAGAAGACGGGCGTCCCGGTGTCCTGGCAAATCGGAAGGCCGTTCTCGCGCGCCACGCGGGCATTCTCGAGCATCGTCTCCAGCTGCAGCCGCGCGAGCTCCGTCGTCTCACTCTCAAGCGCACGCTGCAGGCCGGCGACGACGTCGGACGAGAGCGACACGGACGCGCGACGAATGGTCTCGACCAAGACGTCGCTCCAGAGTGCTTCTGCGGGCATCGTCCCTCCTTTCAGCGCGCCTGATTCTGTCGGACGGACGGCCGAGATTCCAGGGCACTGTCGCCTCGACGATGACGCCGGATCTCGCTAGGGAAGCGAATTGAAAAGCCGCGGCGCGTTGGATACCGTCTTCGCGAACGCTGAGGGAGGGGGACATGAAGGGAATCCTCGTCATCGCCGACGGGCTCGGCGGGCGACCGACGGACATGGATGGGCGCACGTGCCTCGAGGCAGCGCGAGCGCCACATCTCGACGAGCTAACCGACCGCGGAGCGGTCGGCCTCGTCGATCCTATCGGCCCCGGCATTCGGCCGGGTAGCGACACGGCTCATCTGTCTTTGCTCGGCTACAACCCCCACGAGCTGTACACGGGCCGCGGAGTGTTCGAATGCTTGGGCATCGGCCTCGACGTGCGCCCGGGCGACATCTGCTTCCGCGCCAACTTCGCCACCGTCGAGGCGACGAAGGACGGGCTCCGTCTCGTCGACCGACGTGCCGGACGCATTGAGTCCAGGCAAGAAGAACTGGCGGCGACTCTTGGCACGATGCGGTTGAAGACGCCCGGCGTGGAGATCCAATTCCGCGCCTCGACCGAGCACCGTGGGGCCCTTCTACTGCGCGGCAAGGACCTCTCGCCCCACGTTAGCGAGACCGATCCGCACGAGGTGGGGGCAACGATCCGCACCGCAGGGCCGACAGCCGACGGCGCCGCGGCCAAGCGGACGGCCGCGGCGGTGAACGAGCTGACCCGCCAGAGCTACGAACTCCTCAAGGATCTCCCGCTCAATCGGGAGCGCGCCGCAGCGGGCAAGCTGCCGGCCAACATCCTGCTCGTGCGCGGCGCGGCCGACTGCCCGCACATCCCCTCCATTCCGTCGATCTACGGCGTCCGCGGCGCGGTGATCGCGGGCGGAGCCCTGTATCGCGGAGTCGCTCTGGCTTGCGGGCTCGATTCGATCGACGTGCCCGGCGCCACGGGGGGACTGGACACGAACCTCCGCGCCAAGGCCGAGGCGACGTTGGCCGCGCTCGCGACGTACGATCTCGTCTTCGTCCACATCAAGGGCACCGACAACGCGGCACACGATCAGAACGCGGCTGCGAAGACGGCGTTCATCGAACGCATCGACACCGCGTTCATCGCTCCGCTCGTCGAGCGCATCGACTGGAAGAGCACCCACCTCGCGTTTACGGGAGACCACACGACGTCGATCGACTACGGCGACCACACGGCAGATCCGGTGCCCGTCCTCTTCGTCGGCCCGAACGTTCGCCGGGATGATGTGACGTCGTTCAACGAGCACACGGCCACGCGAGGCGGCCTCCTGCGCTTCAGCGGGCAGGTCCTGCCGATGCTCATGAGCCTCGCGAATCGTTGCCCGAAGTTCGGGTCGTAGAAACGTCGCGACGAGCCACAGTGGGTCCCAAAGTCCTCGATGAAAACTGGTTAGTCGCCGTGTAGCATTTCCCTGCCAGGTGGCTGCCGAGGAGACTAGGGCGGGTGCTCGTGGTGAGCAACGTTCCGGGATCAGGGAACGAACGCGAGCGGGCGCAGCCGAGCGTTGGCTGGGGCTCCCATGGGCAGCTTGGGTGATCATCCCCCGGACACCCGGCGAGAAGGGCGAGGAGGATGCATGAAGAAGCTGTTGGAGAAACACCCTCGATCGAAGGATTCCCTGCTCGAGATCCTGCACGAGCTCCAAGACGCGGAGCCGACGCATCATCTGTCGGACGACGCCCTACGCGCCGTCGCCGAGTACGTGGGCATTCCCCTCGCAGAGGTCGTGAGCACGGCGACGTTCTACACGATGTACAGCCGCACGCCCCGCGGCAGGCACATCATCCGCATGTGCGAGTCACCCCCGTGTCACCTCGCCGGCGCGGAGAACCTGTTGAAAGCCGTTGCAGAGCATCTTGGGGTTGAGGTAGGCGGCACGACGCCGGACGGCAGCATGACGCTGGAGACGTCCAGTTGCCTCGGCCTCTGCGCGGAGGGACCGGCGATGATGATCGACGACCGGACGTACGGCCTCCTGACGCGGGAGAAGGTCTTGGCTGCGATCGCCAAGGTGAGGAGGAGCGATGCCGCGAAGTAGCGACTCTGTCGTACGCGAGACGCGGATTGTCCTGGAGAACTGCGGCCGCATCGATCCCGAGAGTCTCGACCAAGCCGTGGCCGCGGGAGCATACCAAGCGATCACAAAGGTCCTGGAGGATGCGACGCCGCCTGCCGAAGTGACCGCCGAAGTCAAGCGGTCCGGTCTCCGGGGCCGCGGCGGCGCCGGGTTCCCGACCGGTCTGAAGTGGTCGTTCACCGCGCCGGGCACCACAAAGTACATCGTCTGCAACGCCGACGAGGGAGAGCCCGGAACGTTCAAGGATCGGCTCATCCTCGAGGGAGATCCTCATCGGGTCCTCGAAGGCATGGTGCTCGCCGGGTATGCCGTGGGAGCCTCGAAAGGATACGTCTACATACGCGGCGAGTACGCGCTTTCGATCCGCCGGATGGGTCAGGCGATCGCCGATGCCCGGCACGCAGGCTACCTCGGGGAGCACGTGCTCGGCTCCGGGTTCGCGTTTGACGTCGAAATCAAGAAGGGAGCCGGCGCGTACGTGTGCGGGGATGAGACGGCACTCCTCGAATCGATCGAGGGCAAGCGCGGCTACCCTCGCATCAAACCCCCATACCCCGGGTCGTTCGGGCTGCACGGAAAGCCGACGGTGGTCAACAACGTCGAGACGTTGGCCAACGTGGCGCCCATCCTCCTTCGCGGCGCAGACTGGTTCCGCAGCCATGGAACCGAGAAGAGTCCCGGAACGAAGGTGTTCACGATCTTCGGGAGCGTGCGCAAACCCGGGGCGGTGGAAACGGGGATGGGAGTGTCGCTGCGGACGCTTGTGAAGGATTTCGCGGGCGGAGTGCCAGGGCGAGAGCAGCTCAAAGGAGCCCTCATCGGCGGAGCTGCGGGAGCGTTCGTCGGGGCCGACGCGCTCGACGTGGCCATGGACTTCGACGCTCTGAAGGAGCACTCCGCGGTGCTGGGTTCGGGAGCGATCCTCGTGCTGAACGAGTCCGTCTCGGTCGTCGACGTGCTCCGAGAAGTCCTGCACTTCTTCCGGCATGAGACGTGCGGGCAGTGCGCCCCGTGCCGGCTGGGGACAGCCCGGCTGAGCGAGATCATCGGCCGGATCGCAGAAGGTCAGGGAACGCGCGGCGACATCGACCTGCTCCGCGCGGTCGCCTCGATGATGAAGGACACATCGCTTTGTCCTCTCGGGCAGTCGCCGATCGTGCCGATCGCGAGCGCCCTGGATTGTTTCGAAGACGACTTTGCGGCGCGAATCGACCAAGGCGTGCCCGCGCAGCGACACTAGGTTGGGGAGGAGCAGAGGATGGCGGATCAAGTTCGATTGAAGATTGACGGCGTGGAGATCCTCGCCGAAGCGGGGCAGAACCTGCTCCAGGTCGCGAGAGACAACGGGTTCGCGATCCCGGGTCTGTGCTACCACCCGCGCGTCAGCGTCAGCGGAGCATGCCGGCTCTGCGTCGTGAAGATCGCAGGACGCCCCGGAGTGGTGCCATCCTGCACCGTCCCCGTCGCCGACGGTCTTGACGTGGTCGCGTTCGACTCGGAGCTCGACTCAATGCGGCGGATGCTGATCGATCTCCTGCTCTCCGAGCACAACTGCGACTGCCTGGCATGCGAGTTCTCGGGCGACTGCGAACTGCAGGAAGTCGCCTACCAGTACGAGTTGGACAGTCGATCTCGCCGCTTTCCGTCGCGCGACCGGACGCTCCCGGACCGCGACGCGACGTCGCCTGTCCTCGACTTCGACTCCTCGAAGTGCATTGTGTGTGGCCGCTGCATCAAGGCCTGTCAGGAGATTCAGGGGAAGGGAGTACTTGCCTTCGCGAACCGAGGACTCGAGACGGTCGTGGCGGCGGGGCTCACGCAATGGGGCGAGTCGGCGTGCGACGGCTGCGGTGAGTGTGTCCAGCTCTGCCCGACCGGCGCGATCATCGACAAGCTGCCGGCCCGCCCTCCGAGAGTCTGGGAGACCCAGCGCGTCCAGACGACGTGCTCGTATTGCGGCGTCGGCTGCCAACTCGAGATGTGGACGGCGAACGGCCGCGTCGTGCACGTCCGAGGCGCGGAGGTTGTACCGAACTTCGGCTCCACCTGCGTGAAGGGCCGTTTCGGGCACACGTTCATGACCCACGAGGATCGGCTGACGACGCCGCTCGTGCGCAAGGACGGCGTCCTGACGCCGGCGTCATGGGATGAGGCGATGGCCGAGATCGAGCGCAGGCTCGTTCCTATCAAAACGCAGCACGGCCCTGACGCGATCGTCGGGCTGGCTTCCGCCCGCTGCACGAACGAGGAAAACTACCTGTTCCAGAAGATGATGCGGGCGGCGGTCGGAACAAACAACGTCGACCACTGTGCCCGTCTGTGCCACGCCTCCACGGTCGCAGGCTTGGCCGCGGCATTCGGGTCCGGAGCGATGACAAACTCGATCGCCGAGCTCGAGCACGCCGGCTGCATTCTCATTACGGGCTCCAACACGACGGAGACGCACCCGGTCATCGCGACCGTGATTCGGCGCGCCGTCAGGGAGCACGGCGCGAAGCTGATCATCGTCGATCCGCGAAAGATCGACCTGGTCAGGGACGCGACGCTGTGGTTGCGGCAGAAGAATGGGACGGACGTTGCTTGGATGAACGGCATGATGAACGTCATCGTGAGCGAGGGCCTGCAGGATGAGGCGTTCGTCCGAGACCGCACCGAAGGGTTTGAGGCACTCAAGGCGACCGTCGCGGCATATACCCCGGAGAAGGTCGAGGAGCTGACGAGGATCCCCGCGGATCTCCTGCGCCAAGCGGCACGCATGTACGCGCAGTCCGGTCCGGCAGCGATCATCTACTCGATGGGAATCACCCAGCACATCACGGGCACCGACAACGTCCTGTCGGTGGCGAACCTGGCCATGCTGACGGGAAACCTCGGGAAAGCTTCGTCGGGGGTCAATCCGCTGCGCGGACAGAACAACGTTCAGGGAGCCTGCGATGTGGGCGCGCTGCCCAACGTGTACTCGGGCTATCAGCAGGTGGCCGATGCAACGGCGCGGGCGAAGTTCGAGAAGATCTGGGCGGCGCAGCTGCCCGCAAATCCTGGGTTGACGGTCGTCGAGGCGATGAACGCTGCGGCGGAAGGGAAGGTCAGAGCGATGATCATCATGGGGGAGAACCCGATGGTCTCCGACCCGAACCTCGCGCACGTCGAGCAAGGGCTGCGGAACCTCGAGTTTCTCGTCGTCAGCGACATCTTCCTGAGCGAGACGGCGAGCCTCGCCGACGTCATCCTTCCCGCAGCGTCGTTCGCCGAGAAGGAAGGGACGTTCACCAACACGGAACGGCGCGTCCTCCTCCTGAGGGAAGTCCTCGCGGCGCCGGGCGAGGCTCTGCCCGACTGGCAGATCATCTGCAAGCTCTCCGCCCTGTTCGGGCACCCGATGCACTACGAGAGCCCGGCCGAGATCATGGACGAGATCGCTGCAGCGACACCGATCTACGGCGGCGTCCACCATCGGCGGCTGGCGCCGAACGGACTTCAATGGCCCTGCCCGAACGACGAGCACCCGGGGACTCCGTTCTTGCACCGCGAGAAGTTCACACGCGGCCTGGGCCGATTCCATCCGGTGGACTTCATCCCCCCGGCGGAGCTGCCAGACCAGGAGTACCCATTCATCCTCTCGACGGGGCGAATCCTCTATCACTACCACACAGGGACGATGAGTCGCCGCGTTGAGGCCCTCAACGCGTACGTCAACGAAGGGTACGCGGAAGTCCACCCCGAAGACGCGACGCGCCTCGGCCTCGAGGACGGAGGGTTGGTGCGGGTGCGCACGCGGCGGGGCGAGATCACTACGCGTGTTCGCGCGACAGAGCGAGTGGCCCCGGGATCGGTGTTCATCCCATTCCACTTCGCGGAGGCGGCCGCCAACCGTCTCACGAACGATGCGCTGGATCCGACAGCGAAGATTCCGGAGTACAAGGTCGCTGCGTGCCAGATGGAGAAGGTCAAAGAGCGCGTGCGCTCCTAAGGAGGTCGGTTTCATGGAGTTCGAATGCAAAACCCCGGCGACCGTTGCGGACAGTCTGACCCGAACGGTCTGCGTGAAGAAGACGCAGCAAAGCATCCTCAACCTGACGGTTCTCGGGCTCTTCGCTGGGGTCTACATCGGGTTCGGAGCCCAACTCTCGACGTTCGTCACCCACGACCTGGCGGCATACGTCGGGCTGGGGGTGTCGAAGCTCATCGGCGGAGCCGTGTTCAGCGTGGGCCTCATGCTGGTGGTGATTGCAGGGGCCGAGCTGTTCACCGGAAACAACCTGATCCTCTTGTCGGTTCTCGACCGGCAGGTCCGGCTTCGCGGACTCCTTCGCAATTGGGCGATTGTCTACTTCGCCAACTTCGCCGGCGCGTTGTTGCTGGTCCTACTCATGTATTGGAGCGGGCTTTGGAGGACCGGTGGTGACGCGGTGGGCGTGGCGGCGCTCAAGGTCGCCAACGCTAAGGTGAACCTCACCTTCCTGGAGGCGTTCTCACGCGCTATCCTCTGTAACTGGCTCGTTTGCCTCGCTGTATGGATGGCTGTGTCCGCGCGCGATGTCGTTGGCAAGGTTTTCGCGATCTTCTTCCCCATCACGGCGTTCGTCGCCAGCGGGTTCGAACACAGCATCGCCAACATGTACTTCATCCCGATGGGACTCGCGCTGAAAGGGCAGGGCCTCTTCGAGGCTTCGGCCAACCTGACGATCAGCGGAATGCTCGTGAAGAACCTCATTCCGGTGACTCTGGGGAACATCGTCGGCGGGGCGTTCTTCGTCGCCGCGTTGTACTGGATCGTGTACGTGCGCAAAAGCAAGCAAGAAGCCTGATCGACGGACTGGGTGGAGGTAGTGCCCCCACCCCCATGCTGGGAGCCATGAAAGCTACGCGCGAAGCGGCGGTCATCAAGGTCGAAGGGCTGGAGATCCGGCAGGTCTCGGACGAGCTCGTTCACGAGAGGCGCATTGTTGTCCGCCTGGGAGAGCGCGAGATCCTCGCCACGGTCTGCACCCCGGGCGACTTGCACGCGCTGGTTATCGGGCACCTCGCCTCGGAAGGGTGGATCCGGTCGGCGTGCGACGTGGCATCCGTGTCGGTCGACGAAGACCTCTCGGCGGTGTCTGTCCTGCTGCACGAAGACGCTGTAGCGCCGCGACGAGAGCCGAGCCTCGTGGAGACGGCGTTCGCGGTTTCCGTGTGTGATGTGTCGGACGCGTCCAAGATCGCGGAGGCTCACGGGCGGATGTTTCGCGCCACGGGCGGCACCCACCTTGCTGCCGTCTGCCTCGCTGACCTCTCCCACGTGATCGTCGAGGACATCAGCCGGACGTGCGCGCTGGAGAAGGCCCTCGGAGGCGCCCTTCTCGCCGGCGCCGACCTTCGCCGCTCGATCCTCTTCCTCACGTCGCGCGTCCCCCTGCTGTTCGTTCAGAAGGCGGCTCGAGTCGGGATCCCCATCCTTGCCGCGGTGTCGGCGCCCACGTACGAGGCCGTCGAAGAGGCGGAGCGTCTGGGCATCTGTCTGTGCGGGTTTGTGCGGGGCGATCGGCTAAACGTCTACAGCCGGCCTTCGCGTGTCGGCCTGTGATGGCGGGCCGAGCGACTCTCGTCATCCTCGCCGGCGGGGACTCGCGCCGGATGGGGCAGCCCAAGCACCTGCTGCTGACGCCCCGAGGAACTTTGGTCGAGCACATCGCCGAGCGGCTTTCCCCCTTCTTTGCGGAGACGCTCCTTGTCGCCAAGGAGGCCATGCCGACGCCTGGCAACGTCCGCTTCGTTCCGGACGCGCGGCCGGAACGAAGCCCACTCGTCGGCATCTACAGCGCACTCCTTGCGCTCGAGACGCCGACCTGCCTCGTCGTCGGGTGCGACATGCCGTTCATCCTGCCGCGCCTGGCTCAGGAACTGACGGCCCGCTCCGCCAGCTTCGACATCGTCGTGCCCATCGTGGGCGGGTTCTTTGAGCCTCTTCTCGCTGTGTACCGACGGTCATGCGTCCGAGCGATCGAGGAGGCCCTCGCGGTGGGCACGTTCCGGATCACTTCGATCTACCCAGGGCTGCGCGTCCGGGAGGTACCTGAGGTGGCAATCCGCGCGATCGATCCGGAACTGGCTTCGTTCACAAACCTCAACACGCCCAAGGAGTTGGCCCTCTTGGCGCGCCTCTGATTGCTCTCACGGCCGCGCGGAGCTTCCACCGGCCGGCGGATCGGCGGGGTCCCGGATTTCCTCCTGTGGCGACGCCCGACCGCTCGAAGGTCCGCTTCTTGCAGCGCAGACTCCCCCTGAGTACAAAGGAAGGCGGAAGACCCGGGAGGCACGATGGCACGTCGCGTACACATGGAACCCTCAAGAACGTTGACCGAGTTCCGGCTCCTGCCGGGCCTCACAACGAGCGAGACCTCCATCGACAGGGTTACATTGGCCAGCCCGCTCGTTCTTCGCTCGGGCGGCAGCGCCGTCCTCCTCAAGATCCCGGTCCTTGCGGCGGCCATGCAGTCGGTGTCCGGTCCGCGGATGGGCATCGAGTTGGCCAAGCTGGGAGGCGCGGCCGTCATCTTCTGCTCGCAAGCGATAGAGGATGAGGCCGCCATGGCGGCGAAGATCAAGGCCCACAAGGCGGGCTT
>Ga0247841_10006810_pt1 | contig 17355 bp, 10 predicted proteins | sample LaCruzMarch2015__2_FD_192410 | JGI IMG/M metagenome (GOLD analysis project Ga0247841, IMG submission 192410) | Freshwater microbial communities from meromictic Lake La Cruz, Castile-La Mancha, Spain - LaCruzMarch2015_18m | ecosystem: Environmental > Aquatic > Freshwater > Lake | place: Spain... | reverse complement strand
CTGTGGCACCTTTGGTAATGAGGAAATTGGTACAAGCCATTAACCTGTTGCCCGAGAAAGTCAGTACAAGACCGAGGGCTAAAAGCAGAAAAGTCTTTTTCATGTTGTGAATTTAATTTATGTTAAATGATTGTTTCAGTCTAAGAAATGAATTATTCCGGCTTCAAAAATAGCGTAAAAGGTTGAACTAAAGCAACCCCCTGCTTTCATTTTACAAAAAGCAAAAAACTATGCTATCATCCCCACCCCCACCGTTTCGTTGGTGCCTTCATCAATCAGAATTACTGCTCCTGTAATGCGGTTACGGTTGTAGGAATCGAAAATCAGTGGTTTCGTGGTTCGTAAGGAAATACGGGCAATATCGTTCATACGCACTTCGGTATCATTGGTTATCTGCTCGAGCGTGTTCACATTTACCTTGTAATGAACTTCTTTGATAATGCAACGCACATCACGGGTAGTATGTTTCAGGGCATATTTGCCGTTTAGCTGAAGCGGGCGGTGGTTCATCCAGCAAATCATCATCGTAATATCCTGGCTGATTTGCGGGCGGTTTTCCAACTGCACGATCATATCGCCGCGGCTGATGTCAATATCGTCAGTAAGTTGCAGGGTAACCGACATGGGTGGGAAGGCCTGCTGCAACTGTTTATCCTGCAAATCTATAGATTTAATAGTTGAATGATAACCTCCCGGAAGCACCATCACCTTGTCGCCCGGTTTAAAAATGCCTCCATCTACCCTGCCGGCATATCCTCGGTAATCATGAAATTCGTTGGAAATTGGCCTGATTACATATTGCACCGGAAAACGGCCATCGGTAAGGTTATAATCATGGTCAATCGGCAGGGTTTCGAGGACCTTGAGCAAAGTGCCTCCGCCATACCAGTCCATTTTGGACGAAGGTTCTACCACGTTGTCGCCAAGCAACGCGCTGATGGGAACAAAACGGAAATCCTTCACATTGAGTTTCAGTGCAAAAGCCACAAACTTTTCGTGGATATCCTCGTACACTTCTTCACTGAAGCCTACGAGATCCATCTTGTTGATACAGATAATGATATGCGGGATTTGCAGCAGGGTGGCGATATAGGTGTGGCGATATGTCTGCTCGGTAACACCGTTACGTGCATCTATCAGGATAAGTGCAGCATTGGCGGTAGAAGCACCGGTAACCATGTTGCGGGTATATTGGATATGTCCTGGTGTATCGGCGATGATAAATTTGCGTTTTGGAGTCGCAAAATACCGGTATGCCACATCGATGGTTATCCCCTGCTCGCGCTCGGCACGAAGTCCATCCGTCACAAGGGCAAGGTTGATATGTTCGTTGCCCCGCTGGATGCTGGCCCGTTTCACGGCTTCAAGCTGATCCTCAAAAATGGATTTGCTGTCGTAAAGCAACCTTCCGATAAGGGTACTCTTGCCATCGTCAACACTGCCTGCCGTTGTGAAGCGCAGCAACTCCATATTCAGATAACCTTTTGATGAAAATTCGGTCATTTTAATGCTTTTTCAGTGATTAACATCCAAACGCTCAGCCACTTTCCTACTCCTTTCTCTTTCCCCTTCTCCTTGTCTCCAGGTCTCTCTGTCTCCTATTCTTAAAAATACCCTTCCTTCTTCCTATCCTCCATGGCAGCTTCGCTACGAAGGTCGTCGGCACGGCTGCCACGCTCAGTTACCCGGGTTGCAGCAATTTCGGCAACAATATCTTCCAGCGAATTGGCGGAGGAAAGGGTAAGCCCTGTGCATGAAATATCGCCGATGGTACGGCAGCGTACAGTACGCGTTTCCACCTTTTCGTTGGGTTTCAAAGTCATGAAAGGAGCATAAGCAAGCCAGACACCATCCCGCGGAAAGACTTCGCGCTGATGGGTATAATAAATGCTGGGCATCGGGATATTTTCTTTCAGAATGTACTGCCACACATCCATTTCAGTCCAGTTGCTGATGGGAAACACCCTAAAATGCTCTCCGATATGTTTGCGCCCGTTGAAAATGTTCCAAAGTTCCGGGCGCTGGTTTTTAGGGTCCCATTGCCCGAATTCGTCGCGATGCGAAAAGAAACGTTCCTTGGCACGCGCCTTTTCTTCATCACGTCGGCCCCCACCCATGCAGGCATCGAATTTGTTTTTTTCAATCGTGTCAAGCAGAGTAACAGTTTGCAGGAGGTTGCGGCTGGCATTGTAACCCTTTTCTTCCACCACCCTGCCGGTATCTATGGATTCCTGCACGGAACCAACTATGAGTTTTACACCAAGTTCCTGTACCAGGTTATCGCGATATTCGATGGTTTCCTGGAAATTATGACCGGTATCAATATGTAAGAGGGGAAAGGGAATTTTTGCCGGCCAGAAGGCTTTGCGCGCCAGAAAGGTCATGATAATACTGTCCTTACCACCTGAAAAAAGTATTGCCGGACGTTCGAATTGTGCGGCAACTTCACGGATCACGAAAATGGATTCGCTTTCAAGTTCATCGAGATGGGAAAGGTTGTAGTTGGTCATCTGCTGGTGGTTTATTTTCAGGCCGCAAGGCTTTGCGTCTTTACAAGGAGATTATCGGTAGTATTTTATCAAGAATTTTGTTTACTGAAGTGTTTACCTCTTCCGTATCGGTCGCAATTTCGATAAAAGGGTTTTCAGGCATTTCGAAAGGGGCATTCACACCGGTAAAATCAAGGATCAATCCTGCACGGGCTTTCTGGTACATCCCTTTCACATCGCGTTGTTCACACACTCCTGCTGCAGGGTTCAGGAAGATTTCGATAAAATCGTTCTCTCCGATTATCCCCCTGGCAAGGTCACGGATTTCCTTAGTGGGGCTTACAAAAGCATTTATTGTAATAACGCCTGCCGAAAGAAAGAGTTTCGAGACCTCTGCTATTCTGCGGATATTTTCCAACCTGTCGGCATTGCTGAAACCCAGGTTGTTGTTTATCCCGCAGCGCACATTATCGCCATCAAGCACCTGGCAAAGGAAGCCTCGCATGGAAAGCTCTTTTTCAATCCCGAGGGCAAGCGTGGTTTTACCGGAGCATGGTAGCCCGGTGAACCAGATTACCCTTGCGTGCTGTCCAAGTTTAAATTCTTTTTCTTCGCGGCTTACGAGTTTCTCAAATACCGGATATACCTTGTTTGCTTCCACTTACAATCCTTTTTAATAAAGTGTGCAAAAATACATTTTATCTTGATACAGGGAAGGGGTCAGTGGTTGGGTTTTGGGGATTAGGGGTCGTAAGTAGGCTTGATGGAAGAAATTATTTCACAATAAGTTTTCTTACAGTTGATTGTATCCCATTGGAAGTAAGACGCATAAAGTAAATGCCTCCGGCCAGGTTGCTGATATTTATATCGGCCGTACCTAGTGAATTTTCCAGTTTTGTATTGAATATCTCTTTCCCGGAAGGAGTAAAAACACTCAGCATGCCCTGTGATTGTGCTTCTGGCAGGTTGTATTTTACCTTAAAATGGTTGGAAGCGGGATTGGGATAAGGAATCCCCAGCATAGTTTTGGAAGATATCTGTTCCTGTAACTCCGTAGGATCGAGCAACATGCTAATATTAATATCATCAAAATAAAAACCGTCCATTTGTGTGCCCAGGTCTGTTTTGAGACGGAAACGGAGTTTGATTTTCTTTCCCATGTACTCGTTGAGCGAGATGGCCTCGCGTACCCAGGATGGTTGATTGCCATCATAAACCGGCTCTCCCGATGCCTGGTTAACACCCCCTGCATTTGTGTAATTTCCTGCCAGGGCTGACCAGGTTGCCCCATTATCATCCGAAATGCTTAATTGAACGTAATCATAATCATTCTCAATTGCCCATCGGGCCCTGAACTGAAGCACCATCAGCAGGGTATTGTTAAGGCTTATTTCTGTTTTTAAAGTCGTTGATTTGTTGGCATTGGCCGAATAATTTCCAAATGGTGAATCGGTCATCGAGGTCAGGGGGGAAAAATACACTGAGTTGGTGAGGGACCAGTTGCCGGTCCAATTGCCGTTGCTGGTAAGTTTGTCATCGAAAACGTTCACCGGGTAGCCAAAAATCCGCATGACGGTATCATGTTCGGTAAAATATCCATTGTCAATGTTCAACACATACCGGATTGTGTCACCAACGTGCAGTGAATTAGTAAACTGATAACTGATGGAATCGGGGTGCTCTTCGAGCAGGGCAAGCCCTTCGATAACTTTTGGATTGCCAACATCGGCAAAAGCATCCCCCAACGGAGTAACTGAAACTGTAAAACTATCCTCCTGCAAACCGAGACGGTTGACATTAAATGGCAGGTATCCGCTATGCTCCCAAATGAAAAAGGGGCTGTTATCGGCAATCGTCCCATAATTCCCTGCTAATTTGGCAGCGGTCAGGCTTGCCAACATGTTTTCCTGGCAAAGGGGTATGATACGGTCCTGAACCGGCCAAAAGCCATCATTGTTGTTGCCTACCTCCGGGGTGTAGGCAAAAATTACCGGTTTGGCTGCCTGTTCGCCATACATCCAGTCGTCAGATCCGCCGTTGGTGGGATAGATTGTAGTTGAAGCGGGGCCATAAGTATAACTATTTTCTTCGGTCATCAACCTGGCATAACTATCAAGTAAGTTGTTGTCGGGACATAGGACTGAGGTCCATCCCCAGGCGAAAAGGAACAGGTTGCTGTAGGCGTGATAGTTTAATGCTATTTTGAACTCGTGGCTTTCGCAGAAAGATTTCATCATCCGGGTTTCGGGTTCGGAGAAAGGCCCGGTTCCACGATAGGTTTCATCAGAGGGAACAGACGAAGAACCAATATCATCATAACCCCACTGGTAGCCATAGTTCCGGTTGACATCTATGCCAAAACTGCCATCGCCGTTGTCGCGCCGGTTTTTGCGCCACATGCCACCACCATTGGGGTCGTTAGTAACATTATACTGATATCCATCTGCATTAAAAACCGGGACAAAATACATTTCAGTATTGTCAACAAGCGCTTTGATGGAAGGATCGCTGTCATAATTTTCGAGCAGGTACCACATATAATACAGCAAGTGCTGCATCCCGATAGGTTCGCGGGCATGGTGCAAACCGGTATAAAGCACTTCTGGTTCGGCTTCGTTCACATCCGGATTGTCACTCAGTCGTACATAATAAATCTCCCTTCCCTCTATGGTGGTTAGCGTATCGCAAATTGACTGTTTTACTGATATGAGCGAAGGAAATAGTGCTCTCATCAAATCGAGCTGGGCCAGCATCTGGTCAAGCGTGCTGAATCCTCCGCATGTGCCGAGTGAAAAATTTGCAGGTACTGGCCATGTTTCATCCAGCAGCCTGTCGGTCGTGGTTGCCGGGCTGCTTTCGTGGATGCGATTGGTATAAAAAGATTCCAGATCAGGGATGATTACCTCATAATGGAAATTGTTTTCCGACAGTTTTTTCATCTCTCTGTCTGAAATTTCGGCAATAAACCACTTATTATCCGTATCAGCCTGGATTGTCTCGATGCCGGTGGCAAATAACTGTCCGACTGTTTTTCCATCAAGAAAAATTTTAACCCTTGAATAATTGGTTTGCTGGGCAGCAAGCAGGATCGGGAGGAATATCAGCCAAAGGAACAGGGTTGTTTTTTTCATTTTTGTTTTGATTTTTTTAATTAAATGGGGGTTGAAAAGCACCAAGCAATGTGCTCCTGACATTACTTCCATTGAATAGTCTCAATCAGATGTTGGATATCCTTCTGAACAAAACTAATCACGGGGGCCAGTGAATCATTATTCGGAACAACATCAAAATACAGTGCCCCACGCAGGAAATGCCTTGTACTGTCAGTAAGGTAAAACTGGTAAGGCGATGCGGCACCCATCCCCCTGATTTCATATACCAGCCCGAAAACTTTCCGGGCAGGGTCGGAAATAACAATTTGCTCGATGCCACTGGATTTAGGCATATGTTTCAACACGAGAGTCCGGGCATCTTCAGTCAGAGTCCGGAGGCTTTGTTTTTCACCTAAAGACTTGTAACTTATATGGATACGGCCGTGAAAAACCGGCATTTCAATATTTATCCAGTTTTTCTCCTGAGGCGAAAGCGGATCGTTGGTAATTGCGGCATAGGCCGGGTACTCAAAACTGTACGGATATATTGAATCGAGTAAAACGTACTTTTGCTGTGGCAGTGCTATCCTGAAATACCCCCTTGGTTTAGGCGTGAAGTCGTTGTTGCAGGATTGCGTCAACATTACCGTTGCTGACAAACCCAACAAAAATATAGTCACCCCTGCTAACCTGTTTTGTTTCATCCGGCGTTTCAATTCTTTTTATGTTTAATTTGATATGCGAAAAGGTGTTATTGGGTCAATCAGAGGATTTTATCATTTGTTAATGATCAAATCCCCAACGATGATTTTCACTTTCTTGATCCTCCGTTTATCAGCAGCTTCTATCACGAAAGTATAATTATCAAAAACCAGTTTATCACCCGAGATCGGCATAACGCCGGAAAGTTCCAGCATCAGCCCGGCAAGCGATTCGCTTTCGCCTTTGGCTTCATCAAAAATACGGTCGTCAATGCCAAGAACGTTGCACATATCGTTGATGGAAGTTTTCCCTTCAAAGATAAACGTGTGTTCGTCAATCCGCGTAAAAAACTTATTATCAGCCTCTACGTCAAACTCATCATTTATTTCGCCCACGATTTCTTCAATAATATCCTCAAGGGTAATGATGCCAGAGGTGCCTCCGTATTCATCCACCACAACCGCCAGATGAATTTTTTTCTCCTGGAATTCCTTCATCAGGTCGTTGATGGGCTTATTTTCGGGAACAAAAAACGGGGGCCTTACCAGGGATTCCCAATCGAAGGAGTCGTCTTCCGAAAGGTGTGGAAGCAGGTCTTTGATGTACAAAATCCCTGTGATGGTGTCAGGTGTCTCGTTGAAAACCGGTATTCGCGAATAGCCTGAATCAATAATGACTTTCAGCACTTTGGTGTACGGCAGCGACTTGTCAATAGCCGTGCAATCCACGCGAGGGCTCATGATTTCGCGGGCATTTATCTCACCGAAACGCGTGATACTTTTCATGATTTTGCGATCCTCCTCGTCAACTTTGCCATCGGCGGTAATGTCAATGGCGTTTGATATATCGTCAAGCGTGATATTATGGGAAATGGATGCCTGACGTTTATCAATAAAATTGGTCGAATTCACCAGTAACTTGCTGAAAGGATATAGGATGCGTTGCAGGACCGAAATTGGGGAGGCCATGGCATTGACCACTTTTACGGGTTTCTGGTTGGCAAATATTTTGGGCATAATTTCACCCAACAGCAACAGGACAGCCGTGATCACTATCACCTGGAAAACAAATCCCAGCAACGGGTTTGATGAAAAATCCAAATAATGGTTTACCAGGAATGTTGAGATGATAACAACACCAACATTTACTAAGTTGTTGGTAATTAATACAGTGGCGAGAAAAAGCTTCGGATTTTCAAGCAGCCTGACTATCCGCTGGCTGTGTGCTGTTTTGGAAATCCTGATTTCGTTAAGCTGTGCCGGAGAAAGCGAAAAAAACGCAGTTTCGGAAGCTGAAGCCCCCGCCGAACAGAACAATAATGCAACGATAGTAAGCAATCCGGTGATCAGGCCTGCTGACGAAGCCAGATTGAAACCGGTAATGGAGAGCAAAATAAGCGCGTTGTACGCCTCGGGAAGTGGGTCGGCCACGGATTGAAGTGATTGGTTCTGTGGCTGCAAAGATATAAAAAGGGGGGAAGCAAACGAAAGGGGATGCGTAAAGGATTGTTTTTCAAGGAATGTATCTGATTGAAAAGTATTCAATCAGTCTGGTTTTCTTCAGGCCGGGTTGCAAAAAGCGCCTTCACCAAACTTACTAATTGAAGGCAGTTATATTTTATTTAGCCTGATTAATCCATAAATGTAACCTTTGCGTTCTTGGCGAATATCTTAGCGTTCTTAACGGTTAAATTTTCGCAGCTTGCACAAAGTTCATAAATGATCCGGGTTAGAATCTAAAACATCCGAAATCCTTTTCCACTAATAATTTGTTCACTTCTTCTTTATCGAAATATTCTGGACTGAATTCACCCCCCATCCATTCCATATAACTTTCATATTCCTTGTGCTTTGGGTTTTTGAGAATCTCCAGCAAGTCGGCATAGCCCCAAACGCCCCCGCAATCTTCCGGGGGGCAGTTCATTTTGCCGGCCAGGCAGACAGGCACCTGTATTTTCTCATCAACTGGCATGATTTTTTCTAAAACGATGTCATGCTCCCATCCATCCCCAAAGTCGTACTCATATAAAACCTTGTCTTTCTCTGATTTTAGCAAGGCAGATATTTTTATTTTTCTGTAATCCACGTTTTCAAGATCGTCCCACATGTCGTTGTCCGGGGTTTTCAAGGTATAAAATATCCGGTCTTTGATAAACTGGTGCAGATGCGAGTTTGTCCAGCCCATCGCAGTTTGAATGATTTTATGAAAATCGGGCAACAATACATCGGAGGAAATCAGCAGCCTTCGCCATACCTTAGGTTTTGATCCATTTAAGGATATCTTTACCTGATATATTTTCTTAGCCATGCTTTATCGATATTAATTGTTTATTAATTGGGTTGGCAGCCCTGTTTATTGCTCCATGTTTTCCGGCACAGAACCAGTAATTCTCCCGTTTTAACCAAGTACATGTGACTTCCAGTTCAAAGTGAAATCTCAGACAATAATGTTATTAAAAAGGAAGGTCATCTTTTTCCTCTGCCGGGGGCGAAGGTTCAGTAAGTGGCGGGATTACCGGGTTGGCGGGATGGCTGTATGAATTTTGCAAGGCAGACGGACTGTATGATGATTGCCCTGATGGCTGTCCATTGGCAGATTGACCTGTTTGCTGGTTGTAGGTTTCGTTGCCTCCTTCGCGGCGCGCGCCGAGCAATACCATATTATCGGCCTGTATTTCAGTAACATATTTTTTCACTCCGTCCTTTCCATCGAACGAACGGGTACGCAATTTGCCTTCAATAAACACCTGACTGCCTTTGCGCAGGTAAAGTTCGGCCACTTCGGCCAACCCCCGCCAAACCACGATGTTATGCCATTCGGTATGCTGCACATCGTTGCCGTCTTTGTCGCGTGAATGCTCGGTGGTTGCCAGCGAAAACGCTGCTTTTTTGTAGTTGTCGAAAGATTGAACTTCCGGATCTTTTCCCAGGTTCCCTATCAGGATCACCTTATTGACTCCTCGTGCCATAATGATTGGATTGTTTGTTATTGATTATTTTACAAATGTAAACGATTCTGTTTCCTTAAAGCAGGTTGTTGATAAATTTTAGACTGTCCAGATTATTCAAAACCGGATTCAATTTTGACTAAGAATCGTCCTGGTTTGATTTTCACTATCCTATAAACAACAAGCCAAACACAAGTTTTTGCCATGTGGATTCTCTTTTCGGCTTAAAATCATAAACAGCGTCGGGTGTAAAATATTTTTGCTATTTTTGCCGATAGGCTTGTTATATGGAAAAACGCTGGGTACTTAAACAGAAAGGTGATGCTTCCCTGATTACGGATATTGCCACCGCATTGGGGATTGAAGAACCGCTGGCTGAATTGCTGGTGCAGCGGGGCATTACCAATTTTGAGGAGGCTAAGGCTTTTTTCAGGCCCGATCTTTCACAACTCCACAACCCCTTCCTGCTCAACGATATGGACAAAGCCATCAACCGCATCGAGACTGCCAGGATGAAGGACCAAAAAATAATGGTTTACGGCGATTACGATGTGGATGGCACAACGGCAGTTTCGCTGGTTTATTCATTTTTACGGGAGAACGGGTTCAGGCAGATTGATTATTATATTCCTGACCGGTATAGCGAAGGGTACGGCATTTCGTATAAAAGCATAGATTATGCATCTGAAAATAATTTCTCCTTAATAATTGCACTGGATTGCGGTATAAAATCTGTTGAAAAAGTGAAATATGCCAGCGAACTCGGTATTGATTTCATTATCTGCGACCATCACCGGCCCGGCGATGAACTGCCTCCGGCAGTGGCAGTGCTTGATGCCAAGAGATTGGATTCAACCTATCCTTTTAATGAACTTTCGGGCTGCGGTGTCGGGTTTAAGCTTGTGCAAGCTTTTGCGCAGGTCAACAATATTGATTTCCAAACTTTATACAAATACCTTGACCTTGTTACCATAAGTATCGCTTCCGATATTGTCCCGATTACAGGCGAAAACAGGGTACTTGCTTACTACGGGCTGAAACTTATCAATACCAACCCGCGCCCGGGTATCGAATCCATACTGAATGTTGCCAATATAAAACGCCGGGGCGATGACGAAATAAATAAGAACGGCATTGAACCGGATTTTATATTTAACCGTGATCTTACCATCAGCGACATGGTTTTCATTGTTGGTCCGCGCATTAATGCTGCCGGCCGCATCGAAAGCGGTCGCAATTCGGTTAAGTTGCTGATATTGCCCGACATGGAAAGTGCCGGGAGCATTGCGCACCAGATTGACGATTTCAACACCGAACGACGAAGCCTTGATTCCCAGATTACCCTGGAAGCGCTTGATATGATTTCCGCCGATACTAAACTTTCAAATGCGCGTTCGACAGTAGTTTTCAACCCCGACTGGCACAAGGGGGTAATTGGAATCGTGGCCTCGCGACTTACCGAATCGTATTACCGTCCCACTGTGGTACTTACCCAGTCGAACGGACTGATTACCGGCTCGGCGCGTTCGGTAAAGGATTTTGATGTATATGATGCCATTGATGCCTGCAGCGACCTGCTTGAACATTTCGGCGGGCATATGTATGCTGCAGGATTGTCGCTGAAACCCGAAAACCTTGAGCGGTTTCGCGAAAGGTTCGATTCCATCGTTTCGGCCAGTATAACGGATCAAATGCTCATTCCTGAAGTTGAGGTTGATCTCGAGGTGAATCTTAACCAGATTACCCCTAAATTTTTGCGCATACTGAAACAGTTTGCACCTTTTGGCCCCGAAAATATGTCACCGGTATTTATGACCCACGATATTCAGGATACGGGCCATGCGCGCATCGTAGGTAAAAATCATGTTAAAATGACTGTGTTCCAGGAATCGGTACGCAGTGCGCCCTATTCGGCAATTGCTTTTCAGCAGGGCGATAAATTTTCAGATATCCAACTCGGCAAGAGCATGAACATTTGTTACCATATCGAAGAAAACGAATGGAATGGCATGAAAAACATCCAGCTGAATATCAAGGATATCCGTTTCGAGGAAGAAAATCAATGAATTTTTTGGTTATCCCCTGTGGAGATTCGATTCATCGCATCTCTGATTTTGGTTTTTCCTTTGCATGCAAATATGATATCGTCTGCTCAAGGGAAGGATGTATCGTGTTTTCTGATGTTTTTTTTATATAAATAGAGGTGCAGCGAATTGCATTCCTACCTTTGTAAAAAATTTAACAAACCCATCCTTATGGCTAATGTCCCCTGTTTTATCCGGGCAACAACCTTGTTAATTATTTTGTATTTGTTTCCCGCTTCAGTAGTTTCTGCGCAACCCCGGGTTCATATTATTCCAACCCCTAAGGAAGTTCAACTTTTAGAAGGAAATTTCGTCTTCAGCCAGGCAACTACCATTCGTATTGAAAGCCCGGAGAATAAAGAAACTGCTTTTGCAGCAGGTGAACTGGCTGCCGAAATAAAAAACGAGCTTGGTTTTATGCCTGCCATATCAGGGAAATTCTCAGGGAATTCCATACTGTTATGCATGACAGGAAGAGACAAGAAGATGCAAAAGGCATTTACTGCTCAGAAAATCAATGTAGCTGACAATCTGGGAGAAGAAGGTTACCTGTTACAAATCACTCCTTCAATTATTTATGTAGCTGCCCAAACGGAAGCCGGTCTTTTTTACGGCGTGCAATCGTTGAAGCAACTTATACGTGCCGACCGGACAGGACTGGGTGTCCCTTGCCTGACAATAACAGACAAGCCGGCACTGCGCTATCGCGGATGGATGGATGATATCAGCCGCGGCCCGATTCCTACCATGGAGTTCCTAAAAAAAGAAATCCGGGTGATGGCTGAGTTTAAGCAGAATTTTTTCAACCTCTATACCGAAAATGTTTTCCGTTCGGAAAAATATCCCGACATATCGCCCTCTGATGGCTTTACGCCTGCACAGATCAGGGAAGTGGCCGGTTACGCTGCGCAATATCATATTGAACTGATGGGGAATTTCCAGTCGTTCGGGCATCAGGGAAAACTGCTTGCAAATCCTTTTTATGCCCACCTGGGCGACAACAATGATATCCTGAACCCTGCCAACGAAGACACTTATACCTTTCTGGCAGATATATACTCTGAGATGATCCCTGCTTACAAGAGTAAGTTTTTTAATATCAACTGCGATGAAACCTTCGGACTTGGCGAAGGGAAAAGCAAAGCCATGGCCGATAGTATAGGCGAAAGCGGCATTTATGCCAGTCACATCAACCGCCTTGATAAACTGATTAAACCATATGGCAAAAGCCTGATGATGTGGGGCGATATTGCCGTGAACAACAAAGATATTATTGACCGGCTCCCCAAGGATTTGATCATCCTGTCATGGGGGTATCATGCTGCCGAAAGTTTTGATGATGCAATAAATCCTTTTGTGAAAACAGGATTCCATTTCATGGTGGCTCCCGGGGTGGGTTGTTGGGGCGAGCTTTGGCCGGCTATGGGCAATGCTGCTGTTAATATCTCAAATTACACCCGCGATGGAGCCAAACTTGGGGCTTTGGGTATGATGAATACTGCCTGGGACGACAATGGGCATAATCTTTTTGAAAACAACTGGCATGGGCTTGCCTGGGGAGCTGAATGTTCGTGGAGCCCGGCATCCCCAATTTCCGGCGAGGCTGCCAAAGCCGAAAGGGAGCAAAAGCTGAACCTTTTCAATAATAACTTTGATGCCATTTTCTTTCAAACCGAAGGCATCACAAATCTGTATTTTCAAATTGACAGCCTGAGATTCCGCAAAGCAAAAGGGTTGGTGAGTGAAGGCAATTTCTGGGAAGATATCCTCAATTTTTTCCCTTCTAATACCACACCTGAAACTGAAACTGTCAACCGGGCGGTCGCGGAAGAAGCCCGGCAAATGCTTGGCAAATTGAATATTTTGCATAAAAAATGCAAACACAATGCCCCAAACCTCGATTTTGCCGAACTTGCTTTGCGCAGGGTCATTTTTGCGGCAAATAAGAATATTGCAAGGGTTCATTTGTACCAAGCTACCCGGAAAAATGACCTGGTTGCTATTGGGCAGGTTAAAAAGGAATTACAGTTGCTGGTTGACGAGCTTCACGGGATAAAAACCACTTATATGGAACTTTGGGAGCGCGAAAACCGGAATTGGTGGCTTGATAAGAACATGGGCGACTACAACAAAATGGCCGATCGTCTGATCAACCTTGACAAACAAGTTTACATAGAACCCTCAGAAGAAATTGTTGAGGGTCAGCGGCTGGTAACGTTGCGTACGCTTTTCAACGACCAGGCAATTGTTTATACCACAGATGGAACCGATCCGGTGGCTTCGTCAAGCGTATATTCCTCACCCCTTCCAATCAACAGCAAAACCCTTATCAAGGCCAGTGTGCTGGCAAACGGGCAGATTTACGGCCTTACCCTGAAATTGGTCTATTGTCACAAAGGAATCGGCAACCTGCTGAAACTGAATTCGAAACACAGCGACTACAATCCGGCTTATGCTGCCGGTGGCGAAATGGCTTTGCTCGATGGGCTGAAAGGATCAGGCAATTATGCGGATGGACGCTGGCAAGGTTACCAGGGACAAAATCTCGATATCGAAATAGACCTGAAAAAAGTGATTCCGGTTACTTCCATCAGCCTTGACTGTTTGCAAAATTCCTATTCATGGATTATTCTACCTTCAAATGTAAGTATCTATTCTTCGACTGATGGCACCAATTATACCCTGCTGAAAACCATAAACCACGATATCCCAACGGATACCAAGGGCCAGTTGATTCATACCTTTATCGCCGGGTTTGATCATCTGGATACCAGGTACCTGAAGGTAATTGCCAAAAGCAGCGGGCCTCTGCCTGCCTGGCATCATGCTGCCGGGGGCGAGTCGTTTATCTTTACCGATGAAATCGTGATCGAATAAACCTATTTTGTATAGCTGCTTAGGTTTACACATTCAACAACACTTAACTTTAAACCATATGAAATTTATAAGTCCGGTTATTTTGATCCTTATTGTTCTTTCGTTTCAACTGAGCTTTGGTCAAAATCCTGAAGAAGCCACAGGCGGACAGAAGCAAAATTATTTCTCTTTCCATATCCGGTCGAAAGAGGAAATACATACACTTACCAACATCATTTCAATTGATAATGTGAGAGGCGACACGGTATGGGCTTATGCCAACATGCCGGAATTTATCAGGTTCTCTAAATTGGGGTACACCATTAACGTTCTTCCCAACCCCGGAGATGTTCAAAATGTCCTGATGAAAGATCACATCATCCCGGGTACGAAGACAGCCTTGAACTATTACCCTACTTACACGGCTTATGAAGATTTACTGAACCAATTCCAGGCATTGTATCCTTCGATCTGCCAAATTCAGACGATTGCTGCCCTTGCCAGCGGACGAAAAATACTTGTCGCCAAGATTTCGGATAATGTCGCCGCCGATGAAACCGAACCTGAGTTTTTCTACACTTCATCCATCCATGGCGATGAAACCACAGGGTATATCCTGATGCTCGACCTGATGGATTATCTTTTGACAAATTATGGGAGCAACACCGAAATCACGGATTTGGTGAATAACCTGGAGATATACATAAACCCTTTGGCTAATCCCGATGGTACATATCACGGGGGCAACAGTTCGGTAAGCGGGGCTATCCGTTACAATGCCAATTATGTGGATCTGAACCGTAATTATCCTGATCCTCAGGATGGCCAGCATCCCGATGGCAACGCATGGCAGCCAGAGACCATGGCTTTCATGGACTTCGCTACTGCCCGCCATTTTGTGGCAAGCTGCAATTTTCATGGTGGTGCGGAGGTTGTAAATTATCCCTGGGATACCCAGGCGTTATTAACAGCAGATGATACTTGGTGGCAATATGTGAGCCACGAATATGTTGATACGGCCCGAATTCATGGGAACCCTTCCTACATGACAAGTCTTTATCCTTCAGGAATCACGAACGGATATGCCTGGTATGAGGTTAATGGCGGCAGGCAGGATTATATGAATTACTGGCAGCATTGCCGCGAGCTTACCATTGAACTCTCCACTACGAAAACATTGCCGACAAGTTCGTTACTTACTTACTGGAATTATAATTACCGCTCCCTGGTACTTTATATGAAGCAGGCCCGTTATGGGATCCATGGCATTATTACGGATGCTGTTACCGGGCTGCCTGTTGCTGCAAAAATAGTAGTGACCGGCCATGACGTGAACAACTCCGAAACCTATTCCTCAGCAAACCTGGGCGATTATTCGCGCCTGATAAAGTCCGGAACCTACACGCTTGAGGTTTCTGCCACCAATTATGTTCCACAGACCATTACCGGGGTTGTGGTTACTGACCATGCGACAATAACCCTGAACTTTCAACTTGTTCCTTTAGCCGTTCCGGTTGTGACCACTCAGGCAGCAACATCGGTAGCTGCAACAACGGTTACTTTGAATGGTAATGTTAATCCACAAGGGTTTGCAACAACCTATGCCTTTGATTGGGGAACTACGACAGGGTATGGCAACTCGACCACAACTTATTCGGCTGGTTCCGGGACTTCTGTTGTTCCGGTAAGTACCGACCTTACAGGGTTGACCGGCGGAACTTTGTATCATTACCGTCTGAAAGCCACTAACATCAACGGAACATCCACCGGAAACGATATGACTTTCTCCTATGGAATTGCCAGCGTGACCACCGCTGCTGCCAGTTCCATCATGGTGAATTCAGCAACCTCAGGTGGAAGCGTTTTATCAGATGGGGGTGCTGCTATCACATCCCGCGGAGTCTGCTGGTCCACATCAGCAAATCCGGCAATTTCAGGTAGCCACACAACTGACGGTTCAGGAACCGGATCCTTCATTAGTTCCATAACCGGATTAGCACCAGGTACTTTATATCATGTCAGGGCCTATGCCACGAACTCAACCGGGACTTACTATGGTAACGATTTACAATTTACCACACCTTGCGGAATTATCAGTTCTTTCCCCTGGAATGAAGGATTTGAAAATGGGGGTACCATCCCAAATTGTTGGACCAATGAACAGGTTTCCAGTTCGGGAATTAACTGGACATTCATTACAGGAAACGGGGCAGGCAATCCTGCTGCTGCTCATACCGGTACCTACAATGCCTGTCTGAAGGACATCACCACTGCTGATAACAAAACACGGTTGATTACGCCCCAGATCAACCTGACAGGAGTTTCAAGCCCTACCCTCACATTCTGGCATACGCAAGCCGTTTCGAGTTCCCGCCAGGACCAATTGGAGGTTTATTATAAAACTTCAGCAGGCGGAACCTGGACCCTGCTTGCCTCTTATACAACAAGTGTCACAACCTGGACACAGAGAACTATTAGTTTGCCAAATGGCTCCGGTGATTATTATATTGCTTTCCAGGGAAATGCAAAAAGGGGTTATGGTGTATGCATTGATGACGTTCAGATGATATGTACTGCCACTCCGGTAAGCGTTTCCATATTGGCATCGTCAAACCCGGTTTGTACCGGCACAAGTGTTACTTTCACTGCAACACCCATAAACGGTGGCACAGCCCCCTCATACCAGTGGAAGGTTAATGGCATAAATGTTGGGACCAACAGTGCTTCATATACTTATTCTCCGGAAAACAATGATGCAATTAGCTGTGTTGTAACATCAAACGCATCTTGTGTTTCAGAAAATCCGGCAACTTCCAGTATATTGGCAATGACTGTCAATCCATTACTTCCGGTCAGCATATCCGTCGCTGCTTCTGCCAACCCTGTTATTTCAGGTACGTCTGTAACATTTACTGCAACATCAATTAACGGTGGAACAACGCTAGCCTACCAATGGAAAGTAAATGGTGTAACTATTGGGACTAACAATTCAACCTTCACCTATATCCCGATAAATAATGATTCAGTCACCTGTACATTGACATCCAATGCCACTTGTGTTTCAGGCAATCCGGCAACTTCAGCCGTTGTGATCATGACCGTAAATCCGTTGCTGTTGACAGTATCTCCATTGAATCAAAATGTATCAGATCAGCAGGGCGTAGCTTCCTACAACGTTAATTCCA
>Ga0247841_10006809_pt1:0-15000 | contig 17355 bp, 8 predicted proteins | sample LaCruzMarch2015__2_FD_192410 | JGI IMG/M metagenome (GOLD analysis project Ga0247841, IMG submission 192410) | Freshwater microbial communities from meromictic Lake La Cruz, Castile-La Mancha, Spain - LaCruzMarch2015_18m | ecosystem: Environmental > Aquatic > Freshwater > Lake | place... | reverse complement strand
GATTTCCGAATGGGGCAACCCGTACCGGTGTTGAATCGGTACAGCCCGCAAGGGCGAACAACCCAGGGAAGTGAAACATCTCAGTACCTGGAGGAAAAGAAATCAAAAGAGATTCCGAGAGTAGTGGCGAGCGAAATCGGAACAGCCCAAACCAGTGTGCTTGCACATTGGGGTTGTAGGACCGCATAAGTAGAGTTAAAAACGAGGCGTTAGACGAACAACCTGGAACGGTTGATCAAAGAAGGTGACAATCCTGTAGTCAAAAGCGCTCTCGACTCGAAGCGGTATCCTGAGTACCATCGGACACGTGTAATCCGGTGGGAATCTAGGGAGACCACTCTCTAAGGCTAAATACAAGTCTCGGACCGATAGTGAACCAGTACCGTGAGGGAAAGGCGAAAAGAACCCCGGAAGGGGAGTGAAATAGAACCTGAAACCATATGCATACAAGCAGTTAGAGCCCTATAGGCAACTTCGGTTGTCGATGGGTGATAGCGTGCCTGTTGAAGAATGATCCGGCGAGTTACTTGGTGGATGCAAGGTTAACTGCCATGTTGACGCATGGTGGGAAGCCGCAGCGAAAGCGAGTCCGAATAGGGCGTTTAGTATCCATCAGTAGACCCGAAGCCAAGTGATCTATCCCTGGACAGAGTGAAGTTGCCTTAACCGGCGATGGAGGCTCGAAGCGTTAACCGTTGAAAAGGTTCTGCATGAGCTGGGGATAGGGGTGAAAGGCCAATCGAACTTGGTGATAGCTGGTTCTCCCTGAAATAGTTTTAGGACTAGCCTGGCAATTTAAGAGCAGGAGGTAGAGCACTGGATAGTTTAGGGGTTGTAACCCAACTTCCGAGGCTAACCAAACTCCGAATACCTGTTTGTATATTGCTGGAGTCAGTGCGCGAGGGATAAGCTTCGTGTGCGAGAGGGAAACAGCCCAGACCACCGATCTAGGTCCCCAAATTCAAGTTAAGTGGTAAAGGTTGTGGAATTATTAAAACAGATAGGAGGTTGGCTTAGAAGCAGCCACCCTTTAAAGAGTGCGTAACAGCTCACTATTCGAGTGATTCTGCGCCGAAAATGTACGGGGCTCAAACTTGATACCGCAGTCGTGGTTTTTTAGCAGAAATGCTAGGAGAGGTAAGGGAGCGTTCCTGCAGCAGTGAAGGCATACCGAAAGGAGTGCTGGAGCGGCAGGAAGTGAGGATGTCGGAATAAGTAGCGATAAACAAAGTGAAAATCTTTGTCACCGAAAACCTAAGGTTTCCTTGAGTAAAGTTCGTCTGCTCAGGGTCAGTCGGTCCTAAGCTGAGGCCGAAAGGCGTAGGCGATGGATATCCGGTTAATATTCCGGAACCATTTTTGGTGCGTTAAATGTCGTCAGTGACGCTTTCTAGTAGATCATCTCACCGCTGGTCGTGTGAGTTTGTTCTGCCGCAAGGTAGAGCATGTAGTTTCGGGTAACCGAAATGAACTGATTGTATGGGGAGCCAAGAAAAACCTGATGACCTGTGCCAGAAGTGCCCGTACCGCAAACGGACACACGTAGGTGAGGAGAAAATCCTAAGGTGCGCGAGATAACTCTCGTTTAGGAACTAGGCAAATTAGCCCCGTAACTTCGGAAGAAGGGGTGCCCCGTAGAGCGCAAGCTTTTACGGGGTCGCAGTGAATGGGCTCTCGTGACTGTTTAACAAAAACACAGGACTCTGCTGAAATCGCAAGATGAAGTATAGGGTCTGACGCCTGCCCGGTGCTGGAAGGTCAAGGGGAGATGTCAGTCCGCCCGCAAGGGCGAGATAAAGCATTGAACTCAAGCCCCAGTAAACGGCGGCCGTAACTATAACGGTCCTAAGGTAGCGAAATTCCTTGTCGGGTAAGTTCCGACCTGCACGAATGGCGTAACAAAGAGAGCGCTGTCTCAACGAGAGACTCGGCGAAATTGTGGTATCCGTGAAGACGCGGATTGCCCGCGGTTAGACGAAAAGACCCCGTGGAACTTTACTGTATCCTGATATTGAATTATGGAGTTAAATGCGTAGCATAGGTGGGACCCTGTGATGCTTGGCTTTTGGGCTGGGCGGAGGGACAATGTGAAATACCACCCTTTTGATTCTGTGATTCTAACCGTCTGTTCTGAAGCGAACGGCGGGACATTGTCAGGTGGGCAGTTTAACTGGGGCGGTTGCCTCCTAAAGAGTAACGGAGGCGTTCCAAGGTACCCTCAGGACCAATAGAAATGGTCCATCGAGTGCAAGGGCAGAAGGGTGCTTGACTGCAAGACATACAAGTCGAGCAGGTGCGAAAGCAGGACCTAGTGATCCGGCGGTTTTGTGTGGAATTGCCGTCGCTCAACGAATAAAAGTTACCCCGGGGATAACAGGCTTATTTCATCCAAGAGTCCATATCGACGATGAAGTTTGGCACCTCGATGTCGGCTCATCCCATCCTGGGGCTGGAGCAGGTCCCAAGGGTTTGGCTGTTCGCCAATTAAAGGGGTACGTGAGCTGGGTTCAGTACGTCGTGAGACAGTACGGTCTCTATCTACCGTGGGCGCTGGAAACTTGAGGGGTCTCGTCCTTAGTACGAGAGGACCGGGATGAACGCACCTCTGGTATGTCGGTTGTTCCGCCAGGAGCATAGCCGAGTAGCCAAGTGCGGACGAGATAAACGCTGAAAGCATATAAGTGTGAAACTCACCCCAAGATTAGGTTTCCCTAAAGGTCACCCGTAGACTACGGGTTTGATAGGCAAGGTGTGGAAGTCCAGTAATGGATGCAGCTAACTTGTACTAATCGACCGTTTGAGCTTGGCCATATTTTTAAATCCAAGCGCTAGACCCTGAATTATCCTATTAAGTAATTTTATAAAGAAAATATCCCGGTGGTTTTACCAATGGGGAAACACCCGATCCCATTCCGAACTCGGAAGTTAAGACCATTAGGGCCGATGGTACTGTAGCCGCAGGGCTATGGTAGAGTAGGTCGCTGCCGGGGTTTAATTTAATAAGGTAGCCCGAAAGTTGATTTCGGGCTACCGATATATTTCGAACCCAGATTAGGGTTCAAGTCTGAGAAAGTAAGATCCCGCCACGGCGGGATTAATTGTCCGTTGGTCGGGCATCTTACCGAGGCGAAAGCAGAGTTATTTAAGCTTCTCTCCCGGGGGAAGCTTTTTTTAGTTGTAAATTTGCAGGGGTGATAAAATGAATAAGCAAAAAAAGACAGCAGTAGTTGATGAACTTTCAAAATCAATCATAGGCAGCACAGGCATGATTTTGACAGAGTACCAAGGGCTCAGCGTTGCTGAGATTTCTGAGTTGCGTGCAAAATTGCGTAAGCAAAATTGTCAATACAAGGTAATAAAAAACACACTTGCAAAAATAGCATTTAAAGGCACAGAGCTGGAAAGTTTTGCGGGTAATTTTTCTGGTCCAACCGCTGTTGTTGTTCAAAAAGGCGATCCAACAATTTCTGCAAAAACGGTAATTGATTTTGCAAAAGATCATGCAAAACTTAAACTTATGCTTGGTTTTTTGAGTGGAAAAGTTTTAACACCGTCAGAAATTAAAAATTTAGCTTCATTGCCGTCCAAGGAAGTACTTGTCGGTAAAATGCTTGGGGCAATGAAGTCGCCCTTGTATGGTTTGGTAAATGTAATGAGTGGCACAATAAGAAATTTTGCTTATGTGCTTAAAGCTATAAAAAAACAAAAGACCGCTTAGGTCTAAATAATAAAACAAAGAAAAACACGGAGGTGTAAGATGTCAAGTAAAGAACAGATGATTGAAGCAATTGGTTCAATGTCGGTGTTGGAACTTTCAGAGCTTGTAAAAGCCCTTGAAGAGAAATTTGGTGTTTCTGCGTCAGCCCCAGTTGCTGTTGCCGCAGGTGCCGCTACCGCTGGAACTACAGCCGTTGCAGCTGAAGAAAAAACTGAGTTTAATGTTGTACTTGCTACCGTCGGTGCAAACAAAATTGCTGTAATTAAAGTTGTTCGTGAGATTACAGGCCTTGGTTTGAAAGAAGCGAAAGATCTTGTTGACGGTGCGCCAAAAGTAGTAAAAGAAAATGCCGACAAAGCCACCTCCGATGATATAAAAAAGAAGCTTACTGAAGCCGGTGCAACTGTAGAAATAAAATAATAAAAAACCATTGACAAATAAACGCAAAACGGATATAATAACAGTCTGCGTTTTATATTTATTTTGTATTTAAGGGACAAATGAGACGAGAAAAACTTAACTTCGGCCGGATAACACCGCCAATAGAGCCGCCACAACTCCTTGAGATGCAAAAACGCTCGTATGTAGAATTTCTACAAAAAGAAGTTTCCTCTGAAAAGCGTAAAGCACAAGGGCTACAAGGTGCATTCAAAGATGTTTTTCCTTTAACAAACTCTGATGGTACATATACCCTTGAGTTTGTTTCTTATTCTCTTGGTGAGCCCAAATATTCCGAAATAGAATCCCTTAGCAGAGATGCGGTGTTTGCAGCACCTCTTAAGGTAACCTTGCGTTTAATACAAAAACAGGAAAATGGCAAAGAAAGGGATCTTGCGGAGCAAGAAGTTTACTTCGGAGATGTTCCTTTGATGACCAATACCGGCACATTTATAATAAACGGCGCCGAGAGGGTTGTTGTTAGCCAAATTCATCGTTCGCCCGGAATAATTTTTGAAGAAGACGAAGAAAAACGCGTGACCGCTCTTGGTAAGCCTATGTACTTTGCCAGAATGATTCCGTACAGAGGTGCGTGGGTTGAGCTTGAGTTTGATCAAAATAGTTTGCTTTATGTGAGAATAGATCGTAAAAGAAAAATACTTGCATCCACATTTTTGCGCGCACTTGGTTTTGAGTCAGACGAAGAGATCTTGCAGCTTTTTGCCGACTATGAAGAAGTTGTTTTAAATGATGAGCTTATCGAAATTTCTTTAAATGGTAAATATTTGGCGCAAGATGTTATAGACAAATCAACAGGTGAAGTTATTCTTGAGGCTGGCCGTGAACTTGGCGAAGAGCACTTGAAAAAATTAAAGTCAAAAGGTGTAAAGGCAGTAAGTGTTCACCGCGACCCAACAATTCTTTTAACACTAAAAAAAGATTCCATAAAAACAAAAAAAGATGCAATAAACTTAATCTATAAGATACTTAAAACGCAAGAATTTATAGTTCAAGAAAGAGCCGCTGGTTTTCTTGATGAGCTACTTTTTAAATCAACACGCAGGTATGACCTTTCTCGCGTAGGCCGCTACAAAATTCTAAAAAAACTTTCCCCATTCTTTAATTACCTTTCTTCCAACAAAGAGTTTTCTAAATTTGATTTTTCAATACCCCAAGACACAAAAAGAACCCTTTGCCGTGAAGATGTTGTTGCAACCATAAAATACCTTCTTATGCTTTACAACGGCATAACAGAATATGGCGAAGGCAAAAATAAAATTAAAATTGAATCTGACGATATAGATCACCTTGGCAATAGGCGTGTTAGATCTGTTGGTGAGTTGCTTGAAAATCAAATAAGAGTTGGACTTGTTCAAATGGCTCGTGTTGTTAGAGAACATATGAATATGCAGGATAAGGCAACAATTACGCCAAGAGCGCTCATAAACATAACACCGTTCGTTGCTCAAATTCGTAAATTTTTTGGTACTTCCCAACTTTCGCAATTTATGGATCAAATTAATCCACTTGCAGAGCTTACACACAAGCGTCGTTTAAGTGCGCTTGGGCCTGGTGGTTTAAACCGTAAACGCGCAGGTTTTGAAGTTCGCGATGTGCATTACACTCATTACGGAAGAATATGTCCCATTGAAACTCCGGAAGGTCCAAACATCGGTCTTATAACTTCTCTTGCCACATATGCGAGGGTAAATGAGTACGGATTAATAGAGTCGCCGTATATCAAGGTTAAAAATGGGAAGCTTTTAGATGAGGTTGAGTACTTAACAGCCGATAAAGAAGATGAAAATATAATAGCCCAGTCAAATACGCCGGTAGATGGCAAAAAAAAGATAACGGCTGACCTTGTTCAGGCAAGTCAGCGTGGTGATTACCCTATGGTGGAATCAGCGCGCATTAACTATATGGATTTGTCCCCGATGCAGGTTGTTTCTGTTTCTGCCGCATTAATTCCATTCCTTGAACATGACGATGCAAACCGTGCGCTTATGGGTTCAAATATGCAACGCCAGGCAGTGCCTTTGCTTATTACCGATGCACCAATTGTTGCAACAGGAGTTGAAGAAAAAGTTGCTAAGGACTCTGGTGTTATGGTTCTTGCAAAACGCGGTGGCGAAGTTGTAAGTGTGCAGTCCGATGAAATTTGTGTTTGGAGTGCAGAGGGTGGTAAGTCCGCGATAGACATCTATAAATTAAACAAGTATCTTCGTTCAAACCAAGACACTTGTGTAAATCAAACACCAATAGTTTCAAAAGGCGACAAAGTTAAAAAAGGGGATACTCTTGCCGACGGTCCATGTACATCAAATGGACAGTTAGCACTTGGTAAAAATATACTTGTAGCATTTATGCCATGGGATGGATATAACTTTGAAGACGCCATCATCCTATCTGAAAAGCTGCTTCACAGAGATGCTTTTACGTCTATTCATATACATGAATTTCAGGCAGAAGCTCGTGAATCAAAGGGCCGCCCGGAAGAAATAACGCGCGATATTCCAAATGTTGGTGCTGAGGATCTGCTTAACCTTGACGAAGATGGTGTTATAAGTGTTGGTTCTTTTGTTGCTCGTGGCGACATACTTGTTGGTAAAACAGCTCCAAAAGGTGAGCAGCAGCAAACTCCAGAAGAAAAATTATTAAAGTTCCTCTTCGGTAAAAAAGCCGAAGATGTGCAGGATTCTTCTCTTAGGGTGCCGCCAGGAACATCTGGTAGAGTTATAGGTGTGCGTACATTTGTTCGCAGAGAAAAACTTTCCGATAAAGAAATAAAAAAAAGACAGGAAGAAATTGAGCAACTTTTCAAAGATGCAATGGACAGCATAAAGCTTTATAAAAAAGAGCGCTTGGCTGGTGCAAAAGCGTCGGAGAAAGAAAAGATAGAAGCGTTCTATGCGAAAAAAGAAGAGTTAATTAAAACAGAAAGAGCAAAAGAAAAAGAACGTTTCAAAAAAGGTGATGAGCTTGCAGTATCGGTCAATAAAATAGTCAAAGTTTATATAGCAACAAAAGCAAAAGTTCAGGTTGGCGATAAACTTGCGGGACGCCACGGTAATAAGGGTGTCGTTTCAAGAATTGTTCCTGTTGAAGATATGCCCAGAATGCCTGACGGTACGCCTGTAGATGCTGTTTTCTCTCCGCTGGCCATACCATCTCGTATGAATGTGGGCCAGTTACTTGAAACAATACTCGGTTGGGCCGGTATGAACTTGAATGTGCAAATGCTAACCCCAATATTTGACGGTGCGAAAGAAGAGCAAATAAAAGAGCAGGTTTCAAAAGCAAAAGATTTTCTTTGTGAACAAAAAAGAGCTGAGTTTAAAGCATGTGGTTTAAAGGGTATCGCTCTTGATAAAGCTGTTGAGAAATACAGAAATGAATATTTACCAGATGATGCTTGCAGAATTACATTGTACGATGGCAGAACAGGTGTTCCATTTTTAGATAAAGTAACAATTGGTTATATGTATGTTCTTAAGCTTATTCATCTTGTAGAAGACAAAATACATGCTCGTTCAACCGGCCCGTACTCATTAATTACAAGGCAGCCATTAGGTGGTAAGGCGCAATTTGGTGGCCAAAGATTTGGTGAAATGGAAGTCTGGGCCGTCGAAGGTTATGGCGCGGCATACACATTGCAAGAGTTCCTGACTGTAAAGTCGGATGATGTTACCGGAAGAATAAGAATGTATGACGCAATTATAAGAGGCGAGGCAATATCTGAGCCATCTATTCCAGAGTCATTTAAGGTGCTTGTAAATGAGCTTAGAGGGCTTTGTTTGAATGTTGAGCTTTTGCACAAAGGTTCAAAAGAAGAAAAAGCAAGAAACAAAGAAAAAAAATAAAATTTGCAAAACTAATTTTACACTAAAAGGTGTCTATGTCTAAATTTGCATTCCCAATAGCAGGCACAAAAAGAAAAAATATTTCCGGCCTTAACTTCGCAGGTTTTCATGGCATGCGTTTAACAATCGCCAATGACGATCAGATAAGATCGTGGTCTTTTGGTGAAGTTAAAAAGCCGGAAACCATAAATTACAGGACATTTAAACCTGAGCGCGACGGCCTATTCTGCGAAAGAATATTTGGCCCAACGAAAGATTATGAGTGTCATTGTGGTAAGTATAAATATGTAAAACACAAAGGTCAGGTTTGTGACCGTTGTGGTGTAGAAGTTACCGAAGCGAAGGTTCGCCGTGAAAGGTTTGGCCATCTTGAGCTTGCTGTTCCAGTTGCTCACTTGTGGTTTTTAAGAAAGCCGCCATCAAGAGTTGGCCTTCTTTTAGACATGAAGATAAGTGACCTTGAGCGAGTTATATATTACACAAAATACATTGCAATGGAGACACTCAAAGATTCCTCCGGCAAAACGGTACTTAGCCAGTCAGATCTTATTGGTGAAGAAGAATACAATAAGCTGCGCAAAGAGTACAAAGATAAATTAAAAGTTGATATTGGTGCCGGCGCTATACGCAAAATGCTTGCGGCAATTGATTTAGATGCAGGGTCAAAGAAAATAAGAAACGAAATAAAACATATAAAATCCGATGCAGAAAGGGCCCGCCTTGTAAGAAAACTTCGCGTTTTAGAAGGGTTCAAAAGTTCAAACACAAGACCGGAAAGTATGATATTAAATGTGTTGCCTGTTATTCCGCCGGATCTAAGGCCATTGGTTGCCCTTGAGGGCGGTCGTTTTGCAACTTCGGATCTTAATGATCTTTACCGTAGAATAATTAACCGTAACAACCGCTTACGCCATATTGAACAGTTAAAAGCTCCGACCGTTATGATAAATAACGAAAAACGGTTGCTTCAAGAAGCAGTTGACGCTTTAATAGATAACGAATCGCGTCCAAGGCCTGTGGCAGGCGCAGGAAATAGATCGCTTAAGTCACTTTCAGATACGCTTAAAGGCAAGCAGGGTCGTTTCCGTCAGAACTTACTGGGTAAAAGAGTTGACTACTCTGGTAGAAGTGTAGTTGTTGTTGGCCCTAACCTTAAGCTTAATCAATGTGGCATTCCAAAAGAGATGGCGCTTGAACTTTTCAAACCATTTATTATTCGCGAACTTATAAAAGAAGAAAAAGTTACGCTTAAAGCCGCAAGAAGAATGCTTGAGCGTGGCTCGACTGGTGTATGGGATATCTTAGAAAAAGTTACAAAAAATCATCCCGTGCTTTTAAACCGCGCGCCAACTTTGCACCGTCTTGGCATACAGGCATTTGAGCCAATACTCATTGAAGGTAAATCTATACAGCTTCATCCACTTACATGTTCGGCGTTTAATGCCGATTTTGACGGTGACCAAATGGCTGTACATTTACCAATTACAATAGAAGCGCAAATAGAAGCTCGTGTTCTTATGATGTCTGTAAACAACATACTTTCACCTGCGTCAGGTAAGCCAATTGCCGTACCAAGCCAAGATATGGTGCTTGGTATTTGTTATATGACAAAAGAAAAAAATGGTGTGTCCGGTGAAGGTTCAATTTTCTCAGGCGCGCAAGAGGTAATATCAGCGTATCAGATTGGTAAAGTAGATCTTCACGCAAGAATAAAAGTGTTTTCAATTACAGAAATAAAAGAAAAAGCTCTTAAGGATGCTGAGCAAAAAGATGTAAACAAGTGGAAAAATTATACAACGGTTGGCAGAGTATTGTTCAATGAGCACCTCCCAAAAAATGAAAAAGGCGAATACTCACTTGGGTACTACAACAAGGTTTTCACAAAACGCGAAACAGCTGAACTTGTGGACAGATGCTACAACCAGTTAGGGCATTACAGAACAGTTATTTTACTTGATGAGCTTAAAAAAACAGGATACAAATATGCAACAATAGCCGGTGTTTCAATTTCAATTGACGAAATGAAAATTCCGCCTGCGAAAGAAGAGCTTGTAAAAAGAGCTCACGACCAAATAAAAGAAATTAAAAAACAAGCTAAAATGGGCTTGATAACTGAAAGTGAACGCTATAATAAGGTAATAGATATATGGACGCATGTTACCGATAATGTTGCGGATATAATGTTTGATGAAATGAAAAAAGATGAGTTTGTCCCTTTCAAAAAAGGTGTAAACCGTTTTAATTCAATATTCATGATGGCCGATTCCGGTGCTCGTGGTTCGCGTCAGCAGGTTCGTCAGCTTGCCGGTATGCGTGGACTAATGGCAAAACCGCAAAAGAAACTCACCGGTGGCGTTGGTGAAATTATTGAAACACCTGTCATTTCAAATTTCAAAGAAGGTCTTACAATTCTTGAATACTTCATATCAACTCACGGTGGAAGAAAAGGTCTTTCAGATACCGCTCTTAAAACGGCAGACGCAGGGTACTTGACGCGCCGTCTTGTAGATGTGGCACACGATGTTGTTGTAACAATTGACGATTGTAAAACCATTAACGGCGTACGAGTTGGTACGCTTATGAGTGGCGATGAAGTTATTGAAAAAATGGAAGAAAGAATAACCGGCAGAGTCGCGTTGGACAATGTAGTTGGTATTTTGCCAGGTAAAGATGGTGAACTGCATGAAGAAGTAATTGTAAAACGTGGCGAGTTAATAAACCCGGAAATAGCAAAGAAAATTGCCCAAGCAGGCATTGAAATAATAGGTATAAGAAGTGTTCTTACCTGTGAAGCCGTCAAAGGTGTTTGTGCGAAATGCTATGGTTTAAACCTGGCAAGAAGGAAGCCTGTTGAAACTGGTGAAGCGGTTGGTATAATTGCGGCTCAGTCGATTGGTGAGCCTGGTACACAGCTTACACTTAGAACCTTCCATGTAGGCGGTACAGCAAGCCGCGTTATGCAGCGTTCTGAAATTCATGCCGATAATGATAGTTCGGTTACATATCACGACCTTAAGGTTATTAAAAATAGCGACAAGAAAATGATAGTAATTAGCAGAAATGCGCAATTGATACTTACAGAGGTGGAAAGTCGCCGCAGAGTTTCTTATCAGTTGCCCTATGGTGCAAGAATTAAATTTGAAGAAGATAAGATTGCGCAAAAAGGTGCGCTTATCGCAGAGTGGGATCCTCACTCTAAGCCAATTATATCAGAGTACGACGGAACTGTTGAATTTAAAGATGTAAGAGAAGGCGTAACCCTTCACAGAGAAAAATCAAAAATAACTGGTCAAATTGAAAGGGTAATTATAGAGCATCACTCAGAACGCCATAACATAAGTCCCAGAATTGTGGTTAAAGTTGAGGGCAAACCAATTATTGAATATCCATTGCCGATAGATACAAACTTGGTTGCTGAAAATGGCGCTATAATTAAAAAGGGCGATGTGCTTGCAAAGATACCACAAGAAATTTCTAAAACCAGAGACATCACCGGCGGTTTGCCGAGGGTTGCTGAATTATTTGAAGGCAGAAGGCCAAAAAGTTCGGCCGTTATCTCGGAAATTGATGGTATAGTTCACTTGGTCCCGGCAGGGGCAATAATTAAAAAAATTATAGTTGATGATACAACAGGCGGGAAAGCAGCGTACATAATTCCGGCTAAATACAAGTATGTTCTTAAAGATGGCGACAATGTAAAAAGGGGAGACGATATTGGTCTTTCGGTTAAAGCACCGTTTGATGGTGTTATTAAATTCAGTGAATCAACAGCGAAAGGTATAAGAGTTGTTGTTACAAATGAAAAAACTGACATAACAGGAGATTATATAATCCCGCCAGGCCGTCATCTTGTTGTTTACGAGGGTGACAGTGTAGAACTTGGCGAGCCACTTTCCGACGGCTCAGTCAACCCTCACGATATATTAAAAGCTAAAGGTCCAAAAGAAGTTCAGGAACATCTTGTTAACGAGATACAACAGGTTTATCGCTTACAAGGTGTTACAATAAACGATAAACATATTGAAGTAATAGTGCGTCAGATGCTTTACAATGTTAGAGTATCCGATTCCGGAGACAGCGAAACATTGCTAAATGGCGAGATAGTTTCAAAGTATAGATTTGAACAGGAAAGAAAGGCATTAGAGAAGAAGAAAGGTAAATTGCCTAAAGCACAACCAATACTGCTTGGTATTACAAAGGCAGCTTTGTCGTCAGATTCTTTCATATCTGCCGCATCCTTCCAAGAAACAACAAGAATACTTACTGAAGCCGCTGTAACAGGACAGATAGATGAACTAAGAGGATTAAAGGAAAATGTTGTTATAGGCCATCTTATACCGGCCGGCACAGGGCTTAGAGCTGCGGAAATTGAAAAATAAATATTTGGGAAAGTGAAAAATGCCAACAATTAATCAGTTAGTAACAAAAGCAAGAACACTATCAAAAAGAAAAACAAAGTCGCCGGCGCTTAAGGGCTGCCCGCAACGCCGCGGTGTTTGTACAAGGGTTTACACAACAACACCCAAAAAGCCAAACTCGGCTTTAAGAAAAGTAGCTCGTGTTAAGTTAAGCTCAGGTTTTGAAGTTACGGCATACATACCTGGGGTTGGTCATAATTTGCAAGAGCATTCAATAGTTATGATTCGCGGCGGCCGTGTGAAAGATTTGCCGGGTGTTCGTTATCATATAATTCGTGGAACTCTTGACTCAACCGGAGTTGAAAATAGAAAGCAGAGCCGTAGCAAATATGGTGCAAAACGGCCTAAGAAAGCAAAATAAATAAGAGGTAAAGATGTCCAGGAAACAATTAAAGCCAAGAAAATTAAAAAGAACCATCAGCCCCGATCCAAAGTATGATTCAATACTTGCTTCAAGATTTATTAACAAGCTTATACTTGGTGGTAAAAAAAGCACCGCGGAAAAAGTGTTTTATGATGCTCTTGAAATAATAAAAGAAAAAACAAAACAAGACCCATTAACTGTTTTTAATCTTGCACTTGACAATGTTAAACCTTTGTTAGAAGTAAGGCCAAGAAGAGTTGGCGGCGCAACATATCAAGTTCCTGGTGAAGTTTCAGAAAAAAGATCAATTGCCCTTGCTGTAAGATGGATTTTAGGGTATGCAACAGATAAAAAAGGCCAACCGATGGCAAACCGTTTAGCTCAAGAATTGCTTGAAGCAAGCAGAAAAGAAGGTGCGGCGGTTAAAAAGCGTGAAGACACACACAAAATGGCAGAAGCCAATAAAGCATTTGCACATTATAGATGGTAATAAAATTTTACATTGTAATTGGAATGGAATGAGAAAATGAGCGAACCAAAAAAGATATATCCACTTGATAAAGTAAGAAATATCGGTATTGTGGCGCATATTGATGCGGGAAAAACAACAACAACCGAAAGAGTACTTTATTATACCGGCAGAATTTATAAAATTGGCGAAGTTCACGAAGGTGCCGCAACAATGGATTGGATGGAGCAAGAGCGCGAAAGAGGCATTACCATTACATCGGCGGCCACTTTTTGCATCTGGCGTGATTGCCAATTTAACATAATTGACACCCCCGGCCATGTGGATTTTACTGTTGAGGTGGAAAGGTCTCTGCGAGTTCTTGACGGTGCGGTAGTTGTGTTTGACTCAGGTAATGGTGTTGAGCCACAATCTGAAACAGTATGGCGTCAGGCAGACAGATATGGTGTTCCAAGATTGGTGTTTGGTAACAAGATGGATAAGGTTGGTGCAGATTTTTACGAATTAGTTAGGCAAGTGCGTGATCAACTTGGTTCAAACCCCGTGCCAATTCAAATACCAATAGGCCAAGAAGAAAAATTTGAAGGTATAATTGACCTTGTTACAATGAAAGCTAGCATTTGGCATGGCGAAGAGCTTGGTGCGAAATTTGATGTTGTTGATATTCCGGCTGAGTATGTAGAAAAAGCCAAACAATATAGACAGATGATGATAGAAGGCATTGCAGATTATAATGAAGAAGTAATGCATAACTTCTTAGAGGGCAAAGATTCTTCAGAACAACAAATAATGAAAGCAATTAGAGCTGGTACATTGGCCAGTAAAATAGTTCCTGTTCTTTGCGGCTCATCATTTAAAAATAAGGGTGTTCAGCCATTGTTAGATGCGGTTTGTGATTACCTTCCATCTCCGTTAGAAAAGCCTGCTCTTGTTGGTATAAACCCGGATACAAATGAAGAAGAAACAAGAGCTCCAGATGAAAAAGCGCCATTTTCCGCGCTTGCATTTAAAATACAAACAGATCCTTTTGTAGGTAAACTTACATACTTTCGCGTCTATTCCGGAAGTATTGAAAACGGCTCATATCTATTTAATACAAGGAAAAACAACAAAGAACGGCTTTCAAGAATTCTGAGAATGCATGCCAATACGCGTGAAGAAATCAACATTGTAAGAGCGGGCGATATAGCCGCGGCCATAGGTTTGAAAAATACAACTACCGGTGACACTCTCTGCGATGAAAAGTTTCCAATAATTCTTGAGTCAATGAATTTTCCGGAACCGGTTATTTCGGTTGCAATTGAACCAAAATCAAAAGCAGATGAAGAAAAGCTTGGCATTGCCCTTGGCCGTCTTGCAGAAGAGGACCCTACATTTAGAGTAAGAACAGACGAAGAAACAAGTCAAACAATTATATCGGGAATGGGCGAGTTGCATCTGGATATTATTGTTGATAGAATGCGTCGCGAGTTTGGGGTGCAAGCCAATGTTGGCCGTCCACAAGTTGCTTATAGAGAAACAATAAAAAAGAAAGCAGAAGCTGAAGGTAAGTACATTCGTCAAACGGGCGGCCGTGGCCAGTATGGCCATGCCTGCATTGAGCTTGAACCGCAAGAACCAGGTAAAGGTTTTGAGTTTGTTAATAAAATTGTCGGCGGAACTATACCGCGTGAATACATAGCACCAGTTGAAAAGGGTATAAGAGAAGCAATGCTTTCAGGTGTGCTCGC
>Ga0247841_10006806_pt1 | contig 17362 bp, 13 predicted proteins | sample LaCruzMarch2015__2_FD_192410 | JGI IMG/M metagenome (GOLD analysis project Ga0247841, IMG submission 192410) | Freshwater microbial communities from meromictic Lake La Cruz, Castile-La Mancha, Spain - LaCruzMarch2015_18m | ecosystem: Environmental > Aquatic > Freshwater > Lake | place: Spain... | reverse complement strand
AAAACGCACACGCTGATCAATCGGGTCGTTCAGTTCGCTGAAAGCATTGCACAATTCTTTCCCGTTGCAAATGGCTTCGAAGCGCTCAACCAGGCCGGGTTTGGAGCGGTGTTTTTTGGCAAGCGGCGACATCTCCACCGGATAATCGGTTATAAAAGTCGGCTGAATAAGTTTTGGTTCGGCTGTTTCGCCAAAAATGGCATCTATCAGCTTGCCTTTGCCCATGCTGTCGTCAATGGCGACCTCCAGTTTTCTGCATGTAACCCTTAATTCTGTTTCAGTCATAGCAGAAATGTCCACGCCTGTAAAATGTTGAATGGCCTCGTACATGGTGAAACGCTTCCATGGCCGTTTAAAATCAATTTCCCTTTCACCCGCCAGAACTTTGGTTGTTCCGTGCAGGTCAAGGGCTATGCGCTCAACCATCTCTTCCACGGCATCCATCATCCATTCGTAGTCTTTGTAAGCCACATAAAGTTCCATCTGGGTGAACTCCGGGTTATGGAAACGGTCCATACCTTCGTTTCGGAAGTCTTTCGAAAATTCAAAAACGCCATCAAACCCTCCGACAATCAGTCTTTTCAGATACAACTCGTTGGCGATCCGCAAGTAAAGCGTCATATCAAGGCTGTTGTGATGGGTTTTGAACGGGCGGGCGGCAGCTCCTCCATACAAAGGTTGTAAAACAGGAGTTTCTACCTCAAGGTAACCTTTTGCACTCAGGAAGTTGCGCATGGAATTGACTAGTTGTGTCCGTTTCACAAAGACATCGCGCACCTCCGGGTTCACGATCAGGTCAACGTAGCGTTGGCGGTAACGCAACTCGGCATCGCTGAAAGCATCGAACACATGGTCGTCTTTTTCTTTCACGATAGGCAATACCCGTAACGACTTGGCAAGCAATTTCAATTCCCTCACATGGATTGATATTTCGCCCATTTGGGTGATAAAAACATACCCCTGAACACCGATTATATCGCCGATGTCCATCAGTCGTTTGAATACAGTGTTGTAGAGGGTTTTATCTTCGCCTGTGCAAATTTCGTCGCGTTTGATATATAATTGAATCCGGCCTGTGCTGTCCTGCAAATCAACGAACGACGCAGCGCCCATGATGCGTCGGGTCATGATACGGCCTGCAAGGCTCACATCCTGAAAAATCGGGCTATCCTTGCTGAATGTTGAGAGTATCTCGTGAGATGTAGCATTTACAGTATAACTCTCGGCAGGAAACGGATTGATTCCCAGTGCGTTGAGTTCGGATAAGGAATTGTGCCTGATTTGTTCCTGTTCACTTAATTCGATGTGCATTTTTATTTTTTTTGCAAAGATAGGGAAATGAAGGGAAATGGGGATTGAAGAGTAGATGGTTATGTTGTAGCTTCATTGGCAAATCCTGTTCAATAATGCCAGTAAATTATCCATAATCAGAATTAACTTCCTACTTTTGAAGGTGTGAAAAACAGCCATCGTGATGGAAGCAAACCCGACCAACAGCATCATTAAATTCTTCCAGAAACCCGGAGCCGTATTGTTTGCAGCATTCGTCCTTTTTCTGCCCTTGCTTTTCCTCGGCACGTTCACCAGCCACGACTGGGGTGATGATTTTGCCCAGTATATACATCAGGCAGGAAATATTGTTCATGGAATTCCTCAGTCGGAAAACGGATTTATTTTCAGCCAGCAGAATTATATCGGGCCACAAGCATACCCCGTTGGTTTTCCGCTGATGCTTTCTCCTGTTTATGCTTTAGCCGGAAACAACATGATTGCATTTACAACCTTTATATCTCTGATCTACATAGTTTTGGGGTTGCTGATTGTGATTTTTTACCGCCGCTATTTTTCGTGGGTTACTGCATTAGTGCTTGCACTGATATTTCTTTATAATCCACAAATGATCATTTTCAAGCGGGAAGTTATGTCGGACATCCCCTTTACTGCCCTGCTAGTGCTCAATTTTATCCTGTACCGGAAATTAGAGGCCGGTAACCTGAAACAGCTTTTAGTGTTGATTGTTTTTACCGGATTAATGCTGATCACAAGGCCGGCAGGCATTGTTTTTATCGCAGCAGTGGCTATGGAAAAGCTCATTTTAGTCATCCGCCGGAAGATTGAAATTAATGATTTTTTCATTTTTCTCGGTATTTTTATTTGCCTGCCGATAGCATTGTACTTCATAGTTAATTTGGTTATTTTCCGCATCCCAGCAGGAGGGAGCATCCGCGATTATTTAGATTTTTATTCTTCGGGTGAATTTTTCAGCATCATTCCCGAAAATCTGACACACCATTTACAAGTGTTCCGCTATTTATATGAACCCGAAAGCGGGGTTTTCAAAGGACTTTCGATCTTATCAGGTTCGGTAATTCTCACCATGAGCTTTATCGGTTTTATTCAGCGGGTGATGAAACGGCCTGATGCCCTGGATTGGTTTTTTGTATTTTATATGCTGATGATGCTGGTATTCCCTAATAATTACTCGGCATTCCGGATGATGGTACCAATAGGATTTGTTATGCTGTTTTATGCAGCCAACGGATTGAAGTTGTTGAATATCCGGCAGGATTTGCCAGGAAAAAGCAAGGCAGTAATTTTCGGAATCATCATGATGTTACTGTTTATTCCCGGAATTATAAAAATAGCCCGTTTAGGGAACCATGTGCTGGATGGCCCACAGCAACCTTCAGCCATCGAAGCGTTTGGTTACATCAGGAAAAATGTACCTGCTTATGCAGTGGTTGTCTTTGCCAAACCCCGGGCCCTTTCCCTCTATGCAGGCGTTCAAAGCATGAGGGACCCTTTTGCAACCGACCCGACACTAATTCATAAACAGATCGTTAAATCAGGTGCTCAGTATCTGTTAATCCACCAACAACTCTCCGATGAAGCAATGAAACGCTATGTCCGCATGATGCAAAATCGCCTGACTAAGTGCTGGGAAAACAAACAATTCGTACTTTACATGATAATTCCTATTGATCCCGCAACACATCGCTGAGGATGTTCACTGATTTTACTTCTCCAAAGGCAGGAATATGCAACCTGAAATATACTAACATTTTGGCAAGTAACTGATTACGAATTTCGTTCGACACGATCAGGTATGAAACTCCGGCATTCAGCGCGGTCAGTACTTCCGAAAGATTGTCGCTCAGTGGTGAAGAAAGATAATAGGGATGTCCGGCAGGCAGCGGACAGAAATTTCCACCCATCATATCGAAAAAAGTACTGGAATTACTGAAATTATTAAGCGGACCAAAACCCAGCAACCGTGTCAGTCCGATGGTAAAAGCAAGCGGAAAACCTGAAATTGGTCCTGTCGTATCATTCAGGTTGAGAATGGATTGTTCAATAAAAGCATACAGGTTTTTATCTGCCATCTGAGCAGAAATAGCTCGTGAAAGCAATTCGCTGATGAAAATACCCACAGCGGTTTTGCCCATGTCGGAAGCAATCCCGTTCAGGTGATATTCGCACGAAGCATCCCTTATGATACGTAGCCCCTCACCTTCCTTATGATTGGCAACAACCTGGATGATGGACAAGGGAGCAAAAAGGTTCTGTTTGATCCTTGCCCCTTTTTTCCTGACCCCTTTAACAATATACGACTGCAAGCCGAGTTGTTCCGTATAGACCCGTGCAATGATACTGGTTTCGGAATAATCCATTCGGTGGAGTACTACCCCTTTGGTTGAAATTAACACAATTTGATAATGCGATAATTTGAAAATTTGAAAATGGAGGCAATGAATTAAAGGATTAGCTATTAGTGTTTTGCTAAACTTCCAAATTCCGCCATCCCAAACCCGAAATCCGCCATTCTCAATCCCAAATCCTCAATCTGACATCCGACATCCGAAATCCGAAATCCGGAATTTCTACCTCACGACAAGCACTTTGCCTGATTTTTTCTGGCTTCCATCTTCATTGGTTACAAATATATAATAGACCCCAGTATTTACCCTTCTGCCTTCCAGGTTGTTTCCATCCCATATTACATCCCCACCTTCAGCTTGTGTTTCCCAGACCAAACCTCCTGACACACCGGTTATTTTCACATTTGATCCGGCAACCAGATTGCTGATATGAATGCAGGTATTACCTGGGCGTACCGGGTTAGGATACACAGTAAGGGAATCGAGTGTTTGTTGTGGTTCGACTTTATAGTCTTTATAAGAAACAATACCGAGTGATGTGCCAAAATACACTTCGCCTGAACTGGATATTTTGATTGATTGTATCGAATTAGAAAGAAGAGGGCTATTGGCTTCGGTGAAATGCTGCAATTCCTGTGTCCCGTCGGACGACATAAGAAACACACCTGCCTTGTCGGTCCCGATCCATTTCTCGTTGTTGCCGTTCACAGCAATGGCGGTGATCGCCTCTGTTTCGAGAAGCGGATGCAGGTAACCTTCCTCTTCAACCATAATTTGCTGTGCGTCGAAGCTCCCTCCGCCAAAAACATTGGAGGGTGAATAAATTACGGCCACACCCTGGTCGGTACCTAACCAAAGTTGCCCATCGCGATCCACAGCCATGCTGGCGATGCTTGAACCGGGTAAAGCACCGTTGCCGGCAGCATTGGTAAGTTTTCTCTTCTGGTCATCGGAGGGATCATCGGGTGTGCCATTGTCGTTGTAAACAAACAGGGCAAGGTCGCGCATCTGCATCCACTTCTGGTTATCTTTGTCAATCAGTAAGTTGCCCACGTCAACGGCAGTTCCGAGCGATCCCAGGTTGTACGACTTCCACTCGCCGTTCACTTTTCTGACCGAAAGGATATTGGCCGCACCCGAATTGGTAACCCAGAGATTGTTCTCCGAATCGAAAGCTAACCCGCCGATACGAAGGTAGCCTTCTCCATATCCATCAATATATTGGAGCGAACTGTTGCCGGGCGTGTAAAATTGCTTTATTTCGCCATTGTCAAGCTCTATCACCCCCCATCCCCAACTCCCGAGAAAAGCATGATTCTCGTCCTGCGGATCGGCAGCCACACAAAGCCAATCACGCGAATTGCTGATTTCCGGTGAAGTGGTCGAATTATAAGAATGCCAGGCCTGGCCTTCAAAAGTAAAAAATTGAGGCACCCGGAAAAGGTTGGTAAACGAAGCCGTGCGTCCGCCGGGAACAACCCAAAGTTGCCTGTTGCTGATATCCATAGCTGCTACAATCGGTGAAACAGGCCCGTTGAAAATATAATTTGAACCCGAATTATTTGCATCAATACTCCATAAGCCCTGATCGCTATCAGCTATCCATACTTTGCTCTCTTTGTCAATCATTGCATCGTTAGGCCTGATAGTTCCCGGATTATACGAATAATATATGTTTTCGCGGGTGCCATCGGGTTTAAAGACTTGCATATCAAGATAATTGCAAATAAGCAAACGATCGCCACATACCTTTAGCGAGGTTCGGTTCGAATGGTTGTCGGCAATGAAGTACGTCCAGTTGCTGCCATTTTTAACGAACATTGTATCCTTATCCCAGGTATAATTTGTTTTGTTGGCATAAATTTTACCCGAAAAAGAAGCGATGAGATTGAAATTGTCGTTGCTACCGCTGATAACGGTGTCCTGTACCCAGTTGACGTAAAAAGCAAGGTTGGTTGTCGCCAAAGCAGAGTAAATGCCCTTTTCGGTAGCTGCATAAAATCTATTGTCATCCTGGTGAAAAGTAATATCTTTCACATCAATCTGTGAACCGGAAGGCCCAATATAATAGGTATCTTTAATTTCTTCTTTCTCCAAATCAAGCACCACGATACCGAAACCACATGCCAGGTATGCGTATTTATCTATGATGAGCACCTGGTTGATCGTTTTGTTCCCGAGAATGGGTTTGCGTTTGATATCTGGGATATTGATCACTTTCAAACCATTCACAGGGTCAACATAAACAAGGTCAATATTTGTATTGGCGTAAGCTACAACGAGCTTACTGTTTTTTTCGCCGAAGGCAATCATGCTGATGCCGATATCCGAAAGGCCGTTGGTGGTAACTTTGTTGAGACGGGTAAGGCTGTTATCCGATTTGTTGAAATAGAATACACTATAAGGAGTGGCGGCAAAAATCAAATTACCTGCTTCGGCTACCGAAATGCAATTGTTGTAAGGCAGGTGGTCGAGCCACTTGCAGCAATCAACATTTTGAGCCACAAGCTGATAAAATGAAGATATCAGCATAAAAACTGCGATAAGGAGGAGTTTTGACAATTTCATACCACAAATTTAATACAGGTAAAGTAGTATGATAACTCTAAGAATCGGGTTTTAGTATTATAGTTACTTATCAAATTGATGATAATTCTGCTAGTAATTGCCTCCCATTGAAGCCTTTTTTATCACCTTCCCGTAGTGCTTCCATGTCCCGAGAGACCATTCCAACACGAATCCCAATGAAACATCATTGACAAACGTATATTCTGGCACATCAGGTAAACAAACAAGGGAATGAAAGCAAATTTTAACCATAAGTATCGTCGGGCAAACAACCTTGAAAGCGCATAAGCCATTGGTACTGAAAGCATGGCATAATAATCAATAAACCCCAGGTGGCCACCCGCAGTCGTATGTATAACACCATCAGCTGGAAATAATATAAAGGGCACTTATAAAAAACCAGCAAAGTTACTATCGAATCAATTGGTTTTTTTCACCATCATCAACATGCCAACCACACCGGCAATCATCACCGGCGAATAGACGAGCCATCCGGACACCGGGCTGGTCATTATCTCCGTTATTTTTGGTAATAACCCAACCCATCGGAGGAAAAAGTGTATTGAAAACCTTCGGCGCGGTTTTGCTTGTTTGCATTATGGTTACCGGTAATGAAGAAAATTGCAGCAAAAATGGTTAAAACCAGTATTGTCTAATTACCTGAAATCAGCCCGTTTGTAGCTATCCCGATATTGATCCGACGCTTCCTGCGGGATACGATGCCAAATTTCAGGATACAATACAATGCCCTGAAACCATCCTTCAAACTGATCTTTTTGCCTTCTTCGTATGTACGGCCGTAATAGGAAATTCCAACTTCGTATAGCCTTAACCCTTCGATGCGCGCTATTTTCTGGGTTACTTCCGGTTCAAAACCAAAGCGGTTTTCGACAAGCGGAATACTTTTAATGATATCGCTTTTAAAAAGTTTATAGCAGGTCTCCATATCCGACAGGTTGAAATTGGAGAACATATTGCTTAAAAAAGTAAGGAGCCTGTTGCCGATGGTGTGCCAGAAAAACAGGATACGATGGGGTTTCCCTCCCATGAACCTTGAACCGTAAACAACATCGGCTGCACCATCAATCACGGGCTTGAGCAGGATATTATATTCATGGGGGTCGTATTCGAGGTCTGCATCCTGGATAATCAGATAGTCGCCTGTCGCTTCTTTTATCCCTGTATGCAAGGCGGCACCTTTCCCTTTGTTCGACGGGTGCTTGAAATATTTCAATACAAAATCCGGATGCGCATTCTGGTAAACTGTCACAACTTCATCGGTATTATCTGTAGAACAGTCGTTTACCACGATCACTTCTTTGGTAATGCCTCCAATCAACTCAACGGCATGCACGCGGTCAAGGATCAAATGAATGGTCTTACCTTCATTATATGCCGGAATAATAATGGAAAGCACTGACATAATGCCCAGGAAATTAGCTGACAATATTACAACATTTTTGAGAAATGGCTGTTAAAATGCTTTTTCGTGGCCAACATCTGCTTCCTTAAGAACCGCAATTCAATATCTGTCAAGAGCATGAGTAATAAAACTTTTACCTTTGCTGGTCAAACATCTAGATTTTTTCATTTGTTGATTAAACTTTTGATCAAATTGAGCATCTTAAAGTAGTTATCAGTTGTTAGTTATCAGTTGTTAGTAGAAAATCGCACATCCGAAATCCCAAATCCGAAATTAATATGCCTCTAAAACTTCATAAAAACATTGCCGTAAGCGACAGCGGGATGCTTTTCAATCCGGCCACTGGCGAATCGTTCACCGTGAACCTTATCGGAATGCGAATCCTGTCGCTCATGCGTGAAGGTGTTGCCATGGCCGAAATCGAATCGGAAATCCAGTCTGAATTCAATGTGGAACCTGAAATAGCCGAACGCGACCTGCACGATTTTATCAACATGTTGAAACATTACCAACTCAGCTCCGTATATGCCGAAACACAGGATTAACATTGCAGTTACAGGCCTCAATGCCATTGACAGCCCAGGACCGGGTGTTCCGGTAATTCGCGGACTTCATGAAGCTAAGTCATTCGATGCCCATGTTATCGGGTTGGCATACGAAGCCCTCGAACCGGGCATTTATATGGAAAACCTGGTATCGCATTCTTACCTTATCCCCTACCCTACCTCTGGCATTGATGCGCTTCGCGAAAGGATAGAATACATTCACAGCCGTGAAAACCTAGACGTGATCATCCCGAATTTCGATGCCGAGTTGTTCTCATTTATGCGCCTTGAGCCTGAACTTAAGCAGATGGGCATCCATATGTTCCTGCCTTCGTTTGCACAGTTCGAGGAGAGGCAAAAAACAAACCTTCCGGCTTTTGGCAGCAAATACGAAATTGATGTACCCGAAGGCAAACCGGTAGCGAGTAATAAAGAACTTACCACTGCAGCATCTGACCTTGGTTATCCGGTAATGGTCAAAGGCCGTTTTTATGATGCCTATATTGCTTATAATGACGAGCAGGCGACTTCTATTTTTGGTAAAATTGCTGCAAAATGGGGTTTCCCTGTAGTGGTGCAGAAATTCATCAAGGGAACCGAACTTAACGTGATAGGTGTGGGCGATGGCAAAGGAAATACCATTTCGGCAGTAGCCATGCGCAAACAGTTTATTACCGATAAAGGCAAAGCCTGGGCCGGAATAACTATCAACGACCCGAAATTGCTCGGAATTACCCGGCATTTTGTTAGTGGAACGCAATGGCAGGGTGCTTTTGAAATGGAAATGATGAAGGCTGAGGATGGCAAATATTATCTTATGGAAATAAACCCCCGAATTCCGGCATGGGTTTACCTGGCAATTGCCACTGGTCACAATATTCCGGAAGCCATTGTAAACCTTGCCCTGGGAGAACCTGTCGAGCCTTTCGGCGAATACGAAGCCGGCAAGATGTTCATCCGGTATTCGTACGACATGATCGTGGACCGCACCCAATTTGAACAACTTTCGGTTGAAGGCGAATTGTAGAATTTGAAAATTTGAAAATGAGGTAATTTGAGGATTAAGAATGTCATTCCATTTATAAAAATCAGGTAAACAATGCTTTAACAATTATTTAACTTGCGGATCGTAATCGGGAAACCACGAAGTAGTTTCAAATTTTAATTTACATACCATGACGAAGAAATCATATGAAAGGCCGGTTGTAAGAAAACTGGAGAGTACCATGCCTGGCAAATTTGGCCTGCGGAGCGACAATACACCGGTTACGCAGATTGACGGATTCCCTGTTGCTGAATTGGTAAAAAAACATGGCTCGCCACTATTTGTATTGAGCGAGGACAATATCGTAAACACTTTTCACAAGGCAAAACGTGCATTCACCACCCGTTACCCAAAGGTGCAATTTGCCTGGTCGTATAAAACCAATTACCTTGATGCTGTTTGCCGCCTTTTCCACCGCGAAGGATCCTGGGCTGAGGTGGTGTCGGGATTTGAATATGAAAAAGCGATTCGTAACGGGGTTGACGGCAAAAAAATTATTTTTAATGGTCCTGAAAAATCCCGGGAAGATCTGTTGAAAGCCATTAGCAACGATTCACTGATCCATATTGACCATTTGGACGAACTTTACCAGCTCATCGAGCTTGCCAATGGCCTTGAACGAAAGCCCCGGGTTGCCATCCGCATCAATATGGATACCGGGATTTATCCTATCTGGGACCGCTTCGGGTTTAACCTCGAAAACGGTCAGGCAATGGATGCCATCCATAAAATCATGCACTCTGGCAGGCTTGAGCTGACCGGTCTTCACACCCATATCGGTACATTTATTATGAGTGCCGGGGCTTATGGCATTGCGGCAGCCAAACTGGCAAAACTCGCCATCGAAATCAGGCAACGTTACAATGTTACGATGAAATACATTGACCTGGGCGGTGGGTTTACCTCTCCAAACACGCTGAAAGGTTCATACCTGCCAGGTTCGGATATTAACCCCACTTTTGACGACTACGCCGAAGCCATCGCATCAAGCCTCCACAACGGTGGATTCGATTCGGATGAACTGCCATTGCTCATCCTCGAAACGGGCCGAGCCCTGATTGACACCGCCGGTTACCTGATTACCAGTGTATTGGCTAACAAAAGGCTGATCTCGGGCAAAAGAACAACCATAGTTGATGCAGGAGTAAATTTCATGTTTACGGCTTTCTGGTACGACCATAAGATTACACCTGCCCAACATGCAACCATGTACCAGGAAGAAACGGCTTTGTGCGGGCCTTTGTGCATGAACATTGATGTGCTGAGGGAGAATATCATGCTGCCTTCGCTTAAAAAAGGCGACCAGTTGGTGATCCATCATGTAGGAGCTTACAATATGACGCAATGGATGCAGTTTATTACCATGCGGCCAGCGGTAGTGCTCATTGATAGCAAAGGCAATGACCATATTATCCGCGACAGGGAAACCATACATAACATTACCCAGCAGGAGGTAATTCCGGCATTTTTAAAATTCTGAAATTATTAGTAAGGTCATCCGCTGACCCCAGCCTGAAGGCTGGGGTCAGCAGATGAAAGTCCCCTTGCAAGTTCCAAATTCCAAGTTATAAGTACCAACTCATACTACACAAATATTGACTGCCATCCGCAACATATTGAAAGAAAACCTTGAAGGGGTGCTGAACAGCTATTCCATGGTGTTTTTTTCTAAGAATATTGCTTTCGCGATCATATTAATCGGGATTTCATTTTTTAACCCGGTAGCGGGTTTCAGCGGATTGTTGTCGGTATTGATTGCCAATATCCTTGCCAGGGTGATGGGCTTCAACAGGCAAAACATCCTTTCCGGTCTTTATGGCTTCAATTCGTTGCTCACAGGGTTGGGACTGGGATCGTATTTCCAGTTTTCACCTGAATTCCTGCTGGTATTGGTTACTGCTTCGGTGATGACCATGCTGTTTACCATTTTTCTCGAAGGTATGATAGGGAAATATGGCCTGCCTTACCTTACCTTACCTTTTCTGATTTCTTTCTGGTTGCTGACCTTGGCCACTCGCCAGTATTCGGGCCTTACCCTAAGCGAGCGCGATATTTTTATGTACAACCAGATGTACGCGATTGGCGAAAACGGCATGGTAAAGCTTTATGACTGGTTTACAAATACCAGCCTGCCCATGCCGTGGGTGGTTTATTTCAAATCGCTGTCGGCCATTTTTTTTCAATACCATTTGTTTGCCGGGATGCTCATTGCCGCAGGACTGCTGTATTATTCGCGCATCGCCTTCCTGCTTTCGCTTACAGGCTATTTTTCAGCATATTATTTTTATGTTTTTATCGGCGCAAGTCTCGATGAACTGAATTACAGTTATATCGGCTTCAATTTTATACTCACTTCCATAGCGATTGGGGGTTTTTTTATCGTTTCATCGCGGGCATCGTTTTTATGGGTGGTTTTGCTTACGCCCATCATCTCCATTCTTATTTCCGGAAGCAGCGCCGTGCTCGCGCTCATGCAACTTTCTACATTTTCGTTACCATTCAACATCGTGGTGCTGCTTTTTCTTTACAGCCTTAAACTTCGCGAACACGCCAAACCTCAGCTCGAACTGGTCAGTTTCCAGGAGTTTTCGCCTGAGCGGAACCTTTACACCAGGCTAAATACCCGCAAGAGGTTTAGCGGGCCTTTAGGCCCTGCCCTCAGTCTTCCTTTCATGGGCGAATGGATGGTTTCGCAGGCACACTCGGGGGAGTACACGCACCAGGATAAATGGCGCCATGCCTGGGACTTCGTGATCACCGGCCCCGACGGGAAGCAGTATTCAGGAAACGGACACAGGCCATCGGATTACTATTGTTACGACAAACCTGTCATTTCGCCTGCTGATGGTTGGGTGGAAGAAATATTGGACAACATCGAAGACAACGCGATTGGCGAGGTGAACCTTGCGCACAACTGGGGGAATACCATCATTATCAGGCATACCAACCTGCTTTTCACACAAATCAGCCACCTGCGAAAAGGAAGTTTCAGGGTACAAAAGGGAGTTTTCGTAAAAAAAGGCGATCTGCTCGCTTTTTGCGGCAACTCAGGGCGCTCGCCAATGCCCCATATTCATTTTCAGGCACAGGCCACACCCTACATCGGTTCGGCTACCCTCGATTATCCGATCAACGGATATATCGTCCATGACGGGAAAAAAGCTGTGCTTTCATCCTTTAGCCGTCCTTCGCAAAATGAACTGATTTCCAACGTAACGCCCAACAACTGCATTGCCAAGGCGTTCAGCCTGATTCCGGGGCAGCAGATCATATTTTCGGCTTCCGCTGATGGAGGAACCAAAGAAACGGTTACCTGGGAAGTGAAAACTGACATTTACAATTACACTTTCCTGCATTGCGGCACAACAGGTTCGAAAGCATGGTTTAACAACGATGGCAAACAGTTTTCGTTCACCTGGTTCGAGGGTGACAGGGATTCTTTGCTTTTTATCGTTTATAAAGGTGCATACAAAATGGCGACAGGGTATTTCCGTGGCCTCGAAGTACACGATGAACTACCGCTCAACATGCTGCGATGGAATCCGGTAAAAGTATTACAGGACATGGTTGCCCCTTTTTATATTTTTATGAAATTTCCATATCAAATGCACTATCAAAGCATGGACGATGAACTTTCGCAAAGTGAAATTACCGTAAAATCCCAATCCTGGATACAGCTTTTCGGAAAACGGAAAAGCATGACTGAAACTACCCTCTTTTTTGACCATAACCGTCTCGAAAAGATCATTTCGGTTAAAAACGGTAAAACAACCCTTGCAAAAAATTCGGCAAAAAAAATATTTTAATTTTACCGGCATATGAAGTTCAATCAGATAATCAAATTCATCATCCTCAACGCTTTGATCCTCAGTTTCGGACAAGCCAGGGGACAGGATGCCTCCAAACTCTCTTTTGCCTATTACGATAGCATAACCTACCGGCAATATCTGATTGGAAACTGGACTGAAGTGATCAACAGTGGTAAAAAGGCTTTATCTTTCGGTTATGATTACAAGTATTTACGGATGAGAATGGGGATAGCCTACTTTAACCTGGATAACTACAGGTTTGCAGCCGACTATTTTGGAAAAGCGTTGAAATATGATTCATACGATACTTCAGCAGCAGCCTATTTCAATTTATCGTGCCTTCCGGCTGGCCGCGTTAGTGAATTTTACAGGCCGAAAAATAGCAGAAAGCCCTATAAAATGATAGAATTTATTTATGCCGATGTATTAAAAATGGGTATGGGAAAAGGCAAAGATGATTTTCCGCTAAACGATTCGGCCACCGTTTACAGGGAACTTTCCCAGCCCGTCAGCCGCGATTACCGGAGCCTCGGCTTAAGCATCAGGCCTGTTCCGAAATTGTTGATCTTCCTTGGTTATTCGGACTTGCGGCTTACCGACAGGAAGAGTTTTGCATACCTGACGCAAGAAGCTATACGCGATTCGGTGGTGGATAAGATGTATTCCATTGATTATTATTACTCTTTCCCCGCAAGTTATCGTCAGGAGGATTTAAACACCCGGCAGCAGTCATCCTATATCAACCTGACGTATTTCCCTGTGCCAGGGCTGAAAATAACCCCTGCTTTTAACATACTGAAAATCAACGCAAATCGTCTAAAGGCAACATTTGCTCCAGAAGCCTACACAGATACCTCATTTTATCGTAAAATAGACAAAACATGGCATACGTTTAGCGATACTGCTTATAAATATACATTTTCAAGGTCCGATACCTCGTTCACCAATTATGTGGTTTCGCTCGCCGTGAACAAGGACATCGGCAAATTTAACGCGGGCATCAACGGGTCGTTTTCCCGGCTTTACGACCGGAAGGTGTATCAGCTTGGTGCTTCGCTGGCCTGGTATCCGATGGGCAACACCAATTTATACACATTGAGCAGCCTGACTTTTCAGATGGATACCGCACGAAAGGTTTACGTTTTCGAGCAGATGGCCGGCGGAAGAATTTACAAATACGGGTGGCTTGAAGGCTTTGTTACCCTTGGGGAATTGAAAAATTACAGTGAAAAGAATGCCTATCTCGTTTATAATCAAATCTATCCGATGAATTTAAGGTATGGGATCACATTCTATCCATTTATCGGTAAACATCTGGAAATAATGCTCATGTATAAATACCATAAAACAGGCTCGCTTCTGACAACTTACAAACTAACTTCCGATGGAAGTGCCATGTATGAAACCAACCCCGCCTACAATTACTCAACCCTTACAGGAGGTATAAAATGGAAATTATAAAAAAACTTACAGTTGGCATTTTATTGCTTTGGTTTGCAGGCGGCCACATACAAGCGCAGGATAATAAAGCGCTCCAGGAAACATTCAGTAAAAGTTATACTATGGAAACTGCGGGTAACTATTCCGGGGCTATTGACATATTGAAAAAAGTGTACAACGAATCGTCATACGAAATAAACCTGCGTCTCGGTTGGCTGCATTATTTGGCGGGTATGTTTGCCGAATCAACCACCTATTACTCCAAATGCATCAAATTAATGCCCTATTCCATCGAAGCCCGTTTGGGATATGCATTCCCTGCTTATGCAATGGGTAACCTGAACCAGGTAGAAACCAAATACCTGGAAATCCTGAAGATTGACGCAAACAACTATAAGGCGCTATACCGGCTTGGATCAATTTATTACGGCAGGAAAGATTACACCCAGGCTTACCGGAACTTCGAAAAACTGGTAAATATGTACCCTTTCGACTACGATGCTTTGTATATGTTCGCCTGGACAAATTACCGGACGGGAAAACTACGGGAGGCTAAAGTGTTGTTCAATAAGGCTCTGCTGAATAAACCAAATGATGCCTCAGCATTAGAAGGGTTGAATTTGATAAAATGAGGTTAATGTGGTAATGCGATAATGCGATAATGTGGCAATGTGGCAATTTGAAAATTTGAAAATGAAATAATTTGTAAATGAATAGGTTATAATAATCTGATCTTTTACAGCATAATTTACCTTTACCTTAACTATCAACCCTTAATCAAAACTGCCAACCAATGTCCTCCTACATTTCGGGGATTATATCTATCGGTGATCTGCCACTTGGTGGGCACTACCCTGTCAGGGTGCAATCAATGACAAATACCGATACTAATGATATCGAAGCCACAGTTGCACAGTGCATCAGGCTGGCAGAAGCAGGCTGTGAAATGGTACGCATCACTGCACAGGGAGTTACCGAAGCAGGCAATCTTTCATTTATTAAGAAAGCGTTGAAATCAAGAGGTTTGGACATTCCACTGATTGCTGATATTCACTTCAACCCAAAAGCAGCCGAAGTTGCTGCCGGAATTGTGGAAAAAGTTCGCATAAACCCTGGCAATTATGCCGATAAACGGGAAACATCATTCAACTTTACGGAGCAGCTTTATAATGCAGAACTTGAACGTATTGCCCTACGGCTGAGGCCATTACTCGAAATTTGCAAACGAAACTGCACAGCTATCCGTATTGGCACCAACCATGGTTCGTTAAGCGGTCGCATCATGGACCGCTACGGCGACACCCCTGAGGGAATGGTTGAAAGCGCAATGGAATTTGGCAGGATCTGCCTTGGAGAAGGCTTCCGCAACGTGGTTTTCTCAATGAAATCGAGCAATGTAAAGGTTATGGTGCAGTCAACCCGGTTGCTGGCGCAAAAAATGCAGGCTGAAGGGATGGATTTCCCTATCCACCTTGGAGTTACCGAAGCCGGTGATGGTGAAGACGGCATTATTAAATCAGCTGCCGGTATCGGAACATTGCTCGAACAAGGAATAGGCGATACAATCCGTGTTTCTCTTACCGGTGACCCGGTGAAGGAAATCCCTGTTGCACTGGCAATTACGGAAAGATACAATAATTTCAGGCAAGCGGGGTCGCAACAGAATGTTAATATTCCCACTTACGAAAGGGAAAAAAATATCCGCGAAACTATTGCCGTTTCAGGCATCGGCGGCAACAACCCTGTTGGCGTGATTGCTGAAAAAGAAGGGATAAAATACCTGGTAGATGAGAATTTCACGAAATTGCAGTCCATTGCTGAATCTGATTTTCAAAAGACTAACCTGCTGGAAGGTACTGCCCCGGAAATGTGCAGACAACTTGCAGATAAAGCCGCTAACAACCTGCCTGTTATCCTTAAAAACACTTACACAACCAATGACCTGCTCCGTTTCAGGATTGATAGTGCAATAGATTTTGGCAGCCTGCTGGTGGAGGGTATCGGTCAGGCTATATGGCCGGTTGCACCACATTTTTCACCCGAAACGGTTAACCAAACTGCTTTTGCCATTTTACAGTCTACCCGGTCGAGAATTACGCGCACCGAATTTATTTCCTGCCCTTCATGCGGACGCACCCTCTTCGATATCGAAGAAACCCTCCGGCAGGTGAAAGAAGCTACCTCGCATCTGAAAGGACTAAAAATAGCAGTAATGGGTTGCATAGTAAACGGTCCCGGTGAGATGGCGGATGCCGACTATGGGTATGTGGGTGCGGGTGCCGGTAAGGTAACGCTCTACAAAAAGCAGCAAATTGTCCATAAAAATATCCCCCAGGAGGATGCCATTCCTTTGCTTATTTCGTTGATAAAGGAATCAGGTGACTGGAAAGATGCTCCTTAGTTCGATTGTTGTTTGAGTGATGATATAAACGAATATATTGATTAAAACATTTCAAACCATTTTTCATCGATAGTGATATGTTCTCTCAATTCAATGTTTATTCCTAACCTTAATTCCTTTAATTTTTCAGCAAGCTTTTCTCCATCTATCAAATCTATTGCCGGTGCACCATCTCTATTCGCCTCCCTTATTGCCTCTCTGGTAAAAGTACCTGTTGTAATAAACAAACCTTTGTCTGTTCGGCCGACCATAGCTCCCCTAAAATCTCGAATTACATTTGAAGGCACCTTCCCTTTATATCTTTTACATTGAAAAATGATATGAAAACTTAGAATACCGTTAATTTTAGCAATTCCTCTGCCATCAATTCCTCCATCGCCTGATTTTCCTGTAATTTCAACTTGCGAAAACCCCTTTTCTCTTAGGATTCTTTAAATTAAACGTTCAAAAGCTGCTGGAGACATTTTTTCAG
>Ga0247841_10006804_pt1 | contig 17363 bp, 8 predicted proteins | sample LaCruzMarch2015__2_FD_192410 | JGI IMG/M metagenome (GOLD analysis project Ga0247841, IMG submission 192410) | Freshwater microbial communities from meromictic Lake La Cruz, Castile-La Mancha, Spain - LaCruzMarch2015_18m | ecosystem: Environmental > Aquatic > Freshwater > Lake | place: Spain... | reverse complement strand
GCCGGCTTTCTCTCATAAATCAAGAGTCATCCTCAAGAAAAATTTCCAGAGGCCAGCATACTTGACCGCTATACGACGGGGCTATATGAAAATCATTAAGAATCAGATATTAAAAAGTTATTCATTTTCGAAAAATTCCAAAATTATTTCTTCTTGTCAGTTTCAAGTCCAGAAGGTCTTCCGCGAACAGGTTGAGCTTTTTTCGCGTCTGCAGAATATTTTTGAATATCTCTTCTCATTTGCCCATCACCCAACGCACCATAGCTATTTACTGGCAAACTGAGACCTCGAAGACCCATTATCGGAATAAAATAACCGTTTCCTTTATCATCTTGCAAATAAATTATAGCAATAATATTCATTCCGCCATATCTTTCCATCGGAGAATTTCCCAAACCATTTCCTGAATAAGCTCTTCTGTTCAACGCCGGCACAGCGCCATAACCAGCTGAACTTCCATTCGAATCATATCCCGCCGACTTCACTCCAGAACTTTTATATTCATTTCCCATTTTATTTCTCTCAACTAAAAATAACACCAAAACTATATAAATCTTCCGACGGAAAAACAAATTTCAACACAATTTTTCAGAGAAAAAATATATATTCATAAATAATTCAAAGTTTTTATAGATTATTATAGTAAAGTTTTTTCCGACGAGAAAAATGAGCTAACCAGTAGGTTTTTAAACAATATTTTCAGAATAATTACCTCTAAGTAAAATTATTGACAAATAAAAAATGAAATATTACCATGCCAGTCCAGATAGAATAACTGATTTTGATAGCTGGGCTACTGATGAAGAAGTGCTAAAAAGAACAGAACATTTCGGAAGAGAAATTGAAATGCTAAGAAACCACCCCTGTCATGGAAAATATAAACGAAGTATAGAATTTCCAAGAAGACAGAATTAATTCTTTAACAAATTTTTATAATAAGCTAAATGCCAAAGAATATGAAAAAGAGAGATAACACAAAAAATAATTCCTAATTCAACATGCCAAAAAAGCATAAAATTTCTCCACTCATTAAGAACAGAGATGTTGTACTGAATTCTTAAAACTAGAAGAACACTCAAAATAGCCAGAATAATAAATGATATAAGCAAAGCAAAATTCCAGATTTTTCTATGGACCATCAAAGAAATTTTTTTTGTTTTAACAAGATAAAAGGTCAAAAAATATAATAGACTAACAACAAGAATAATTGGAATAAAATAGTAATCTACATCCTTAACAGAAACATCGCTTTTTGGAAGAACCAAATTTTCAGAGGGAGTAAGAACATTTGCCTCTTGAGACAAATCACATATTTTATCTTTATTGGAGTCAATATATTTTCCACAATCTCCGGGATAGCTGTCATTAACAATTCCCAAAGGACAATCAACTGCACTAACAAAACTAATCATCGCAAAAATAAGAAAAGCTCCAAAAAATAGTTTATTCATTTTAATTTTTCCACAAACCATGAAGATTGCAATATTCTCGAGCAATTATTTCTTTAACATTAATTTCGATACAAAATTCAGCTTCAGGCTTTTCGCCCGGATTTAAAAATTTCTTATATGAAACGCCGTCGGCGATTAACTCAATCCATTCAATATAATGTTTTTCTTCCATCGGATGCGGAACACTTCCAACTCGGACAATCATTTTATCTCCGTTTCTCGCAATAACAGGAATATGTTTTTCTCTCGAAGCATCAACTGTATTTTCTTCCATCAATTCCATAGGCTGTCCGCAGCAAACAAGCTGACCACCGCCCTCATGTGTCACCTCAACAATATTCCCGCAAATTTCACATCGATAAATTTCATTTCTTTTTGTCATACCAATTTAAACACCTCAATCCTTTAAATATTTTAGGAAGAATCATATCCCATAAACTTTTCTTACATCCTCCATCGTCTTCGCGCGTATCAATTTCGCGCGCATTTTCTTCGCCCCATTAATTCCTTTAGTAAAATTCATCGCCTGAAACTTTATCTGCCTGAATGGAAATTTATATCCGTCCGCAATTTCAAGATAATCTGAAAAAAGAGAGAAATTATTTGCATTTGTACTATTTGATATTTCATTTTCTCTTCGGATTATTTCTTCTCGGGCGGCGGTTGGGGGAGCGGAGCGCTGGCGGGCGGGGCCGATAGTCTTCAACTTCTCATTTCCACTAGCCATTCTCGCGAAAACGCTCGGATTTCCAATCGCCTCACGGCCAACCATAATAAAGTCGAAATCTTTCAAAATCTTTTCATAATTTCCAAGATTAACATTTCCTGAATAAATCACCGGAAGTTTTGTCGCTTTTTTTATTTGCAAAGCAAAATCATAATCCGGCTCTCCAGAATATCCTTGTTTCTGTGTTCGTGGATGAATACAAATCGCATCGCAATATTTTTCCGCGAGTTTCAAAACTTCAAACACATTTTTCGATTTTCTTATTTTAATCGTAATCGGTTTCTTCGTCGATTTTCTCATTTCGCTTAAAATTTTTTCAATAACCGGAAACTCATTTTGATTCTCAAGCATAAAACTTCCAATTCCCATTTTTCTCGCAAGAACCGCCGGACAACCTAAATTAAAATCCCACAGCGACGCAAATTTATCATATTTTTTTATAAATTCCGCGACGCCTTTCTCAGTCCTGCAAAAAATCTGTATGGCCGGTTTATCATCAAGTTCCAGTTTTTGCATCGTCAAAGGATTAATCATTCCAGTATAAACCAAACCCGCTCCGCATTTCAAACAAAGTTTTCTAAATGCAATATCATTTACCTCGGCCATCGGCGCAAGAAATACTCTATTTTTTAATTTCAGATTTCCAAGTTTCATAAAGATTCAAAGGATTTGAGGTTTTAATTATTACCTATCGAAAAAATTATATACCCTCACACGTAGAGAAAAACCATGACCAAATTACTTTCAGCAATCGTTTTGGGAACAAGCATAGCTCTTATTAGCGGATGCCAACGATACGTTCCTAAAGATGAATATCGTCCCGTTCCAGAACAAGGACGCGGTTATCCCTACCACTCACACCCCGCGGGAGTTGTTCCGCCTTGGTGCCAACCACAATACGGCCAACATCAAGAACATTTTTCAATCCATAATTCTGGCCATTCAAGACACCACTAAAATTTTAAAAACCCCCAACATTACAAGTTTAAAAGCCAAAACACTCTCTATATTTAAACATCGGGCGATATTTCCAGGCCAAACTCACCATCGATATTTTAATATCAATACCTAAATCCCCATTCGCTCGAGCTTGTTGAATAGCTGAACAGAAGTTGTGCGTCGTTAAACCCACAAGGTATTTTGAGTCTAGTGAAAAGACTATATCTGCTTTAATCTTTGAATCTTTTGTTTCCTGAACAACTCCTTTTCGAATAGTATACTCCTTTTCCAATGCGCCGAAATCGGAGTTGTAAAATCTCAACAACAACTCAGAATTTTTTGGAACATCTTGAACCATATCACTACCTGAAAGTACAGAAGCAAGATTTTTATATGTTAAACTTATTTCCGGGGCACTGGAATTTACAGCACGAACTGATGCAGCATTTAAAACCGGACCAAATAATAAAAAATCCACAAGAATCAAAATAATAAGAATCCCGAAGACGAAAATCGAAGCAAGTTTAATCTTTTTCATAAACATTTACAGCAAACAACATTTATATATATTTCCAGTTGATTTCACAGCAGCATAATTGAGGGAAGGCAAAAGAAGAAATTACAGGATACAAACAAGAACACAAATAGAAAAAGAGAATAATGAATAAGTTTAATAAACGCAAACAACACAAATATGCAACCATAATAAAAATGAAAAAAAAGATAATACTGCTAATTGTAATGGTCATTTTGATAATTCTTTCGTATTTTGTCATCCAAAAATATCATTTAACCGGAAATTCAATTAGAGATCCATACATTCACACGAAAGCAATATGCAACGAATCAAATTTCTGTCAAGATTATGAAATAGTCTGCCAATCAGATAAACTAATAGCCAAGTCAGAAATTACCGGAGCATTCGTTCAGCAAGATTCCAATTGGCAGGATCCGAGAGAAAACAAAAACTTATGCGATTAGTTGCTTCCTAACTTATCCTCTATATTTTTAATTTTATCGTCAATCATTTTCTTCCTGGAAACATCCTCCGGTTTTTTCGGCATTTCCTCTTTTTGCCTCATGAAATTTATGATTGTAAGTTTTTTATAAATCAGATAAAGCGCAGTTCCCAATACAATTATTAAAATCGTTATCAATACCCAAGTCACAATCCAGACAGCATAATCATTCATATGTCCAAAACTGATTCCTCCAGTCGATGGTTTTTTATTTCTAACATTATTAATGCACTCTTCTGCTTTATCTAAATTTTCTTTGGCGTTAATAAATTCTTCTTTTTCAAGATTAGATTTCAGAGCGTCAACAATTTTTTGGCATTTGTCAAGATCATCGCTGAACTCTGGCTTGCTGTTTCTCAAAGAAGAAATTTCATTCTCGAGCGATTTATACTCTGAGCTGAAAAACTCTTCAACCCTCATAACATTGATAAGAACGTCCGCCCGAAGATTTGTTTCATTTGAAGTTATTAGGTAGGCAGAATATTTTTCTCCGATATAATCCGAAATTAAAATTGTTACTTCAATCGTCGCTGTTTTTCCCGGCTCCAAACTGTCTAAATTCTGTTTAACTGTATAATAATCGTCTTCAAGGTTTTCAAACGCAAATTTAATATTTGTCAGTTTTTTTGCTCCATTATTTTTTATCGTAAACAAAACTATTTTTGGAATATTTTTGGAAACATTAATTTCTCCCCTGAAATCTTCAAGAACTATCTCATAATCTTTTTTTTGTTCTGGAGCCTTCGTTGTTTCACCGCCCCCTCCGCCCCCTGTTGAGGGTGCAGAAGGACAGACTCCGCAGTCTGCCGGACAGATGGAACATGATTCTCCGCCATTGCAAGTTCCATCACCACAGGAAACATTTCCCGACGTCGTTGAAAATAATTTATAAGCTCCAGCTTTTTCAGTCTGGGAATAATATCCCAAAAATTCTATTTTTGCGTTCCCAATATAATTTGTCGACGGGTGTATGGTCCAGGTTCTTTCTGAATTTGCATTAACCATGAATGTATCCGAGCCGGAAGTCAGCGCCTGACCCGTGTCCGCATTTGTTAAATTCCAGACCAAAATCAAATCCTTATTTGCCCCTCCGGTATTTTCAGCGACGACAGAAATTTCCAGAGAGCCAATGTTTGAATTTACAATGGTAATGTCCCTTACATCAAAAGGACCTCCGACAACTTTCCAGAATTCATAGCCGTAATAATTTGTCGATGATTTCGTCGCATTGACGATGGTTTTCCAAATGCCTTCAGAAACAGACGGCCCAACAACATAAGAATAATTGTAAACTCCTGTGGACCTTTGAGTCATTGAAGCAGGTCCGGCAACAAGATTTCCGAGAGCATCATAAATTGAAACATACATTGAATCTGCATCTTTGTAAACTCCGTTCTGTTTAAAAAAAGATTCGGTGTAATAACTGTTGGAGGTCTCAACTTCAGGATATCCCGACACTGAAATTTCATAGCCCCCGATTGCAGAGCTAACGCTGATATTAAAATTACCGCTTGTCCAGACATTTGAATATGCGTCGGTGTAAGTTGTATTCAAAGCATATATGCTTTCATCCAGAGGAACAGAAACAAACCACGTCGCATTTTTAGATTGACCGTTAGAAAAGTTCCCAAGATAATAATTCTGGCTGTATCCGGACAAAAAAGTAAATCCGTCTGGAACATTAAGATAAGCGTAAACATTTTTCAGAGAGTCTGTTGCATAAAGCCCGGAAGTTATTTTTACCGTATGATAAGGAAGAGCAACTGAGGGTGCATCCCCGTTCTGCGCCGTCGCCGACGGTTTTGAAACATTAAAAACAATCCACTGCGAAGAGTCATTTAAATTTCCGTTCCTGTCAATTGCATAAATTTTAAGTTCATAATTCCCGACGGCAAAAGCGGTAAAATTTCCAGAATACGTCCCTAAAGAAATATTTGAAAGAGTTATATTTGCAGAAGTATAATTTAAAACTGCCCACGCGGAGTAAAGATTTTCCTCCGTAATGTTTGCGTAAATATTTGTCTGCTTTCCAGAATAAATATAACTTTCCGTCCAGGATTCATTTATTCTCGGCGCCTGGCTGTCAATCAGGCTGTAAACAGAAATTCCCGAACTGGAAACATTTGTCTGGCTGAAGCTGTCATTAACATGAAGAGTAAAGTAATAAGTTCCATATAATCCCGTCGAGTCCCACGAATAATTGCATCTTCCTTGATAGCATGTTGAAACATTTACAGAAGCTATAAGATGCTCCGCAAAATTTTGAATTTCAGAATAATAAATCTTTGCATTCATTGTATTGTAATCCAAATCAGTTGCATTAAAATAAAAAGTCCAATTGCCAGTTGACTGATTTATAATTTCTCCCGCCGAGGGATGAAGCAAATATACATTCGGGGGATGATTCATGTAAAAGCTTGAATTTGAAATTAGAGAGCAGTTGGCATCGCACACTGCCGCAAAATAATTCGTTGTCCCGTTGTCAGATGAAATAATCGTATAGTTGCAGATTATCGGGCTGGAATTTGTCGATGGATTGCTACAAAAAGTTTTTCCCGCGCATCCGCTGACAGTAATGCTTGAGCTGTTGCAAACAAAAGCGTTCGCGCTGTTTCCTTCAATATCTTCCCAGTCAATTGTAAATTGAAGATTATCCCCTATTTTTTTTGGTGTCAATGAACTAGAATCAGATGAAAGATTCAGAATCGTCGGAACAGCATTTCCTTCATGATCAATAATAATGCTCGGCCTCTGACCCGCAATTAAAGAATCAGATGAGTCTATATCTTTGTAATCTCCCGTTCCCGCATTTTCAGAAAGCATGATAAGACCGTAGTTTTCCGAGGTTCCATTCCTCCAAGCTCTTACTGCCTGAGTTACAGTAAAATTATAATATCCCGACGAAGAAAATGAGACGCTGTCAATTAATTTTCCATAATCTCCTCCCGCAGAAGACCAAAGCTCCAACAAACTTCTGTTGTTCCAGCCAGCCTCACTCTCGCTCCAGTTGAAAGTTAACAAGTATAATTTTATTGTAATTGGATTTCCATTGCTCGAATACGATTCATAAACCTGAATTTTCGCGCTCACGATTGTATCCGTTTCAGGAACTTCAGAAATGTTAAAGTAAATTAAAGAGCGTAAACCCAGACCTGCTGCAGTTTTTCCAACCTTAAGCACTTCCTGCCCCCCATAGTTTGAATCAGAGCCCTCTCTTATGTAGCTGTCAACCCCCTCCGACGCGGGCTGTGAGTTAAAAATTGCAAATCCGGTAAATCCGCCAGTCATCTTCAATCTTTCTGCGTGCATAATAAAAAATAAAATAAGAATAGCAATAAAGATTATGGAAATTGTATGGTATTTTTTCCACCTTTTTGGATTATGCTCTTTTCTGATTCTCCTCTTTTTCATATTTTATCAAGGAATTTGCCATTTTTAAATTCTATTGAGATAAATTTTTATTTGAATATCGGCACCGATTTCTGCTCCAAAGATAAAATTAAATTACCAATCTTCAGCTCAGATTGCAAAAATTTTATTCATTAAGTTATATTTTCTAAAAGTTTTCCATCAATAATTTAATTATCATTCCTCTAACCTAACTCACCCGTTTTATTATCTCTCATTTGTAATTCCAAATCACCAAACGCAGAAAAAATAGGTTTTATTTTTTCGACTTGACCAGTTTATTTTTTAGCAAGGACGCAGAAGCTTGCGCGCGCAAGTCGCGAGATAATAATGACTGCTTCGTCGGCGAATTATTTGAAGAACCAACGGCTAATTTTTTATTCAAATTATTATTCAGTTTTTGCTTATTCGGAATTTGCTTGCTAAAACTTTGTTTAATCGGAATTTGTTTATTTAAATTTTTATTCAGAATTTGCTTGCTAAAGACTTGCTTGCCCGGATTTGGCTTACTCAAAATCTGCTTGTTAATGTTTTGATTGTTTGGATTCTGCTTGCCAAAATTTTGTTTGGAAGAAATTGGTTTATTCAAATTTTGTTTTTTGAAATTATTATTCTCTTTTTTGAAATTTGGTTTTTTTGCTTTTGCCTCTTGCAAATTTTCATCTGAACTATTTTCCTCTTCAGAACTTTTCGGCTCTACAGAAATTTTTTCGCTTTCGGAATTCTTTCCAGCTGCAGATATTTTTGAGAGAGCTTCATCAACACTCACAGAGCTTTTATTTTCCAGATTATCCTGCTCGCCAACTTCCACGTCGGGAATTCCAGATTCATCAACTTTGAACGGCTTCGGTTTTTCTATCGCAACCGCTTCGGGAATTGTTTTCATAACTAATTTCTTTCCTTTAAGCCCGACTTTTTTTCTTACCTCAACCATCTGATCGGTTATGCCGTCGATTATTTCCAGAACTGAAGAAATTTGATTTTCAAAATCAGAAACTTTTTTTGTATTTTCGTCCCCCACCTTCATCGCAATCTCGCCTATATCTTCCTCATTTCTTCTCGAAACAGAAAGCGCTGTCTCCGCAACCTCGGCAACTTTTGCATTGTCATCCTTAATATCTTGAAGTTTTCCAAGAGAGCTTTTGAAATCAGAAATCTGCGAATTGATTGATTTTTTAAAATCCCCGAAATCATCCTGGCTCACAATTTTTCCGTACCTTAAAGTCAGCTTTTCTATTCTGTCCTTCAAGTCATAATAGGATTCATTCAGGTCATTGATTATTGCATTGACTTTCTGACTCTCGGCAAAGCCTTTTTTTATTTCCATAAAAATTTCCTGCGCTTTGTCAGCATTTAATTTTGTTCTCGCATTAATTCTTTGAACTTCAACCAAATCTTTTTTCGTGTCCTCATTCAATTTCATAAGACCGTCGGTTCCTGTAAAAATTTCCGACTTTCTCTGAAGATCTTTCATTTCCTCAAGAAGGCTCTCCATAAACTGCTTGTTAGCCTCGATTTTTTCTTCTAAAGCTTTTATTTTCATGTCAGATTTTTGGTAATCAATTCTTAATTCTTCCGGCTTAATCTCCTTGACGATGTCAATAACTTTATCTGCATCTTTTGTTGCGTTTGAAATTTTTTTCTCATTCTCAAGATTCATAGTCCTGATTTCACCTATGCTTTCGCTGAGATAAGAAAATCGTTCAGACAGCTGGCCAATTCTCGCGTTCAACGCCTCGAGGCGAGTGTTAACTTTTTCTATTTCAAGATTGCTGCTCTCGCGGACAAAAGAAACATCATTCATCGAGGGCGTTAGCGGAGCAAATTTTTTCACCTTTGATTTTTTAACGGCCGGGACTTCTTCATCTTTTTCTTCAGAGGAATCTTCTGGAACTTCCTCAACTCCGACTTCAGTCACACCGTCGGGATAATCTTCCGAACCATTAGCCTTCTTTTTCTTGCCGGATTTCTCATCATCAAATTCTTTTTCCTTTCCAACGTCGGGAACTCCGGTCGGCTTTAAAAAATCAAACATTTTACAAACCCGAAACCTCTTTGTTCAGTTGTTCTAATTCCATTTTAATTCCTTTGGCATCACTGGCAGGAATAACTCCTTTGTAAGGCTTTACTCTGTCCTCGAGGCTGTGAACCTTCACTTCAACCCCCGAAGTTTTCTTGCCTCTTTTTTTCATCTCCTCGACTTTCTTTTTTATCTGGGAAATTTCCTGCCCGATTGATAATACTTCCTGTGGATTTTTCTTTATATATTTTGCCCTTTCCTCTCTTGCTTTGTTAACTCCCTCTATAACCTCTTGCTTGTTTATTTTTTCTCTGACAAGATGCATCGGATTCTTTCCAAGTTTTTTCCAGGCCGCTTCGAATCTCGGAGTCAGCGATTCAAAATACATATCTGCCATCTGGAACTGGCCGGACTTGACTTTTTCTTTTGCAAGTTTAATTTCCAATTCTAAATCAAGAACATCAACATTTAATTCTTTCAGTTTGTTCGCCTGATATTCCATATCTTCCAGAACAAGGAAATATTTTTCATATTTTTCAAGTTCAGCATTTGATAGTCTCTTTGTAGAATGAAGAAGAGGTCTGAATGAAACAAAATACGGTTTGCCCGAGTTATATTCTGCATTAACAACCATTCCAGTTCCTATCGGAGATTTAACAAGTGATTTCAAAGCATCTTCTCCGTATTTCATATTTACTCTTTCCAAATCTCCCTCGTATCTCGTTCCCATCTGTATTTCAGTTCCTATGTTTGCTTTCACTTCACCAACGAAGTCGCTCAAAACCTGTGAAATTAAAACAAGTCCAATTCCCCATTTTCTAAATTCTCTTGCTCCTCTTTCAAGTTGGACAAATCCCTGTCCCGAACCGCCGAACTTCGGCAATAAACGATGAACTTCATCATAAACAATAAGAGTCTTCAGATCTCTGCTTTCTTCCGGCTCCGATTTGAATATCTGCTCAATCGTCGACGCTACAACAACATCAATTTCTTTCGGGGTGAGATGACTTATGTTGATTATTGCAATTTCTCCCGGCTTATTTATGTATTTCTTTATATCAATAATTTCATACGGGTCATGAACAGTTGTAATCGAGCCGTTGAACGCTCTTGCGCTGTTCGGCTTCATGCTGAAATATTTGTATCTCTTAATCATGTTTGCGTCCTCGGTCTTTCTCAAAAATCCGGTCCATTGCGCCGTCGGATCGAATACAATAACGCTCTTGTTATGAAGCAAAGCCTCTTCAATTATACCCTGCGACGCGACGGTCTTTCCCGAGCCTGTTGCGCCCGCGACGAGAGTATGCATCTGCAATTTATCTAAATCAGCGAATGCTCTCACTCCAGTTTCAGCAATATTTCCTACGAACGCCGAATCTCTTCCCGCCTGAGGCAGTTTGTTAAATTCAACTTTGACTTTAAATCTTAATTTGTCATATGCAACTTTTTTCAAATATAAATAAAGTCCAACGAGCCCTACGATAACTAATAAAATAATCAGATACACCCACATCGGAACGCCAAGCATTTTTCTTTGCAAAAATGGATAGTCAACAGTTACGTATGCAAGTGATGTTGCCTCCATCATTCCGTCAACTTCTCTATTTGAATAGTGCGCCGTTGCCTTGACCATATATTTACCGATGGAAATATCTTTTGGTATGGTAATATTCTTTATCGTGCTTGTTGTTGTCTCGACGGCAAACGCCTCTTCCGTTCTCGCAAGAATTTCTCCAGTGCTAATATCCAGCAATTGCAAATCAAACTGAACATCAATTTTTTTCGTCTTTCCCAGATTCATTAAATCAGTCTGCAGTCTCAAAACTTTTCCTGGAGCGACAGTCGGAGTCAATGGCTGTATTTTTACATCCATAAGCTTGCCCTCGGGCTCAAGCACTTTTATTTCAACGGGGATTTTTCCACTGGTATTTCCAACACTCAAAATCAAATCCCCATTATAATTTCCCGGCACCATTAATTTGGGAATAATAATTTTAATGATTATGTCTCTTCTCTCCCCAGACGCCAGCTCAATGTGAGACGACTCAAATGAAAGGAAATTTTTCACATCTCCGTCGGCAGACAAGTCAATTACATTCTGGCTCGACAGCACATTCTGCACAGTTATTCTGAAAGTTGAAGTATCTCCCGCGAATAATTCTTTGTAAACCGACGCAGTTTCCATTCTTATTCCTCCAACATCAACAAAACTTCTTACAATTTTTTCAATGCTCTTCAAATCAGATTCAGATAATCCTGTTCCTCCTCCGCCACCGCCTCCTCCTCCGCCTCCAGCAACACTCACAGAAACGCTCGTCTCTTTACAGTCTGCGGGACAGCTTGCAACTGATTCACCATAGCTTAATTCGCAAAGGCCGTTTCCGCATGTGCTTTCAACAAGGAAGTACGCGCTGAATCCTGATGAATTTCCCTCGACGATTTTTGTTTCTTTGTTTACTGAAGAAGCCAAGACAGTCCAGGTGCTGTTGCACTTTCTCGACGCATAATCCCAGTTAGAGCACTTTACAACTCCGAGGCTGTTTACATAATCATAATTGTATCCTGTATAATTAAAGTCAGCAGTTAAATTAATTGAAGAGAATCCCGTCGAGTTTGAGGCAATTCCTGTAAACGGTTTGTAAAGCGGAATAATTTCGCTTAGTTCATCTTCAGATATTGTATAAAAATTAAATGAAATATTATTCGCCGGACTTGTGAAGTTTACATTTTTCATAGTCAGCTTTTTACCGCTTCCAAAATCAACAATGACATTATAAAATCGTTTGTTTAATGTGAAATTGAAATTTCCAGAGCTGTTTGTCAGAACACTTGCCAGAATTTCAGAATTATTCAGAGGTCTTGACAAACTTAAATTCAAAGAGCTTATTCCAAGATTATTGTATGACAAAACCCTCGCGCTAAAAAGATAATTATCCTTCGCTTCAAACCAGTCTGTTGAATTTCTCTGGTTTCCAGTCGTGTCATTTGCTATATAATCAATTAAATATTCTCCTGGATTTGATAATGTCAGCGCAGTATAAGAATATACATTTCCGCTTCTTGCCAGAACCCCTTCCACCGACGCAGAATTTGGATAAGTCAGGAAGAATTTTGCGCTTGAAACATTTACGTTATCAGTTATCGCCGCAGTTATATTTACCGCTCCGCCGATATTTATATTATTTCTCGTCGAATTAACTATTGGAGGAGTTATATCTCGGTAGTATGTTGAATTGTCAGAATTTTTGCTTACCTCTCCGTAAGTTATATGCGTCGCTGTTGCGCTCACGGAATATAAAATTCCGTCAGTTAAGCTTGGCGCAGAGCAGACCGTTTCCCAGTAATTGCTTATAAAATTGTAAGTTGAAACAGGATTTCCACACTCCGCTCCGCCGATTAAAAATGCCCAAATAACATTGCTCGAAAGCAAATCCTCGCCGTAAGTCAGATTTGTTCGTATTGTAACATTTTGCCCTGAAACAATATCGGTCAGAACATTATCTGCCGTCGGATAGACAAAGCCGACGCCCATTGAAGTCGCAGTTATATTAATTGTAATATTTCTCTGCGCCGGACTCGCGCTCTCGTTTGAAACGCTTACATAAATAAGATAATTTCCTTCTGAACCGGGTATGGTGTAATTAATATTAAATCTCGCGCTCTCTGATTTCGGAACGATAATCGACGATTGATTCAGCTGTATTATCGACGAGTTTGACGAGCTCAATAGCAAAGTCAGATTTAAATTTCCAAGATTGGTTAAAACAACCGTTTCTAAAATCCCAGACTGGTTGACTCCCTTCGTCGAATTTATAGACTGCACTGAAATATTCCATTCCAGCGTCGGAGGAACGTTTACTGAAACGGTCAAATCTCTTTCCACTCCCTGCGCCGAAACATTAATCACTCCGTTATAAATTCCAGCCGTCAGACTTGCAGGAACGGAAAATGAAAGATTGACAAATCTCGACGAATTTCCCGCAATTTCAAAATTAGATTCGTTCGCCGTGAAAGTTACCGCACTGCATAAATCTCCGGACGAGCAAATTAAATTCATCGAGCTTATATTGTCATTTCCAGTATTGTTGATTTCAATAACGCTCGAGTCTCCCGAACCCGAAGATATGGTGTAATCCAAAGAATCTTCTGAAAGAGCAAAAGAAACATTTCTAAGAACGGAGATTGCAATAGTTTTTGCATCGGTGGAATAGCTGTTGTTTGCATTTCTCCATCTTAAAGTTGCCGTCAGAGTGTAATTTCCCGACGATGTAAATGGAGAGACATCTATCTGAACTTTTCTAGAGGTATTGATTCCAGGAGCAAGGTCGCTGAATGTCTGATTGCTTACAATTATTCCGCCCGTTGCAGAAGGCGTCATCGTGAAATTAAGTGAAATGGCGTAGGCATAAATATTTCCGCTGTTGTTGACGGTATAATTTACGTAAAATGATTCTCCATTATTCAAATCAACATTCCGAACATTTGCTGAAGAGATATTTTCTGACAGACTCAATGTCGTCGCCCCGTACGCTGTGAAATTATATTTTGAAGATACTATCGACATACCAGCCGCGTCGTAAATCGAGGCAGTCACGTTATATTTTCCTGCAGTTAAAGGCGTGAAGTTTCCAGTGTAATTCAAAGTCAAGAAATAAATTCCATTCTTTGTGTATTCTCCTGAAGAGGCGTTCAGAGGAATCGCTGAAATTGTCTGGCTTCCCGCGGGCCAGCTGACGTTTATTGTTGCATTCATAGTATTCAGATTAATATCGTCAGTCGCTCTCACTTTTATCGTCAGATTTTTATTTACTTCTGCTTTGTTTCCCGCAGAGCCGTCGAGATAAAAGTATATTCCGGTAATGACTGGAGGCTGTTCAACTATCGTGAATGAATCCTGAAGATTTACGTATGATGGCTGAGTGCTCTCATTGAAAAATTTAATTACAACTCCGACGTCGGACAGCGGTCCGATGTTCCCTTTCTGCCATAAAGTTATCGTCGCATTTTCTCCTTTTGTTATATTTACTGACGTTGGATTTGCTGTAACTCCATTGACAAAATAATTCGTCTGGAATAAATTTGTTCCGAATCCTCTGTAATCCGTCGTTCCGGTCGCGCTGTATGAAATATTCATCGTCACGTTGAAATTTCCGTTGTTGAAAATAGTGAAGTTTACAACCTCTCCTGCGGTATTCAAGGAATAGCTTCTGTTGTATGAATTATTCGAGGAAGGTATGACGTACCACGAGCCGTTTGCCGGAACAGTCACCATTAAATAAAGCTGTTTTCCTCCCGCGTTTGCCGACGAGACATTCAGAATTGCAGAATAATTTCCAGGAGAGGTCTGAAGAGGAATTGTAATATTTGCGTCTATTGTTTCCGAAGTTCCTGCGGGAACTAAAAGAATTGATGATTCCGATAATCCAAGCCAAGAAGAATTTATTATTCCGCCTTCAGTAATATTCTGCTCGAGCAAAACGATTGAAACTTCTGAAACATCAGACGAGCCGACCGACTCAACATTGAATGAAAAATTTCCAGTCTGTCCGTGCTGAACAGTTGTATTGATGCTGTAATTTGAAATATCCATCGTTGAATTTCCGAATATTATAACATACATATCAGGATAAGAAATATAGTCTGCTCCGCCCGCCAAGCCTCCGTCGTTGTCAGTCCAAGTCGCTCTCCATGAAATATGGTGCGGATTAGTCTCTCCAACATTTGCGTTTTTATCGACGGTAATCTGCATTAAGGAGTTGCATGATTGATTGGGATAAATTCTCGCGCAAGGAGTTATCTCTGAAATTGATTTTATTCCAACGCTTCTTGCCGGAAGATAATCATAAATATGAACCGAGTTCATCGACGCGCTTCCAAGATTCACAAGAGTAACATTCCAGTAGAATGAATAATCCTGTCCTACCGTAAAGTCAGTAATTGACTTGTTGTCGACATACATAATTCCGTTCGTGTTTTTCTGCTCAAGATAATCATTAAAGCTGTCCGACGAATTTATGTAATAGGCGCTTTCATTAAATCCTGAAATATTTATTGTATAATTTCCTAATCCCAAATCTCCAGGAACATTCCACGACGCCGTGCATATCGAAACCCCCGAGCATGTTTGGCTCATTATTTTTGAGGAATTAGATATGCTTATATTCACAGTTCCGTTTACTTGAGACGAAATATCGCTTCTCGTGAAATTTACGACGACGGAATAATTCGCCTGCGCTCCGGTGTAGTTTCTCACGACGATATATGGAACGGACGTTCTCGCCCAGATTGAAATATTTGTTGAGTTGCTTCCCATTCCAGGATCCTGCGGAACTGAAACTTCCAACGGCAGAATTCCCAGAGAGTTCGTCGGAATTGTGATATTGTAATCATATCCGCCCGACGAGTTCGTCGTCGCGTTGAAGAATTTTATCTGAACTGAATTCAGCGTCGGCGTAGAATAATTGTTCGTAGTTTCAAGGATAGCTCTGAACTGAAGATAACTTTGTGTAAATGCGGAAATATCACTGCTTGCATAGCTCGTATAATTATCGCTCCAGCTTCCCCATGCCGAATTATCAGAAGACTGTCTTAGCTGAAGTTTTACCGTTCCACCCGAAAGATTCTGGTCCCATGAAAGAACGGTATAAGCAACATTTGGAATATAAACCGACGACGAATTGTAAATTCCCGACTCTGAATACTGCCAGTTCGTATAATTGGTCTCGAAAAAAGTTATCGGATTTTCAGAATTGAAATTATTCGTGTCCGATTTCAGCATCACATAAAATATGGCTTTATGATTTATGGGAATTTCTCCGCCGATTCTTGTGTTTGCAGAAGTAGAGCTTCCTAAAATGCTCCACGTCGAATTATCAAAGCTGTACCATATCGATGTGTTTCCGCCAGGGTCAGAAGGATTGCTCTGCGTCGTTGCAAACGCGCTGGCATTCTTGAATTCTGTAGGCGAGGTAAATCTGTATGTTATATTTCCAACAGCCGACGTCATTGCATCCAGCTCGAATATCACTCCGCTCGGCGAGTAATATCCTGCATTGCTGTAACCAACAGAGTCAGTTATATATTTCGAAGTCGAATAATCGTCGGTATAATTCAAAACTGACGATTCTCTGGATAAATTCAGTTTCACAACCGAAGAAATATTTACATTCTCCGCCTGTCCCGAATCAAACGCGGAATAATTATAGCTGTCCGACGAAACTAAAACTCCGTTTAATTTTATATTGAAAAGTCTGTTCGCCAGCGCGCTTCCGTCGGCAAATCTAATCTGCCCATTAACATCAATTACGTCCGTCGTGTTCGCCCGAGAAACCGTATTGATTAAAATCTTTGGAATAATATCAAGATTAAATCCAGTACTTGAAGAATTCATATTCCCCGCAAAATCCTGAATGTAAGTCGTGTATGTGTGCGTTCCGCTCGAAAGATTTGCCAAATAATTTATTCTTGTCGCATTGTAAAGCGCAAGTATTTCATTTGCATTCAAACTTCTGTTGAATATCATCACGTCGTCGATGGAGCCGTTTGTAAAAAATCCATTTGTTGCTAGACTTCCGATTAACAAAGGATTAGAATTTCCAGTAGGAATCAATGTTTGAGCAATAGAATTATTTAACCTACTATCAACATAAAGAGAAAGATTTGTTCCATTCCAAGTTCCCAAAATATGATGCCACGAACCAACAAGACTAGCAGTAATTGTACTTACAAGGGTAATCTTAGACGTAGAATTTTCTATTGCTATGCCCACATTAGAGCTGCTTACTGTTAAAACATAATTA
>Ga0247841_10006803_pt1 | contig 17363 bp, 19 predicted proteins | sample LaCruzMarch2015__2_FD_192410 | JGI IMG/M metagenome (GOLD analysis project Ga0247841, IMG submission 192410) | Freshwater microbial communities from meromictic Lake La Cruz, Castile-La Mancha, Spain - LaCruzMarch2015_18m | ecosystem: Environmental > Aquatic > Freshwater > Lake | place: Spain... | reverse complement strand
GAATACCATTGCCAAGGAAACCTTGGACTTTCGGTGTGCAGGGCTTTCACCTGCAATGCGGTTACTCAGGCCAACATTCTCTCTTCCTAGCGCTCCACAGTTGGTTACCCGCCTGCTTCAATGCCCTAGGAATGCTTCCCTACCACTTGTCCTATAAATAGGATAAATCCATGTCTTCGGTATTAAACTTAAATCCCGGAAATCTTTGGCGCATCTCGCCCCTCCCTTCAGAAATCCGAAAGGTTTGGGCAGTGAGTTGTTACACTTTCTTTAAAAGATAGCTACCTCTAAGCTAACTTCCTGCCTGTCGAGGGCGAAATACTTCCTTAATAATACTTAGTTTAATTTAGGGACCTTAGACTATGATCTGAGCTGTTTCTCTTTTGAGCGCGGAGCTTAGCCCCCGCGTTCTTACTGCCTTGACAAAAAACATAGTATTCGGAGTTTAATTAGAGTTCCTGGAGAAACTCCAAGGAATTCTATTTAGTGCTCTACCCCTATGTTTTGGCTCAAGACGCCAGCCCTAAAGCTGTTTCGGGAAGAACCAGCTATTACCAAACTCGATTAGCTTTTCACTCCTTACCACAAGTCATCCAAGAAAATTGCACGATTCACTAGTTCGGTCCTCCCCCCAACTTTCGTCAGGGTTCAACCTGCTCATGGTAAGCTCGTCTGGCTTCGGGTCTTGAACATTCAGTATAATTTTTCGCGCTATTAACACTCGCTTTCGCTATGCCTGCGCCCCATAAGGGCTTAGCCTACTGAATATTCAAACTCGTTGGCTCGTTCTGCAAAAAGCACGCCGTCACCCCGCCTACCTTGCGGTGGGCGGGGCTCCGACTCTTTGTAAGCAAATGGTTTCAGGTACTATTTCACCGGGGTCAACCCCCTACTTTTCACCTTTCCCTCACGGTACTGGTTCACTATCGGTGATATTGATTATTTAGTCTTGGCCGATAGTTCGGCCTGATTCCTGCCAGGTTATCATGCCCGACAGTACTTAAGAAATCTAACAAGGAGCGTAAAAGTTTTTTTAAGTACAGGACTATTACCTTCTATGGTGCCTCTTTCCAGAGTGCTTCTTTTAAAACTTTACCTAAATGCTCTCCCTCGGTATTCATCTTCCTGTCGCACAATAAAGTGCTGCAAGAAGATGCTCCCGACGTTAAACCCTTGCAACCCCAATTATAAAAATTGGTTTAGACTGTTCCCTTTTCGCTCGCCACTACTAAGGGAATGCGAAAATTCTTAATCCCTACGCACATATATGATTCTTCGAATCATATAATTGGTTCACTCGTTCGTAAAAGAAATAAATTTCTTTTACTCACTCCTTTGCCAATTATAAATCCTCTAAACCAAACGCAGAGAATAAAAATTTTCATTGTTTTCTGTTCCTCCGGCTACTGAAATGTTTTACTTCACCGGGTTCGCTTTCTGGCCTTACGGTCAGAATAATACAGCATTACCTGTATTGAGTTTCCTCATTCAGAAATCTCCGGATCAAAGCTTGCTAGCCAGCTCCCCGAAGCTTATCGCAGGCACGCCACGTCTTTCATAGCATCAATATCCCAAGGCATCCGCCATTCGCTTATAACCTATCCTTCGATATACTTAATTTTTAAGTATATTCTGGATTTCACTTTTGATTCTTTGCCGCTTTTTGCGACAGCAAAGAATCGCGTAAGTTTCTAATAGATACAGATTTTATGTATCTTTATGAACTTTGTTTTGTATGCTTATTTACCTCACTCAATTAAATAAGACCCCACGTCTAAAATTAATTGAGTGAACCTGTTAAAAATTGCTAGTAGGCAATTTGTTATTGAAAACATTTAACAGGGTTGAATTTTCAAATTACTTTCTTAGCTTCCCATTCGTCAATTAACCCTAGTGAGAAAATATCTTCGCAAATATTTTCTCACTAGGATCAACTGTTTAATTTTAAAAAAGAAAACCGCTTTACAGCGGCGTCTACTGAACAAAAAAATTCAGCAAGTTATCCGCTTCGTTTTTTTATAGTGGTTTCTAATTTATTTACCATGTAATAACCATTATATTCCATAACCAAATCCGTGTCAATAGCTAGACACGGTTAATATTAAAATACTCTCAAGCCATCGATTTCAGTGACCTGCTGTTCTGACAAAATTTTACCACCTTTCAAAGCATCGTTATGAATCTCCAAAACCCTCTTTTGTCTTTTATCCTGTTCGTCACCAACGGTTTTTTCTTGTGAAAAAGCCCTAAGTTCTTTTAAGATTTCATCTTGACCATTCAAAATCTCGTCCTTAAATTCAGTTATTTTATCCTCGAGTTTCTGCTCTGATTCTTGCAAATCAACCTTCGTGGCAAAAACTTCACTTAATTTCTCTATATCTTTATTATCTAACATAATATTTATTATTTATATTCTTATTATATTCCTTCCAAATTACTTGTCAATTTTTCATAAATAAATTTCTGTCCCTACGGGCATCTCCCAAAGGAAGACAAACAAAAACCCGTAGGCATTACCCCACGGATTTTTTAATAATTAAATTAAACTTTTTCTTCCCGCTCTATTCTTATAGCCTTAACACCACCTGCGATGCTCTTTAGCGTCCTCACCAATCTTTTTGGATCAGTACCCGTTCTCCTATCATACTTATTTTTACTTACCATATCACCAAAACTACCATTAGCCTCGCTCATAGTCCATGTGTCTACTGTAACAACGCCTCCCTTGCCGTGTTTCATATAAACCTTTCTATTAACATTGGGCCTAAAACTATCACCCCTTTTCCCATAAAACGAATTATTTTCAAGCACCATAGTACCATCACCTTCTTTATCTATTTGCTCAAAAACCTCCCATAGTGGCTCCATATCACTATCACTGTCAATGCCACCTTCAGTATCAACCACCAGCCCTCTCAGTGTTTCCCCCTTTTTAAGTTTTTCCCTAAATTCAGCAATTGCATTTTTTAGTTTTTCGGCAAGCTCCAATGCTTCTTTTTCTGCTTCCATTTCTGCTTTTCCTTCAGGCGAAGCTTCCCACGCTACTCTTCGTTCTTCTGCTTCCTTATTAAATTTTTCTGCAAATTGTTCATTTGTTAATCCCTCCGCTTCTTGTTGGCCAGATTCTCCTGGTTCTCCAATTTTTCTTGGCATAAATTTTTATTTATATTTAATAATATTTACTTTCCTTTAGTTTACCCCCCCCCTACAGAAAGTCAAGTGGATAAATAGTTTGTGGGACGTCCAACGTCCTACAAATCTATCGCACAATACAATAGTAGGTTTTTTGGCTCGAGCCAAAAAACCTACTATTTCTAAACTATTAAAAATAGTTAGTTTTCCCACGTCACGTGAAAAATCATACTAAAAGATTTTTTTAATAAAAGAGCCCTGGGGAGATGTTTCTCACCCAGGGCCATACGGGCCATAACCGTCAGTGACCGTAATCTGCACCGTATCCCATAAAGGTTGTAGACTTCCGCACGACTTTCTTCCAAACAATTGAAGTATGAGAAACTCGCACAAAAATCATTTCCATTCTATTCCCTTTACGAAGTTGCTGCCAGCCAGTGTTGCCCTCAACTTCTTCAGCGAGTTTGAGCCCAGTCGGTTCCGCATACACCTCGCCAACTACCGCCTTGATTTTTGATTGTTTCTTCACGGCGCTTCTCCTTTTCAATGAACTGAGTTTGTCATTTTAATTTGGGTAGACAAACAAAACCCCTTCCTTTCGGGAAGAGGCTGTTTTGATTTTTATATTACAAAATAAATCAACGCAATCTCCTCACGGAAGGTGAAAGGTTGTTGTGATGATTTATTTTTTTAAGCATTAATTTATATCCGCCCATTCCCCTGCTCAACCATTTAGAAATTCTGGCAATTGTTCGCGAACTAAGTCCGGTTTCCTTCTCAATTTTTTCGTAAGAAATATTTTTGTTTAACATTTGGGCAACCTGCCACCTTTTTCCAAATTCAATTATTTCTTCTGACGTAAGCAAATCACGGAAAAACTTTTTAGTTTCCCTAATATTTTTTAGTTTAAGAATCACCCTAAACAAATCCTCAGTTGTTTTATTATTCCAGTTTTTCATAATTGTATTTACCCCGTGATAAACACGGGGTATGCTTTACCTAAGTAAAGTTTAGCATGTGTCCTCAAATCATGTCAATAGTCTTAGCTTCAAAAATCAAATTGGCAAATACAGACTAAATTAGTCCGTATTCGCCAATTATTTAATTAATTTAATTAATTCGATTAGTATATAAATTTATTTTATTAATTTTTACAAAAAAAAGCGGCGCCGACGAGCAGGAATAATCCTGCAAGTCGGCGCCCTAACTCGACAACTACCGAAAAGAGTAGAAAAACGTACGCATGTCGAGCTGAAGCATAACTCCACGCAACAACGCGAACTTTCCATTTCGATCGGTACATCTCACCAATTCGCAAAAAATGTTGACGGCTAAGCCAGGCCTTTTAGTTAGTTGCCTGGCAATAAGCGTCACCATTTCGCGAATCACCTCCTCCTGATGGTTGACTGTTTGGCACGTGAGCTCGTCATTGGCGATAGTCAGTAACGTATTCACCCTCAGTTGTAGGCTTTCACCCGTTAAAGACCCGTGCCAAAATTGTCTCGGCACCACAAACCTCTTCCCCGCCCTCCGCCTCGAGTCATAAACAATATCAACCTCACCCAACGAAGAAACCGCATCACCGATTTTCTGCCCAACTGCCTTTTTCATAGCGCGATGGATCTCCAAGAATCTCTTACCCCGTCCTGTTTCGATTGGATCGCCGATGGAAAAGACTCTCTTGAACAGCAGTGATGCACCGGCCCAGAGCAAAACCAACAGACAAAAAACGATAACGAAAGAACTCATCTCACACCTGACCTTTCTTGTGTCCCGGAGGACACCCTATGTGGCTGATTTCTGGCATGACCAGACATATACGCACACGGTGCGTAACGGGGAGGGTTGCCCCCAATCAGCTAACTCAAAATACATATATTAATTATATCACTTTAAACCAGTCTTGTCAATAGCTACTACCACACAACAACAAAACGCGAGAACGCGCTGGTTTTTTTGCTTGACTTGTTTTAAAATATTTGTTAAAGTAACGACAGCTGTTTTACATTGTGTTTTCGGCAGCAACCTTAAATATAGCGTCCAGAAAGCGAGGCGAATATGAGCTCAATACCTCCAAGGAGACAAGCATCGGAGAAAACCTTTGACGCGGTTGTAAAGGCTGTCCGCAAGAGAAGGGTAATCCCGGACATCCGAAGGGTGAAAGCAGACGGAAGATCTGCTACCATTATCTTTGTGACAAGTGCCGGAGAAGTCCGTTGCCCAGTGACAAAGGACGACGATTTCGCCTACATTGAGGTTCCAGAAGCAACTCTTGACCCCTGCTACCTCAAACTTTATCTGTTTCTTGCGCAATAGCGACTTTGCTAACAACGAGGCCGCTTTTTTTATGCAGCTTCTCCCAACTCTTCAAGTTTTTCTTCGAATATTTCCAAAATATTTTTAGCCCTTTCTTTATAATCGGCATCATACCTTGAAAAACCCCTCATTTGGGTTACTATTTGTGTTAAAATTTCAACTTTTTTTCTTCTGGCGACAACGGGACCCATTACATCAATTAATTTGCCTCCTCGTCTTTCGGCCTCTTGGGCTAAAGTTGTCCAATTAACCTGACTAAATTCTTTAATTAAAACTCTGGGAAGACTTTCTCCAATTGCCCTACCATTTTCATCATGCAAATAAGCACAAGGATTTTTTAAATTACGTAATTTTTTTTCTTTTAGCTTTTCGTCTCCGTTAAAAGTAATATCTAAAGCAATTTTCCCACCACCCTCTACTTCTGCAACAGCGTCTATGCCATCTCTATCGTTTCTATCAAATATTGTAGTTGGCTCTACATTTAAAACACCAATTTCACTTCCCAACAAAAAGTCTAAAACCAATCTTTCGGCTCTATTGCTAAGAGATTCTGGATTAATAACTGGTTCTTGTGATTCCCTAAACATGTTTGAATAAAATTAATTATATTATTCTAGCACAAACTATTTAAAACAAAAAGGCGCGGTACGTACGCGTCTTTTTGCATTTACACTTAAGCCCTTTTATGGGCGGTCAAATGTTGAAATTTATCTCTCTTCTATCTTTCTATACATATCGGAAATAATCTTTCCTGCTGTTTCTTTTCCGCCAAGTCCAATTGCCAAACCTAATCCCAATGCCAATGCTCCAACTATTCCATAAATAATGCCGTTGTACAACGTGACAATAAATGCGTTGGTTGGTAAAAGTTGTCCCAAAATCAAGAAGAAGGTGAAAACCCAAATTGCCCATTTTACAATTGAAGCGGCAATATATCCATAACCAACTTTTAATCTTTCAACTCCGGCTCTGACAATTTTTTCTACAATGTCAGAAATGACAATGGCAACAACAAACACTAATACAGCCACTACTACGTTTGGCAAATAATCCAAAACTTTTGTTAGGAATCCGGCAAAGGCGGTAAGTTTTAAAATATCTACTGCAATCAACAAGGACATAATTACAAAAACCCATTTAAAGATTACCCCAATAAATTCTGAAGGGTTAACTTCAATATTGGCTCTTTGCAAAGCTTTTCTCCATCCTTCTTTCTCAAATAATTTATTAAATTTTACTGACTTTAATATCTCGGCAATTAATTTTCCAATTCCAATGGAAATAAAATAGCCAATGATAAATACAACCAAGGCCAACACTAAATTAGCGATAAAGCCAATGAGTGTTTGCAAAAATGGTTGTATAACTGTTAATGACCAATCGGAATATACCATAATATTTTTAATTTTTTAATTTTAAATTTTTAATAATAATTCAATAGGTTTGTCGACCCATGCCCTGTCGTATGACAAGGTTTGATTATATTAGTACATTATCCCAACTATAAGAAACTAAATCAAGAGTTAGCCTGTGGATAACCTATATATACCTTCTCCAACTTTCTGGCAACGGAATTTCTAAATTCATTACTTTATCTTCTGTTGCCAGTTTAAAAGAAATTGCAGTTGCAGACAACGCGATGCTTCCATCTTGGAATGGACTTTGCTTAGAATACTTTGAATCGCCCAAAATTGGGCAATTTAAATTTGCCATTTGAATTCTTATTTGGTGAAATCTTCCTGTTTTTGGCAAAATTTTAAGCAAAGAATATTTATCATTTTTTTTAACAACTTCATATTCCAGCTCGGCAGTTCGGGTTTTGGTTGCTTTTTTAATTTCGGCTAAAAGTTCTTCGTCGGACTTATTTGTAAAACCTTCTGCAAAAAAAGATATTTTATTTACTTTTTCTTTTATACTTCCCTTTTCTTCTTTTGGTCGCCCCACAACAACTGCATGGTAGGTTTTTTGTATTGTGTGATTTCTAAATTGTTCAGACAATCTTGAGGCACCTTTTGACGTTTTTCCAAACAAAACAATTCCAGACACCGGTTTGTCTAGCCTGTGCACCAAACCCAAAAAAACATTTCCGGCCTGCCCTGAGGGATTCGAAGGGGTTTTTTTATTTTTCTTTTCCATTAAATAATTCCTAACGTCGTCCATTAGACAAGAATCACCGGTTCGGTCGCCTTGCGTTAAAACACCGCTGGGTTTATACACGGCAATTATATGATTATCTTCATACAAAACTTTTATCATTATTATAGTATATACTATTTTTTGTAAAAAAAGAACCCGCACGTACAACGCCGGGTTCGGAAGCATTTGTTAGAGTTGCTTAGCTCCCTCCTCTAGAAGGGCTTGTGTTCTCCCGAGTCCTTCTGCCGCTTCAATTCCTTGAGGCGACTGACCAGTTCCTTCGTCGGACAGACTCGCGTTGGGAGAAAGAAGTTGGCCCACCAAAGGTACCACGTCTTGAACTTCGGAACTTCAAGAAGTCCCTCGTCGATGAACTTCCGAATCTCCACAGCGATGTTCTGTCGGGTGACCTGGTCGGGAAACTGTCGCAACAGTTCCGTTTGGACCCTGTATTTGTCGACAGCGCACCACGCGGCATGGCCCTGAAAAAGTCCGATAAAGAACACCAGGGCCTTCGTACGGTTGTCGACCACGGGACTCAGAACCGAAATCGCCACCCTCGGAGAAAAGATCGTGTCGTTTCCCGGATAGAAACCACCACCCCATCCCATCAGGTAGGTCTGGTACCCTGTCTCTTCCAGGGCCAACATTTGCTTTACGTTCATCGCGGTTCTCCTATTCTCTGGTTTTCAAGATGCACGCCGAAACCCCTCGGCAAAGGTTGAACATTTTTCTCTTATTGTCCAATACTTAATTATACAACTAAAAAAACAGGCTGTCAATACTAGTTGTCCCAGCCCGATGGTAAGCTTGCGCCAGAGGGCGGTTCGCTTTGAGTTGATAAAATATTTTTTATTCTATCAACTTCCCCATCAATAACCGGTCCAAAATAATCTCCGTTGTGCGCGTGAGAACCACTGCCTTCGTAAACCGGTTTCTTTTGGTCCAGGTGCAAACTAAAATTCCACCCGCCATTTTGCCCGCCCTGAGCTCTGCCGAAGGGACTTAGATAAATGTGAAAACGTGGATAATTGTCCCGGCTAAACTTTCTTACCATGTTGTACTCCCCTTTTTCATTTGTATCAATAATCACATATCCAATACTTCGGGACGTCCCCACCGCACCCTCTCTTAAATTTTTTATTAAGAAATCCATAAATTTACTACCCGTGTTTAAACTCAATTACGTCGCCGTCTTTGACAACATATTCTTTGCCTTCGGTGCGAAGCTTGCCTTGCTCACGCGCTTTTGGATAACCATTTGCATCCAATAAATCTTGCCAAAAAACAACTTCTGCTTTTACAAATTTAGTTTCAAAATCTGAGTGAATGGCTGCCCCCGCTTTTGGAGCTGTATCACCATTTTTTATTGTCCAAGCTCGCGTTTCATCTTCTCCGGTTGTTATAAAAGTTATTAAATTCAAAAGTTCGTATGATTTTTTTACCAAAACATCGGTCTCCGAATCCAGGGGTAAACCCAATTGTTTTCTTTCTTCCCTTGAAAGTCCTTCGGCCTCAAATTCTGTGGCAATATCAATTATTAAATACTGCCAATTATTTTTATTAAAAATATCTAGCACTTCCCTACTCACCTCTTCATCTTTTCCGTTTAATAAATAAAGTCTTGGTTTAAATGTTAAAAACTGAAAGCCTTTTAAAATTTCTGTTTCGTCGGCAGTAAAATTTCCCGCCTGCAACGCCTTCGGCGTAGCCGATGCGGGCAGGTGACCAACCAAAAGTTCGCCTTTTTCTAAAAAATCTTTTGCTTTTTTAATTACCTCCATTTCTTTTACTGCCTCTTTTTTATTTTGCCTGAAATCACCCGATAAAGCATCTATCCTTTTATTTATGGTTTCTAAATCTTTTAGAATTAGTTCTACGTCTAAAATTTCTTTTTCTTTTACCGGGTTTATGTCGTTTTGTGTGTTTATAATGTCTGACTTTTTAAATGCGCGCAAAACATATAAAATTGCGTCAACCTCTCTTATGTGAGATAAAAATTTATTTCCCAGACCTTCCCCGGCCGAAGCCCCTTTTACCAATCCCGCAATGTCTACAAAGCCTACGGTTGCATAAATTTTCTTCGCGGATTTTGCCGCCCCATTTGGGGCGAGCCTCGCCTCTTGGCGGGACAACTCCCATAATTTGTCAACTCTTTCGTCAGGAACCAAAACAACTCCAACGTTTGGGTCAATTGTGCAAAAAGGATAATTAGCAATATCAGCTTCCTTTTTTGTTAGGGTTTTAAATAATGTTGACTTGCCCACATTTGGCAAACCAACAATTCCAATTGAAAGTGAACTCATATAAAAATAATAACACACTTTTTTTAATAAAAAAAGTCCCTAGGTCGCGCAAGCGCGTCCTAGGGTATCGAAGTTGCGAGGGCCTACAGGCCCATCTCGGTGATGGCGAAGAGGTCACAGTGACATCCCAGCACAATGACATCAATGCACTCTTTGTGCGGGGTGACAATCTGCCAGCCTTCCTTGATGTCAACGTGTCTACACGTAACGACCTTAGGGAAGGCACAACGAACGGCGGACCAGAAACCCGTCTCGACAAAATCGAGACGTTGAAATGCAACGGCTTGCTGTTGGATGAGCTCCACGCGATTTGCGTCAGCAAGCTTTTCTGCCCCACCGGCCTCTTTGATTGCCCTTTGAATCCCCGACTGGATCATCTCAAACTCTCGGTGGGCAATCTCCCGAACCGTGAAGAACCTTCTCAACTCAACGGGTAGAACACCAACAACGTGTTCTCCTCTCTTCACCTTCTTGTTGGCCAATCCCGAGCCGTCGGGTTTGGTCCTCTTGACCATGTCAGACAACTCGTGAACTTGCAGTCCCATTACGCTTTTCTTGGCCTTCATTATGCAACTCCTTGTCCAGATTGTTAAGGCATTCCTTATCTGCACCATGCAGATTTGGATTTGCCAGGTGTGCTAAATTAACATTACACCTTGGAAACCTTTTGTCAATAAAAAAAATCCGCCCCAATGCGTTGGGGCGGTATACGAAACTCAAAAGAACAGATACGTAGCTAGACCAATTCCACTTCCGAAAACATTTTCAGCGCTTCCGCAGTGGTTTTGGCCAAGCCAGCCCGACGCAGGGCCTCGGCAGCCGCACCTGCTTGTGTGGCCAACCCGGCAAAAGGCGGAACAACCGCTTTGATCCCGTGAGTTTCCAGCGCTTGCAGGATAGCGGGGTTTTCCGCAAACCCGCCGGTGATGGCCACCGTTGAAGGCATTTCCACCCCAAGTGCATTTGCCGCTTTCATCAAGCCCTCTTGGCACTTCATGGCGATGGTGTTGACCATTGCATACAAGGCCAAACCCAGGTTCCCTGTCCCCTTTATGGTCCGCTTGGCAAATTCCTCTGGATCCATGGCCAGTTGGTCATCACTATACCCGGCTGTAACATTCGGAATCTGGTTAAGTACCAGCCTTGCTGCCTCTTCGTAGCTCATTGCACCATTAACTTTCATCAGCGCCTTGTACAACAGACCGTGCATGCCAATGTTGGAAATGGCCGACGACCCGTTATTGGGCATGGCCTCAGAGACCAGCCCGGCGTTAAAGGTATTGACGTTTGGCGTGATTCCGTCGCCACTCGCCACCTGGCGAAAAACTCCATACCAACTTCCTGTCCAAAGGCCCCAGGGCAAACCCGTACTGGCCAGAACTGACCGCGACAGCGGAGAGTCGTGGGTACAAGGAACAACCCATATGTCCTTCCCAATTTCCAGAAGTTCGTCGGGACTGAACAACGGCCAGATTGGTGCAAAGTCACTTTGATAAGCGCGATTAACCCAAGTATTTATCAGCTTAGATGTTGATACCCCTGCACCTTGGTTGTGCAACATTACCTGATCATGACCTTTTTGCCTTGTCAGCATTAAGGTCATCCAATCAGCCAAAGGAACCACCCGTAAGGGGTACAAAGGACGTCGTGAACATTGGCGCCAAAAACGACTACTTAAAGCCATCTGGTAAAACGCGGGGTGAACGTGCCCCATGAGCCATGACCATTCATACTTGGGAATACCGGATTCCTTTATCAGGTCTTCGGCAAACTCCGACGGGATAGACCGGTAGTGCAAAACAGGACTTACAATTGTTTCATTGCTCGGGTTCAAGTGCACAACGTCTGCACCCCACATTGCCGGAGCAATCACCGTACCCGGAGTTGCCATCGCCTTGACTTCGTCCAGAAGATTCTCAAGCCAGTCCATCGGCCACAGCAGATACACAGACTCCACGGTCACCCACGGAATGTCTCTTTTCCAGAGCTGTTTGTACCCTTTGCCGACCACGAACTCGTGCAAAGTTACCCCGGTCGTCGCCCCAAAGACCAGCGACAAAACTCGATTAACCTTCATTGCCGTTCTCCCTTACCTTGTTGTTTAGGCATCCATTGTCTGCACCATGCAGATTTGGATTTGCCAGATGTGCTAAGTTAACATTATATCAAAATAAAATTTTGTCAATAAATTTTTGCCTGCTCTGATCCCGCCGAAGGGCAAAAAAAATCCCCGACACGCGCGATGCACGCGCGTGCGGGGATAAACTGTTTGCCTAGCCATTACATGGGCCAGGCCTCTCAACAAGCCCGGGAGTATCCAGACCAAAAATATCCTTGAGGCGCCAAAGACTGGCGTTACCTCTCCAAATCCGGAAAGCGAGGTCGTCGTACCTGATCAACCGTAGCCGGTCCAACTCCTCAATCCAGTAAAAGGCATTCTCGCGACTGAACTCTTGCTCGGAGAAGTGACCAGCTTTCCTGACATCGCGCAACAGGGTGTCGGGTGTGAACGTCGAGCTTTCGCTATCGTTCTGTACAGCTCTCACTACGTGGAGAAACATTTCCAGGTTTTTGCCGTCGTAGGGAAGAACCGGTCTGTTGTCTTCCCCAAACTCCACTGGAGAGAACATCGCTCGAAGCACCTTCTGCTCGCTCAGATTGATCACCAAAATGGCAAAGATTGGTCGTTTTTCCTCTATAGAATCTTTGCCACGCAACCACAACGTGACACCACGAAAATGATTGCTGTTATTGTGCCGAAACCTCGCCCCTTGAGCTATGCAAGATTCTGCGACTTCGTCCGCAGCTCCGGCGTACAAAGGAGTAGCCACAACAGTGATTTTTCCGCTTGTGGGCTGTTCCAGCCATTGTTGCATGAGATGCAGTTGTGCATACCTGTGGCCACAAAGACTGATTCGCGCTTCCGGACCAATCCACCGATAGAACATTTGTCCATTCATTGTACTACCTCCTTCTGATACACGCCCCTGTTTTTGATGCCTTTGCGTCGTTGCAAAAGAATCATAACAGACGGACCACCGTAGAAGCCTCAGAATGGCATACGGATTTTCAAAGAACAAATTAATCTTAATGTTTTTCTACCATTTGTCAATAAAGCACATAATTTTTGCCTGCCCTGAATCCGCCGAAGGGCAAAAAAAATCCCCGACACGCGCGATGCACGCGCGTGCGGGGGATGAACTTGTTTGCCTTACCCGTTTGGGCTCGGCCTAGATCTCGAGCTGGGTCCGCCGGTCGTGCCCCTCCAAGCTAGTCAGGTCAACGACCGTGCAGTCCTGTGCGTAGGTGCGGTCGGGCAGCAGAATCAGCACGTTTACCGTACCGTTGCAGGCGAACGGCGCGTGATGCCACACACCCTTGTGAAGAACCACGCACGTTCCCATCGGAACCACGAATGCCTGAATCCGGTCCCAGGGGACATCACCGTTTGCGGACGGCTGTGCCACGTGGATGACGACATTCCCGTCGAGGGGCAAAATCCCCTCGCAGGTTTCGTGGTACTCGGTCGTGTCCACGATAATCGGTCGGGCAGTGACCTGGCAGATGGAAATGCCCAGGGTGGACTTGCCGTTCATGTCGAGTCGGAGCCGGTCCGGGGAGAACAGTACCGGCGATGCGCCGAATGCAACGCTCGGCAAGGACGTCAGATCGTCAAACGTCCCGAACGGCGCGAAGGTCTCCTGCTTGAGTGCCCAGATTCTGACGTTACGGATAACCATGTTGATGTCTCCTTTTCCTGTTGCAGTTTCGGTCAGTTGAACGGGTTCTCGGTCGGATAGAGAACGCCGGCCTTCAGCGGAGTGCTGATGTCCGTGACGCCCCAGAGTTGCATTGCGTCGAAGATCACCGAGCCAACCTGCTTGAACACGAAGGCGCCGTGGTGCGGGAATCCCTTTTCCATCATCACGTACCTGTAGAACCGCATGAAGTCCGGGATCCCGATGATTCCGATGCCACCGAAACTCTTGGGATCGATGTCCAGAACGTCGCCATTGGCGATGTACGCCTGCAATCCGCCACCAGCCTTGGGCTGAAGACGGAACATGGTGATCGGTCCCGGCTTGAGAGTTCCTTCCAGCGTGCCTCGAGTGATGTTGGGCGTCTTTCCCTTTTCCATCAACCGACGCATGATGAGTTGGAAGCACATCTTGCAGGTCGCCAACAGACACTTCTTCATGGTGTTGCCACAGTGGAACCCCATGAACAGTTCTTCCGGTTTGACCCCACGGAGCTTACGCTTGGACACACCCTTCAACAGATTCCGCGGAACGGTGTTGTTGATGTCCAACAACGTGGCCAAAGCCTCACCGGCCGCGCACTGGCAAATGTATTCGCTAACCGCGCCGTAGATGTCCACCTCGCAAGCAACCGGGATGCCCATTGCCGCGAGCCAGGCATTGACGAAGCATGGCACAAAGCCAAATGCCTTCTCAAAGCCGGGCCAACACTTGTTGGCGAAGACCACGAAGTTGCTGAACCCCTTGTTCGCCTCGGCGAAACGCTTCAGGAAGACCACGAGGCGAGCGAGTTTCGGAAGCAGGTCGGGGTATGTATTCCCCAAGCCAAGCTCCCGCGCCATTTCCTCGACAGTCGCCACGACTTCCGGGTCATTCTTCTTGATCTTGGCGAATCCTTGCCGAAGGTCCAGCTCACTGTTCTCCATCACCTCCACGCCCATTCCCAACAACTCCTCGATGGGAGCGTTGCATGCGAAGAAGTCATGCGGCCGGGGCCCAAAGGTGATGACCTTCAAGCCACGCAGGCCAAGGACGACACGAGCCACGTTCTCGAAGTGAGCGATGTCGACGGCCAGTTCCTTTGGCAGGCCAACCACCTTACGCGAAAGATGAAGCTTGACCTTGCGGAGGATAGCATTGAGCATGGCGCTCAATGCGCCGCAGAATGCATCTCCACGGCCGTCGATGAGATTGTCGCCGTCTTCCTCGGCCGCCGCACACATCATGACCGGGCCGACTTGCTTGCTGAAACGCTGGGCCATGATGGAAATCGGTCCCTCGGGCCCAAACGTCGAGAGGTAGATGGACAACGCGTTGACGCCTTGCGCCTGACACATTGCCAGCGCACGCTTCGCGTCATCTTCGGTCTGGACAATCTACTCACAGAAGTAGTAGTTGGTACCAGCACAGGCCTGTATCATTGCCTCCCGACGCTTGCGCGCCACCGCGATTTCGAAACAGTCACGATTGACAGTCACAACCCCGATCTTCATAACCGGCATATTCTGCTCAACAGCATTCATCACAAATCTCCTTTGTTGCAGATTCTCTCCGTGTGCCCCAGCGCGCTTGCGCCGGTGAAAGCAACCTTGAGAATTTATTTTGTAAACGAACGAGTCGTACAACAAAAACGTCGTAGTTTTTCTATTCTATATGTTTTTTCCAATTTGTCAACCTCGCGAAGTGGTGGACCTTGCGGGAGTCGAACCCGCCTCTCGTCATTGCAAATGACGTGTGCTACCGATATACCAAAGGCCCGAAGCCCTGTCGAATGACGGGGCAAAACTATTTTATCTCTAAAATTTTAACTTTTATTCTTTTTTCGCCAAAACTAAATTCTTCACCTGACTTTTTTCCAATTAACTGTTGGCCCAATGGCGACATATAAGAAATTTTATTTTTTAAAATATCTGCCTCCGTGGGACCAACAATTTGATATTCTTGATTTTCTCCGCCAAAAGTAATTGTAATTTTACAACCCGACTGCACACAACCGGTTCCATCATTTTCCTTTATAATAGATTCATTTATTGCGCATTCTAATTGTTCAACCCTTCCAAGCAAAAAAGACATTTTATCGCGAGCATCATGATAACCTGCGTTTTCTTTTAAATCACCAAAGGCGCGAGCTTCAGCAATAAGTTTTTTTGTTTCCGGAATTTTACTGCATTTTAAATCTTTCAGTTCATCCTTAAGTTTTTCCAATCCCTCTTTTGTGAAATACTGTACCATAGAAATATTCTATACTATTTTTTTTATTATTTCAAGTTCGAAATAAAAAAAAGACCACACTTAAGTGGCCCTGACGAAAAGGTACAATGGTGGAGGCGGCAGGGCTTGAACCTGCGACCTTTGGTTTTCGCATTGCAGTTAGTGAACATGTTCATGTCACTGCAACTCGAGCTCGAAGCTCCAACGAAGCCCAACGCTCTACCAAACTGAGCTACGTCCCCACCGTTCAAAGAAAGAGACAGTCGGCAAGCGGTTCTGTCTAGGAGTCTAATGCAGAACATCAAGGAAGCGCCACTACCGCTTTTCACGCGAGCGATCCCGCGTTACTTCTCAGTTTTCCCTCGCCGGTACTAACCGAAGCGGTGTTTCTTCCTACGCTGCAAGACTCCTGTCCACGACTGCGGGCGGGGTATCTAATCCCACCGCAGACAGAATCCCGTTGACGGCCGTAGCCAATCAACACACTTCATCTAGCATTAGCAAGCTTCGCAGGGTTCCCGCCATCGGGACGATTCCCTCCACCTGCCGTTGCAGACTCCGTGTACTCGCCGACTGCCAACTACAAATAAAAGAGCTGGAACATATTTTATATACTATTCCTTAAATATAATATTGTCAATAATTCACGCAAAAAAAAGACCCCATTTAAGTGGCCCTGACGAAACGGAAACGAACAAAGAGCGAAGAAGTGCAGCTAGCAAGAGGTATGTCCGAATCAATATCGTAGACAATGGACAGTAATCCGTCTTGCCAGCTGCAAAAGAAAGGGTTGGTGGCGAATCGGCGAACCGACACACGTTCAAGCACCGGTGTTTGGGGGACTCGGCCCTTTTTGTCTAAACCACTGTGATGTAGGTCAGACGTGACGGCCGATGGTCCTGAATTGGGACTGAAACGTGTTATACACCAACCCTATTTTTTTTAAAAAAGGACGAACTAGCAAGCAGGTTCTTGTCTCGGCAACGCCGCGACAGGCCCTCGATCCCTGGGGATCATTTTCGCCAGAACCTCTTCGGTGGACCTTTGACAGCCCATCAACGCACGGGAAACCCCAACGGTTGTTTCACTGACACCTTCCCCAAGGGAAAGCATCTCCACTTCCGTCTAAGCCTCACGCGCACTTGCTAGTTGCCCATTGGACTAACTATATAAATAGTCAATCCAATGAGCAACGACAACCAATTAGTTCCTCAAAGTTGTTTCGAATATCCAGGTTTTCAGGCGAACCCAGACAAAACGCATTCAGAACAATTCGATATCCTCATCGAACTGAGTTTATCGAATCACTCTGAGTCGATGCTAAATATTATTCTTGCGAACAATATTTTAAAAAAAATGATCCACGAGCAGGTTCCCCTACCCGTGCCTTGTTACGACTTAGCCCCTCTTACTGAATCTAGCTTAGGCCCTCTTGCGAGGAACTTCGGCTATCCCCAGCTCGCTTGGCTTGACGGGCGGTGAGTACAAGACTCAGGAACGTATT
>Ga0247841_10006802_pt1 | contig 17366 bp, 18 predicted proteins | sample LaCruzMarch2015__2_FD_192410 | JGI IMG/M metagenome (GOLD analysis project Ga0247841, IMG submission 192410) | Freshwater microbial communities from meromictic Lake La Cruz, Castile-La Mancha, Spain - LaCruzMarch2015_18m | ecosystem: Environmental > Aquatic > Freshwater > Lake | place: Spain... | reverse complement strand
TCTGCCGGGCACACCCTTATGCACACTTTGCAGTTTTTACAAATGTGAGAATCTATTTTTGGTTTTTTTATAAAAAAACTACTCAAAATTCTTTTAACAAGCTGCGGGAGGTTCCAATCAGTGTTCATGGTATAAGGTAATTTAAAATCAGAAAATGTCTCCTTACCAATTGTCATTGAAGGAGATGAAGCATTAAAAATCTCATAGTCTCCTATCAGTCCGTGCTGTAAAGCTAATGTGCTAACAGGCAATAAATATGGTAACCCGATTATTTTCTCAATTGCGTGATCAAGCATATAGGCGCTTCTGCTGAGAGCAACAAATCCTAAATCTCTTACCCGACCGCCCGAAGGGCCATCTCCGTCCATTCCAACAATTCCGTCAATAATAGTTAAAGAGGGTTTGACGATATTGTGGATATCGATAAGAAGAGAGGCGAAAAGCATTCTGTCCCTGCCGGCCCTTAAATGCCATTTCGCCTTATCGAAAGCGGGAATAAAACCAAATGTATTTTTTACACCCAGTGTCAACCCCATCATTGTGTGCGTTTTAAGTTTTGGTATATTTATTATAATGTCATAGTCGTCAGGATTTTCGCCAAGCGTAAACTCACTGTATGGGGATATCCCCTGCCACTTTTTTATCACTTTCCGGTTAAATGGCATCACTTTTAAACCATGACTCTTAACAACATCCATGATACCGCTATGTAAAAGCACCTTTCCGGTCGATTCGAAACCTGGACTATCCCCTATATAAACATCACAGGAGTAATCCATTAGCATTTCAGAAATTGCCCTTATAAATTCCGGATGGGTTGTCACAGCCTTGTCAGGGGTTTTGGCGCTTAGCAGGTTGGGTTTTAACAGAATCTTTGATTTTACAATCTTAAAGTTTATTTCTTCAAAACCTTTGTAAATAAAATTCTTGATTTTATTTGTATCATAGGCTTCACATCTCCCTATTACTACTTTTCCGACCATGATACGCTTCTTATCTTTCAAATTTTGCTTCAAGAAAAGTTACACACATATTGCCATCTTTCATTTCCCAGCAAATACTATTGTCACCACCACTATCTAAATCATACTTCACCTTATAAAGTCTTTTTTGAATGTACTTATTCCCTGTCTCACCTCTTCCATAATCTTTTAAAACTAAGTCATCGACAAATTCGGAAAGTTTTATACCAAAATCTTGTTCAAATTCAGCCTCTTCAGATGTTGATCCTTCTTTTGTAGCCAAAATATATTTCTCCCCATCCTTTTCCAGATGGATGACAGTGTCCCCAAAAGGACCATAGACATCTACGACAAGTTTATCGGGATATTCAAGTTTTAATGACATGGAACCGGAATATTTTGTATTTTTCCATGCCATATCAAGCTCGCAAAGGGCTTCTATATATTGAATGTTATCCGGCCATGCAATCTGAACAGTCTTTCGGGGAATTAATGCACATGCAGAAATAAGGAGAAAGACAAACATCAAAAGGACTATCTTTTTCACTTTGCTTTTTCTTCAATACCTTTTAATTTTTCTCCGATAGCCTTCTTTTTATCCTCATTTTTTTCAAATGTCAGGGATTTTTCATAATATTCTTTTGCTTTACCATATTCTTTTAAACTTGCATATATATCGCCCAGATGTTCGGCAATTGTAGGGTCTTCGGGCAATCTCTGATAAGCCTTCTGCAACTCATTGAGGGCCTTATCGAAATCACCTTTTTTATAATAGACCCACCCCATGCTATCGATGATGTAGCCATCATCAGGCTTTTTGGCTAACGCCTTTTTTATCATTTCTTCGGCTTTGTCAAGGTTGATACCTTTGTCGGCCCATGTATACCCGATAAAATTCAGGGCATTCGGGTACTCCGGGTCAATCTTTAAAACATTTTCCATATATCTTAGAGCACTTTCTGTATCACCAGTTTTCTCGTGCAACATACCCGTCTGATACAAAAGGTCCAGATTTTCAGGAATATTCTTTCCTGCTTGTTCAAGAACCTCTATCCCCTTAGGATAATCATTCTTTTCTTCGTAAAGAGTGGCCAGCATCATGTAAATATCTGCATCATCCTTCTTAATCTCAAGAAGTTCAGACAATTTCTTAATTCCTTCATCAATGAGCCCGGATTTCATATATAGCAATGTGAGACTTTTAATGGCAGTTTGAAATTCCTCTGAATTAGTGTCAATCTTTAAGAATTCGTCGATAGCTCTTCGAGCATCACCCTTTCCCTTGAGCGCCAGAGCGAGGTACAGCCTTACAGAATTGTTCTTCGGTTTTGTTGCAAGTAATATGTTAAATTCCCTTATTGCCTCATCATATCTCTCCTGTTCAAGATGTAAAAGACCTATTTTTACCCTCACAGAAAGATCTTCCCTGTCAACATCAGACAATTTTTCAAATTCATTTATTGCCCTGTCATACTTCCTCTGCTTGATAAATACATCGGCAATTTTCGATCTTGCTTTTTTATTAAGAGGGTCAAAAATAATAACTCTCTGGTAATACTCGATTGCCTGAACGTAATTGCCCTCAATCTCGCAAATATTCCCCAAATCCAGAAGAGCAGGCTCAAAATTAGGTTTAAATTCTAACACCTTATTGTAATATTTCCTGGCTTCACCATATTGTTTTAATTCTGCCTTTATTCGCCCGATATAATAGAGTGTAATGAGGTTATCGCTATCGTAGGTAAGAATTTTTTCATATGTCCCTATTGCTTCTTCATATTTTTTTTCACCTATATAAATAGAACCGAGGTATAGGTATGCTTCCGTGTCCTCCTTATTCAAAACGATGCATTTCCCGTACATGATTTTTGCTTTTTCAAACTCACCCTTTGCAGAATAAATACTTCCCAATAGGATAAGGGCGCTGCGGTTATTTTCGTTAAATTTTACTGCTTCCTGTAAAATAGGTTCGGCTTTATCGATTTCACCTTTCTTAATATATGAAAAAGAAAGTTCACATCTTATTTCAGAAGATTTCGGATCAAAGCGGAGTGCTGATTTATAATGCTCAATAGCATCATCATACTTTCCCTGAACTTCGCTTCTGTAGCCTTTCAAAAAAGAAAATATGGAGGAAGAATAATCATTTGCAGTTGCACAAAGGGGGAGTAAAACGAAAATTACGCATGTTACAAATCTTTTCATGGACGTAATACTACCATAACTCTTTTTTAAAATCTATCAACTGAATCTAAAACACGAAATAGCCCGATTATGTATCAGAATGTTAGCGAATCAGTTTTCCTATCCTCGTCCATCTCACATAATTAAGAACATCATCCGATTTGTTGTTCCATGAGAAATACAATATGAGGGCTCTCCCGACAAGGTCTTCCTTTCTAACAAAACCCCAGAACCTGCTGTCAAGACTTCTGTCCCTGTTGTCACCCATGACAAAATAGGAGTCTTTGGGCACAGCAACTGGTCCCAGGTTGTCTTTCGGTGATAAATAAACCGGTATAATTCCGCTATCGCTATAGTGTCCCCATCTATCGTTGATTTTATTTCCATTTATATAAATAACTTTATTTTTTATCTCAACAATGTCTCCCTCAATAGCAATAACCCTCTTGATAAAGTCCTTACTTCTGTCAACAGGATAACGGAATACGATGACATCCTCTCTTTTTGGGTCACCAAGGCTAAAAATTACAGTATCTGTGAAAGGTACTTTCATAACATAGCTAAGCCTGTTTACAAGCAGATGGTCACCTATCAATAAAGTGGGTTCCATCGAACTTGACGGTATCTTGAATGCCTGAATAAAAAAGCCTCGCACAAAAAATGCAATAATCGCAGCAATAACAAGCGATTCAATATATTCCCTGGTTTTGCTCTTCTTTTTTTCCATCCGCTCTCCCAAATTAGTTCTTAGCTCATGGTTCATGGCTAATGGCATTGCTATGAACTATCAGTTAATTAATTACATCTTATCCGGTGCAGATACACCAAGAATATCAAGACCCTTTTTAATAACCTTCTGAAGCATAAAGAGGAGTAAAAGTCTGGCCATAGTTAGATTTACCTCGTTTTTCAACACCCGCGTTTTATTATAATAACTATGGAATTTTCCAACAAGGTCTATCAGATAAAACGTTAAACGATGCGGCTCAAGGTTTCTCGCACAGCCTTCTATTACATCATAAAAACGATGTATGGCTTTAATTAAATCAATCTCATCTTTCCGCGTTAAAAGGTCTACATTAAAAATGCCCTCTGTCCTCTGTCCTCTGTCCTCTGTCATAAGTGTATCCATATCTATTCCATCTTCTTCTGCATTTCTGAAGATACTCTGAATCCTTGCATTTGCGTATTGAACGTAAAAAACAGGGTTTTCATTTGAAGTCTTTTTTGCAAGATCGAGATCAAATTCCAAGTGAGCATCACTCTTCCTCATAAGGAAGAAAAACCTCGCCGCATCTCTGCCAACCTCGCTCAAAACCTCTTTCAAGGTGGTAAACTGCCCTGCTCTGGTCGACATACCTACGGGTTTACCATCTTTCAAGAGTGTAACAAACTGTATAAGAATCACTTTCAGGCTGTCTTTTTGCCCGGTAATTGCTTCCAGGGAGGCCTTAAGCCTCGGAATATATCCATGATGGTCCGATCCCCACAAATCAACTAATAATGTAAAGCCTCTCTCTAATTTTTCCCTGTGATAGGCAATATCCGAGGCAAAATATGTCTTCTCACCATCTGATTTTATTAAAACTCTGTCTTCATCCTTCTCGAATAGACTTGTCTTAAACCATAGCGCATCATCTTTTTCGTAAGAAAAATCTCTCTGTCTCAATAATTCAAGGGTATTATCAACAATACCATTTTCATATAGTGTGGATTCCTTGTAATAGTTGTCAAATAGCACACCAAATTCTTCAAGGTCTTCCTGAATGCCCTTCATTACTTTACCGCCTGAATAACCTGCCATAAATTTGATGGCCTCGTCCTGATTAGCCGGGGTTGGGATATTATGCTCTATCAGTTCTGCTGCAAGTTCTTTTACGTAATCCCCCTGATAGAAGTGCTGCGGGTACTCAATATCTTCCCCTTTTAGTTCCCTCCATCGCGCATAGGTTGATGCACCAAGGGTGGCTATTTGTTTCCCTGCATCATTAACATAGTATTCCTTTGTCACGTTATAGCCGGTATTCTTTAATACGTTTGCCAGAACATCGCCTACTGCCGCACCCCGCCCGTGACCTATGTGCAGGGGACCAGTGGGATTGGCGCTCACAAATTCTATGAGAACTTTCTTTCCGTTGCCCACATCAGGCAAAAAGTCATCTATTCCTGATTCGTAAATATTAATTAATGTTTGCTTCCATATTTCGTCTTTTACATAAAAATTTATAAACCCCTTGCCGGCAGTCTCAACTTTCTCGCACGTATCATTATAATTCATATTCTGAATAATTGTTTTTGCAATTTCCTGTGGACTTGTTCTCAGTTTAGGGGCAAGAAGGAAAGCGATATTTGTTGAATAATCTCCGAATTCTCCTTCTCTTGGTATATCTACAATGGGATCGATATCAATCTCATAAGGGAAAATGCCTTTCCCCTTACAATTGTCACACGCCTCCTTTATGATCTCCGCTATTCTCTTTTTTATCATCATCTTTCTCCGAATACTTTATAGATAAATCCTTCGTATAATCAGGACATCTCATGCTGACATCTTTTCCTCTTAAGAACTTTTTTTTACAGTTCTCCCGCCAGGCACATAATATACAAAGCGAAGGTTCGTCACTCATTGTATTCACTCCATAATTTCTTTATATAAAGAGGGTTTTCTCTCTTTTATCAGTGGCCATTCTCTTCTCACTCTTTTCAAATATTCCAGATCAATATCTGCAAGAAGAATACTGTCGCCGCCGCCTGTCGGTCCTCCTACTAATTCTCCTTCGGGGCCCGCACAAAAACTCATTCCATAAAAATCCTGGGCAGGTTCACTCCCTACCCTGTTTATCCTCATAATAAAAACCCCGTTTGTAATGGCATTTCCAGATATAACAGTTTGCCAGATATGCTGGGATTTGAATGCACATGCTGTGGGGGCAAACACAATATCAGCGCCTTTTAACGTGAGGATTCTTGTTCCTTCAGGGTAAAGGTTGTCCCATGAGATTTGAACACCAATCTTTCCAAATTTTGTTTCAAAAACAGGAAATCCTTTATCACCCTGAAAAAAATAATATTTTTCTTCCCAGAGAGGTATATCGGGAAGATGAATTTTCCTGTATCTCCCCAAAATTGTGCCATCGGAATCTATTGCTATACAACAGTTAAAATAACGGGAACCGCTCTTTTCAAAGAATGGTAACATAATCACCGCTTCGGCTGATTTTGCCTTTTTTCTCATAATCTTAACTGTTTCGCTTCTCATGTCTTCAGCTAAGCTGAATGCATCGGCATCTCTATCTTTAGGAAACCACTGCAGGTTGAATAATTCCTGAAAGCAGATAATCTTGGCACCTTCTTTGAGGGCAAGATCCATTATCTTTAACGCCTTTTCAACATTAGCATTCCTGTCAACAGAACAAGCGAACTGAATACCTGCTATTTTCATGCTTAAAAAATCGTTCTCCTTTTGGGGGTAATTCGTTTCAATGTGAAAGGTAACAGATGGTAAAGAGGTGTGTCAAGGGAAAAACCCACTTAAGAAATAAGGGGTCGAGGGTTCAAGGGGCCAAGGAGTCCGGTGGTTTAAAATCTTCCAAAACCGTCGAATCCTTAAACCCTGCAACCCTCGAATCCTTAAATTAATAATTTTCTGCCATCACCTCATAATATGCAGTTGGATGGGCACAGGCAGGGCATTCTTCCGGGGCTTCTTTGCCTTCATGGACATAACCGCAATTTCTGCATCTCCATTTGACAATAATTTCCTTCTTAAAAACCTTATCATGTTTAATGTTGTTCAGCAATGCAAGGTATCTCTTTTCGTGTCCCTGCTCAACGAGCGCAATGGACCTGAATATCCGGGCAACTTCGGGGAATCCCTCTTCGTCGGCAATCTTTGCAGCTTCCGGATACAACACGGTGTACTCAAGATTTTCACCGGCTGCTGCTGCCTGAAGGTTTTCATCGGTCTTCCCTATTACCCCGGCAGGGAAAGCTGCAGTAATTTCAACCTCTCCTCCTTCAAGGAATTTAAAGAACTTCTTCGCATGCTCCTTCTCATTATCAGCAGTATCAGAAAATAACCATGATATTTGCTCGTATCCTTCCTTCTTGGCCTGGGATGCAAAATATGTATATCTATTCCTTGCCTGTGATTCTCCTGCAAAAGCAGTAAGAAGGTTTTTTTCGGTCTTTGTTCCTTTTAGGCTCTTCATGCTTTCTTACCTCCCCAGTTAAATTTATCAGCTCTTCCACAACCCGTGCAATGTGCAATACTCTCTCGCCGTTACCTGTTCACCCTTTACCGGGAAGAATGCCTCCGGCGCTTCTCCGGGCTTTAAAAACTGAATGCAACTCTTGCCATCAAGAATAAGCTCAATCCAGACAATGTAATGCTTTTCTTCCATCGGATGGGGAACACCGCCAACCTTAACCTTGATGCCATCTGATGTCTTCTCAATTACTGGAACATGTTTTTCAAGGGATGCATCAACAGTATTCTCCTTCAAAAGAACCATAGGCTGGTTGCAGCAAACAAGTTGTCCCTTTCCGCCCTGCATTACTTCAACTACATTACCGCAAATACCGCATTTGTAAACCTCTAATCTCTCTGCCATGATAAACCTCCTTTTTTTTATTTTTGTGTCTTATCTGTGTAGTCCTTCTCTAAGCAATCCCTGCAAATACCTTTGAAATAGCCCTGAACTTCTTCTATTTTATGTCCATTAATCTCCTGTTTCGCTGCAAAACCACATTGTACTTCCACATCAATAATACGACCGCACTTCTTACACAATAAATGATGGTGGGGCATTGTGATGCAATCGTAACGTAATTCTTCAGGGGTTATCGTAAGGGAACTCACAAGACCTTTTTCTACAAAAGTATTCAAAGTATTATAAATAGTCGTCTTTGAAATCGTGGGCATCTCTTTGCATAACAAATCAAAAATTGTACTTACGTTGGGATGATCACAACTTCCTTCAAGAATTTCCAATATCTTTATCCTCTGGTGAGAGGGTTGAATGTTTTTTGAGGTAAGTTTTTTTATTAACATTTCCATGATTGTAATAATAACATAATTATTATAGTTCTAATTTAATAATCATGTCAAGTACAATTATTTAAATTGATTCACAACAGAATTTTCGCTTTTACTCTCTATTGCCTGTAACGTCCACTATTCACTGTTTACTTCACTATCTACGGGTTTTCATTTACCTCGCGATTTTTTTGTGATATTTTACATACATGTTTGGCATTGGTCTTCCTGAGATACTTGTAATACTTGTTGTGGCTTTAATTGTTGTAGGTCCTTCAAGGCTGCCCGAGCTTGCAAAATCTCTTGGCAAAGCATTCAATGAATTCAAACGGATGGCAGATGAAGTAAAAGAAACAATACAGGAAGAAGTTATCAAAGAAGAACCGCCTAAAAAAATGGTTATAAGCCAGGAGACCGTTCCGGAAACAGAAAAGAAGGAAGAAAACAATGCTAAACCCGTCACGCGTGATGCGTAACGTGTAACGGGTTTTTATTTATGACAAAACAACCCCGAACAGATGAAAAACAACCGTTCCTCTCCCATTTAAAGGAGCTTCGAGACAGGCTCATAGTCTGCTTCATCGCCCTTGCCATCGCCTTTGTTTTTGCCTATTATTTCAAGGAAAAGATTTTTTCATTTCTCATGCAGCCTTTCATAAAGGTGATGCCGGAAAAAAGTTCTTTCATTTTTACCTATGTAACAGAGGCATTCATAACATACTTCAAAATATCCTTTGTTGCTGCCATCTTTATCTCATCCCCCGTTATCCTCTATCAATTCTGGATGTTTGTCGCGCCGGGACTTTATGAAAAAGAGAAGAAATATGTCCTTCCTTTTATCTTTTTTGGAAGTCTCTGCTTTGTTTCCGGGGCACTGTTCTGTTATTACATCATAATGCCGGTGATATATAAATTCTTTGTCAGTTACGCGGGAAATTTTATTATTCCTATGCCCGATTTGAAAGGTTATATGAACCTCACCCTAAAGTTGTTAATAATATTCGGGTTAATATTCGAGCTGCCTCTTGTTGCATTCTATCTTGGCAAGGCTGGTATAATTAACCACAGAATGCTTTCAACAAAAAGAAGGTACGCAATACTCGCAATATTCATACTGAGCGCAATCATTACGCCCCCGGATATTTCAAGCCAGATATTAATGGCTTTGCCGATGTGGGGGCTTTATGAATTAAGTATCATTATTACAAGATTTTTCGGAAAGAAGGTGCCAATCGATGAAACAGCTTAATATCGTTATTCTCGCTGCAGGAAAAGGCGAGCGGATGTTGTCAAAAAAACCGAAAGTAATGCATGAGATTATGGGGAAACCCATGATAGGGTATGCAGTTGAGAGGGCAAAAGAGTTGGCTCCGGTAAGCATAACCGTCGTGACCGGATTCGGGAGGGAAAAGGTTGAGGCCTTTCTAGAAAGGTACAATGTCAATTTTTCCGTGCAAACCGAGCAAAAAGGCACTGCACATGCGGTCCTAACGGCCAAGCGGTTTATTCGCGGAGGCGATATCCTCATTCTATACGGCGATGTCCCCCTCATGGAATACTCTACTCTGAATAACTTCATATCCTTTTACAAAAAATCTGTTAATATTACATTTATGACAACCAGAGTTGATAATCCGTCGGGTTATGGAAGGGTACTTACGGATGGTAATATAATTAAAGATATTATCGAAGACGCCGATGCAACCCCTGAAGAAAAAGCAATACAGGAGATCAATACCGGAATATGTATTATCCCTGAAGAGCGTTTCTCGCTTCTCGGAGAGATCAAAAATGACAATAAAAAAGGTGAGTATTACCTTACCGATATATGCAAAGTAGCAAAAAGTAAAGGACTCACCGTCAAGGGTTACCATTATGATAAATCATCAGAGGTTCTGGGCGTTAATGGCAGAAAAGAATTATTAGAAGCTAACTTAACAATGAAAGACAGAGTTATCGATGCCCACATAAAAAACGGCGTGACGCTGCTTGACAGGAATGTCTACATCGAAAGCACTGTAACAATTGGAAAAGATACGATTATTTTCCCAAACTCCTATATCATGGGAAACACCGCAATCGGGGAAGATGTCGTTGTAGGTCCCAATACGATTATTAAAAATTCAACGATACACGACAATGTAAGTATTGAAGGATTTTCCGTCATTGAAGGCGGCGAGATTAATGAAGGTGCAGTGATTGGTCCATTTGCACAGATACGGCCAACAACCGTTCTCTAATCAGACAAAATGTTAACATCGGGACAGCAATAATTACTTGTAATTATTAAGAGTAATCAGTAGGCAGTGCGAGAACCAGTTGAGTAAGTTAAGTAAGGAAGTAAGTTGAGTTAGAAAAACCTACTCAACCTACTTAACCAAATAAAAAGGTGCTTAATGTTTAGTAAAACCGTAAGGGGGAAATCATGTGCGGGATAGTCGGATATAAAGGAAAGGATGAGGCATGCGATATCCTTATCGATGCCCTGAAAAGGCTCGAATACAGGGGGTACGATTCTGCCGGTATTGCCATCTGGCATCGTAATAAGATAGAGGTAGGAAGAAAAAAGGGAAAAGTAGATGAACTGAGAAAGGTCGTCTCTAATGGTAATTTTAGAGGAACCATGGGGCTTGCACATACCCGCTGGGCCACTCACGGAGCACCCTCGGAGCGAAACGCCCACCCGCACAGGGTTGGAGATGTTGTAGTTGTCCATAACGGAATTATAGAAAATTATGTGGAGCTCAAAGATAAATTAAAGCATGAAGGCCACAAGTTTGCATCCGATACAGACACAGAGGTCATTCCACACCTTATTATCAATCATATTAATAAAGGAAAGGATTTTGTTGAAGCGGTAAGACTGACCCTGAAGGAACTCCATGGCTCATACGCAGTGGGCATTATACGTGAAAAAGAAAGGGTAATGATTGCAGCTAGAAAGGAAAGTCCGCTTATCGTTGGCGTAGGCAAGGGAGAACATTTCATAGCGAGCGATGCACCTGCCGTTATTGACAGGACAAACAGGTTTATCTTCCTGGAAGACAACGACATGGCTATATTCCGGGACGGAGAAATGTTTCTTATGAATACAGACGGAGAGAAGGTGGAAAGAAAAATCCACACCGTGAACTGGACTGGTGCCATGGCTGAAAAGGGCGGCTACAGGCATTTTATGTTAAAAGAAATATTTGAGCAGCCAAGAGCCATCTCTGAAACACTTTTGGGCAGGCTCAAAGAGGAAAAAGGACAGGTTGACTTCGAAGAATTGGCACTCCCTGACCTCAAAAAGGTGCATAAAATCTGGATGGTAGCATGCGGGACATCTTACCACGCCTGTATGATCGGAAAACAAATGTTTGAAGCAAATTTAAGAATTCCGGTTGAAACAGACATTGCTTCAGAGTTTCGCTACAGAAATCCAATTCTAAGTGAAAATGATATCCTCATCCTTGTTTCCCAATCCGGCGAGACGGCTGACACCATAGCTGCCATGAAGGAAGGCAAGAGAAACGGCGCCTATACACTGTCCATCTGCAATGTACTCGGCAGTACGCTTGCCAGGGACGCAGACGGAGTAATATTTACTCATGCAGGACCGGAGATCGGTGTTGCATCAACAAAGGCTTTCACAACACAGATTTCTGTGTTTTTTATGCTTATGCTTCACATAGCAAAAAAACTGGGCAAGATGGACGCCGATGAAGTACGCGATATGATAGCAGAAATAAAAAAGATACCGCATAAAATTCAGACAATGCTCGATCACGTCTCTGCTCTGGAGGAACTTGCAAGAAAATATATGACAGATAAAGATTTTCTCTATATCGGGAGAGGTATTCATTATCCTACCGTTATGGAAGGTGCATTAAAACTTAAAGAGATCTCCTATATCCATGCAGAGGCCTATGCTGCAGGCGAGATGAAGCACGGTCCTATCGCCCTCATAGATGAAAATTTACCTGTTGTAGTTGTTTCGCCGCGCGATCAAACCTACCAGAAAACCTGCGGGAACATTGAAGAAGTCCTGGCAAGAAGGGGTAAACTGATCCTCTTCACCGATGACCCATCCCACGAAATGGCAGACAGGGTCGATGCTGTTTTCACTGTTCCGGAAACAATCTATGAACTTCTCCCCATCCTTTGTGTGGTCCCGCTGCAGCTCGTCGCATATTATATCGCAAACCTGCTTGGAACTGACGTTGACCAGCCCCGCAACCTGGCAAAAAGCGTTACAGTGGAGTAACTGACAGCAGCGTATGCCTATAGGAATATACTTTGTCGGCGCGCCGACAATAGCTATATACAGTGTCTGCACCTATTGCAGAAATTCCATGTCTCCTTCTTGCACTTTACATCATACATAGTGATGTATATATTATATAATTCAAAACAAATTTACATGTTGTCAGAAAGGGGGTGTAGCAAATGGTAATAAAAAATATACTTGTTCTCACGGGTACGGTGTTTATTGTTTTAACGCTTATGATAAATGAAGGATATGCCTTCAACCCTGCAGATCTTCAAACTCTTAAAAATACAAATATCTGCGTTGACTGTGACCTTTCAGGCGCGGACCTGACCGGTGTTGATCTGCAAACAGCAAATCTGTCGGGGGCTAATCTGTCGGGGGCTAATCTGTCGGGGGCTAATCTGTCCAATGCATGGCTTATTGATGCAAACCTTTCCAAGGCAAAAATCACCAAAGCAATATTTGATGGCGCTACCCTGGACGGCGCCGTCTGGACTGATGGGAAAAAATGCGTGGATGGTTCTATGGGTGAGTGCAACAAGTAGTTACCGGCATATTCAGGATCACAAAGTTCATACCCTGTATCTTCCATGATTTCTTGCGTAATTGCCATACCTCTTGATTATATAGCTTTCGTATAGTGGGTCTAAGCTTTCTATGGGTTTTTACCATTTGATTTTTTCCGAGATTAAACGGTCCTGGGCAGGCTTGTACCCCAGACGGGCTGCAGTCTTGTAGCTTTCAACAGAATGCCGGTAATCACCCAGATTGTCGAGGATAATCCCACGATTAAAATAAGCCGCTGCGTAATTCGGGTCAAGTTCAAGCGCCATATTAAAATCTCCAAGAGCAAGCAGATATTTGCCCAGTTCTTTATAGGCAGACCCCCGGTAATAAAAAGTTTTAGCCTCGCCAGGGTCCATTTCAATTGCTTTCTCATAGTTTTGAATAGCCTGTTGATAGTTACCAAGGCTTGCATATGCGAGACCACGGTTGCTATATCCTCCGGCGAAATTTTGATCCAGACTGATTGCCATGTTGGCATCCTTTATCGCCTGCTCATACTGACCCAATCTCCTGTATGAGCCTGACCTGCCCACATAAGCCCTCGCATAGTACGGATTTATTTCAATTGCGTTATTGAATGCTTCTATGGATTCTATGTAATTACCTGAATTTCTTAAAGCATATCCTCTTTCAACCCAGTCTGTTGTGCTTAACTGCTTGATGGCCTTAAAATAATCTTCCTGTTTCTTTTTGTTCGCCCTGCTTATTTCCAGTTCTTTACGTATTTTTTCGCTTTCCTTTCTCGTTTCCTCCAAATCTTTGCTCATCTCACGATCAGCATGAACAGTGTTAATCAGTTGAATCATTCCGTCAGGGTCCAGGGAAATCTTCGCCTTAAGATAATAGGTTTTACCGTCCCATTTCTCTTCAATTATATCTGGCTCAATTATTCCTGAGACAAGAGTAACCATACGGTCTTTTGTAAACTTTAAATCCTTCAGTTCTTTTGCATTCAAAAGGCTGGAAGATAACTCATCCGAAATAAGCTTTTTAACCTGGTCAAGGGCAATGATGCGGCTCGATACCTTGCTGTCATTTTCGTTTGCCTGATAGGCATACTCTTTCACAACAGTAAGCTGTTCTGCAAATGATGTGTTTGCAGAAAACAATAATAAAATAAAAAGGGCAAAAACAAGTCTTGATATAGCATTATCTCTATTTTTTATTATCATTCCATTCAATACCGTTTTCCTTTAGATAGTTTTGAGCGCTTTTATAGCCCAATCTGGCAGCATGTTTTATATTTTCAATACCCTTTTGGCGGTCACCTGTATTTGTATAGGCAACACCAAGGTTATAGTAGGCCATACCATCCTTTGCATTTAATTCAATAGCCTTATCAAGGTCCTTTATCGCCTGTTCGTATTTATCCAGGTTTATATAAGCATTTCCGCGAGTTACATAGGCCGATGACTCACGGGGATTCAGCTCAATGACCTTGTTAAAGGTATTAATAACCTGCTGGTCAACACCCAATCTTGAATAGGCAATCCCGAGGCTGTAATATGCCATTACAGACTTCGGATTTAATTCAATGACCCTGCTATAATCTTTAATGGCCTGCTGGACATTACCTGACAAGTTGTAGGCAATAGCCCTGTTGTAAAAGGCCATAGCATCATTGTTGTCCGCTTCTATAACCCTGTCATAATCCTTAATTGCCTGCGGGTAGTTGCCTGACATGCTATACGAAAGTCCTCTGTTAAAATAGGCTATCATATCCTTGGGGTTCAACTCTATTGTCCTGTCATAGTCCTTGATTGCCTGCGCATAATTTCCGAGCTTTTTATGCGCACCGCCCCGGTTGTTGTAGGCAAGGGCATATTTACTATCCAGTTCAATAGCCCTGTCGCAATCCTTGAGAGCCTGTTGGTAATCTTCCAGCATGGCATAAGCAACACTTCGGTTATAATACATCATGGCGTCCCGGTCATCAAACTGTATAGCTTTATCATAGTCTTTTACTGCCTGCCGGTAATTTTCAAGCTTTTGATATGCGCTACCACGGTTGTTGTAGGCAAGGGCATATCTGGGGTTAAGTTCTATTGCCTTGCTATAAGCATCTACAGCATCTTTAAATTTACCTGCCATCTGAAACCCATATCCTTTTTCAAAGGAATCGATTGCGCCCAACTCATTAATTGCCTTTGAATACTCCTCCCTGATCGTTTGCGTTTTTTTATCGTCTTCGATTCTTACCTCTTCCTTCACGGTTAAGGCTACCGCACCTTCCTTCCCAACTGTGGCAGGGGCAGCAAGAACTGCTTCTTTTTGCTCCTGTTGTTGTTTCTTCGGGTCACTTTTAGCCATTTCCAGTTCTTTTCTTAGCTTCTCTATCTCTTTTAATGCTTCTTCTGCTTTTTTCCTTGTTTCCTCAAGCTCCTTGCTCTTTTCCCGGTCTTTACGCAAGGTATCTATTGATTTCGTTACCTCGTCCGGGTCGGCAGAAACCTTTGCCTTGAGATAGTAAGCGCTTCCGTCCCATTTTTCATTCATCAATTCAACCCTTACTATGCCTGCAGTGAGAGTTGTAATCTGGTCTTTCGTCAATTTGAAGTCTTTTACCTCAGTTTCACTTATAAGAAACGTACCCAGTTCCTCCAGAAGAAGTCTTTTTACCTGCTCTAAAGCAATAGTTCTGGACGATACTTTGCTGTCTATTTCACTTGCCTGATAGGTATATTCTTTTTCAAAGGTTTTTTGCTCAGCAAAGGCAACGTGAAAAACGAAGAATTGCAGCGAGGTGATAATTAAAAACAAAAAAACTATATTATTCAGCCTTCTTTCTGCCATGCATGTCTCTCAAAATATTTTATATCATTTTGACATTTTTATTAACATTTTTTTTATTGCCGAGAGAAGGGACGCCCGTAGATTCCGTTAGGAAAAATACTTTTTTTTGCCGAACGCCCCGGTGAAATAGATACATACTGCATTGCCCATCGGCTTAACACACAAATGCTTGCCCCAGGGTGATTAATACACAGGGCAGGCTTACGCTTGACAAATACGGACACGAGCTCATACCGGATTTATCATTAGAATCACTATCGGTCTCGGACCATCCCTCTCAAACACGCTCATTCCGCTCCGGCGGCTTCTATTGTGGGGGCTCACGTCGTCCCCTCCACGAACAAAGCCACGACCCGCTTTGCGGGTGCCCCGGCCTCCCCTTCTCGCCCACGGTGTGGGCTGGTTTATGCTCGCGTTCGGCTTCGGAACTTTTGCTTGACAGCGACGGTTTAATCGCGAAGGAAGTACATGAGCGACAAAGACCAAGCTTCCTCGCCTCTCGACGGTTTGCTCCGGGATACCCGACACCCTCATAACGACATATTTGGGTTAATTTATTATTTCTGAATCCCCCATATCCCTTATTGACTATTTACTTATTTGTAGTTACAATAAAACAGTGAAAATAGAATTCGATCCGGTAAAGAGCGAACGGAACACCAAATTACGATCCCTGTCTTTTGATAGGGCGGTTGATTTTGATTGGGAAGATGCGGTTATTATTCCCGATACGCGCAAGACCTATCCGGAAGATAGATTTGTTGCGATCGGTTATTTAAATTGTCGTCTTCACGTTTTGTGTTTTACGCCCATCAAGGATGGAATCAGGGTTATCAGCTTTCGTAAAGCAAACAGAAGGGAGGCTCTCAGACATGAAAAACCACTTACCATTGACGAATGAAGAAGGAGAAGTAAGAGAATTAGCTCGAGAAGATTTCAAGCGTGCCCGCCCGGCCCGTGAAGTCTTACCGGAAATACTCGGGACTGAACTTGCCGCTGAATTGCTTAAACGAAAGCCGGGGCAGCGAGGGGCTCAGAAGAAGCCGAAGAAGGAGCCCGTAACAGTTCGTTACAGCCTTGATGTCCTGGATTATTTTCGTTCTACCGGCCCTGGATGGCAGACACGTATTGATGCCGCGCTGAAAGATTGGGTTACACAACATCGTCAAGGCAGTGAAAGATAGGGAACGAACTACCCCGCGACAAGCCACCGAGTATGAACACGCGGGCAACCAAGTAACAGAGCCAGCGGAACTACGTCCCGCCCGTCACCAATACACTGATTACATTTATTTTACTGATATTTCTACAATTGCGTCACCGGTTGCCGCAAATTCCCTCTGATGCACACCCCGGTCCGGTAATGCAAAAATACAAGACGCATTTTCTTCATAAGAGGCGGCCCTTTTGGGCTATCTCCAAATTCTCCGCCAATATGGCGGAGAATCGGTAAAACAAGGATTGACTTAGGTTTGCAAGGATTGAAGAGTTTTCTACAACTGTTGTAGAAAACTCGCCTCACAATCTTAAGCCCATTACCCGGCACAGACTTTCTGGTCCGTCCCCTGCA
>Ga0247841_10006801_pt1 | contig 17366 bp, 7 predicted proteins | sample LaCruzMarch2015__2_FD_192410 | JGI IMG/M metagenome (GOLD analysis project Ga0247841, IMG submission 192410) | Freshwater microbial communities from meromictic Lake La Cruz, Castile-La Mancha, Spain - LaCruzMarch2015_18m | ecosystem: Environmental > Aquatic > Freshwater > Lake | place: Spain... | reverse complement strand
ACCTTTGGTAAGTTCATTCAGATATAAGACTTATTTAATCAAATTCCCCCTTCCCCCTTTTAGCTAAAAGGGGGTTATAAATCCTCTATCCACAAGGGTTTACAGACTTGTGGGTAAAGATTAGTTTTGAAAGGGGGAAAGGACTTATTCTCACAATATCCACATATTTGTGGGTAAAGATTAGCTTAGCAAAGGGGGTTAGGGGCATAGCCATTAAGCTAAGGAATTTTGCCAATTCCCCCTTAGCAAAGGGGGGTTAGGGGGTTGTGAAAAACTCGTATAAATAAAGAAAAATCCGCAAAAATCCATTTAATCAGCGTCATCAGCGTTCTATTTAAACATCCAATAAGCCTCGGAGCTTCTGGGCTAAAGATTGAAGCCTGTATGGCTTGCCGATGAAGTTCACTCCTGTATCCAGTACGCCATGATGAGCAATCACATTCTCTGTATAACCAGAAGTATATAGCACCTTTATCTCTGGATGATCTCTCTGTAACCCATCAGCAAGCTGATGACCATTCATATTAGGCATCACAACATCAGTTAGCATGAGATGAATCTTTCCCTTGTGTTGTTCTGTTATCATCAACGCCATACCGCCATTCTCCGCTGATAGTACATTGTATCCAAGACTGCTCAAGAATTCAACTACCATATCTCTTACGATATCCTCGTCCTCTACAACGAGGATCGTCTCATTACCTGTAAGAATCTTCGTCTCCTTAGATTCTTTTAGTTGTTGTACTAATACCTCACCCTCGACTATTGGCAGATATATCTTGAACGTTGTACCATAACCAAGCTCTGAGTAGAACTCTATCGAGCCATTGTGCTGTTTGACTATACCATATACGTTGGCAAGACCTAGACCAGTTCCTTCACCAAGACTCTTAGTCGTAAAGAATGGCTCAAATATATGCTTCTTAGTCGCATCATCCATACCACAACCATTATCACTAACCGTTACCATTACATACTTACCGGGTTGAGTATTCACATGAGTCTTGCAGTATGCTTTATCTAATTCTATATTGGCTATCTCAATAGTCAGCTTACCACCCTTAGGCATGGCGTCTCTTGCATTAACAGATAGATTCATAATAACCTGCTCTATTTGTCCCGCATCAGCATTTATATTGCCTATATCCTTTGACAGCATTATCTGTAAATCTACATCCTCACCTATAAGGCGACCTAGCATATTGCTCAGGTTATTAATTAGATTATAGAGATTAATCACCTTCATCTCTATAATCTGCTTACGAGAGAACGCTAACAACTGACGTGTTAACCCAGCGGCACGATCTGATGTTTCCTGTATCATCTTTAGTCTGTCGTAGATTGGATCATTCTTGCTCAAGTCACTCAAGTCACTCAAGTCACTCAAACCAAGTGAAGCACTGCCTTGTATGACCATAAGAAGGTTATTGAAATCGTGTGCTACGCTGCCAGCCAGACGCCCAATAGATTCCATCTTAGTCGTCTGCTGAAGTTTTTCTCGTAATGCCTCCGCTTCCTTACGGTCTGTTATGTCGCTAAATATCGTCACAAACCGTCCCTTCTGAGATGAATAGACAGTTACCTCAAAATGTTTACCAAGTCCCTTGATGTATTCCTCTGAGTATATTGTCTCCCCGGTCAATGCCACCTTACCGCATATATCAATCCAATTTGATTCTGTTTCCGGCATTACATCCAATACTGTATTCCCAACTACCAAATCTCTACTTAGCCCTATCAATTTCTCGAAGGCTGGGTTAACGTCAATGAATCGGTAGTCAATCGGATTGCCGGATTCGTCACAGATGATCTCATTTAAGGCAAAGCCATTAATCATGCCGTTAAATATATCCTGATAGCTCTTCTCAGACTTGCGATACTCTGTTATATCACGAGCAATGCCTAACACTGATACAACGTTACCTGATTCATTTATCTCAGGCACCAACCTCCAGTTGTATATTATGGGTCCATTTATGCTGTCAAATTCAAGCTCATCTTCATAAGTTTGACCTGTATCAAACACTCTGGCGATAACCTGTTCCCAATACTTAGATAACACATCAGGTAAGCCAAGCTCATGGTGTGTCTTACCTATTAATTGTTCTGGAAGCGCCCCGGTATCCTTCGTTATTGAATTACTTACATAAATGTGTCGTGCATTTTGGTCGAATCGCATGATCACATCAGGCAAGCCCTCAACCAATGCCCTGTATTTCTCTTCATTCTCTCTTAATAAACTCTCCGCTTGTTTGCGTTCTGTAATATCTTTTAATATTGTTCCAAGATAGCGGAAAGTACCTTTTTGAACGATAAAAGTAGTATCCTGAACAATTATGGTGCTACCGTCTGAACGCAGAATCTGTTGTTCCATCATATTGCTTGTCCAATTTGAGTCTTTATGGAGAATACTCTTTATTTCAGCTTGCATTTGTTCTGACAGTTCGTGCTTTTGGCTTTTCAAGTTCTCAGGAATCAACTTTAACATGGCTTCCCATATCGGTTGACCCACTACATCACTCTTCTTCAAACCTGTAAGCGCTTCCTGAGCCTTGTTCCATTCGATAACCACGCCGCAGTCGTTCGTTAGAGCAAATCCATCTGTCATTTGCTCAATAACGCTGCGGAACTGCTCCTCACTCTCTTTTAGGATGTCCTGCGCCTGTTTACGTTCTGTGACGTCACGGCTTATAGCAATAACAGCAAGCATTCCATTATATTCAATAATTTTAGCGTTTACCTCAATGGGTATTTTCCTGCCATCTTTGGTGATATGCTCTGATTCGAAGAAAGCGTATCCTTTATCAATTATTGTTTCCATACGTTCCGGTATAAGTTCAGCAAAATCAGGTGAATCAATATCCATTAGGGACGTCTTCAATAATTCTTCACGGTTATATCCCAGTTGTTCAACAGCAACGTCATTTACTTCTAAGAAATGCCCTTCTAAGTCATGGATAAATATTGTGTCTGCTAAACCATTAAAGAGTATTCGATATTTTAGCTCTGATTCCCTTATGTGTTGTTCTGAAAACTTGCGCTGTGTTATATCCTGAATCATTCCTAATGTTTGGACTATCTCACCATTTGCATTACGCAATTCTATTGATGAATCAGATACAAACTTGATCTGACCGTCTTTGGTTTTGATACGACGTTCCCCTTGATATAGTGTGGATGCATTGCCCCCAATCTGCTGGCTTATTTCAGAACGTATGAATTCTCTATGAATGTCATCCGGATTCTCATCATCAACTAGCCTTTCAAACAACTCGGGAGTCATTTCATCAGAAGAATATCCGGTAAGATGCTTAATGCCTTCGTCCATAAAAGTATAGGTTCCATTCTGCCAGTCTCTCTGGTAAGCAACTCCGCCTGCCTGTGCTATGATGTTACGGTATCTTTGTTCACTCTCACGTAACTTTTCTTCATTTGCCCGTAGCGCATCCTCCTGTTTGCGTCCAGTTATATCCGTGACTGTAAGGCGTAATTGATTGATACCATCCACATCACTAAAGGCTATACAAGACAAATTCGCATAAAAAACACTGCTATCATTTTTCACGATGCGAATTTCGTCGCTTTGTAGTGTTTTGGTCTGAAAAGCTTTCCTGATGAGAAGATAATGCTTGTCCTGATCTTCGGGAAAAACAAAGTGATTAAATTGTTTATTGAGTACCTTATCCTTGTCTAAATCTAGCAAGCCTGCACCAGTGAGATTAACTTTCTGGATCAATCCCTTTTCGCTAATAGTAAAATAACCCACAGGGGCTAAATCGTAAAGCTCAAAGTATTGATCGTACAATGTTGAAAGTTCTTGTTCTATTTGGCGCAGTTCATCATTCTGCATATCTAGTTCTATTTGGTGTGTTTGCAATTCGTGAATCAAGCGTTGTATATTTTCTTCTGGTATCTCTCGCAGTTTTTCTGGTTGAAGCTTTATAATGTCTTCCGCCTGTTTGCGTAGATCAGCATATATATCTGAGTTTTTATTTTTATCCATATTCATCTCCAATCGTCAATCGGATAATCCGTAAAATAACTTCACTTGATTCTCTTTTAATAAATGGGGAATTGTCAAAAAAACAACCACCTAACCCCCTTTTTTAAGCTAATCTTTACCCACAAGTCCACAAAGCCTTATGGAAAGATAGAGCAATTCCCCCTTTTTCAAACTAATCTTTACCCACAAATCAAAGGGGGTTATATGAAAGTTGACTTTTCCCCCTTTAGCTAAAGGGGGATAAAGGGGGATTTGATTAAGGTTTTTGGATCAAGAGATACTCATAAATATCAATTGCGTTATTGATGAGATAACAATATACCTTTGAATAGATTTATTCAGATGTACAGTTATTTAATCAAATTCCCCCTTCCCCCTTTTAGCTAAACTAATCTTTACCCACAAATGATAGATATTGTAGGAACAAAGTCTTTTCCCTCTTTAGCTAAAGAGGGATAAAGGGAGATTTGATTAAGGTTTTGGGTCATTTGGTTCAATAGATACTCAAAAATATCAATAGAGTTATTGGTAATATGCCGAAATACCTTTGAATAGATTTATTAATATTTATAGTTTGTTTAATTAATCAAATTCCCCCTTCCCCCTTTTAGCTAAAAGGGGGTTATAAATCCTCTATCTACAAGGGTTTATAGACTTGTGGGTAAAGATTAGTTTAGCTAAAAGGGGGTTATAAATCCTTTATCCACAATGGTTCATAGATTTGTGGGTAAAGATTAGTTTTTTAAGGGGAAATTGTCAAATTACATTAGCTTAATGCCTATTCTGCTACGTCATGGAATGATAAAAAAACCATTCGTTCCTTGCCATCTGAGTGAGAAAGCTCTCTAGCATTTAACAGCATAACTTTTTGACCAATATTCTCAAAGTCATGCTCAACCCGATAGTTTTCAAAAGTTTTATTTTGTGGTAGAATTTCCTCTAGCAATTTGCGCAAATCGGGTATGTTCCATTGGCCATTACCCAAGTCGTAGATGAAAACTCCTTCCGTATCCTCTTTATTTACTTGAAAATATTGATAAAAGGCAGAATTAGCAGTAAAAATATGTAAATCTCCGTCCAATACCATCAAAGGCTCACGTATCGTTTCCACGATGTTTTCCGCATACTGTTGCAACTCCTGTTGTTGCTGTTGTTGCTGTTGTTGTTGTTGCTGTTGTTGCTGTTGTTGCTGTTGTTGTTGTTGCTTTTGCAACTCCAGCTGCTGCTGCGCCAATTGTCGCTGAACTTTCCTTTGTTCTGAAATATCCACAAAAGTAAGCACTGCCCCCTCAATAGCGTTTTCTATAGTACGATAAGGCAAAATACGCATCAAGTACCAGCGTCCATCTAGTGACTGAATTTCCATTTCTTTTGGGATCAATGAATCTAGCACTGCCTGCATATCTTCCACCAGATGTTCATAATTCAAATTATAGACGATATGCCCTATTGGACGACCTATATCAGTCGGAATTAGATTCATAAACTTGCTTATTTGTGGAGTAAATCGCTGGATAAGCAATTTATTATTCACAAATATGGTGCCAATTTCCATACCTGACATCAGGTTATTTATGTCGTTATTGACTCTTGTGAGTTCTTCTAACTTCTGTTGTAATTCGTTATTTACTGTTGTTAATTCTTCGTTGATTGACTGCAATTCCTCCTTTGAGGTCTCTAATTCTTCATTACCGCTCTGCCATTCTTCATTAGAAGATTGCAGTTCCTCATTGGTTGACTTAAGCTCTTCGTTAGATGTTTCCAATTCCTCCATAGTTGTCTGCAAATATTCGTCCTTAGCCCGCAACTCTGTCTCTAAAATCTTAATCCGTTGTTCTACATCTCTGGCAGAAACTGATTCATTACTCTCATCTTTGGACTTTTTATCTATTATGCCTAATTCCTTGAAAACTACCATTATCAGTTCAGACATGGAAGGTATGTCTGTAATTGGCTTTACAAACAGGTCAATAATAGTGAACCCGCCATCGCTTAAAACATGTAGGCTTTGATAGCTAATAGTTTTTTTCTCATTAGTCACTTTGTGAATCGCATTGGCTAATTCTATTCTTAATCCCTCACGAGCCATCTGGACAATATTTAAGTTGGCTTCGCCAATAGCCGGTTCCAGATACCGACCGGTGTGTCCATGAATGTATAGCACTGCCCCTTTTTCATTGATAATAGCACAGGCAGGCGCATATTCTTCCAGTAGAGTTTTTTCTGTCACATTACGGATACTCAAATCTTCTTTTAGTTTTACATCACCAGATATTGAAAGAGGAATTTGGCTACCAATAACCGCTGGAACGTATAAATTCACCATTTTCCTATGATAAGATATATCTGTTTTGCACTGATTCCTATGATAAGATATATCTGTTTTGCACTGAAATATCTTACTTTTGCGATCCAACACATTAAACAGATCGGTAAACTCCCCAATGTTTTCAGAGCTACCCAAGAAAAGATAGCCATTTGGATTTAATGAGTAAGTGAAAAGGGAAATTACTTTTTTCTGTAAATCCTGATCCATGTAAATCAACAAATTTCGGCAGCTAATCAGATCTATTTTAGAAAAAGGTGAATCTCTAATAACGTTTTGAACAGCAAAAATGATCATATCTCGAATATTCTTAAGTATGTGGTTACTATTGTCCGTTCGTTGAAAAAATCGCGCCAATCGTTCAGGCGAAATATCTGCAATAATGTTATCTGGATACATTCCTGTCCGTGCTTTTTCAATCGCTTCGCTGTCAATATCGGTAGCAAATATCTGGACTTTGGTGTTTTGTCCATTAGCGTCAATTACTTCCTGAACCAGCATGCCGATAGATAATGCCTCTTCACCAGTAGAGCAACCGGGTACCCAGATCCGCAAAGGCTGTTCAGAACTTCGGTTGGCTAGTAGAGGTATAATAACCTGTTCTTTCAATGTATCAAAGGCTTCTTTATCCCGAAAGAAACTGGTGACGCCAATGAGCAATTCCCTAAAGAGAGTGTCAACTTCAATCAAGTTTTGTTGGAGATAAAGGAAATAACTTATCAACGTATCAACTTGATTGACTGCCATCCTCCGCTCAATCCGCCGATTAATAGTATTCTGTTTGTATTGAGAAAAATCGTGTCCGGTTCTGCTACGTAGTAAAAATAGAATTTTCTTTACTATATCAGAATCTTTTATTTCAGCTTGAGGAATTGACGGTAAGTGATCACCAAACGCATATTTTATATAGGCATTTAGCTGGGCAGGCATACCATCCGGTGGTAGTATGTAGTCCACCATGCCAGTGGAGATAGCACTGCGGGGCATACCATCATAGTCGGCAGATTCGGGGTCTTGTACCATAACCATTCCACCTTGTCCCTTGATCTCTTTCAATCCCAGTGTACCATCAGAACCGGTACCAGAGAACAAGATGCAGATTGCCCGTTCACGCTGATCTTTAGCGAGTGATCGAAAAAAGTGATCAATAGACAGTCGCAATCCCTTCGTAGTGGTTTGTTCCATAAGAAAAAGCTTGCCATTCATAAGTGCCATGTCTTTATTAGGTGGTATGATATAGGTACAATTTGCCTTTACATCTATTCCATCGGTAACTTCATACACATCCATTTTGGCATATTGCTTAATCAAGTCCGAGAGGATGCTTTTGTGAGCCGGATCAAGATGTTGTACTATGATAAATGCAACAGCATACTCTGTGATAGCAGGCATATTAGTAAAGAATTGCTCAAAAGCGGATAATCCCCCGGCAGATGCGCCAATACCGACAGTGATTAAACCTGATTTAGGCTCATCTTTTATCGCTCCAACTTCTTGTAATATCGGGACTTCTTCTACATTACCAGAATCTTCTTTATTACCAGAATCTTCTTTATTACCAGAATCTTCTTTATTACCAGAATCTTCTTTATCTTGCAGTTCGAGTCTTTTCTTTTTAGCCATCTTCATTCCTCCATAAACGCATGGGCAAGTGTAGAGAATTATCACAAAACAGGGAGAACATATAGTGCTTAATACTTATTTGATATTACGAGTTTTTCAGTTAGTTGATGAGTAGTCATAATTCATGAAAAAACACGGAGACACAGAGGCACGGAGAAGAAAAATTTGAATATTTAACTCCAATGATTCTACTGGTCAACCGAATTATACTGCCAGTTGCCTTATATTTAATCTCTTACCTTTCCTCTCCGTGACTCTGTGTCTCCGTGTTTAAATTCTTTCTTATTTCTATAAGTGAAAAACTCGTATTGATATAGAAATGAGGCATGATTCACAATCAAGGTAACACTTTTAAGATTATATCAAATTGTGGGTTGGCTGTCAAGGTAACACTTTTAAGATTATATCAAATTGTGGGTTGGCTGTAAACCTCTGATTATTTTCTAAAAACCAGAGTTCCAAAATGACAAAGCGGTAAATTTAGCTCTTCTTTCACTGTCGGCGCCCATTGAAGCTTAGTGGTATTATCTCGATAGATTATATAGTTGAAACTCATAATATCCTCTTCTGGAGTATTATAAGGGTCAAATCCACCAAGAACAGTTTTGAACGGTATCCGTGCTTCCAAAATATATCCAGAAGGAATTATTTGTATAGCCTTCTCAATCTCTGAATAGTTCCATATAATCTTGGGAATGCTTTGTCCCACAAATGGTTGATTGCCATCATCACCCGCACCCTTTGGGCAGAACCACAGATCATAATAAACCATGTTTTTCATCAGGTCTGCATCTGGATTGAATTCAGATACCGGCTTGGTATCAATAAAAATTTCCAAAGCATCGGAGCCTTCCCAATATTTTACAGGGTCTTTGACAACAATATTAGAGTCTATAATATAAGCAAGTATATATAGGTTTTCCTCATCCCATTGCACGTAAAGATTGCTTCCTTCGTCACCTGCTAGTAAAGCGTTTTCGAGTTGCCATCCTGCCATATTACCGTCAATCACAACTTTTTCAGACGTATAAGTCGCTACGCCGATCATATTAGCACGACAAGTATCAGTGATCTTTACATAAGTCTCACCCGATTCAGTAATATCATCATAATAAGTGGCAGTAACAGTCTCTCCACCAATTAGCTCAATAGATACCGGCGGTTGATTATTAGCGATAGAATCAACAATTGGTATAAGACGTCTGCCATAACTGGTCAGGATATTTCCCATAAAAATACCTGAATTTACACCAGTTTCAGTTAGAGTAATCGTTTTTGAAGCGGCGACAGCTTCTCCACTCACACGAATATCAACTTTATCAGCATTAGAGTTACTAATATTAAGATCGGGATCCTCGACCTTAATGTATAATTTGTCACCTATATTGAAATTATAAAGCTTCTGTCCATTGATTGACACGATATTTATTTTCCCCGTAGTGCCTTTATTAACCTTAGCTGAGTCAGAAATTTGCTCGTTAGTTTTACGTTGTGGATCGGTAAACTGCGGGATATACACAGCCTTAATCTCCTCACCACCCTGAACTTGCAGTATACCATCTCGAATAGATGTTGAGCCATAGCTTGTGCGGATTGACCCTATATATATGCCCTGACCTCGTTTGCTTCCCGGTGATGGCATTTCTTCAAGCACGACTTCCTCAGAATCTTTTGTTAAGCCACTTCTAACAGTTATGCGTGCAGTATTTTTCAACATACTGCTGAGTAGGACATCGTCCAATCTGAAGAAAATCTTTAGACCAGCATTAAAACTGGATAGTTTCCGAAAATCACTATCAACAATGAGAAGCGATCCAGTGCCTTTACTTCGGACAGTCAACTCTGATGAAATTTGTATGTCGTTTCTGCCGAAAGTATCAACTTCATCTATGTAGGCTATTGTGACTATCTCTCTTTCTGTAACCTGCAATATGTCATCACTCGGATCCGCTTCAGTTGTGAGTGCGGTCCGAACAGTACCTCTAAATATCTTGCTATTTTTATCTGTCTCCTGCAATACTAGCTGTAATTCATCTCTTAGAAGATTACCCTTGATATTAACGTTTGTATAATCAATCGCATCTGGATTTACATTAATGTCAGCATCACGTACTTCAACGATAAAAGATTCACCTACATTAAAGCTAGTAATTAGTTCCAGTGATTTATCAGGTTCTCTTTGACGTTTTAGTTCTAAAATTCCTGTTTCCCCTTTTCGGACAGTTAATGTCGTAGTTATAGGAACTCTGGCTCTTCCAAGATCATCTATTGCATCCAAGTATGTTATGGTTAATTTATCATCTCCACGTACTTGCAGGATATTATCATCAGCGATTATATTTTCAGCATATTCGGTCTTTACATTTCCAACAAAGATGCCATCTGTCTGCTCTGTAAGCGTAACCACAACTGAGTCATTTCTGGTTAATTCTTCAATCTTCCAATCTTCCAATCTTCCAATACTGGCAGTGATAGCAACCGCATTTGAACTAACGTCTGCATCTTCAACTCTTACGCTAAGTGTTTCCTGTGCCTTGAAAGTCTTTTTCCATCCCTCGTCTGGAAATCCAGCGATAGGCGTATATGGATCAGCTTTAGTGAATACAGTTAGCTTTGCGGTTGTACCAAAGTTGACAATGCAAGAATCCGTTACAGGTACATTGCTTTCTCCTGTGGCTCTCAGCTTATCAAGGTATAAAGTAGTAACCCTTTCACCACCCTGAACCTGTAGTATTTTATCAGAGGGAACAGGCTTCTGTGAGTATTCAGTCTTGATTATTCCATAAAATACACCTGAATTAGGCTCTTTCTCTTGTAAAGTGACATTTTCATCATCGTGTGTCTTTTCGCTAACTATTGATATGTTGACCTGATCCATTACTTGAGGACTGAGATTAAGATCAGGGTCCCACACCTTCAAATATATTGTATCACCTGCATTAAAGTTTTCGAGTTTCCATAGATAGTTTGACTTAACAATTGATATAATACCGTCAGTGCCAACATTAACAATCGCTATGTCATTGATATTAACCATTGTGGCTCCGGTTGACTGTATCACGTCAGTATATATAGCTTTAACGGTATCCTTCCCTTTCACTTCCAGAAGATCGTCATTAGTGTCTGGTTTAAATCCATAAGCAGTGCGCACAGTTCCCATAAAGGTATCAGAATCAGAACTTATCTCTGTCAGTTTTACAGTCACACTGTCCTTGTTTTGTTCATCTTCAATTTTAGCTTCAGCTTGTTCAACTGCGGATTTATCTCTGTTTAAGTCAGCATCTTTGACCATTATTGTCAGTATATCACCTGCATTAAAGCTGTTAATCTTCACAAAGTCTTCTGGTTGAACTGTTTCAGTTCTTCCGTTACTCGGCGGAACGAGATCAGATTTCCCTAACACAATAGTTCCATCATTACCAAAGCCCACATCAGCAGAAGTCTCAACCGATACATTAGTATTCCCGGATGCTTGAAGCGTATCGGTATATAGAGCTTTGATCGTTTCACCACCGACTATTTGCAATATACTATCACCCTTATTAGCTAAAGTATTATAAGCTGTTTCAAGAGAGCCAACAAAAGTGCCAGTATTTTTTTCGTCAACAAGTGTTGCCTGTTCGCTGTCTGTTTTGCTAGTAACAGTGATCACAATTTTCGCTGGTTCTGGCTGAACTTCGCCTTCTAATCTTATGAGATCATCATCCTGAACCTTGAAAAACAATCTAAGACCTGCCGGGAATTGTTTGACTTCCTTGCCCGATCGAGATAATATCTGCAAAGAGCCATTAGTTCCAATTTTCGCTGTGGCTGTATATGTGACTTTCACATTAGTCTGATTGGGAGCATAATAAGGGTCAATATATTCCAGCATAACAAGTTCTTTTCCCTGAACTGTCAGGACAATGGGGTCATCACTTGGTTCCATGCCGAATTGTGTCTTGATCTTACCAACAAAAAATGGACTATCATTAGCAGGTTGTATATCAATATCGGATGTGCTGACAGGTTGATCACTTTTAGTTTGTAAAGTTTCATAAAGGGTTATTTCTTTGTTGTCGTTTGTAAGATTACCGTTCACCCGAACAGTGATCGTCTGTGATGAGTTTATATCTGTATTTCGGTCAGGATCAATCACAGTCAGAGCAATAATATCACCGGCATTAAAACTGGTTAATTTTTTCGTCATGTTTCGGTCCATTATTGCAGATTGCCCACTGATTGATCCGATAAGCTCAAGCTTTCCCCAGAACATCGGCGCCGCATCACGAGATGCCGCTGACCAGAATAATGGCTCAAAACCCTTTATCACAGTTTTTTGTGGATCATCATCTCTCTCAACAATATAAGGGTTACTCAATATATAATTGAACCCGATAAATCCGCCCTGTTGAGGTGAATAATCCTGAAGAACAGTTCCCTTTGGGATGCGTACCTCTAAAATATACTCTGACGTCTCAGGTATAATGCGTTCTGCTATCTCAATATCTTTGCGATTCTCTATATTTCGTGGTATTGAGTCAATGTAGTGATGTATCTGTGAAACAATGACATTGGCAGTTGGATTGCTATCCTTTGTTTTCTTGTCGTGGTCTATTGAAGCAAGATTGGAAAAAGTGAAGTGGTAGTTATTGGCTTTATAAACGTTTTTTGATGTACCAAAGGCAGTATCTATGAAAAGGTGCAAAGTATCAGTTGAATTTAATATATCTGGAGAACTTGACAATTTTTTAAGTTTAGCTCTATCAATCTTTATTGCAAAATATAGATTATCTGTGTTCCATTGGGCGTACATCTGGCATGGTGAGTTAGAAGGATTATCAATAAAGCCCTGTGTAACAATCGGGTATATATTAGACCATTCATCTAACTTGCCGTCAATTATTACTGGGGTTGTGGCTATCGGCGCCCTTGCATATATATCCGCACCAGTTTTTCCACCCTGATAAGTTACAGGTATTGAATTACCTTTACTAGCGCGATATAGCATTACTTCCGATACAACAGCGTTTGGTCCTGCGATACGATTGAAGTGTAACTCCATTTTGCTATCAGCGTAGGCGGAAGGCGGAATCGCATAAGTAAATTTCTTTGCAGTATTAGCTGGTATTACCATAGGGTCGTGTAGAACGAAGCCATCAGCGACAAGATTTTGGATGCGCTTTCCATCTTTTTCTTGAAGGTACGTCACTTGAACCCAATAAAGTGCTTCCGGATCAAGATTAGAGTAGGAAAAGATAACACTGTCATAGTGATAACAGAAACTATTTTCCTCTGGAGAATTGGCAGGATCAACTTCATCTCCGGGCTTAAATGAATGTCTAATCAGCGGGTCAGAATCCTCGCCACGATCAAACGGGAATCCCTGTATCAGATGGGGAGCAAGTTTGTTGTCAAGTATCCCACAATTGTCATAACAGATCTGACTCGCATTGTTATTTTCGATTGGTTCATTATAATTAGATGGGCGATATTCATCTGTATAAATCTCCACTTCCCTGATCTCTGGGTACTTACCGTACCATCCTCCCGAAGGAACAGTTATTCGTGCATATCGGGCTTGATAAGTTTTATCAAGTGTATGTGAATCAGTAAGATATTTGTTTTCAAGCTCTGGTGAGGTATAAACTGTTTGATAATTCTCATCATCAGAACTCAGAGAGAGTTTATATAGTTTTAAGTTGTTCTCAGGTCCACCGTTTGACACCCCAACACCATAGATACGTTTTGATCCACCCAGATCAAATGTAATATCTAATCCATCACGACCCAACGGTTCGTAGCCTACTTCTTTTACTGTGGTTTTATCCTTTTTGACTTCTCTTTCAATTCGTCTTGCTCCAATCCATTTGCGAGCAGGCTCAGATTTTAAGCTGTCAAAGAGCAAAAAAGCGTCGTATTGATTGTATCTTGTCCTTACATTGCTGATTGAATTATGCTTTTTATAGCGCGCACCTATTCTTGCAGATGAAACTTTCGGAGGTTGAGCTTCGTACCAGTCATTGACAACGACTTGTATCCATCGGGATTCTTTGGGAGGAAAAACGGTTATAGGATAGAAATGCTCTCTGGAAGTAGCGGAAGCGGATATTGCTCTATCATATTCTTGAGTGCTTCTAACCTTACTGGTTAGTATATCATAATCTTTTGGCATTCCATTGAATAGGAGTTCTGCTCTATCAATACGGTAAATATATCCTAGATCGTAAGTTTTGATAACAGGATCATCTTTTTTCAGCTTGGCTTCTCGCAGTGGTTCATTATCCAGTGTACTCTTAATAGCCACCCATTCAACGTCATTCGTCGGAGAAAATTGACCTGCGCCATGTGGGTAGAACAAGAATCCCAGAATTCCTAATAGTCCAAGCAATACAATTATACGCAAGTCCATATCGGCAGCACCTCCGCATCCTTCTAATGAGCATTTAAAATTAATCGAGTAATACTTAAATCCCCCCTAACCAGAAAGGCACTGACTTAAGACACGTGATTAACTTGACAATGTTAAATTAGAAAGAAATGCAGTCGTAGCCCAGTTTTTAAGCAAGTTTAAGAAACCTTTTAAAACTTTAGGAAATAGAACGCAGATAAACGCGGATTAAACGGATTTGCGCGGATCGAAAGAAATAAAGAAAAATCCGCGAAAATCCGTTTAATCCGCGTCATCCGCGTTCTATTCCTAAAAATTTAACATCATTTATTAAAGTTGCTTAATCTAACATTGTTAAGTTAAATAACTTTCACATTTGCCAGATGTTGATCAAACTCAGTTTGAAGTTGATCAGAATTTGAACAAATATCAATTTGTATATGATCAAACCTAAAATAAAAAGGTAACCATAAGGGATTGCCCCTACAATTAAATGTCATATTTGGGGGTAATTTATATCTCAGTATCAATCAGGTTCATACTTCGCTGATCAAGCTCGTTTTGATTCTTTATCTCGTATCTGTTACCATCAGCGTCTCTTATGACTATGCGCCCACCTGTGAGCTTGCGAATATCCTCTTTGTATCGTGTCTCGAAAACTCGACGTCCCTTATCGGTTTCAACGTCAAATTTCATAACGCCGTGATTTTCTTCCATGCCGTTTATTTTAGTTATTCTTGGCATAAAGTACTCTCTTTTTAACTCAATTTTCAGCATATTTTTCGACTCCGAATCGAGTTTTGCAATATCTTCTATTATGCCGATCTCCTTATCTCTTTTCCCGTCTTTTATCTCGCATAGCGATATATAAATCTCTGAATTCGTTAACGGGAATCCCATAACAGGCTTGACTTCAATATCTTCTTTTTCAGGTTTTCCTTTGTCATCAAGAGTTGTTAGCATAACTTTATTGAATGGGTCTTTGCGAAGTCGAATCTTTTTTGGGTCCAGAATATTTAGTTCTTCCTCGATATTATATGGCATCGTTGATTCCTCCGAGTTTAATCGTAAGAATAGAGTCAAAGTAACTTGGATACTATATAGTTTAGACCTACCTTAGCCATCAGTCAAGAGCAAAGTTAGCCCGCAGAAACCTAAATACAAGCCACAAATACACAAATAGAAATGGTTTCAGGTTTGACATAGAGGAGAATTTCCTTGATGACAAGTCCAATGGCTTTCAGTTAGAAAGTAGCAAGGTAAGATCGGCAGAAGGCTTGGAAAGGTTGTGCATGGTGTTGGCAGTAGCAACACTTTATCTTGTGTCACAGGGAGTAGAGGTGGTTAATAAAGGTAAACGAAAATGTGTAGACCCTCATTGGTTCAGAGGTAGCAGTTATCTGAAGATCGGTTGGAACTGGGTAAAGACGGCGTTGGTTAAGGGATGGCATCTATGTAGCAAACTTCGTCTGATAGGCGGAATTGATCCTGAACCTTCCATGTCATCGCTGTCAGGAACTGAGATCGCCGGTAAAAGTTTTTCTCCATTTTTCCAGATGGTTTGTTAAGGTTATTCGCCTTAAAGAATTGTTGATTTTCACTAAAATGTAAAGAGCAGAAGCCTTATCACGATTGAATACTTTCGCTATGCCTTTGAAGCTTTCAATGCGGTGTAAACGAGTGTTTGAAAGTCATTATGACCGACATTGCCTTCACGAATTATCAAAATGGACTATGAGGGTGTTTCTTTCGCTTCTTTCGCATCGTGACATGGGTTATTCAATGCTTTATCGTGGGTTTTGTCAGTCCACCAGCGTATTCTACTTAGCCTAAAGATGAGTTGGCGTAGGATACGTAAGAAGCCCAAAGGCGTACCAGACCCAGTAGAATATTCGAAGAAGAAAGCAGAACTAGAAGAACTGGAGATACAAGCAGAGCAAGGAATTATAGACCTATACCACTTTGATGAGAGTGGATTCTTCCTAGAGCCATACGTCCCGTATGCTAGGCAAGAAAAAGGAGAAACCATCGAGGTAGAATCCAGTCGAGGACAGAGATTGAGTGTTCTTGGATTCCTGAGCCTTCAGCGTGACTGGTAGCCTACACCACAGAAGGAATAGTAGATAGTGATTTTGTCATAGCTTGTTTTGATGAGTTCATCAAGGAGTTAAGAGGCAAGACAGTAGTATTGATGGATAACTCGACATTCCACACCAGTGAAGCATTTGAGATGAAGATACCAGAATGGCAAAGTAAAGGACTTGAGATATTTTATCTGCCAAAATATTCACCTCAACTAAATCTCATAGAGATTCTGTGGCGTTTCATGAAATATGAGTGGATAGAGTGGTGGGCATACAAAGGATGGTCATATCTCGTGGAATATGTCGAGATGGTCATTCGCGGATATGGAACTGAATATGAAATTAATTTTGGCTAGATACTTAACTGATTTTATTTTATCACAATCAATGAATCAGACTCTTGACAAAGTAAAGCAAAAGGCTTATATTGCGTACAGTTAGTTATTCATCAGTATTTGATCAGTTTCAAACTGAGTTTGATCAATAACTCAGTAGCTCAAAGGAGGATAAAGGTATGTCGAGATTTAAGTCTTTCACTTTCCTAACTATTCTCATCTTAATGGTTTTATGTTTTTCAAATATCTCATTGGCACAAGCACCTAAGCTTATTGCACGGTGGCCTCTTGACGAAGGTTCTGGTGATGTTGTTAAAGATGTTGTTGGAGGGAACGATGGCAAGTTCGTTGATGGTAAACTTGATTGGGTGGAGGCAAAGTTCGGAAAGGGACTTGAATTCACTGGAAAAGACATACACGTTGCTGTCAAAAAATCTCCCGATCTGGAATCTGCTGATTCAGTGACTCTTGCGGCATGGATAAATTTTATTCTAATAGGTCAATAACCCACGACTAAAGCTCGTGGGCTTGTAAAAGCCCTTGTTGACTAGCCTAAGTCTTAACTGACTACGTTGTGTGTGAATTAAATAGGTACTTCGGGATATTCAGTCTAGTGCCGAACACT
>Ga0247841_10006800_pt1 | contig 17369 bp, 13 predicted proteins | sample LaCruzMarch2015__2_FD_192410 | JGI IMG/M metagenome (GOLD analysis project Ga0247841, IMG submission 192410) | Freshwater microbial communities from meromictic Lake La Cruz, Castile-La Mancha, Spain - LaCruzMarch2015_18m | ecosystem: Environmental > Aquatic > Freshwater > Lake | place: Spain... | reverse complement strand
AGCATTATCAATGTCTTCAAACTTCTTCTCTTGTGCAAGGCCTTTTTTAGCCAAGACATGAGTGATTGCCGCTGTTAATGTAGTTTTACCGTGGTCAACGTGACCAATAGTTCCAACATTAACATGAGGCTTGTTTCTTTCAAATTTTTCAGCTGCCATGTTAAACTCCTACTAATAGTTTTTAACTTATATTATTAAATTTGTATAACAAATAAATTCTAAACGACTAAACACTAAAATAGCAATGTAATTGTAACTCATTTTGCATTAAAATGCAAGGGTTTTGGATAGCTTTCAGCTTTTAGCTGTCAGCTTTCAGGAAAATAAGCTTTCTGACTGCTATAAGCTACCTTTTTTCAGCTTATTTCGATCTTGATTCGATAATCTTTGAGGCTACATGGGCAGGGACTTCAGCATAATGTGAAAATTCCATGGAATAAGAGGCTCTTCCTTGAGACATTGAGCGTATAGTTGTGCTATAACCGAACATTTCCGAGAGTGGTACCTGTGCGCGAACCACTTTGGCATTACCACGATCACTCATTTCTTGGATCTGACCACGCTTGGAGTTAATATCTCCCATAGCATCGCCCATGAACTCTTCAGGAGTAACAACCTCAATCTGCATGACCGGCTCTAGAAGAACTGGGTCGGCTTTCTTGAAGCCTTCCTGGAAGGCCATTGAACCAGCGATCTTAAAGGCCATCTCAGAGGAGTCAACTTCATGGAAGGATCCATCAAACAGGTCCACTGCCACATCAACTACAGGGTAACCAGCGATAACTCCGCGATTCATAGCTTCTTCGACGCCAGCTTGAATTGGATTTATGAATTCCTTAGGAATTGTACCACCAGTGATGTGGTTAATGAACTCAAAGCCTTTACCTTGTTCTTGAGGAATAACCTTCATTACCACGTGACCATACTGACCACGTCCACCAGTTTGTCGTATATACTTACCTTCTTGTGTAACTTCCTTGCGACATGTTTCTCTATAAGCAACCTGTGGCTGACCAACATTTGCCTCAACCTTAAATTCACGCTTCATTCTATCAACAATGATTTCCAGGTGAAGTTCGCCCATACCGGAGATAATAGTTTGACCAGTTTCTTCATTACCGGCTACACGGAAAGTAGGGTCCTCTTCAGCTAATCTGGAAAGAGCAATACCCATTTTCTCCTGATCAGCTTTAGTCTTAGGCTCTATGGCAACATCAATAACTGGTTCTGGAAAAGTAATTTGTTCTAAAATGCAGGGGCTTTGCACGTCACACAAAGTATCTCCAGTAGTTGTGTTAGACAAACCGACTGCTGCTGCGATTTCACCAGCATATACTTCATCAACTTCTTCTCTGTGATTAGCATGAAGTCGCACAATACGACCAATTCGCTCTTTATTTCCAGTTATCGAATTTAATATATACGTACCTTTAGTTAAAATTCCTCTATAAACACGGAAGAAGATTAATTTTCCGACAAAAGGATCTGAAGCGACTTTAAATGCTAAAGCAGCATATGGTAGGTTGTCATCACATTTCACTTCAATCTCTTCCCCTGTCTTAGGGTCGATGCCGTGAGCTTGAACAACTTCAAGTGGTGATGGTAGAAAATCAATAATTGCGTCCAGAAGCTTAGTTACTATGATTCCACGACCGTCCCCACCAGAGATTGGGAAAAACTTGCTAGTCAACGTAGCTTTTCGAACTAAATGCTTAATTTCCGTCTCAGAAAGCTCTTCGCCGTTTAGATACTTCTCCATCAATTCATCATCAAATTCAGCTACTTTTTCAACTAGTTTTTCACGCCACTCTTTGGCTGTTTCAACCATATCGGCTGGGATTTCGCTCTCTTTTAGCTCATGGTCTTTATAGTCCGTATAAGAGAAGGCTCGCATTGAAATCAAATCAATAATGCCGTTTATGCCTTGTTCGAAGCCATTTGGAATATGAATTGGATAAGCGTTTTCAGAAAGTCTTTCGCGAATTGAAGCTAGAGAGCGGTAAAAATCACCACCAGTTTGGTTAATTTTATTAATGAAGCACATTCTAGGCACTTCATATTTATCAGCTTGTCTCCAAACAGTCTCACTTTGTGGCTCAACGCCCATTTTTCCATCAAAAATTACAACTGCACCGTCAAGTACGCGAAGAGATCTTTCAACTTCCACAGTAAAGTCTACGTGTCCTGGAGTGTCGATGATGTTGATACGATGGTTCTGCCAAAAGCAGGTTGTAGCAGCGGAGGTAATGGTAATACCACGTTCGCGCTCTTGCTCCATCCAGTCCATAATGGCTTCACCTTGATGAACCTCACCGATTTTATGAGTTTTACCGGTAGTATAAAGGATGCCCTCAGTAACCGTGGTTTTACCAGCGTCAATGTGAGCGATTGTACCGATGTTTCTAATTTTTTCTAGTGGATAATCTCTAGCCATAGGTCTCCATTTTTCTTCTAGCAGTTAGTGCTGATAAGATATATTTTCAATTAAAAAATCCCCCATTTGCATACTATTTATAACATATCTTTCACACAACTGTCAAACAACCGTAATTGATAAGCCCAAGTTTATTCATTACTAAATATTTGAAATATATCTTAGGTATCATTACAAACAACAAAAAATCCACTAGGGAAAGTGGATTTTTTGTTACTTACAGTTTGATATATGTTTTGGAATATTTAGAATCTTGCGAAGTGGGCGAAGGCTTTGTTTGCCTCAGCCATTTTGTGAGTATCATCGCGCTTCTTAATAGCTGCGCCTTCATTTCTATATGCCTGTACAAACTCTTCTGAGAGTCTCTTTGCCATTGGTTTACCCTTTTTAGCTCTTGCAGCAATAAGGATCCAACGAAGCGTCAAAACAACTTTTCTCTCTCGGCCGACTTCAATCGGTACCTGATAGTTTGCGCCACCGATTCTTCTACCTTTGACTTCGACTAAAGGGCCAACGTTTTTCATTACAGCATCAATAAGTTCAGTTGGTTCAATGTTTAACTCTTTTGTAGCACTTTCAATGGCACCGTATACAATTTTTTCAGCGATACTTTTTTTACCATCAAGCATAACGTAGTTGATCATTTTGGTAATCAAAGCACTGCTGTACTTCGTGTCAGGCGCAAGATCGTGTTTATGATTTTTTGAATTTCCTCTAGACATAGTTTATAGTTTCAAGATTAAAGATTCAAGATTTAAGATGTTGTATTGGCTTATAGTTTGAAGATTAAAGATTTAAGATGCTATGTTGTCGCTTGTGGTCGCTTTACCCCGTACTTGCTTCGGCTTTGCTTTCGGTCTTTTACACCCTCAAGGTCGAGCTTTCCACGAACAATGTGGTATCGCATACCAGGAAGATCTTTTACACGTCCGCCTCTTACAAGTACAACTGAATGCTCCTGCAATCCATGTCCTTCACCACCAATGTAAGCGTTTACTTCCATGCCATTAGTAAGTCTGACTCTAGCAAATTTACGAAGAGCTGAGTTAGGCTTCTTAGGTGTCATGGTACCAACTTTAATGCAGACGCCGCGTTTTTGCGGACATCCGTCAGATATTTTAACCGGCTTATTTTTAAGATGGTTAAAAGTATGCTTGATCGCAGTTGTTTTGGTTTTGTTGATGGTCTTTTTACGACCTTTTCTAACTAATTGGTTGATTGTTGGCATTGTTTCAAATTTAAAGCTTAAAGTGCAAAATTTAAAGATATGGTACTCCGACAAGTCGGAGTGGACTCTATGGTCCGAGCATGGAATGCTCACTTGTATTTTACGCTTTTCGCTTTGAGCGTTAATTTTTTAATTACTTTAATACGCTATCATATTATTTCTATTCTGTCAAAACTAGGAAGGCTCTGTATCTTTATAGCCGGTTCCAGCTGGAATCAACTTACCGATAATAATGTTTTCTTTCAAGCCCTCTAAGTTGTCTACCTTGCCGGAAATTGCAGCATCAATTAGCACGCTAGTAGTTTCCATAAAGGAAGCGGCAGATAAGAAACTCTTGGTGCGCAATGCGACTCGACTCATACCCATAACAATACGTTCAAATTCGATGAGTTTTTCGCCTCTTTTTTCTCTTATGTTGTTTTCAATCAAAAGATCTTGAATGTCGACGATTTGAGCCATAAGATAAACACCTGAGCCGTTTGGATTGATAACCTTAACCTTGGAGCACATCTGACGAATAATGACCTCGACGTGTTTATCGTTAATGCTTTGACCTTGTGCTTCGTAAATCTTCTGAACTTCATCGATGATGTAATTCTGTGTTTCTTCAATTCCACGATGTTTGATGGAGTCAGCGAGTTCAAGGTGGCCTTCTGTCAGGATGTCGCCCCTCTTAACCTTATCTCCGTCAGCAACTTTCAACTGAACAATATTTGAAACTGTGTAGTCTTTAGATACGTTACCGGCACCTGTAATGATAACTCTATTCCCAGCTAATGAAACCGTTCCTGCGTGAATCGCTCTAATCGGTTTCTGATCTGGCGCTTCTGCAATTATCTGCTTAGCTTTAACTTGGTCACCTTCGGCAACTAATGTTACAAATTCTACAGGTAAAATATGAGCTTCGTCCATCTTGGCTTTACCAACAACTGTAATTGTAGCTGAACTTTTTCCTTTTTCTACACTCACGACACCTTCTACTTCAGACAATATTGCAGATCCCTTTGGAGTTCTAGCTTCAAACAACTCTTCTACTCGAGGCAAACCAGAGGTAATATCCTCACCGGCCGCTCCACCTGTGTGGAAGGTTCTCATAGTTAGCTGAGTTCCAGGTTCACCGATAGCTTGTGCGGCCACAATACCTACAGTTGCACCTTTTTCAACCAACGCACCTGTTGCTGGGTCAAGACCATAACAATTCTTACAAACACCCTTCTCGCTACGACAGGTAAGTAGTGAGAAGATGTTTACCTCTTCTGCACCAGATTCGTTAATTGCCTCAATATCTTTGTTGGAGAGTAGGATGCCTTTTTCTAGGCCTGCGACAGGCACAGCCAAAACTCTACCGTAAAGATGTTCATCCCAAACTTTATCGCGCTCAGTATAAAATGATTTTTTCAAAGTTCTAAACTCTTCCGTGCCACAATTTTCCATTGTAATCACGGTATCTTGAGATACGTCAACTAGTCGTCTAGTTAGGTAGCCAGCCTCACTTGTTCGAAGAGCTGTATCTGCACGTCCCTTTCTGGAACCGTGAGTTGATACGAAGTATTCAAACACGCTCAAACCCTCTTTAAAGTTTGACTTGATTGGAAGTTCAATAATATTTCCAGTTGGATCAGCAACTAAGCCCTTCATACCCGCAATCTGGTTTAACTGGGAGACATTACCACGAGCTCCAGAGTTGATCATAAAGAAAAGATCGTTGTAGTCACCAAAGTTGTTAATCATGGCTTTTTCAACTTGACTTGATGCATCCATCCAAAGTTCTACTGTTTTGGCGTATTTTTCTTCGTGAGTCAGGAAACCTGCTTTGTACTGATCTTCGAATTGTAGTAATTTATCGCCAGCAATTCGAAGAATCTCATCTTTTTCTGCAGGAACTTTAATGTCTGAAACCGCGAAGGTCATACCAGATTTTTGAGCGAACTTGAAACCTAGATCCTTCATGTCGTCAACCAAGTTTGCAGCAGCCTCTTTGCCGTATTTATTGTAGATGGCTGATATGGTCTTTTTGATCTTCTTTTTATCAAATATCTCATTTTGGAATGGAAAATCATCAGGGAAGATTTCATTTACGATGATTCTTCCTGTGGTTGTTTCAACAACTTCGTCATTCTTGCGAATCTTTAGTTTCTGATGAAGTGTTACCTGTCCTTTGTCGTAAGCAGTAATTGCTGAATCAAAATCTGGATAATAGCCGATAACCTTGGCTTCATCTGAGATTTCAACGGTCATATAGTATAGACCGATAATGATATCCTGTTCAGGAGTAACAATAGGGTCGCCAGAGGCAGGTTTAAGCAGGTTTCTGGATGAAAGCATAATATCTTTTGCTTCTCTTTGAGCTTGTACTGACAAAGGTACGTGAACAGCCATCTGGTCACCATCGAAGTCAGCGTTGAAAGCAGCACAAACTAGCGGATGGATCTGAATCGCTTTTCCTTCAATGAGCACGGGCTGGAAAGCTTGAATACCTAAACGGTGAAGGGTTGGGGCGCGGTTTAGCATCACATAGTGTTTGCTTGTAATCTCTTCAAGAATATCCCAAACAAACTCTTCGCCACGTTCGATCAAACGTGTAGCATTTTTGACATTATGAACATAGCCGTCTTTAATCAAACGACCGATAACAAACGGTTTAAACAATTCTAGAGCCATTACCTTTGGTAGACCACATTGATGAAGTTTCAACTGAGGACCGACAACAATTACTGAACGTCCTGAGTAGTCAACACGTTTACCAAGCAAGTTCTGTCTAAATCTACCCTGTTTACCTCTAATCATATCGGATAGGGATCTAAGCTTTCTTTTGCCACCAGCAGAGAAGGCTACTTTACCTTTTCTAGCAGAGTTATCAATGAGCGCATCTACCGCTTCTTGAAGCATTCTCTTCTCATTGCGGCAAATTACTTCAGGCGCCCCTTGTGAGATTAATCTCTTTAGACGGTTATTTCTATTTAATACTCTTCTATATAGATCATTCAAATCTGATGCTGCGAATCTTCCACCATCAAGCTGAACCATAGGTCGCAAATCTGGAGGAATAACAGGAAGTCTAGTAGAAACTAACCACTCTGGCTTAATATTGGCTGCAAGCATGCTCTTTAATACCTTTAGACGTTTCAATGTCTTTCTCTTGTTGGCGTCTAATTCGCGGTTTAATTTAATCTCTTCTTCTTTTATAGCTGGTTCTAAATCGGCGACCTTTAACAGTTCAAGAATGGCTTCGCTTCCAATACCAACTTTAACGATCTGTCCGTATTTAATAGACAAATCGTGGTATTTTCTCTCTGAGATGATTAAACCTGGCTTGATCGTAGTTAATTCAGTTTTAGCCTCTTTGTATGCTATATCAACTTTTTGTTTCTTTAGCTCTCTGGAAGCTTCTGAGGCGTTAGGATCAGCTTCTTTGAGTTCTTTTAAGTAATCCTTGTATTCCTCTTCTAGCTCTTCAAGCGAAGATACTCTAACGTCTTCATTTACCGACATAATTACAAAAGATGCGAAGTATACTACTTTTTCGAGGTCGGAAGAACTCATATTTAGAACTTGAGCAATTACAGGAGAAGTGCCTCTGGTGTACCAAATATGGCAAACTGGTACAGCGAGATCAATGTGGCCCATTCTGACACGTCTTACAGCGCTTCTGGTAACTTCAACGCCGCATTTATCGCAGATCACACCTTTGTAACGGATCTTCTTATACTTTCCGCAGTAACATTCCCAGTCCTTTGTCGGACCAAAAATCTTTTCGCAAAATAATCCGTCTCTTTCCGGTTTTTGCGTACGGTAATTGATTGTTTCCGGCTTTAGTACTTCGCCGTGAGACCATGAAAGAATCGACTCTGGAGAAGCTACTGAAATTCGTACCGCTTCAAAATCGGTTACATTTACTTGGTCCTTTACCTCTACTTGTTCTTTAGACATATGGCTCCTATATTGAACTTAAGCTACTTAAGTAACTTAAGATACTTAAGTTAATATTATTCTGCTACCTCATCCTCAGTAGCGACTATATCTTCTTCAACTTTTGTTTGTTCTGCTGCGAGCTCTGTGAGCAACTCGTCAATGTCTTCGCTTTCCTCTACTTCATCGCCAACTTCGTCTATCTCGATATCAGCAGAAGGTGGAAGCAGTACAGGCTTGACTACAAGACCCTCATCATCCAAAATTATATTCTCTTTATCGGAGATTAAATCGACTTGAAGAGACAAACTTTGCAACTCTTTAACCATAACGTTGAAAGCTTCAGGAAGTGCAGGTTTTTGTATCTCTTCGCCCTTAATAATGGCTTCGTAGGCTTTGCTTCTTCCGACAATATCATCTGACTTGATAGTTAGCATCTCTTGCAACATGTGTGCGGCACCGTAAGCTTCAAGCGCCCAAACTTCCATCTCTCCAAATCTCTGCCCACCAAATTGTGCTTTTCCACCAAGTGGCTGTTGAGTAATCATGGAGTAAGGCCCAACCGAACGTGCGTGCATTTTATCATCAACCAAGTGATGAAGTTTCAAGATGTACATGACACCAACTGTGGTCTCACGGTCAAACTCTTCACCGCTTTTACCGTCGATAAGTTTTACTTTGCCTGATTCTGGTAGATTTTGTTCTTTTAATCTTCTTCTGATCTCGTCATTAGATAAACCTTCGAAAGTTGGAGATGCAATTTTGTAACCACCCTCTGATGCTGCCCAACCTAAATGAGTTTCAAGAATCTGTCCGACGTTCATACGAGATATGACACCTAGCGGGTTTAAAATAACATCAACTGGACGACCGTTTGGAAGATAAGGCATATCTTCTTCAGGTAAAATTGTTGAGATAACACCTTTGTTACCGTGACGACCGGCCAACTTATCTCCAATAGAGATTTTTCTAAGTTGAGCAACAGAGACTTCAACCATTTGGTAAACACCAGTTGGTAGTTCGTCACCTGCGTCTTTGGAGAATAATTTGACTCCAACAATCTTTCCTCTTTCGCCGTGAGGCAAGCGTAGAGAAGAATCTCTAACATCTTTAGCCTTTTCACCGAAGATTGCGCGAAGTAATTTTTCTTCAGCTGTAAGTTCAGTTTCACCTTTAGGTGAGATCTTTCCAACAAGAATATCTCCGGAGTTAACCTCTGCACCGACTAGGATAACACCCTCTTCGTCTAAGTTTGAAAGAGCTTCTTCGGAAACATTTGGGATATCACGCGTAAGTAACTCAGGACCGAGTTTAGTATCTCGAACTTCCATTGAGTATTTTTCAATATGGATAGAAGAAAGTAGATGCTCTTTAACTAGTCTTTCGGATACGATAATAGCATCCTGGTAGTTTCCACCACCCCAAGACATAAAGGCAACCATTAGGTTTTGGCCAAGTGCAAGTTCGCCTTTATCTGTAGCAGATGAGTCGGCGATAACCTGATTCTTAGAAACTTTATCACCTAGCATTACAACCGGTTTTTGGTTTATACAAGTTCCTTGGTTGGAACGGGCAAATTTTTCAAGTAAATAGTTCTTCTCTTCACCAGCCTTATTTTTTACTCTGATTAAGTTTGAAGAAACGTGAGTTACATCTCCGTCATCTTCTGAGGCGATAATTTGACCAGAATCGCGTGCGGCCGCTTCCTCAATGCCGGTACCTACAACTGGAGACTCTGGACGAATCAACGGAACAGCTTGGCGTTGCATGTTTGATCCCATCATAGATCTGGCAGCATCATCATGCTCAACAAATGGGATAAGTGAGGTAGAAATCGATACGATCTGCTTAGGAGAAACATCCATGAACTCTACTAAGGTAGCTTCCTCAATTTCAGGCTCTTGATGCATTCGAACGATAACTCTTTTATCTTTAATGAAACCTTTTTCGTCGATTTCTACTGAAGCAGGAGCAATAATATGTTTAGCTTCTTGACCAGCATCTAAGTAAACGATTTCGTCTGTTACTCTGGCTTTTCCATTTTCAATCCTAACTTTTCTATATGGAGTCTCCAGAAAGCCGTATTCATTAACCTTGGAATAACTTGCCATATAGGAAACAAGTCCAATGTTTGGACCTTCAGGAGATTCAATAGGACAAATTCTACCATAGTGAGAGACGTGAACGTCTCGTACTTCGAAGCCTGCTCTGTCGCGAGTTAGTCCACCTGGACCGGTAGCAGATAAGGTTCTTTTGTGCTCAAGCTCTGAAAGCGGATTTGCCTGGTTCATAAACTGAGACAACTGAGATGATGCAAAAAACTCTTGTAGCGCAGCAGCAACCGGACGAGCGTTGATTAAGCCAGCTGGGCTAATGTCAGCAGGATCAGTTACACTCATTCTGTCTTTAGCAATTCTCTCAACACGAAGTAAGCCGACTCGAACTCGATTTTGTACAAGTTCGCCGACAGCTCTAACTCTTCTGTTTTTTAGATTATCTGTATCATCTGGCTCAGCACCGGGAGTATTGCTTAGGCGAATGATTTCACGCAAGATTTCTACTAAATCTTCTTTACGGAAAACTCTATTTTCTTCAATATTTTCTACGTCTAAATCAAGTCTTTGATTAACTTTATATCTTCCAACACGACCCAAATCGTATCTCTTTGGATTAAACAACATAGTTTCAATGAAGGTTTTGGCTGACTCAGCAGTAGCCAAATCACCAGGTCGAATTCTTTTATAGGTTTCGATTAGACCTTCTTCGTAATTCTTAGCTGGGTCTTTGGCAAGTGTTGCCTGAATGTACTGTAGATTTTCATTATCATCAACGTCTGCGAACAATGCTTTGATTTCATCATCATTACCAAATCCAAGAGATCGAAGGAAGGTAGTAATAGGGATTCTTCTTTTTCTGTCTATCTTAACTGTAATTACGCCCTTAGAATTCGTCTCAATTTCAAGCCAAGCGCCACGTGATGGGATTATTTTGGCACCAAAAAGATTCCTGCCATTAACTTTTTCAGCAGTAAAGAGTACGCCGTATGATCTTACAATCTGAGAAACAACAACACGCTCAACGCCGTTGATAATGAAAGTTCCTCTTTTCGTCATGAGTGGGAAATCACCAAGGAATACTTCGCCTTCTTTGATTTCGCCGGTTTTCTTAGACAATAGGTTGGTTTTTACTCGTAGGGGGGCTTTATAAGTCAGATTCTTTTCTCGAGCTGTCTTTTCATCAAGCTTAGGCTTTTCGATGTAGTAATCATCGAAAGTTAGTGAGAAGTTTTCACCGGTAAAGTCTTCAATTGGTGAAATTTCATCTAAAAGTTCCTTTAAACCTTCTTTGAAGAACCAATCATAAGATTTGGTTTGAACTTCAATCAGATTTAGTAGTGTTTCAAAAACTGATTCTGTTCGAAGTTTAACTCGAGGATTTTTAACTTGACTCATATCACTCCTTATAATTAGAGGTTAGAAGGTAATAGCTATTTTTGATTAAGTAGCTAATGACCACTATCACTTACGATTGATTATTATTTCTTACCCGTCATTCCTGCCTTTTCCTTTGTCATTCCCGCGCAGGCGGGAATCTACTATAGTGGATCCTCGGACCTGGCTTTGCCGTCCGAGGATGACGGGGGTGGGTTAATTGACTATTTTATAAATTGTACAATATCGCAACCCAAAGTCTTGTTATTTTGTTTGTTTTATATGTCTATGCAAACTAAAATGCAAATACTCACAGAACGACTCCTTTTGTACACAAAAATCCAATCCCCACGAGGGATTTCAAAAAAGGTCCTATCTATTATTTAGTCTTTGCATTGGCTTTTTAGGCCCCATAAAATGATTTATGATCTTAGAATAGCACGATAATTTATGTTTGTCAACACAAACATAAGCCCTTATTTTCTGTTACACGATCAATTACTATTTTATTCTCCTGCTATATTGTTGTCAAGTGGATAAACACAAATCGATACACAAATGTTCACAAATTTTACAATCAATAGCACAAATCATTACACAAATTTTCACAAATATTTATAGCCATGAAAGAGATTTTAGTTTATAACCCGCTTTACCAATACTCCTCTCTTACTGAAGACCAACAAAATTCCCAATTTCAGATTTTCGGCCTTCAAGTAATTCAGAACTTGATTTATATGAGTGATGTAAACTTCATTTTTAACTTTTAGTTCAACTGCAAGCCTATCACCAATCAAAAAGTCTAGATAATATTTCCCAATATGTTGACCTGCAAAGGCGATCTTGCAGTATTTCTCTCTTTTATAATTTACATTATTATCAATTAGCAAAACTTCAAATGCTTTTTGATAAATCTTCTCAGATAAACCGTACCCTAGTTCATTAAAGACCTGAAACGCAAATCCAATAACTTTGCGTGAGTATTCATTCTCTATATCAATTCCCCCCATTTTGTGCCTATTTGTGCTTATTTGTGTATTTATCTGTGTTTTTAATACTGGCTAATGTTGACGCTTGAGACACCGGTTGAGAGCTGTATTCCAACCTTTTTAGTCGCAGCATCATAATCCCCCGACTTGTACTCTTTACCGTTTTTGGTCAGCGTTATTCCATCATAATTTAATGACGACAGACCAGAATCATCGTTAATTTTTATAGCTGAATTTTTAGGTATTTTGATATCGTACGAGGATGCACCAGAGGAAATATTCAGTTTAATATTCTCAACTTGTTCACCAATCTTAATTTCCCCAGAACAGGCTCCGCCATTTACAATGAGCTCTCTAAGCTTTACTTTAGAGAAATCTAAGTTAAATTTCGATGCACCGGTGTCTAGGTGAACTGAATAAACAGGAATCTCTGACAAAGACAGATTCATAACGTTTTTTCGATCTTTACCTATCCATAAACCGACGTTGTTTGTTACCTGATTAACGATAATCGATGTTTTATCGCCGGAATCATCTCGTTGTAAGTCTGCACTGCCAAAAGAATCGATGGAGCCGACTAGTGCACCTGAGCCGTTACCGTCAACATTTAGTTCGGAAGCTCCAAATTTTATACTTAAATCGACTTCTTTCTTTGGATCTGCCTCAGCAACGATCGTATGATTAATTACATGGCTACTGCTTTTTTCAGTTTGCCAAATAACACCAGCGATCACCAAAAGAACGATAACTATTGAAATAATAAATCCCCTACTCTTGCCTTTCTTCTCGCCCTTGAAGGACAGCGCTTGTATGCCCCAAATTATAAGAATTACAGGCCAAAACTTCCAAATTTGTTGCCAAAAATTCTCAGAGATATACCCAAAATTGGCCGCTAAGAGTAACCCGCCAAATATGAGTATGATTAAACCCCACATAAACTTAGAATTACTCATTTTACTCCTTGTCAATTGAGGAGATTAACATTGTTAAACCGACTACTACTAAAATTAACGGCCAAAGCTTAGCAAAACGAAAAAGTGGAATAAAGTTTCCGACTAAAAGAATTATGCCAAGCATTATTAGTATAGCAGCTCCCACTACAGATCTATCGCCACGTCTTTTTGTGCTAAAGTCATGTGCCGCACTTTTTATCTCATCTGCTGCAGCTTTAGCTGTTTTTTTGAATTCAGTTTTTTTATCGTCATCCTCTAAGCTTTTCTTAATATTTTGAGCATGAGAAACACCGTTCTGCTCAGGAACTACTACCCAAAGCACTATATAGGCCAAAACGCCTGCTCCGCCGGCCAAAACGCAGACTACAAAGATAAGCCGAATGATGACAGGGTCGAAATCAAAATATTCACCCAAGCCACCACAAACACCGGCCAGCATTCTATCATTTTTAGAACGATACAATTTTTTTGCCATAATCTCTCCAAGGCAGTGAAAGTTTGACGGCTTTCCTACCGTATTTTAGTTATATTTTATTTATATTATTTTATCAAATTAATTGCAATGGTTACAATTACAACTCAGACAATAGTCAAATTTCTGCGACATGATTGCACCGGGTTTCAATATCATACATTAAAACTACTAATTGAATATTAGTTTATCACAACTTGATGGAGCTAGGTTTACTTTGAGGCAAAAACGAAGAGAAGCACCATTGCTCCAACAACCAGCAAAAATGCGCCACCTATAATTGTGGCCACAAATAGAGCTGGGTTTTGCGTAGCGGCAACCGCACTATCCGCTGACGCATAACCAACATTTGCGAGTGCTATATAAAGAGCACTGGCCCCAATTATAGTAGAAGAGGTTCCTACAAACGTTTTCAATTTTAAATTCTTCTTGCTTTTGTTCATAATTCTGCTCATGGGTTAGCATACTCTTAGAGTAAGAAATCCCCGTCGTTTAACTGTGCTGCTTGCTTCTGTACTCTGATAAAAATTAATTTAAATTGCTGAATCTGGTCGAATTTTAAATACTCGCCAAGCATCATTATTTGAAATGTTAGGTTCAATTGAGGTTGTGCTTATTGAATAATTTACCACGTACTTCTGAATAGTAGCTGTGGTGTTTGCTTTTGTCTTGAAACCGAGCTGGACTGTTGAATCAGTGTTGTAGCGATCTCCAGAAAAATAGCCTCCCAGAGAAACCTCATAAACTTTGAAGGTTTGACCGCTCACTTCTTCCCTGGTTGGCATTTCACCAATTGACAATTTTTTAAAAGAATTCGTAATGTTGTAGTCAATTAACTGCGCCGATACCAAGAACACTGAATCAGGAACATAAACCTTAAACTTAACATCGTCAGCAATCTTGCCGCCTACACCACGTGCAATAATATTAACATTATCAATGAACCCAGAGGAGTTGTAAACCTCTCCCGCGCTTTCGTCTGCTGCATCTATTGAAGTGTCAACTATGTTTGAGGCGTAAGTAATCTTTTTATTAGCAGTATATTGAGCAATCCGTACCAAATTGTCTTGCGTTGCAGCACAATTGGAAACTTTGCACTTGTATCTAAGAATTCTAACCACATTAACTATGTTGTCGTCTTTAAATTTAACATTTTCAGGGACTTTAGCTGTAAATTCATACTTGTCTTCGTTTAAATTAACACCGGAAGCCAAAGGATATTGAATTTGCATGTTAAAGTTTGATTTTCCTCCATCTATCCAACGACCAGTCGCTTCGTTAATACCGTCAGCCAACCAGCCCTTAATATAAAAGCGATCGTATGGATTAGCAGCCATCCATGCCTTAATCTCATCTTGGCTTGGCGAATCTTTACCAAGAATGGCCTTCCAAAGATCTTCGTGATATAGAGTGATGTTATATACTTGATCCATACCTGCAAACACTTCATTGGTAGAATATTTGTCACGCTCTGCTCCCAGAGGATCGCCCGGAGAACTAACTCTAATCACATTTGTATTAAGATCGCTGCCGCCAACTGTGTCAGCTGAAGCATCTATCCCTAATGTGCCACCATATTTATTGTAAGTCCAAAAACCAGCTGCCACTAGAACTAACACTGATAGTGTAATAACTAACGCAAGTCTACTCTTAGACATCCTAGCCTCCTAAACATTGTAATTCTAATATGATTATTCGTATCTCAACACATCCAATGGTTTAACTCTAACCGCTCTTCTTGCTGGGTAAAGTCCAGTAAGAAAGCCGATCAACAAAGCGAAGACAAACATTCCAAGTGCAAAGTAGTAAGGAGTGAAGAATATTTTAATTGGAAAAGCGCCATATTTGACAGCCATTGTGGAGATAATTGTGTTAATAGATGACTGTATGACAAAGCCGATTACTATGCCAAATATTCCGCCCAATATACCAATAAGAATCGACTCTACTGAAAATAGAAGGAAAATGTCTCTATTTCTGGCTCCGATGATTTTCAAGTAACCAACTTCCCTCATTCTTTCCAAAAGCGAAATGGTCAAAGTATTAAACATACCAAGCAGGGCAACAACCATAGCAATGAAGCCTGTTATGCCTAGGGCAATTTTTAGAATATAGAAAATTTGATCAATTTGTGCGAGCGTATCTGAAACATGTTCCGTCTTGTATCCCATATTTTCAATCGTTTTGCGCAATGTGTCTACCTTATTACGATCAGAAACTTTGACCTTAAGAGTTGAGAGGTTAACCGCACCTGCATCTTGTGCTACTCGGATAGGAATGTAAGCGTAAGGCAGGTTTTCGTCATTAATAATGCCCACAAGCTTAAACTTTGCGTCAGTAATGTTTTTGGAGTTATTGTCGGCTGTTAAATTCTTAACAATAATCAGGTCAGAGGAGATCTCGGTACCAATTAGAGCGGCAGCATCTTTTACTCCAAGCAGATTCAATACGGATTTACTTAAAACAATTTCGTTATCTTTGCTTTCAGTATTAATAAAATTTCCGGTGTCTGCTTTAGCTTTGTCAAAATCAGCATAATTTTTATCTATAGCGTAAAACACTGCATCGGTTGCAGATGAGCCGATCTTAACCTTTCCCGCCAAATCCACATCTGAACCGGTCTTTTCCACTAAAGAGATGTCAGTTATTTTATTTTTCGCTTCGTCGTTTAATTTGATTACGCTTGAATCGCCAGCGTTAACATCTACTATATAGAAAGCGTCAAATTGTACGACCTGCTCGGTAACAAGTTTTTGTAGTCCGTAACCAAGCGAAACTAAGAACATAATGGCGCCAATTCCAATGACTACACCGGCCACGGTAAAGATGGTTCTAGATTTTTTAACCAACAAGTTTTTAAAAGCAAGTAAGAATATTTGACTAAGCTTCATTTTGCCCCCTTCAGAACCTTAACTTCTTTTTCCAGCTCCTTAGCAATTTCTACCACCGAATGTGATTCAATAATGCCATCTTTCATACCAATCTTTAGAGTTGCATACGGTAGGTAAATCAAATTGTGAGTGACCATAATAATAGTACGCCTAGATTTAGAGTTTAACTTCTTAAAAGTTGCCATTACAAGATCTGCTGAGTGGGTATCTAGATTACCAGTCGGCTCATCAGCCACAATGATCCATGGGTTTCTAATTAGTGCTCGGCTTATTGAAACTCTCTGCTGCTGACCACCCGAGAGCTTAGCAGGAGCAAGGTTAGCATACTCCTCCATGTTTACCTCTTGAAGCACAGCCAAAGCTCTTTCTTTGGACTCCCTGAAAGTCGCACCTTTTAAAACTAGTGGAATAGCTACATTTTCCCAAACATTTAAAGATTTAACCCAGTTAGATGTCTGAGAGATAATGCCGAATTTGTCTGAGCGGAACTTCGATCTTTCGTCCTCGGTATAGTTGTAGATCTTTTCTCCGCGTATATCAACTGTGCCACTGGTCGGCTCTTCTAGTCCAGAGATTACGTTTAATAGCGTTGATTTACCACAACCGGAGGGACCATAAATAATTGCAAAATCTTTTGCAGATATTTTGAGATCAACGCCATTTAAAGCAGCGATGTCATTTTCGCCGACTTCAAACTTCTTTACTACGCCTTTAAGGCTGATAATTGTTTCTTGCGACATATCCCCTCACTTATTACTTGATAATATTATAACACAATACCTTCTTTAATTAAATATCTTAAGCCAGCTAAATGCTTTAGTCAGCGACTGCATAATTAAGTTAAAGGCTGATTCACTTGGTTTTTTGGTTATGACGGCATTATCTTCAGAGTTTGTAGTGTTACCTGCTCTATCACGAGAGACAGCTCTTAAGTGATAGATCTTAGATGGATCTAAGTTACCGATTATGACTACATGGTTAGTAGAGTAAGAGGTGTCTTCCTGAGTTTTAGAGGTATATGATTCACTGCTTGAACCTTCTCCGTATTCTACTTGAGCAGTA
>Ga0247841_10006798_pt1 | contig 17371 bp, 12 predicted proteins | sample LaCruzMarch2015__2_FD_192410 | JGI IMG/M metagenome (GOLD analysis project Ga0247841, IMG submission 192410) | Freshwater microbial communities from meromictic Lake La Cruz, Castile-La Mancha, Spain - LaCruzMarch2015_18m | ecosystem: Environmental > Aquatic > Freshwater > Lake | place: Spain... | reverse complement strand
ATCATTCATATTTATTATAACACTATATTCATTATACTTTTGTTTACTGCTTTTATACCGAAGCAAGCAAGGAGATACAAATGATAAAGTGGGCACTCATCGGATGGCTGTTTCTAAAAGAAGTTGTGGAATGCTTTTTAAAATTTTCCAACCTAAACTATGCAACGTCCCCGAATCGGTCAATCCCTTCGACCCTACAAGACGTGATTACACAAGAGAAGTTCGAAAAATCAAAATCCTATCTAAAGGACAAAACCTGGTTCTCCTTTGTCAGCAGTCTCTTTCATCTCTTATTTACACTGGTTCTATTGCTTCTTCTGCTCCCTATGTTTGAACAAGTGGCACTAATAGCGACAAAAAGCTTTATTATCCAGGGATTGCTCTTTTTTGGATTGCTATTTCTGATCGATACTGTGGTAAATATTCCTTTTTCCCTATACGAAACGTTCGTAATTGAACACAAGTTTGGGTTTAATAAGACAACGGGGAAAACTTTTGTTGCCGACCAGGTAAAATCGATTTTAATCAGTCTGGTCCTCGGTACGCTCCTTTTATCTGTCATTCTCTGGGTACTCAAAAACTTTACAGTCTGGTGGTGGCAAATATCTTTGGGCAGCATTGTGTTTTTATTGATTTCCATGTGGCTCTTTCCCATGATTCTGATGCCCTTGTTTAATAAATTCAAACCTTTGCCGGAAGGTGAGTTGAAAACAATAATTGAGGAATTTGCTTTAAAAAACCATATCAACGTAAAAAATATATTTATAATGGATGCGTCCAAAAGAAGCACTCACGGAAATGCATTCTTTACAGGAGCAGGATCCAGCCGAAGACTGGTTTTATTTGATACGATTCTTGGATACAGCCCGGATGAGATTCTTTCTATTGTCGCACACGAATGGGGTCATTTTCTCCATCGGGATACCTGGAAACTTTTAACGATGGAAATATTTATAACTACAAGCGTACTTTTCCTGTCGAATTATTTATATGCATCCAGCATATTAGGTACTTATTTCCATATCACCACGCGATATGCAACCCTTTTCTATTCGATGACTTTTATTACGCCATTACTTTTTTTTCTAGAGCCTGCTATTAATTTTTGGGTACGAAAAAATGAGTACGATGCGGATTTGTTTTCTATACGGATGACTGGGAAGGCATCTGCAGGCATTTCCAGCTTGAAACGATTGATCAAAGACAATTTAAGCAACCTGAATCCATTGCCATTGTACCGGACTTGGTTTTATTCCCATCCGGCTCCAGAGGAACGAATTGCATTCATTGCCAGAAACGCAAAAGACGAATAAACAACAAACCAATCGAAATATCACATACTGACTAACAGACCCCGTGAGGAAACTTGGGCCTGGAAATGGATCGGGATCTGATTTAGGGTCGTATTTCCTACCATAAAAGAAATTTTGTCGGATTCTTTTACAATTCCGGTAGATGAGGTTGCGGTTACCGTCATGGAATATGTCTTTTGGGATTGCAGTAACCCTAATGGTATCGTCTGGCTCAGTGATGCAGTAGATAACTGAATGATTGGATAAGCTACCTGGTTGTCCCAGATTTTTACTGTATAGTAATAGGTACCCGTAACTCCATTCCATTTAACTGTATAGGGTAATTGGATTTGAGCTCCGTTTGCGGGGGCCGTAATACTTGGTTTTGTACTGGCTGTTAGCGTGACATTCACGGCTGTTTGGTTTCCTGATGTTATGGAAAATGTGGCAGAAGCATCATTGTAACCCGGTAAAGTGAATTTGGCACTATAGGAACCAGGAGCAAATGAAGCACTAAAAGGAGTTGTTCCTTTTACAGATCCATCGATCCAGACAGACGCTCCACTAGGGGTAGATGTAAAATTGGCTGTCCCGGTGGTTGTAGGGGGAGGAGGAGTGGCTCCAGGAATAACTTCATTGATCTTTTTGACCGTCAAAAGACCACTGTTCTGTTTGTTTTTTAGAAGTGCCATGTGTGCTGTAAAGTCAGCAATTTTTGAATCATATTCTAGAATATTCGTATTGGTAATTTTATGATAGACCAGAACGAGCCACAACTTATTTTGAATGGCTTGCTCCACCCAACTTGTGAATTCTGCCTGGGTAGTAGTTGATAAAAGGTTCTGCACTTTGAGTCGATACGGGTCCAGGTTGTCCATCGAGTTGTATCCGACATCAACAGACCTATGGATTTTGTAATATCCCATAATCGCATTTACTACAGAATCGTTGTAATCACCATAAGGAGTAGCAAAACTAACAATTTGTCCCACTCCAGCCAGGCTTTCCAGATATTGTTTGGCGTGAGAAAGTTCGTAGGTTAATGTATCATTGGTTAGACTGGTAAGATAAGGATGGGTCACTGAATGGGAGCCGATTTCATGCCCTTCACTCTGTATCAGGTGAACAGCCGTGGGTCCAGAAACTGAGGCAGATCCTGTAGCTGGCGACTTTTCCAGAAAGGTGGTAGCAAAGAAATAGGTTGCTTTAAACTGATTGGTTTTAAGAATGGGAAGAGCAGAGGTTACATTGTATTCCCACCCATCATCAAAGGTGATCGAAACCATAGCAGAAGGGAAACCTGTCGGAGTGTAAGTCATGATTTCAAAATCATCCGTTATAAGCCATCCGACTTGATTTATCAAATGATAGATATCCATAGATACAGAGTTGAGAGGAACTTGGAAAGTATCTGAAAACTGTGTCCACCCGGATGAGGGTGGAGCCGTTCTCAGTTCTTGGTAATCATCGGATCCATCCGTTTTTGTATAGTGAATCACAATATGGCTGCTTATATTGGATTGGTACCAGTCGGTATATCGGTAAGATTGACCTGCTACTACAGGGATAGTACGGAATACCCATTTGGCATCTCCAGAGGTATACGCTTTAATCTCGACTTTGAGGGCGTAGGTTCCGCTATGACCACCACTTTTTATATAGGAAAAAACAGTATTGTTGCTTCCCCAGGCTTCCTTGGTCCAACCTTTTGGCTGTCCAGCAGTTGTCTTTACTTCTACGGAATTATTAAAAATTAGATTTACATTATCAGCCATCAATTTCATTGGTTTGTCACTACTTTTAGGAGAGGTGCCATTAACATGGAATGATACTCTTTCCGATTCCCCACTGACTTTACCATGAGGATATATCGCCCGGACAGAGACATAATAGTCCTGATTACCGGGAAGAGATCCCTTTGATACCGTAAATTTCTTTTTCGAAACATTTTGCGAAATTAATTTCTTGGTTTGTAAATTGTCCCAGATTGTTAGCTCATAGGACCTGGCTTTAGCCTGAAAGGACCACTGGATCGTCATCGGTAAATCGATGGAATCATCATACATGGGATTTTTTATGGTTGGACGTTCAGGAGTATTTCCCGGAGTTCCTCCACCATCCAGGTAAAAGGGAACTCGGTATGATTCATCACTGAAAGTTTGGTCTTCAAAATAGGCTCTTACACAGACCGAGTAAAACTGATTCATGGGAAGTTTTCCTGGATCAATCACATATGTTGTTTCCTGAATTGTTTCATTGATTAGTTTTGTAAGGGACAAAGCATCCCAAACTGTTAGTTTGTAGGAAATTGCATCTTCAACCGGGTTGAAGGTAACTTGCAGGGGCAGTGTATACCAATAAATCTCCTCATCTGGACTTGTTATGATAGGTTTAATGGCTTTTGTATCTGCCAGGAGTTGTTTGATTTGGGAAGGGAAACATGCAAATATAAGACATGCGATTAAAATCACACTTAACTTCTTTTTAAAACTATTTTTTTTCATCTTTTCCTCCATCCATAAACTAAGGATTGTTTATTATAGTGAATATTCTGTTATTTACAAAGCGAGTTTAATAATGATAAACAAGTACGAAAAGAACGAAAATGTGGATTGTTAATTTCGTGGTCTTGAAGTGCTTATGGGATGGGGACTGTTTGGATGATTCGAAACATACCTTCTGTGTTGGCACAATCTGTGAGTCTTTGTTTACTATCAGGTGCTTCTAATTTCAACTGTCGACAATTTGTCGACAGTTCTATTCCCTCTTCTTCAGTTGCTCTTGTTTTTACTTTAAACCAATAATCCCGGGAATTTATGCTATCGGTTAATACCCCTACCACATCAATTACTGAAAAATACCATTCTTCCTCGTGCCATATTCTTCGAATCTTTTTGTTCTCAAAAACGATGATCTTGTCTTGTTTCAAAATTCTCCTTTTTTCGATCCACCAACATTCTTTTATTTTTTCAAACCAAAGCCTCAATATAGGGAAGAATTATTTTGGAAACCCTGCAAATATGAGCTGCTTCCATTAGTTCATCAACACTGGAAACTTTAGTATGCATAAGTTCTTTGAGTCCCTCAATAGCTACATCTAGTCCCACTTTACTTCGAAACTTGAAGCAATCTGCAACCGTTTTTGCTGGGCTATAAATTTTAACTTTTGTATGACTTAGGATATGCTCCTGGACTCCATACTGGAAAATATTTTCGGATACGTAGGTTACATTGATTCTAGGATAGTCAAAACCAGGTTTCCAGGATCCTCTTTTCAAAGTAATCCAAATCTCATTAGGCACTTGGGTAGTTAATTGATAGAAGCTAAGAGCAGAAATCAAACTAATGACTGCCTGGGGAACTTTATTGACGACCTCCAACAAATTTAATTCGCTGGATTCTGGCGTATCCCGGAGCATATAAACACCCCGATCCAGTTTTTTTAGAACATCTTCATGACAGAGTCGATATATATATTCACGTGGAATTCCAGCTTCCTCAATTTCTTTATTCGTTATAATGCCTTTTTCCTTTGCAATTTTAATAATGGTTTTCTTTCTATCCATAGCTATTTAATCTCCATTTCCATTTCGTTACCTATGCAATTATAGATATTTGTATAGTTTATGCAACAAAATGAGCAACAAAGAATAAAGATAAAATCCTTCCCCTACTTGAACCTCAATATTTTTTCAATCTTTTCTAGCTACCTATCTAAAATAAGAACCAGGCAAAAAATGAGGATAAAATTGACTAACCCATAAAGAAGGCACCATTTCTTCACTTTCTGAAACCTCCCACCTCAGATGCACAACTAAAATAAATTATAGTAGAATATCTGTAGATAAAAAAGGAGAAGGGGATGGAATACAAAAATTTAGAAAGGACAGCGTTTCATTGGTTTGCCATCAAAGAGATGAAAGCGCTGGACGAGATGAAAGAAAATCTTACCTACCTCCAGAAATTTTCATTCGCTCCTTTTGTGCCTTACAGTTTTTATCATTTTATGCGAAACGGTTGGGATTTTTTAATACTGAACATAGGAGTTGGGGTCTTTGCTGGGATTGCTCAAATTATTTTAGGTATTATGAAAGTAATTGCCAGCATACAAACAAATAGAGCTATTTCCGTTTTAAGGGAAATTAATCCCTCGATTAATCATAAACAAATTGATCTCTATAAACTCATTAAATTCTCTGGGGGGGTGAAACCTTTTTCAAATCCATACTTTGTGGCTATAGTATCGATTGCGGTTATTTTGTTCATTGTTGTCAAGATTTATGAATGCATGTATGCTAGAAGAATGTCCTGGAACCGAAATGAATGGAAAGATCTTGAGACGTTTAAAAAATCAGAAACACTTTGGAATATAGCAGGTATTGCGTGTTTTATTGCAGGACTTGGTATGATTCCTCTGCTATTCAAGTTGATATGAGAAATATAAAACTTTTTCTTGCCTCTGCGAACAGTCTTAAAAAAGACAGGGACGAAGTCATGCTTTTTCTGGCCAATAAAAATCAGTTCCTCGTAAAACATGGAGTTTTCTTGGAGCTGGTCCGTTGGGAGTTTCTGTCTAGCTCCTTCTCTGAAACTAGGAAACAGGATGATTTTAACAATGAGCTAAAAACATCAGATATTTTTACCTGTCTCATTTTTGATCGTATTGGCAAATACACCAAGGAAGAATTTGATACTGCCTATCAAAACTACAAAGAGGGGAAGAATCCCCGGAAATTTTATCTCTTTTTTAAGGAATTGCCAAAAGGCAAAACCGTTCAAGTAGACGATATTATCCTGCTACGGGCTAAAATTGAATCTGACGAACAAATCTACCGGGATTATAAAAATCCGGATCAACTGAAAGTGTTCCTGAATCAGAATCTGGATCAGGATTTACCAGAGATATTAACAGCAACTTTGCAGGATTGGATCCAACGTGAGGAAAATATCCCTCTTACTCCTATAGTGCCGGATTATATCCTGGATAACCTAGATGAAGCCGATAAGATGCTGAATAAAAAGCTGATACGGGATGCCAAAGAGGTATACGAAGACTCATTAAAACAAATATCCAAACGAAGTAATCCCCTTCTCTTTGCCAAGATAAAGAGAAATCTAGCCAAATGTTTCATTGATCTAGCCGGGGAAAGTGAGAATGAGGAAGGACAAATTCAGAAAGCAATCCTCTATTTGGATGAAGCAAAGGAACTATTTGACTCGTCAAAACATCCTGATGATTTAATCCAAACTTTGCTTTACACAGCCGAAGGATTCCATTGGTTATCTTTTTTCCGGGAAATGGGAGAAAATATTACCAAAGCAATCGCGTGCACCAATCAAGCCAAAGAAATGCTTAAAAATAGCTCAAACACTACTCTTTATCATTATGCTTTGTACCATCTTGGAGGTCTGTATCGGACATTGACCGGACTCACTCATCTTGACATGGATGCGAAGGTAGGATTAGAAAGCTTGACAAAAGCTCGAAAACTTGTAGATCCAGCCAAGGATCCACTCCTCTGCAGTTACATCCATCAGTCGTTAGCTCAGATATATATGGTAATGAGGACGGAATCAACCGATCAGAAGAGGCTAGACGAATATGCGGATCTGATACTGGATCATTGCAAAAAAGCATTGGAACATACTTCCATTGAAAAAAATCCAAAGCAGTATGCTAATATTTTATCCACAAAGGCCAATGTGTTACATAATCTTAGTTGTGAAACCATGGACGATAAACTTCTGACAAGTTCAATTGAATTATATAAGGAATCCATCAACATCTACCAAAAATATCATCATTCGGTTAATTATATAACATTTAATTTCCAACTGGCTTCCTGCTTGTTTGATAAATTTCATATGACTGGTAATGTAGATGATTTAGAAGATGGCAAACTAACGATCAACGATGCCTATAAGATTTGTTCTATCGAGTCCCATCCCTATTATTTTGCTTGCTTCAAATTCCTGGAATCAAAATATTACTGGACAAAAACTACGAAGATGGATACCACCGAGGAAAAAAAGTTTCATATAAACACTGCCATAAATTCACTAAGATCTTCACTGACAATATTTACAGAAGACAAATACAGGTTCAATTACCTAAAATCAATGTCCCAGTTATCAAAATTATACTTTGCCCTCTACAACCTGACAAATGATCCCCGAGATCATGAGATGACCGTCTCATTAGTAAAGGAGGGTCTGGAACTATACAAAAAAGACTTAGTCAGGAAAGATGCAGTATATGACGAGTTTATCAGTCTTTTATCTAAGTGCGTCAATAAAAAAAGGGGGGTATAGAAGCCCCCCTTTTTTTACAAAATCTTAAGTCTGGTTAAATCCCAGCCAGCTTCTTATAAGACAAGTACCGGTCCTTGGAATCCTCCTCGGATTTAACAAATAGCTCTTTCGCTACATCCGGGAACAATTGGACCAGTGAAGAATATCGCACCTCTCCCATTAGGAAATCCTGGAAAGAAGCGGTAGGTTCTTTTGAATCCAATTGGAATGGATTTTTTCCTTCTGCCTTTAGCATGGGATTGTATCGATACAGATGCCAATATCCAGCTTCCACTGCTTTTTTCATTTGTTCCTGCGTTTTACCCATTCCGGATTTGATACCATGGTTAATGCAAGGTGAATAGGCAATGATCAAGGAAGGACCATTATAAGCTTCTGCTTCCATCAGGGCTTTCAGCCATTGGCTCTTATCAGCTCCAATAGCCACCTGGGCTACATATACATATCCATAGGAGATCGCCATCATACCCAAATCTTTCTTTTTGGTCTTCTTTCCGGAAGCGGCAAACTTGGCCACCGCAGACCGGGGGGAAGATTTTGAGGCTTGACCGCCGGTGTTGGAGTACACTTCGGTATCATACACGATGACATTGATATCTTCTCCGCAGGCAAGGACGTGATCCAATCCACCATAGCCAATATCATATGCCCAGCCGTCTCCACCAAATACCCAGATGGATTTCTTGATTAAGTAATCTTTCTTCTCGCTGATTTCTTTAAGAAGATGGTCTGCTCTTTCGTTTCCGGTTTTTTGATTCATAACGGTAAGAACCTCTGCAGAGGAAATCTTAGATCCCTCGGCATTGTCCATCGTCTCAATCCAGGAAGAAAAAGGTTTCTTATGGGATTCTGGGATGGGTAGGGAAATGAGTTCTGTCATAGCATCTTTGAGCCGATTCCGAATTTGTTTGACCCCCAGCATCATGCCATATCCATATTCCGCGTTGTCTTCAAAGAGGGAATTTGCCCAGGCGGGTCCTTTGCCTATTTCATTTTTGCAGTAGGGCATTGAAGGGGCAGACGCTCCCCAGATGGAAGAGCAGCCGGTAGCATTGGCGACCATCATGCGATCACCGTAAAGCTGGGTAATGAGTTTTGTATAGGGTGTTTCGCCACATCCAGCACAAGCACCGGAAAATTCAAAGAGCGGTTTGGCAAATTGACTGCCTTTGATTGAATTTAATGGCATTTTGTCTCTTTTTTCTGTAACGGTTGTCGCAAAAATCCAATTTTCTTTTTCAACCATCTGTTCGTGCAGTGGCTTCAAAACGAGAGCCTTCACTTTGGTGGGGCAAATATCAGCGCAATTCCCACAGCCTGTACAATCCAGGACACTCACCTGCATGCGAAAAGCAAGCCCTTCCAAACCTTTGCCTATCGCAGGCTTGGTTTTGAATGATCCGGGAGTCCTTTTCAGCTCCTTCTCATCGAGCAAGATTGGTCGAATCGCTGCATGAGGGCATACAAAGGCGCATTGGTTGCATTGGATGCAATTTTCCATTTGCCATTCCGGTACAGTCACGGCAATGCCGCGCTTTTCGTAGGCAGAGGTCCCCACAGGAAATTCACCATTTTCCCGGCCTGTAAACGTACTGACAGGCAGCTTATCGCCTTCCTGGCGATTCATCGGTTCCAGTACAGCAGTGATAAAAGCAGGTTTAGGGTCGGAGGCTGTATTGGATTTATCGATTGAGTTTGCCCAATTCGATGGAATCGAGATTTTAGACAAAGCAGTGATTCCGCGATCAATGGCATCATTATTCAGTTCAACAATTTTCTCGCCCTTTTTGCCATACGTATGGGCAATCGCTTCCTTCATGTAGCCCACAGCCTGCTCAAGGGGAATCACGTTCGCCAGCTTAAAGAACGCGGATTGCATGATCATGTTGATGCGATTCCCCAGTCCCATTTCCTCGGCAATATCCGTTGCATTTATGGTGTAGAATTCGATTTGGTGTTTTGCCAGGTATTGCTTCATATGGGCTGGTAGATTCGAATCAAGCTCTTCGGCGGTCCATTGCGTGTTTAATAAGAAGATGCCTTTGTCTTTTAACCCGCAGAGTACATCGTATTGATGGACATAAGCTTGGTTGTGACAGGCTACAAAATCAGCTTCGTCAATGAAATAGGTCGACTTGATTGGTTTTTTACCAAATCGGAGATGGGAGATGGTTACCCCGCCGGATTTCTTTGAATCATACGCAAAATAGCCCTGCGCATACATATCGGTCTCATCCCCGATGATTTTAATGGAGTTTTTGTTCGCTCCTACGGTTCCATCGGATCCGAGTCCCCAGAATTTGCATCGAATCGTTCCCTCCGGGGCGGCATTGATCTTTTCTTGAATTGGCAGGGAGAGGTGAGTGACATCGTCTTCAATTCCGATGGTAAAGGACTGTATTGGATTTTCTTTCTTCAGATTCTCATATACAGCTTTAATTTGGGAAGGGGTCGTATCTTTGGAACCCAATCCAAATCTTCCGCCAATAATAACTGGCTTGTTCTTAGCATCGTAAAAGAGGTTCTTGATATCCAGGTACAGCGGTTCGCCAAGGGATCCTGGCTCTTTACAGCGGTCCAGGACGGCAATCCGTTTTACGGATTTTGGGAATACATTGAAGAAATATTCTTTTGAGAAGGGCCGGTAAAGGTGAACTTTGATCAGTCCATATTTGTGCCCTTTTTGATTCAGATAGTCAATCGTTTCCTCAATTGTCTCGGTGACAGAGCCCATGGCCACGATGATCTCTTCCGCTTCCGGGTGGCCGTAATACACAAATGGTTTATAGTCCCGCCCCGTAAGCTTTGAAATTTCCAGCATGTATGAATTCACAATATCGGGAACTTTCTCATAAAACTTATTGCTGGATTCTTTGGCTTGAAAGAAGATATCAGGATTTTGGGCTGTTCCCATCATCTTTGGATGTTCTGGATTCAGGGAATGATCCCGAAACCGTTTGATCGCGGACCAATCAATGAGTTTTTGGAGCTCATCGTATTCAATCACCTCAATCTTTTGGACTTCGGCTGAGGTCCGAAACCCATCAAAGAAGTTTAGGAAAGGAACCTGTGATTTGAGGGAAGCCAGATGAGCCACACTCGCCAAATCCATAACTTCCTGCACACCGCCAGACGCCAGAAGAGCAAAGCCAGTTTGTCGGCAAGCCATCACATCGGAGTGATCCCCAAAAATGGAGAGGGCATGAGCGGCAACGGCTCTTGCTGAAACATGGAACACACACGGCAGAAGTTCACCGGCAATTTTGTACATATTGGGAATCATAAGGAGCAATCCTTGGGAGGCAGTGAACGTTGTTGTTAGGGCACCGGAAGCCAGTGATCCGTGGACAGCTCCGGCCGCGCCTCCTTCAGACTGCATTTCGGCAAGACGCACTGTTTGACCGAATAAATTCTTTAGACCATTTGCAGACCACTCATCTACATATTCGGCCATGGTAGAGGAGGGTGTGATAGGAAATATGGCTGCTACATCGGTAAATGCATACGCAATATGCGCTGCAGCACAATTCCCATCCATCGTTTTCATTTTTCTAGCCATATTTTACATCCTTACTATATTTATCTTAGACCACTTAGACCATACCCTTCATATTTATATATCGTTGGATGCATAAAGCAACCTCATCCAAGAACTTTAAGAATTTACACAAAGTGGAACAAAATCGCTTTTTCGCAGTAAACTATACATATGTTTAAAAAGGAGATACCGATGAAAAATATATCAAAATGGGTGATTATTATATTACTATTCAATCTTTTCTTCTTTCCCCTTCCATCAACGAAAGCCAATGTATCGATTGATGGCAATATAGCAGATGGGGAATACGCTCAAAATAAAGTCTTTCAAGATGGTGACTATATACTCTATTGGAAAATCGATGGTGAAATGATTTCCATTGCGATGAAAGCAAAAACGATTGGATGGGTATCGGTTGGTATTGATCCTGAATCCAAAATGAAAAATGCGGATATTTATATCGGTTGGGTCACCAATGCTGGCATAACCGAACTTTTTGACACATTTTGCAGTGTCGAAATGGGTCCCCATCCCCCGGACGTGGACCAGGAAGGCACGAATGATATCATGTCTTTTGCGGGTAAAGACGATGGAACCTATACAACGATTGAATTTACCCGAAAGCTGGATACGCAAGATTTAAAAGACAAAGTGATTCCAAAATTAGGGAAACTGAACATAATGGTGGCTTATGGAGCAACTGATGAATTTAAGCCGCGCCATATTTTTAGGACAACCAATACCATTGATATAGATCCTGTCAAAGAAAAGTTTATTGAGATCAACGCGATGCAAGCAAAAGAATTAATCGATAAATCAAAAAATCTGCAAGTCTTGGATGTTTCTCCCTATTGGAGAATGGGACATATCCCCGGTGCCATCAATATCGAATCGAATGATTTGCTGGCCAACCTGGATAAGCTGGATCGGAAAAAAGCTACATTAGTTTATTGTCATGGAGATGCGCCAGCAATCTTTGGTGCAAACCTCCTGATTGCCAATGGTTTCAAGCCCGTCTTTCGGTTGCTGGGTAATTATAAAGCATGGGTCGATGCTGGATATCCAGTCGAAAAATCTTTAGAGAAAATAGTGATCCGCTTTAAAATTGGAAGCTTGGTGTATTCCGTTGGTCCAGCCAGCAAAACGATGGATTCAGCCCCCTTGGTACTAGACGGAAGAACTCTGATACCAATTCGGTACCTGGCAGAAGCAATCGGAGCAACCATCACCTGGGACGCAAAAACCCAAAAAGTTACGATTCAGCTGGGCGCAACAAAAATTGAGCTTACAATCGGGAAAAATACAGCCGAAATTAATGGTATCTCTGCAAAAATAGACCCGGACAACCCGAAAGTAAAACCGATCGTGATACCACCCGGGCGGACGATGCTTCCCTTGCGTTTTGTGGCAGAACAATTAAATTGCACAGTTGCCTGGAATCCAGAAAATCGTGAAATCACCATCACCTATCCAAAATAAGGGGACTGCATTGGACTTTAATATTTTAGATGCCATTACAAAGAGGACTTCGATTCGTTCTTTTTCTATGGATCCAATCCCCCGCGAAACCAAACAAAAACTACAGAACTTTATGGATGGACAGAAAATAGGACCTTTTGGATCAAACGTCCGTTTTTCTTTAGAAGATTTGAGCCATCTTAGCCCTTTGGAATCAAAAGTATACGGATCCTTTAGCTTGATACGCTCCACAGGATATTTTATTGTGGGAGCTGTTTATTCAAAAGAGTACAACTTAGAAGATTATGGATATGTTTTAGAGAAAATCATTCTCTATGCGACTCAATTAGGACTTGGGAGCTGCTGGTTAGGGGCTTTCTTCAACCGAACTGCTTTTGGCCAGCGGATCCAACAGCAAGAATCTGAAATAATTCCTGCGATTGTTATGATAGGGAATCCAAACCAGAATCGCTCCCTGATGGAAAAATCAGTTCGACTGCTTGTGAAAGCGGAAAAGCGCAAACCATTTTCTTCTTTATTTTTTCAAGGTGATTTTGCCACACCCATCAATTGTTCCGGAAAGAATAAATATCTCCTGGCCTTGGAGATGGTTCGAAAAGCACCTTCCTCAATCAATCGACAACCATGGCGGATTGTAAAGGACTTGCATTCAAAAAAGTTTCATTTTTACCTACAGCATAGTTTTCGCGAAATCTCATCCCCTGAAACGATTAACATGCAACGGATTGATATGGGGATTGCGATGGCGCACTTTTTTGAAAGCATGGCTCAGTTGGATTATACGGGAACCTGGAGCATCAACGATCCGGATATTCGCCTGCCCAATAAACAAACACAATACATTACCACCTGGACTTCCTAAATGGTATATTCCGCTTCTATTTTTTCCAATTCTTGCTGTTTAGTATGCCATATGTCATAGATAGCGGGCAATTCTTCCTGCAGTGACTTTAGCCTGTTTGTATATAACTTAATTTTGTCCCCTTGCTGGTAAATGTCTTGGGAGCAAAGAACGGCCTCAACTTCCAGCTTTTCCTGTTCCAGCTTTGATATCTCTTTTTCAAGATCCTGCAATTCTTTCTTGAATTGGTACAGGTAGTTTCTTTTCTCTGCTTCTTTTCGTTTTTGGTCTTTTTGAAGATTTGGCTTGCTTTTTTCTCCTATCGCATTCGAGTCCAAAGAAGATTCAAAAACTTGATTTGACTGGTCTGCCAATATTTCAGCGCGTTTCCGAATAAAATAACTATAGTTTCCGGGGTAGGATATCGCCTTATGATCACGAATCTCAATGACCCGGTGGACAAGTTCATCCAGAAAATATCGATCGTGGGTCACAAGGATTAGCGTTCCTTTATATCGTTTCAGGGCTTCCTGGAACATATCCCTTGTGGAAATGTCCAAGTGATTGGTCGGTTCGTCCAGGATTAAAAGATTGTGTTTTTCCAGCAGTAATTTGCATAATGTTAACCGGGATTTCTCCCCACCGGATAAAATAGAGATTGATTTATACCAATCATCTTTGGAAAAAAGAAACGCCCCGAGTAGATTTCTCTTTTGCTGGTCGTTTGCCAGTGTGTCGATATTCTGGATCTCTTCCCAGATTGTATTTTTATATTCCAGGTTTTGAGCGCTTTCTTGTGCAAAAAATCCCATCGCTACATCTTTCCCGTGTATCAGATTTCCAGAAGTCGGTGCCTCCGTTTTGCTGAGGAGTCTAGAAAAAGTTGATTTCCCTGCCCCATTGACACCGACAAGGGCTATCTTTTCCCCAAAATGGATTGTCGTTGTAATATCGGTTAGTACCACTTGTTCGTCATAGTTTTTGGACACATTCTCTACTTTTATGGTTTCGTAGCCACTCTTAAAGCAATCCGGAAAAGTAAAATGCACTTTCTTCGCATCCTCCTGAATCTCGATAATCTCCATTTTTTCGATTTGCCGGAGACGACTTTGCGCTTGGGATGCCTTTTTTGCTTTGTAGCGAAATCGTTCCACAAAGGACATGTCGTCCTTAATTTTTTTATCCTGCTCTTTCTTTTTTGCAATTTGCATTTCTTTTCGAATTTCTTTCTCTTTCAGGAAGTAGGTGTAATTGCCAGGATATATGGTGATAGCCCCTCTATCCAATTCCACTGTCTCTGTAATCATCTTGTCTAGAAAGATCCGGTCATGGGATATGGTCAAAAAAGTGCCTTCAAACGTCTTAAGCCAATCTTCCAGCCATTCCATACTTTCCGTATCGAGATGATTGGTAGGCTCATCCAGGAGAAGGATATCAGGCTGGGATAAAAGCAAAGATGCCAGATGAATGCGCATCTTCCACCCACCGGAGAAATCGGTGCAATATTTATCAAAATCTCTCTCCAAAAAGCCCAATCCCCGCAATGTTTTCTTGATTTTTGACGTGAAGCTGTACCCTTCCCGGATTTCAAACCGGTGTGTTAGATTGCCATACTTTCGTAAAAGCTCATGATAAGCATTCGTACTGTGATCAATCTGACTTAATTGTAATTCGTAATCCCGCAAAGTGTTTTCAATCTCTTTCAATCCACTTTTCATTTCCAAATAGTCTAAAAGAGGCATTGTATCTAGCTCTACCAAATCCTGGGGAAGATACCCGATCCGCTGATTCGATGGCAATTCAATTGTACCCTTATCGGGAGTTGTGATTCCCATCATCACTCGAAGAAGCGTTGTCTTACCTTCTCCATTGTTGCCGACTAAGGCAAGTCTTGATTTATCGGGTATCAGCCAATTGATATCATTAAAAATGACTTGTTCGCCAAAGGATAAAAACAAATGATTAATCTGGATCATTATCGACAAGAACCTATACTTTTTCTTTTAATCTTATCATTAGCCATAGTGATTAAAATGATAGGGAAGATGTTTGAATAAATCAATGTAGTGTTCTAGGCATGACTCCGTTTAATAATTTAAAAATAAAAAAGTTTACAAATCCTTTTTAAGTTTTAGAATGTGTTAAGAAACAAAAGGAGAAATTATGAAATTTTTTACAAAATTTATTTTTATCCTGCTTATCTTTTCTCTTGTTATCAGTTTTCAAGCGAATTATCCAACGAATGCTTCTGTAACTGCAGTAGAGAACGATACTTTTTTTGTTCCGATGCGTGCTGGAGAAACAAATAAAGTTTCGTTTGAGTTTAAGAATACATCAAAAATGCAATCAAAAATTTATATGAAATTTATTCAAAAAGTATTGCCAAAAGACGATGAAGAAAAATGGTTTGCCGGTTCATGTTATATTGACCTTCACCCAACTCAGGAAATAGATATTGTTGACATGGTTATTCGACCTGGACAAAAGACATTAATTCCTATTTGTTTTGGACAAATAAAGAAGTTGCCTTAAACAAAGTAGCCAAATTTGTACTAGAAGTTTATCTAACGAAAGATCCAGCAAATAAAGCCATCGTTACTTTTTATGTTGTTTGTCTACCACCCAAGGAGATACTTCTTACGGTAGGGGATAAAGAGGCAAAGATTAACGGAAAGATTGCAATTTTGGACTCACCAGCTTTTATTTCATCGGGAAAAAATTTCGTTCCGTTGCGATTTATTGGAGCAAGTTTTGGATGTCAAGTTAGTTGGGATTCAAAGACACAACAGATTTCATTAATATTGTTCGTGTTGGAACTGGATTTCTGGATCGGGAAAAAAGAAATGCAAACAAAAATTGGCTCTAATTATAAAAGAACATATCCCATAGAAGCACCACCTGTTCTTAAATCCAAACGAACTTTTGTCCCCTTAAGGATTGTATCGGAGAGTTTTGGCGCTGAAGTAATTTATGATCAAAACACTAGATTGATTACGATTCATTTTCCTCCTATTTCAAAATATAAACCATGAGTGTCATGGGGACGGGGCTGTTGACAATCTTTTTTTTTCCGTTTTTTTTAAATTTAAGTTAGTAAATATATGTGCCAACTTCTATAAAAACTCAAGTTGTAAACCAATCATAGTGTATTATAATTCTTGTCATGAATAAAAGTTATTCACAGCGTAAATGGATTTACATAGATCGCTGGATATCCAGAAAAGTTAAGAAAATGCTGGAAGTGTTTCCGGTGGTTGCTTTGTATGGCGCCAGGCAAGTCGGCAAAAGCACCATGCTTAAACATGATTTTCCAGAATTTACCTATTATACGCTGGATGATTTTGACACGATGGAACAAAGTAGGATTGATCCCATCTCCCTATGGAAGAATCATAATCATATCATTATCGACGAGGTTCAAAAGAATCCAAAATTGCTACCGTATATCAAAATGTCGGTGGACCAGAAGGAAGGCAAAACGTTTCTTTTGTCTGGCTCCTCCAATTTGCTTCTTATGAAAACAATTTCAGAATCATTGGCAGGAAGAGCTATTTATGTTCGAATGGACCCATTAACTTTCGGAGAAATCAAATCAGATCCCCTGATCGAAAATCGGTTGGAATTACTATTGAATCCTTCACAAGCTATACCAGAAAAATCTATCCCCAAAGAGGATGCGATCCCTTATCTTCTTAAAGGATTTATGCCTTCCATGCTTATGCTTAGAAATGAGGAAGATTTTGTTTTATGGAAGGATGGGTATATCCAGACGTATTTAGAACGAGATGTTCGAAGCATTACCAATATTTCTTCCTTACAGGATTTTCGAAAAGTGATGACTTTGCTAGCCCTCAGAAATGGGAAAATAATGAATCAATCTGATTTAGCAAGAGATGCCGGTCTATCCCA
>Ga0247841_10006797_pt1 | contig 17372 bp, 17 predicted proteins | sample LaCruzMarch2015__2_FD_192410 | JGI IMG/M metagenome (GOLD analysis project Ga0247841, IMG submission 192410) | Freshwater microbial communities from meromictic Lake La Cruz, Castile-La Mancha, Spain - LaCruzMarch2015_18m | ecosystem: Environmental > Aquatic > Freshwater > Lake | place: Spain... | reverse complement strand
TCATATATCCCTTGGCGGTCTCGACCAAGTTAGGGATGAGGTCGTAACGCCGCTTCAACTGGACATCGATCTGGGCGAAGGCATTCTTAAAGCGATTGCGGAGGACAACGAGTCCGTTATAGATGCCAATAACCCACAAGACGATTAAGACAGGAACCGCGACGAGCACCAGTAGAAAGATCCACATAGTAAGACTCCTTTACAAAGAGGTTTTTAATAGATTTCCATCTTACTGTTTTAGCCTCTTAAAAGCAAGCCTCCGTGCAGTGAACCGCCAGTCACGCTGTTCTGAGTTATTTGTATGCCCACCTGACTCGCCATTGAGAATTACTGAGTTTGACTTGTTTCGTACGCCCTTTTTCGGTATAGTATGCGCCAATTTCTAACTAAGCGAGGGACCGATGAAATACGATAAAAACCATGCGTTAACTCAAAGTGAGATTCCTGGACTCCCCCCACCCCGCCGTGGCAAGGTTCGCGACCTGTATGATCTGGGCGACAGCCTCCTGCTCGTGGCGACAGACCGTATCAGTGCGTTTGATGTGATCATGCCCAATGGCATTCCAGACAAAGGACGCATTTTGAATACCTTGAGCATGTTCTGGTTTGACCTGTTGAAATGGATGCCAAACCACATCATCACAGCAGATGTCGACCAGTATCCTGCCGCCCTGAAGTGCGTGAAGGAAGATCTGCGCGGCCGCTCCATGCTGGTTAAGAAGGTCTCCATCGTTCCCTTTGAATGTATTGTCCGTGGTTATCTCACAGGCTCAGGGTACAAGGAGTATCAGAAGAGTGGCACCGTCAACTCCGAAAAACTTCGTGCTGGTTACCAAAATGGCTCCAAGCTGGATGTCGCGCTCTTCACGCCGAGCACCAAGGCGGATCTGGGCGAACATGATATGCCCGTGACCCATGAAGAGATGGCCGCCAAGATCGGTGAGAAGCAGACTCGCGAACTTTCAGACATTTCGCTCCGTTGCTACTCCAATGCCGCTGACTATGCAGCCCAAAATGGCATCATCATCGCGGATACCAAGTTTGAGTTTGGCGTGGACACGCAAGGCCGCTTCATTCTCGCCGACGAAGTGCTGACCCCTGACTCCAGCCGCTTCTGGCCGCAGGAGAGTTATGCGGTTGGCAGCAATCCGCCGAGCCTGGACAAGCAGTTCGTCCGTGATTGGCTGGACAGCATCAAGTTCAACCATCAGCCGCCGGCTCCCGTCCTGCCGGACGACGTGGTCGCCAAGACACGCGAAAAGTATGTCGAGGCCTTCGAGAAACTGACCAAGAAGCGCTTCGTCTAAGAAGGTGGGGTAGACATTCCTGTCTGCCCAATCAAGTTTCAGCAGCGAACCCTTAAGGTTTCGCTGCTGAGGCTCCCTCAATCACAAGGTTGATGGGCGTACACTGCTTGAAAACCACATTGCCCAGCGTCTGCTCTGATGCGCTCTGTGCACTTTTCCGGACCTCCACACGGGAGATCAACCCCACGACATTCCCGCAGGCGTCCATCACAGGTCCGCCACTGGCGCCCTTGCCGAACTCCGCCGTAATCTCCATCCACTCCGTCTGCCCCAAGACTTTCCGGACCTTGTTGGTGCTCTGTGCTGAGAGCGTCTTTCCCTTGCCATAACGCGCGACATGTCCCTTGCCGTAAGAGAAGAAGTGCTCATTGGGATGGCTGACTAAAAAGATCTCTGTGCCCACAGAAACATTGCCCTTCAAGGGAAGTGGCTTCAGCTTGAGCTCTGGGATGCGGATCAATGCCCAGTCTTCTACAGGATTGCAGGCGAGAATTTCGGTAACACCTCCGACTTGCCCCTCTGCCGTGATCGCAGCCATTCCGAGCGAGTTAGTCATATTGGCGACCACGTGATAGTTCGTCAGAAAGACGCCATCCTCAGCGACTGCAAATCCTGCCGCTGTACTCATGTGAAGATTGCTACATTTACCACACATGTAGAAAGCGCTCATGATCACAACACTTGACCGTCCATAGTCATACTGCTGCTCCTCTGGAATCGGACGTGTCTTAGGCTGCGTAAAAGTGACCTTTGTTGTTCGGCGTTTCAATTGGCTACGCAAGGTCTCCCCGGGCGTCAGGGTCTTGGCCTCCAGCCGTTTCTTGGCCTCGGTTGTTAGCTTTTCCTTCATCGCCTCATCGTCAATCGCACTTGCATAGAGCGCATCTGCTGTCCCCTTGGCACTCAGGTCATAACGCAAGATCGTGCATCCCTGAAATAAAAACCCAACCGCGACAATCATCATCCCAACTATGTTTTTCATATTTTCCCCTTCGTGCCAAACTGAATGGCCAGAATGGTAGCAGGTTGATTTCGAATTGACAAGCTTGGCTATAATGACACCGTTGTTGACAAAGCCATTTAGAATCAGATAGCATTACGAAGATATGAAATTATCATTTAGCGTAATGCGACATCTGTTATTCTTTGCAATTTGCCTCTTCTCGCTACAAACGGACAGCCTATTCGGCGCTGGGGCAACGACCTTTACGTGGGAGTCCGCCAAGGCCACGCTTACGCCGTACGACGGCCCCTCGGTGAAGGGCGTGGATGTCTCAACGCTCAGCAACAAAGTGGTGGTCGGTTATCAGGGGTGGTTCGCAACGACCAATGACGGCGGGCCGCTGGGTTGGACTCACTATCAATATCAGTCGAAAGAACCGCGTCCCGGCAAGGTCTGCATTGATTTCTGGCCGGATATGACAGAACTCGACCCCGATGAAAAATGTGCGACCAAACTGGTTCATGCCGACGGGGCACCGGCTACCGTCTTCAGCTCCCGTAATCCCAAGACTGTCAACCGCCACTTCCAATGGATGCACCACTACGGCATAGACGCTGCCTTTGTTCAACGCTTCGCCCACTCGGTCAGCAGTTCGCCGAACCGCTTTGAAAACAGTTGCCGCGTGCTGGCCAACTGCCGAGCAGGCGCGAATCGAAATGGTGTCGGTTATATCGTGATGTATGATCTCTCAGGCATGCCTTCCAATGCCATGGAGCGCGTGAAGAACGACTGGCGCATGCTGGTGGACGGGATGCGGATGACTCGGGATCCGAACGACAAAGCCTACCTCCACCATCGGGGCAAGCCGCTCGTGGCGGTCTGGGGTGTCGGCTTCAGGCCGAACGACAAGAAAGACCGCGCCTACTCCCTCGCCGAGTGCGCGGACTTCGTGAACTTTCTCCAGCATGATCCGCGCTATGGTGGCTGTTCCGTGATGCTCGGGGTGCCCACGGGCTGGCGGACCGGGACTCGGGACAGCGTGAGCGATCCGGCGTTAGTCGCGCTCCTCAAGCAGTGCGAGGTGATCAGCCCCTGGACGCCCGGACGCTACAAGAATCCGGCTGAGGTGACCACGCACGCTAAAAAATATTGGGGCCCCGATGCTGACTGGTGCAAGACCCAGCAGATTGATTATCTGCCAGTCGTCTTCCCGGGCTTCAGTTGGCATAACAAGATGCCCGACGCGCCGACCGACGCGATCCCGCGCTTGAAGGGCAAATTCTTGTGGCAACAATATTATGAACTCGCGAAGCTCAACATCCCGATGGTCTATCAAGCCATGTTTGATGAGATGGATGAAGGAACGCAAATCTTTAAGGTCACAAACAACCCGCCGCAAGGCTCGCCCTTTGTCACCTACGAGGGCCTTCCCTCAGACTTCTATCTCAAGCTCGTCGGCTCCGCCGCCAAAATGATCCGCCACGAAACGCCGGCGACGGAAGTACAGTGGCAGTAGGCAGCCGGCTTCGCTTAAAAGCTACGCCGCGCCAGGGTAGCAGTTGGCAGTCAACCCCATCAACCCTCGCGCTTCACCTCGGAACCTGCGGAAACCTGATTCGTGCTCGCTACCGGAGCCTTCTCGGTGCTCTTCCCTGTGATAAGTTCCGGCAAGGACTTCACTTTCTCAAGGAGCAGCTTCTGGTTCTCTGCTGAAAACACATCATCCATAACGCGCTGGGCAAGCTTGACCACCACACGCTCCATCAACTCATCCCCCAGCTTCTCCTTGTCAGGTACGTTTGCGATCAAATCTGCAATCTCGGCCAGCACCTCCTTTTTATGCGCGGAGAAACATTCGCTCTTATTCAATTCCCTCAACTGAGCTACAGCCTTAAGCGAACTCCCCTTCTTCGCCTCGACCAACGCTCCGACCAACGGCGGTAAATAATCGAGCTGCGTGATAGCTCCCAGCGCATCAGAACTAAACTTTGCCATTTCCGAATCGCCCTGGTAAAGACTCACGACCATGAGGCTCAACAGACAGACCTTGTGCTCGACCTCGATCGTGTTGGCATCCTTGCCCTGGTGCGCTGTCATCTGGACCTTCAGATCCTCATAATGCGCTTTCGAAAGCCCCGGATACTTCATCTTGGAGAGCGCGAGCGACTGGAGCGCCAGGCTCACCAGTTTCAGCTGATTGGTCGCACCCTTGCCCGTGAGATCTGCCTCGATCAATGCGTAGTCATTCTTCTCCGCAAGAAACCAGACAAACCCCAGCGTCGCATGGACCAGTGCAGGGTCCACCTGATCCCCTGCTGCCTTCTCGTAACCTGCAGCAGCCATCCACGTGGCATTATCAGAGGCCATTCGATACGCCTTCACCTTCAGCGACCCCCGAAACTTTGCGAGCCGCTGCTCCTCCGTCGGCTTGGCACATCCCGCAAAGATCATAGCCGCCAGCACCAAAATGCCTGTCCCTATTCCAGCCTTCCACGTGTTATTCTTCATCATATCCTTTCGTTCATCTCCTTTCTTTGGGTTCTCTGCGATCTTTGTGGTTAAAACCTCTCTGCTCTCTGTTTGTCCTCAACCAGTCCTGTTAAGTGTGCTCCTCCTGCTATGTTCTTAAAAACAACAGGTAATAGCAAGCGCCGACAGGAGGCCCAATCACAAAAACAATGACGAGAAAACAGAGCAATGCAAGCAATGGAGCTGCCAAAATAAGACCGAGGGCCAGTTTAAATGCTACCGTGTTTTCGCGTGTTTCCCGCCAGCCGATCATATACAGGATTCCCAAGAACTGAACCGCGAACGCCAGGACAAGGGGGAACATAAAGGAGCCCGACCGTGAATGATCAAAATCATTGAAGCTCATTATCGGGCAACACAAATAAGCTGTCACCGTCCCCCACAACAAAAGCCAGTAAACCCAACTCATAACAGACAATTCAGGTCTCCACTTTTTATCAAAGAAGACGATGACAAAAATAAAAGCCGCCGACATGAGCGCCGACATGAGCATTAGGAATAGCGGATATTTCAGTGTTTCAAACAGCTCTTTCACATTCTCCCACCAGTCATAGAAAGCCCCTTTTTTAGAATGACCGTAAGCCGCTGCATACGCCTGATAGACGGCTTCAGAAGGGATCACCTCCTTGCTGGGCGTCAAATAACAAAGCCCCGGATCCTGCGACCCCGAAAGTGTCGTTTGGAATGTTTGGTTGCCATAGAGAACCTGAACTGTGGCATACTTGGCCTTATTACAGAAGGTGCCGCCGCCTTTACGCACAATGACATACATTTTGTTTCCGAACGGGGTCTTCCACTCCTCATCAAAGCCGAGTCGCCTGTTCAACATCGTTGGTAAATCCGCGACGAGGGATTCCGCAGCCAGGTTACGCGTCACCAGAACAGGGACCAAATCCTCCATCGTGTCCCGCACATTCTTGGCGATTGTCCACATATTGTTTTTAGGTTTCAAACGGCCCATACCCGAATGGGCAGGCACACCCGCTCCGGCAAGTTTGCTGTAATCGAAGCCCTTGACATACGGATTGTGTTGCGACGTACCAGCATTTTCACCATCATAGAGCGCATAGAAGTAATCCGTACTGTTAGTGAAATTCATCTGTCCAATGTCTACTACGTTATTAGTAGGCGGGTTGCTTCTTGGCCAGACTGAGGGTAGCCCCAAGGGTTCGCGCTCTGTATTCGCGCCAATAATGGCTACATAAATATCTTTGCCTCGACACCCAACCGCAGTAGGTGTAGCCATCATCCGACTGCCGGATACAGCAGGGAAGAGTACCGCGATCAGCAGTCCGAGCAGGACTACGATCACTGCCAGCGAAAAGATATTGAACCCCGATCTCTGCATTTTCACCTCACGTAACAACCCAGTACGAATTTACACGAATAGTCTACTTGACGATGCAGGTTTATGTCCAGCTGATTATCGTCTTGAAGAAACAGCCTTTTGAATGGTACTTTCGCCCCACTGTAAAAGCCACCGTACTCACACGCTTGTCTGGGGCTGGACTCACGACTTTGGACATTGCAACAGCAACAGTGCCTAAAGACTCTTGTCTGACGTGGCCACGTGAACATGGATGGGCTTGAGCACCGCATCAAGGTCAGCAGGGACGAGTTTGACCAGAAGGCCACGCCGGCCGCCGTTGATGTAGAGCTCCTGAAGCTCAAATATGCTCTCCTCGGCATAGATTGGAAGCGGCTTGCGCAGGCCGAAAGGACTGGTCCCGCCCACCATGTACCCGGTGTGGCGCATGGCTGTCTCAGGGGAACAGGGTGCGACGGACTTCACACCGATGTGGCGCGCGAGCTGCTTCGCGGAAATGTCGAAGTCGCCGTGCATTAAAACTACCAAAGGCTTTTTTGCGTCGGTCTCCATGACGATGGTCTTGATGACCGCATGCTCTGGTACGCCCAACTCCTTTGCGGAGTGAGCGGTGCCTCCATGATCCACATACGGATAGAGCTTGGGTTCAAACGAAATCTTTGCCTCGCGCAGGGCGCGTATCGCGGTTGTGACAGGGATATCCATGTCGCATATTTAATCACAAAGCTGGCGGAGAACACAGAAAAAAGTCAGTAGATCTTGCCGATCTTCACGTGATCACATTATAGCTATGGAATAACGCTAAATAACAAAGAAATTAAAGCAACAATAACCAGACAACGTAACGCAATCAATGGAGCTGCCAACATGAGACGGAAGGCCGGTCCAAATACTTCTTGATTGCCAGTCATTCGCTTCCAGACCAACAGATAGAAGTACCCCGCTATTTGAAGCACTAAGGGAACAACAAAAGCAAGTGGAAGGGAACCAGACTCTTCAAAAAGCAAAATCATCGGCCAACACATGTATGTTGTGACGGCCAACCATAGCATAAGCCAGTACGGTAATCCTGCAACCGACAGAAGGGCACTTAGGTTTTTATCAGAAGACGCTCTTAGGATCAGGTGTACTCCCGGAACAAGACCCATGATCAGAAGGGCTGGCAATAGTGCTAACGCTAGTTCCAATTGATCCCTCAGCCAATACTTGTAATTACTCCCCGGATTCGCGGCCGATGTCACACATGCCTGATAGGTTGCTTCAGAAGGCGTAACCTCTTTGTTAGGCGTCAAATAGCAAAGGGGCTGTTTTCCAGGTATTGTCGTCATGAATGTCTGGCTATTATAGAGAACATTCACCATGGCATACTTGGCCGTATTGGAGAAGGTGCCTCCTCCTTTGCGAACCATGACAAATCCTTTCTTGCGAAAAGGATCCATCCACTCCTCATCAAAACAGAGTCGCCTGTTCGACATCGTCGGCAAATCCGTGACGAGGGATCCCGCTACTAGATTACGCGTCACCAAAACAGGGATAATGTCGTCCATATCTTCCCGTAGATTCTTGGCGATTGTCCACATATTGTTTTTAGGTTTTAAACGCCCCTTACCCGAATGGGCAGGCACACCGGCTGCGGCAAGTTTGCTGTAATCAAATCCCCTGACATACGGATTATGATTTGTCGTCCCATAATGGTCGCCATCATAGAGCTCATAGAAAAAATCCGTGCTGTTGGTGAAATTCATCTGGCTGATGTCAACAGCATTTGTGGAGGTCGTATTACTTCTAGGCCAGACCGAGGGAAGCCCCAAGGGTTCGCGCTCTGTATTCGCCGCAGTGATGGCAACGTAAATATCTTTGCCTCTCGCGGCAACGGATGCCATATTAGCTTTTCCCATAGCACTGGACATAGAAGGGTGAAGCGTCGAACTCAGCAGTCCGAGCAAGACGACGATCACCACCAGCGACACAAGATTAAAACGCGAGGTCTGCATGCTTTCGTTCTTTTCGTAATTTTCGGATGCTCAACTTTCCGCCATCAGCTTATAAACTGCCGACGATACGCGCCTTGATGGTCTCGTACTCGGAGTCGGCAATAAGTCCCTTCTCCAGCATCTCCTTGGCCCGCTGAAGTCTCGCCACCGAGTCGTCGCTAGCCCCTGGCGTCGGCGACGGGGCGGCACTGCGGACAGACCCCATGTCGAAGCCGCCGGACTTTGCGCGCAGCTCCTCAAGCTCCCGCAGACGGCGCTTCTCACGCCAAGCCTGTTCCTGCGCCTGGCAGACGCGGTAGACCGCCTGCGCCTCCTCCTTCCGAAAGCCTGTGTAGACCAGCGTCTGCTTCTCGCCGGCAACCGCCATGTCTGGCGCGGATAACGCTTCGAGCGCGATGTCCGCCCCTAAGATGCCGACTGTGATGCGGGCATCCTTGACATCCTGCCAGCGGACATCCTGAACGGAGAAGCCCCCAAAGAATCCACGTCTCATCAGGATAAGCCTGCCCGTGGTCGCGATCACGATGTCACGTCGGTGCTTCATGGCGAAGATACGGCGCTGCACCGCATACGCCTCAATAGTCTCCCCCAGGACAAGGATGGCCGATATCCTGCCCAACGCCCTTAAAATAACACTCTGCTCGTCTGCGTTCACTACTGCCATGATCAACCTCCTATCGGATAATCCGCTTTCTAACTTAACATTTTGATATTAGCCCTTCCAAGCGCATGAGGTCAAGCTGTATTCAGGACAAAGCTCCCACGAAAATGTGGGGCAGTAGCTTCCGCTTAAGGATTATACACGCTGGGAGGGGCACACGCCGTGTGCCTTTGGCGCAGAGGCCTGCGCCACTCCCTTTTCTGTGTGCGCCTTCATCCATGTTAAGAAATAGGCGAGTCAATGAATCGGAAATGGGCCACTCAAAAAACACCTCTTGAACAGCACAGCGTAAAACAGGTATACTTTCGGCATGGCGCAGTAGATGACGCCCCGAGTCAGTGGAGAAATAAGCATGAGAACAACCTTGCTTCGATATTTAGTTGTTTTAGCTCTCGTTTTGATTAGTTCCTGTCGGAAGAAGGAGGAGGAGCTTATCCTAGATCATTCATTGAGCCAAAACTGTTCACAGCTTATTTTTGAAATAGCAGATTTAAACACTGGTTTTCACATTCGTAACAATCCGACATTTGTTTATGTGATCAAAGACGAGAATACGCGAACAAACGTAATAGAAATTCTTCTAAAAAATCAGCAGAAGCTACATGAAGTCAGAATTACTTCTTGTATTCCAGCGGCAGAAATTCTTGCGTATGACGAAAAGAAAAAAAAGGTTCTTATTTTTTCCCTCGACTACAGTTTGACATCAGAAATTATAGAAATTCTCAACAAAGCGCATGTTAATCCCGTTGGAAAATCCACGAACGGAGGTTATGGGGTTGATTTATCTTATCATCGAAGAGTCGCTGTGCCGAGTAAGTACTTCATGGTCGCACACGGTGTTGAAATGACGGAAGCTGAGTTCGCAAAAATCATTCAGCACAAATGTAAGCTCCCGGTGGCAGCTGCGGGTGGCCCATCCCAAAGCGGTAGTCAGGAAGAAGTTCGCTAGTATGGCAGCCACGTCTCTCAACCCCTGCGTCTTGCGTCCATTGTCCTGAGTCCAGAAATCACCTCTTGAATAGATAAGCGCAAAACAAGTATACTTTCTAGCATATGAAACAGAGATTATGGATGAGTATGGTTATTGGGTGTGTGTTGAGTGGCTATTGCGCGGAGATCGAGTCCACGAAATACGTGTTCAGTTTTTTCCGCAACAACGGGGAGAAGGGCGTCTACCTGGCAGTGAGCGACGATGCGCTGACCTGGTGGGAGGTCAATGGCGGCAAGCCTGTCATGGAGCCGAAGGTGGGCGGGAAGCTGACACGTGACCCGAGCATCTGCCTCGGACCTGACGGACTCTACCACATGGTCTGGACTACTTCGTGGAAGGACAAGGGGTTTGGCGCGGCCTCCTCCTCGAATCTGCTGGACTGGTCCGAGCAGGCCTATATCGAAGTGAATCGCGACGAACCCAAAGCCCGCAACACGTGGGCCCCTGAAATCTTTTACGACCAGGCGACACAACAGTATGTGGTGCTCTGGTCCACGACCATCGACGGGCTCTTTCCGGAGACGCAGATCGCTAAGGCTGGCGGGGACAACCATCGTATCTATGTCGCCACGTCAAAAGACTTCGTCACATGGACCCCCAAGCGCCTCTTTTACAATGGTGACTTCAATGTGATCGATGCCTTCCTCTTCAAGAAGGAGGGCAAATATGGCATGGTGGTGAAAGATGAGACGCGCGCGCCTGTCGCTGAGAAGAATCTGCGCGTGGTCTGGTCCGAGGGCGGCTTTGACGGTCCGTGGTCCAAGGCGGAAGCGCCCTTCACGAACAACAAAGAGGCTTGGGCAGAAGGACCCTCTGTGATTCAGGTTGGCGACCGCTGGCTTGTCTACTACGACAAATACAACAAGGGCGGCTACGGCGCTGTCGAGACAACCGACTTCAAGACCTTCAAGCCCGTGAGCGCCTCTCTGCCCAAAGGTATCCGCCATGGAACGGTCTTAGCCGTCCCGTCGACAGTCCTTCAAGGCGAGCGCTGGAAGTAAACGTTCTGAAATGGATACACCCCTTGATAGTCACGGATTTACGCATCTCGATACTTAACTGTTGTCGGACCATGCTATATCCTCCGCATCATTCCCTGGGGAGTTTTCACCTTAGCTATGTAAACTCGCAAATACTTTACGGAAGTTGTAGCTGAAATCTCGGAGTAATAGTCTATGAAAAAATCAGATTGGATATGGGGTGTGATCATCGGGGTAATGGGGATTGGCTTTATTGTATGCGGGATCATGGACTGCCTGCACCTGCTCGATAAATCGAACTCTGGCTATGCAGTTGGCTATCTGTGTGCGGGCATTTTTTCACTGCTAGGTTCATACTTCGGCTTCTTAAGCCATAACTCTTGGGCTCGGACCAGCGATCTTCCTCCGTCTGCGTTCGAAGAAAAGGTGTGGTCACTTGTAGAAAAGGTGTGGTCACGCGTATGCATTCCTGTTGCCCTCCTCGTGGCCGGTGCAATCATATTTGCCATTTTTTGCTTCTTTAGTAGCCTCAGTAACAGCGGATTAGACGAGAAAACAAGGCAGTACATCGAAGACGGAAGGCAGCGCATGAAAGACGCTGAGAAGGCCGAACACTACCGGAAACCTGAAGTTGGAGACTATGTATGCCCTCATTGCCGTTACGTCTTCGGCAAATTCATACCCCGAAAAGACCCAACATTCATCATGCCCGAAACAACGACAACATGTCCAGGCTGCGGAAAGAAGCTAAATAATGAATTTAAGCGATGATTTTCGCTGTGATCCTAAGCTTTTGTGGCTTGTTTGCTCTCATTATGCTTTTTGTCGAGGTTATTAATGTCAGAAAGGAAAGAGACACATGAAGGAATTGATACTGTTATGTATACTCGTGGGGGGGACGATTATGGGCGGAGTGATAGGATCACACTATAGTACAAGCGTGGGCGCGTTTGGGGGCACTGCGTACTACTTACCAGGGCATGTGACGCCACAATCACCAGCAACGTGGGATGGAGTTCGAATCGCCGAAGGCCATACTGGCGGTACGATCATGGGAACAACTTTTGGATTTTTTGGCGCTATGGCGATATGCTTGTTGTTCTTTTTTCTCACGGTCAAACAGGCATTTTTCGTGCTTGTACTTATTGGGGGGGGTGCAATCATAGGTTGGATAAAAGCGAGTCACATCGGAACGGCAGAAGCTTACTCTAGCTGGATACTTGGTTGCGCCTTCGGTGGTGGGATGCTTCTCGTGGGAATACTTTGTCTTGATTGTCTTGAAGGGACTCGATTTGATTTTTGGTCATGGTAATTTTTTGTCATAGCGGTTATTGGCGTCACCCCAGCAGGCAATGCCCGTACCACTCGAAAACCTCGAAGCGAGGTAACGAGTTAGGGGGTTTTAATCCTTATTGGAGTTATCAAGGATTTCGGATCGTGGTGTCCAAGACGCCTTAGTGCAGTGTCTCGATAATAAGCATCGTGTTCGGGGCGCAGCGGGCATAGGATGCTTACGACCCCTCCGTTACTTTTTCGGTGTTGCTTCACGTCTGTTTCAACTCTTTGTATTTCTTAGTTGTGAAGTGCTCGATGCGTCCGATTGACCCGATAAATCTCAGATCGGTGTCGTGTTGGCGCAGTTTCCAAGCCATCTCTTCGGGTAATGCCAGTATTTCATCCCAACGCCCGAAGGCTGCATACCCCAATAGTAGTAGCAACACAACCCCGAGCACATTCCACCCAGGATGTCTCCCTGACGTGTCTGGATCGAAACCATCCATGCCAAAGACAGCAAACGACAAGAAGACAGCAACTCCTAGAAAAATGACCGGAAGCCCAAACAAGAAGAGTCTCTTCTTCCAGATGCAACCTTTGCAGATGTAAGCGCCCGTCGTACCCAGCATGCGGTACTTGGTTTCCGTGTGTGTTGTTATTCCAGGGGCATTGTAACCTGTATAACCCGTCTCCCACTGCCTGACGGCGAGTTTCTCCCCGAGATGAACACAAAACCATTGTGTGACTCGCGAAATACCACATACTTCGCACACTTCTGTTGTGGTAATCCGCGCTTCCTTAGTAGTTGCGGCATGAATTTCTTTTCCACAACAACGGCATTTACCGTCAACAAGGTCATCGTGCTTACAAAATGCCACGCCTGCTCGGGCTAAGGAATTCGCTGTTACATTCGCGGCCAACAAAAAGCCAACTACTGCACTTGCGATCTCCCACATTTCCGATTTTGTTTCCAGTCCAAAATATTTCACAACGGCAAGCACCAACAGACCTATTCCAGCACCCGCTAATCCCGACACAATCACTATCCCCATCGCAAACGCTTTTCCTGTCGCAACTACTAGGATTCTCTTCATACGCTTACTCCTTCTTTCGTTTTCCCTCGATCCCATCAAACTTTTCCGCGTGCGGCCTACTATTCGCCTAGCCGTTGGCGATATCAAACGTATGATAAATCGCTGACCCTAGGCGGGCACTGTCCGTTTACTTGGAGGAAGCCGGCCGTTTGAACCAGCGAATCACTATGTAAAGGCTGACGAGCGCTGTCATTACAGCAAGAGCACAAAACGCAATCATGATCACCTCTGTCGCGTCCATGCTCGATTGATGAAAACGTAAACGATGTAAACGAAAAGCAGAAATCACCCGCCACGACACAATGACCATCACCAACATGAAGGGCAATAGAACGAAAGAGAGATAAGGGGTTCTTCTCCCACCAGATGTTACACTGCTCGCCCCGTGTTGAGTGTATCCATCTAGTCCTATTACAATTCGTCCATAACTAATAATCGCCTTGCCAGCAGAACCGAGGAGAAAGAGTGTGGCAATGCTCCATGAAGTAAGCAAAAGTGAATGTTCGGAGATTGCACCGATGCACATGCCACTGGCGAGAAGCAACCCAAAACAGCCAAACCAGAGCTTGACGCCGGCAGATTGTTTAGATTCTTCCCATAAGCGCGACATGATTCTTGCTCCCGACATGGCCCACAGCACCGTCAAAACCAACAGGAACACAAAAGCCAAACAAAACAAAAGGAACCACGTCGCTGTCTTAGTAAATAACCGCAAATCTTCATTCGCAATCATGTACAGAATAAAGAGATTCAATGCCCAGAAGATCCCGATTAAAATTCCGCCGACCATTCCCAGTTGCCAAGCTTCCCGCTTGCTTTCTTTGGTTTTGCTCATTGTTTCGGGCAAAAACAACAGCCAAGCCACGACAAAAGCTAAAGTGACGATGGCTTTGAGTCCATGGGCACTCATCAATTCGTGTGTGTATTGTGTTTTAAAATTGCAGAGCAAGGGAAACCAAATTGAAATGAACGACCACAGAAACAGTGTTCCCAAATATACCTGTGCAACGCGTATCGCTCTCGGCCTCCTCCTGTATAGCATGAGTCCAGCCCACAATCCTATGAGTGAAATCCCAAAATAGCCAACATTTTCTAGGAGTAACATCTGGCTACCCTCCCATCCGTAATGGCCCCTTCTCATATACGTAAGCACCACTTTCAATAACGAAAGGCCTAACCTCAATAACGTAAGAATCGCTCCGGCACAAAGCCACACATAAAAGAATGCCATCCAGCCGCCATAACGGTGACTGGAGGTGCTCGCATCCGAAACTGAGGGTGTGTCCGTCACGGAACATGCCGTGGCCGCGATGGGTTGTGGTGCTGGCTGATTCGTTTCCGGAACGGACTTCGGCAGTTGAATATGCTCATTGCACGATGGACAATCCACCCACGTTCCAAGCATCTCTTCTGGGGCTACAAAACGCTGATTACAGCGAGGGCAGGCACTCTTGAAGTCACTCATATCCAGTTCCTTTCACGCGATGAACGTTGTGTTGTTTGCTGACAACATAACTAACGATGAGCGAATTTTTGCGCTTATTGATGGACAAAGCAAGTGGAAACTGACAAATAGTATCGTTTTATCACTTATTAGGGCTAACCCACTGGGAGAGCAAAATCAAGCCGAGCTTGGCATTCTTCCACGCATACGGATACGAGACCTGGTCGGCGGTATCCTTGGGGGTGTGAGCGGGTCCGTGATCACTGCAGTGGAACATCAGCGCGCAGAAGCCGGCATCCCAGAAGGGACGGTGATCGCTAAAGCACTTCTTTGTATTCTGCGTCAGCGTATAGCCCAGCTTATACTGCTCATTGATCTCCACCACCCGCTTTGCGATCTTTTCAGACATACTGTTGTGCATCAGATCCAGCAGGCATTTCCCGCTGTCAAATCCGACGGAATCGTAGTTGAGATAAAGGGCGATCGACTCTTTCTTCTCCACGGCCTCTTTCACATACGCCTTACTCCCCTTGCCGCCAAGCTCTTCACCATTCCAAAAGGCGAACTTGATATCATAAGCAAATGACAGGCGACTGAGAAGCCGCGCCTGTTCCAGCACAATCGCGACCCCTGCGCCATTGTCCGTCGCGCCGGGTGATTTTTTTGCGCTATCATAATGCGCCCCCACGATCAACACCTCGCGAGGCGCTGCATTCGTCCCCTTTAAGAGTCCCACCACATTTTGGAGTTCGCCGCCTTGAAGAGCGACTTCAAGTCCGAACTCCGAGAGCCGCTTTTGCAGATAGGTGGCAACTGCCTTGTTCCCTTCAGCGCCCACATTCCGGTCGCCGAATGCTACAAGCTCCTGAACAGTCTTTTTCAACTGTTTTTCGCTCTCTTCATCATTCAGCTCAACCGTCACCGCCGGACACAGCACTGCAACACATAGCGCTATGCCTGCAAGGATAATCGTCTGTCTGATCTTATTCCACCGACTCAACATATTCGCTCCTTTTTCGGATTCTTCATATAATTTTGTGGATTTTAACCACAGAGGGCACTGAGACACAGAGATTCAAAGAACAAAGCGTTTCACTCCGTCGATTAACGTTGGCTTATTAAAATTGATTAATAATTCAACGCTACAACCGGTAATCCGCATATACATTTCCCTTTCTCCTCTGTGCCTCTGTGGTTAAAACGATACATTGCATAAACATAGCCCATCATTTGCCGCCATGAAGATCTGCGAAGAGACACTCAAAACAGTCGTTACCCGTCAAGTTTCTGATTTTTCAGAGCAACTGGTCGGTCTTCGGCCCTGGCCGGCGGCGGCTATTGATCCGTGATCTTGACGGCGATATTGGCTGACTGATTGCCCTCCTTGACACCGACATAGAGCCATTGCGGACTACCGTTTGTATCTGTCAGAACGAAGGGGCGCTCTACGCGATCCGGTTTCCACAAGGTGCCATCGGAGAGATTAAACTCCTTGCGCATGAAGAGAAAGGGTTCGGCCTTGCGCCATGTGCGTCCGTTTTCCGAGACAAGCTCGACCAACCTGGGGTCGTAGAGCACATGCACCACGCTGCGGAACAGGTTTCGGCGTTTGTCATACCAGATACAGGCATCTTCCGTGGAGACATCCTCCAGGATCGGCGTATCGAGTTGCTCGAAGGGTCCGAGCGGGTTGTTGGCAGTGGCGACACATTGGATGCGGAAGGGTTTCTCGTGTTTCACATCGTCGCCCTTGACGATCATGACGCACGTGCCGTCGTGTTCGGTCACGGCCGGATTGCACACGACATTCTTGAAGCGGCCTTTGGGGGTGAAGACCGGTTTGTCGGCTGTCACGAAGGGGCCTTCGGGCTTGTCCGCGACCGCCACCACGATGCGCTGACTCAGATGCACCGAGCGCATGTTGTCTTTAAGCCAGTCGTCCCCGGGCAAGGGCTCTTCCGGGGTGCCCTTGTAAAAGGCGCCGATCTGATTGGCCACAAAGTAGATGTGGATCTTGCCGTTAATGATGCAGGCTGACGGGGTGTGGGCATTGATGCCGCTCCAGCCCCCGGGATTGCGACAGGCGAGCACCGTGCCAACAGTACGGAAGGGGCCCTCGGGCGAATCCGCCACAGCATGTGCGATCTCCGAGCGGGTCCGCCAGCCGCGCCAGTCACATGTCTTGGGCCAGCGGGAGTAATAGGCGTGGATCTTGCCATCTGTCCAGCGCACCGCCGTCACACACCAGACAAAGTAGTTCTCATCAGCCAGTGCCTGAGGGGCGACCTGCTGTTTGAGAAACCCCTGATGGGCTTCAAGCGGCAGGACCGAGGCCTTCACCGAGGATTCCTCAGCATGCCCGAAGAGGGCAAGATTCGAACAGATTGCAGCAAGAAAGCCCAAAAAATAGCTAGAATTATTTTTCATATAATGACGTTGAGGCTATCACACGGCTGAGAAATAAGGCAAGAATAAAGGTGGGGCAGACATTCCTGTCTGCCATTCAAGCCGCAGACAGAGACCGCCGTATTCGGCAGAGCCCGTGCGAAGTCACGGGAGCAAGTGTATTCGCGATGCGGCAATTCAGGAGTTAGAAGCTGAAGGCTAGAGAGGTATGTCCGATTTTCGCTAACGTTTTCAAGTCACCTTTCCCGAGGACATACCATCAGGGTGTATTTTCTTTCATAAGTCCGTGGAAATCAATTCTGGGTGCTGTCTCCTGACTCCTGGGTGCGATTTTTAATTGTTGAAGGTTAGGCGGCTTTAGGGTGAGAGCGATAGCGGGCGTGGATGGCGGCCATGCGGACGGCATTGGCGTGACGCCAGT
>Ga0247841_10006796_pt1 | contig 17373 bp, 19 predicted proteins | sample LaCruzMarch2015__2_FD_192410 | JGI IMG/M metagenome (GOLD analysis project Ga0247841, IMG submission 192410) | Freshwater microbial communities from meromictic Lake La Cruz, Castile-La Mancha, Spain - LaCruzMarch2015_18m | ecosystem: Environmental > Aquatic > Freshwater > Lake | place: Spain... | reverse complement strand
TTCCCCGCTAGTTTCGTCCTTTAAAAAATCCTGAATTAATTTAGCATTATCAGCCGCACTTGTTAATTGATATTGATTATTATTTTTAACCAAAGCTAAGCCCCGATTATCGCGGCGATATTCATTTTCAAGTTCGGTTAAAGCGACTTCGACTTCACTCGACTTGACCACTGTTAAGCCAGCGAGTTCTTTCACACCCATGGGTTTAATGGCAACAAATAAAATTGATTCTAATTGTGACTTGAGTGACATATTTTTTATTCTGTCCCCTTAGGACAAACTATTATCTTGATTACGAATAAGATGAATTTCGCTAAAGAGCTCTTCTTGCTCAAAAAAAAGCTCCCTCTGTTTTGCTAATTCAAGCACCGCCAAAAAACTTACAATAACTTCAGTCTTATTTTCCGCGCCGGCTAGTAGTTTGGAAAAATTTACTCTAATTTTATCGAGTAGCATTTTTTTTATTAAACTGATTTTATCGTCAATATTAATTTTTGGCTCCAGGGTTTTTTCAGGAATTATTTCCTCCCGCGTTTTTTCAAGATTTAAAATAATTTTCCAGAATAAATCTTGGAGAATTTGCGGGTTAACTTTTAAAGGCGCGGTAAAAACAGGAAGATTAAATTGCTGCCGACGATTTTTTATTAGCGGGGGTAAAAACAAAAAATTTTTCTCTAAAATTATTTCTTTTATTTTTAAACTCGCGGCCACAAATTCCTTATACATCCGCAATTGCTTTTCTAAATCATCAACTTCGGCGTCATCTTCAGCAGTATATAAATAGGGCAAAAGAGCTTTTGATTTAATAAGCAATAGTTTTGCGGCAACCACTAAAAAATCAGCCATTTCCTCAGGATCAATATCCTTCGAACCGCGAATATAATTAACATATTCATCGGCGATTTTAGCCAAATTGACTTCGGTGATATCCATTTCCTCGGATTCGATCATAGACAAGAGTAAACCCAAGGGACCGGAAAATTTTTCGCTTGTAAACTCAATCATAATTATTTTACGATATCCGCTGTTTTAACGAGTGCCCATAAACTTCCCTTTAAACATTGGTAACCGGCGGCATGATTTTTATCTCCGGGGTAAACGGGATAAGACATCATGACCGAGCCCGTTCCGTTATTATCTTGCGCACTATCAAGACGGAAGGTCGCACAAAATTGAAAATCATTATCATTTAACTTCTGGTAGACAATCGCTTGTTTTGTTTCCGGATCAATTAAGGAATTGGCATCAAGATAAATATCTTTCTCCGCTCTCAGCATTTCTACAGTATCGGGTAATTTTTTATAGCGATCATAATAGCTATTGACCGCACTTTCTAAATTAGAAATATTATTCGCGACAATTTGATCAAGTCGGCGCGCCCGAGCGGTTTTGGGCGATTCCATATAGAAAAAGGCCGCCGTAAAAGCAATAATGACCAGGGCTAAAGAAATAATAAAAAATAAGCGAATAATAATATCTTTCTTCACTAAATCTTCTCGTTTAATATCATAAAAATAAAAGGAGAAGGCGCTCGCTGAGATAATAAAAATTGTAATCGCTTTCAGAATAAAGCGGCTTGTCAGTTCTCCTGATAAAAAATTATTAATGGTAGCGATAAAAACGCCTAGAATAATTAAAGAAGAAACAAGAATAATAAGATAGGTTAACCAACGACGCACGCCCGAATCTTTTTCTAATTCATTTTTTCTCAATCCCTTAAAAATAAGGCTGGAGAGAAAGAAAAAAATCGGCGTCGCAATAATTAAAGCAGAAATTGCAAATTTAAGTTGCCCGTCGTAATTAGTAATATAATTATTTAGCGCATCGGGCACGGTAATATTAATGATGCTATAAACAATCATACCGACGGAAATGCTCATGAAAATTAAACCAACGAGCGAGAGGAGATAATAGAAAGCATACTTCGCGTTTTGTTTGTTAGTCATATTTTACTAATATTAAATTAAAATATAAAAAATACTGAATATTCCAGCACTATCTTAATATCATAAATTTATAAAAAAAGCAACCAAAAAAATCTTTTAGTTAGCTGCATTTTACGACTAAATTAACGATTAATCAAGTACTCCAACTCCACTAACTTCTCGCCATTCTGATTCACAACTAACGATTCTTTAAATATTTTCCCGCCCAAAAATTCGACGATCTTACAACTTACAATATTTTTCTTAAAAACTGGGTAACGTATTTTTTCATAGTCGAGATTATTCTCGATCCATTTTTTAAGGGCTGCCATGGATTCTTTCCCATAACCCTTCCCCCAGGCTGATTTTTTAAACCATAGGCCGAGTTCTGGAATTTTTGTATCTGACGCATGTATGCCCACGCAGGCTAAAAACTCGCCATTAATCCTGTCTAGGGCCACTAATTGCAAGTCAGTTCCAGCTAAACTATTTTTTCGAGATTCATTAATAAAATTAATCGTATCTTTAATATCTCCAGTCGGTTGTGGTATTAAAAAATGTGCAACTTCTTTAGTAAACTCACGAAAAATATCATCAGTATATTCAAGACTAATTAATTTGATGAGCAGGCGATCAGTTAAGATTTCTAAATTTTCTCTCATATTTTAATCGATATTATTTTACTATCAGATTAGCAAACTATTGGGAAAATAAAAATGGCCATCCGTTCAGAATGGCCATAATAGTAGCAAGTGCTACAAACTTAAAATTCGAGTTTCCCCGGCGTTCGCGGAAACGGAATCGTATCGCGGATGTTTTCGATACCTGTCAAATACATCAACAATCTTTCAAAACCGATACCAAAACCACCGTGGGGGACACTGCCATATTTGCGCAGATCGAGATACCAAGAATATTCTTGGATTTTCAGGCCAGATTCTCCAATCCGGGAAGCGAGAATATCGTATTGGTCTTCGCGTTCGCTGGCGCCAACAATTTCACCGATACCGGGAAATAAGAGGTCAGTGGCGGCGACTGTCTTGCCGTCAGCGCTAAGCTTCATGTAGAAAGCCTTGGCTTCTTTAGGGTAGTGAACAACGAAGACTGGCTTCTTAAACACTTTGTCGGTGAGATATCGTTCGTGCTCGGTTTGCAGGGCAATTCCCCACTCCGGCTTAAACACGAAATCTTCGTCAGCCTTCTTCAGGAGTTCCATCGCTTCAGTATAAGTGATGATGCCGAAATCGCTGGAAACAATCGCTTCCAATTTTTTCAGCAAATCTTTCTCGTAATACTGATCGAAGAATCTAATCTCAGAAGCAGCGTGTTGCAGGGCGTAAGTAATTAAATACTTAACCGTTTTCTCGATTAAGGCAATTACATCCTCAATCTTTGCAAACGCAATTTCCGGCTCAAGCATCCAAAATTCAGCTAGATGTCTTCTGGTGTTTGATTTCTCGGCGCGGAAAATTGGTCCAAAGGAATAAACCTTTTTGAATGCAGCAACAAGTGCTTCGGCTTCCATTTGACCACTGACTGCCAAGCCAGCCTCCTGACCAAAAAAATCATCGCGGACATCGAGAAAAGTTTCTGATTTAAGATCCAAAGTAGTGACCTTAAAAACCTCGCCGGCACCCTCGCAGTCGCTCCCGGTGATAATCGGCGCGCTGACGCAGGTGAATCCTTCTTCCTGGAAGAATTTGTGAATGGCATAAATCATCAGGCTACGCAAACGGAACATTGCAGAGAACGTTCTGGTGCGACACCTTAAATGAGCGATCTCTCTGAGATATTCGAGAGTGTGAGCTTTCTTCTGCAGTGGGTAATCGGCATCCGAACGTCCAGCCAGACTTATTTCGTCAGCTTTTAATTCAACTGCCTGCTTAGCTCCTTCAGATTTCTGCATAACTCCCGACGCAATGATGGCGCTTCCAATTGCTAACTTAGAAACTTCGGGATAATCAGTGATCGATTCGTCGTAGATGATTTGCAAACTTTCAAAGCAAGTTCCATCGCTAAGCTCAATAAAGCTAAGTGATTTAGATTTGCGGATAGTTCGAATCCAACCGCAAACAAATACAGTGGCTCCGGATAATTCTTTATCCAAAAGCACCTTGACGTCTGAGCATTCAAAAAGTGTCTTCATGACTGTATGGTTTTTTATTTGTTGTTTTTTTTTAAAAGGACGTAATTTATTACAAATTGTAATATTAAATTATATAATAAATATAGAAATCTGTCAATAAATAATCAAAATATAGCAAAAAAAATAAACCCTGGCTTATTTTACACTTATAATGCTATTTTTTATTTAATATTAGATAATTTGTTCGTCTATATTCTTAGAATAGTTAAGCATCGGATAAATATGACACTCAGTGCAGCAAGGACAACTCTTGAGTCTTTCCAAAGAAAACGGTCGCAAACCATCATCGATATTCCCAATAACTTGGTCACTATAAATGCAAGGATAGATATTGCCGTCATTTTTTATAAAAATGAAAATTTTACCAGCCTGACAAATTAAATTGTTATCAGCATCAAGCATGATGTCATTTTTTTGATGGCAAACATGGTTGTAAAGAACAGGAAAAAATTTGTCTTCGCTGAACATGTCTTTAAGCTGCTCAAGGATTTTTATGCTTTCTTCTCGACTCAAGGCAATATTTTTATTTTCAGAATTTTCATAATAATTATCAGAAAAATCAGCGAAACGAAATGAAAAATTACAACCCAAATATTTCGCCAACGCACTAACCTCATTAATATGAGCAACATTTTTCTTTTGGACCGTCATTGATAACATTACCTGAAAATTTTTATAAATTAAATCTTTCAATAAAGTAACCGTTTTGATTGAAGTATCATAACTTCGTCCCCTTATTATTTCATGAATCTCTTTCGGCCCCTCAATTGAAACAGAAAAATATATCACTAGTTCCCTATTAACTGCTTTAGACTGTGCAATTAAATACTTTGCTAATTCTAAACTTTTTTCTGGCATTAAACCATTCGTATTTATAAAAAACATTTTTAATTTAGGAAGCGCCTTGAGAACGCAAACTGAAAACTCACTAATATCACTTTTTAAAAGTGGCTCGCCGCCCGATATACTCACATCCTCAATCTCTGAAAAATCTGACGCATTAAGTAGTTTTTTTAATTTTTCCGTAGATAATTCGCAACCGTTCTTAGACTTCCAAATATTACACATATTACAGGCACTATTGCAACGACTGGTTATCATTAAATTAAGCGATTTTATTTTATTCATATAATTATTTATTAATTAATTTATTAAGTGGCGAAACCCTACTTAATGTGTCCTTGATTCTCTTGCGCTTTTCAGGTGGCATAGCCTCATAAAAGTATTCCAAGGGAAAAAGTTTATTTAACTTATTGATAAAATCTTTTTTAGCGATCTTTTTAATATTAGTGTTACCTGCAAGTAACAATAAAAAAGAAGCTATAAACGACGGCAAATATAAGTCATAATTTCTTATTAGCAAAGGGTGGCTATTCTTAAAATAGCGACCAAAACCCAAGGGCGACTCTGAAATCATTGATTGTAAACTGTGGTTATCAAAGCGACGGGCGTGAAAAAATATTATAGTTGGTATATTAAGACGATTGGCTAAATGAGAAATGGAAGTATCGGTGCTTAGAATCGCACCTGGCCTTAGTTTATTTATATCCATGACTAGCTGGTTCAGAGAAGAATAATAGGAAATTTTATAATTTATTTTCTTAACTGCTGCTAATTTTATAAATTCTTTTATCCATTTACTATGAAAAGAACAATTTCTTAAACCGCCAATTATATTTATCTCTATCTTTTTAAAAAGATTAAGATTCTGACACAAAGAAACGACAAAATTTACATCTATTGTTTTATTATCAAGCGAACCGAAAGGGTTAATAAAAAAAATATTTTTATTACCGGTGAATTTCTCGGCCTGACAGGCTTTTCTAGATTCGATAAATGGAAAAAGACATTCATTCATGTAATTTTCAACATTCTGATCACATAAAATTGTATCCGGCTTATCTAAATGAAAAAAAGTAATCCTTCCCTTATGTAGCTTTAAAAATAAAGCTCTCCCGGGAATTATAATCAGGCCGCTTTGATCAGCAAGAGCAGAAACAATCGCTAAAGTTTTTTTAAAATTAACATCAAGTAAATCGGGGAGCACCAGGCAATGATAACGTGAAAATAGTTCATGTAGCAAATTTAAATCATATCCATAGGTCTCGCCAAGAACAGACAAATGATCGAAGGAATGCGAAAAAATTATTCGATCAGTAAATGAATACTTACTCATCAAACCATCAATAAAATGCATACCGATAAAAGAATCTCCAATAAAATTATAAGGATCACAATACAGTAAATTTTCAGAATGATAATGCTTAATATTGGAATCAAATTTTTGTCTAAATTTAGTAATACTAGTAAATTCTTGCCATCTAGCTTTAATTTTAGTATTTTTAAAATAATTCTTAAGAATTTTTCTCTGCTCGCAGCGGAGACTTTCACCCTTAAAATAGAAGGAAAAAACCTTAGAATTTTTTATAAGTGATTTTTTTTCTAAAGTGCAGACCGGAAAAGGAAAGCCTAAATTAAATTTAATTGCCTCCTTATTTAATTCTTCTTTTTTCAAACTACGAACAATCACATAAAATTCTTTACTAAATTCAAAAAAATTGAAATCTTTCTTTGTATAATCAGTTAACTCTCCACGTAAAAAGGCTTTAATTTTATTTTGATTCTCCGCAATAAATTTTCGTAAAATTTCTTGATAAATTTTGTCTAAACTCATATATTTTTAGACTATTAGCGGCTACTCGCAATCAACGAATTAATTATTTTTAGAACTGACTGTTTTTTTTCTTTAATCGATCCTCCGTTGACTTGATAAAATCGAGAATGATCACGCCAATTTTTTAAATTGTTATCGGAAACTTTTTGAGCTCTCACAATTTCATTTTTCATGTGTGGTCTAATAGCTAAACCCTCTTTTTTATTAATATTAAAAAGAGTTTCGAGCCAAATTACCCCTTCATATTGATTATATATTTCTCGTTGCGACGTTTTATTCGTCAATAAAAAATCCTCAAGCGTGCCAGGATAGTAAGCGGCTCCATCAAAAAGACCGCGATCAAAAACTACTAAACGACAATTATTTCTTATTGCCATTTTAACGTGCAGGGCCTCTAATTGCGCCTGGACAGCAAAGAAAAACTTGTTCAAATCTTTCTTAAAAAAATCGCCATAAAAATCATCATTTTTTATGATACTTTTTTGAAAATTAGTCGGTATCTCTGGCATAATTTCAATTTCTGAACCAAAATGTTTTTTTAAATATGCCAATATAGAACTTTTTCCGGCAAGCGGCCCTCCAGTCAACACAATCCGCAATATTTTTTTATTTTTCATATTATTTTTTTATGTATTTCCAAAATCTTTCTTGATAATTTCTTCCGAGTGAAATACTAGCGGCATATTTTTTTATTCTGTGCATTTTAGAACGTGCATCGTCACCGACCTCTAGGCCGCATTTATATTTAACGATACCCGCCAACTTTTTACTAATATTAATTTTCTCAACTTTTGCAACTCTATAATCAGAAAAAACTTTATCTGTCGCAGACACTTGATCGGCGTAAGGCAAATCCTCATAAAAATATACCGCCAAGTTTTTATGGCTCAAACTAAGTTCTTGCCCAATTATATTAATAAGAACGTGATCGATGTGACTCCCTAAAGACAAGGGGAAATAAACCTCGCCCGAAGTTGCGTCTACGATTTTATTTATCTTTTTTTTAATTTCTACTATCAGTTTAGTCTCTTTATTTATTTTTTTACGATTACCGGAAAAAACATCTGACCAAGAAATGCAAATATTTTCATTTTTATCATTTCGACGAAAAATAGCATCCAGAAAATCAAGATTCTTTATCTCTATATTTAAACTCTTTAGAACTCTTCTGTTTTCTTGTGCTCGCCTTTCTACCCAAGCGTCATTAGCAATGGTTGCGGCAAAATTCGATATATTTTTATAATCTGGTTTTCCCGAAAAAATTGTAACTATATTAAGCGATTCTAATTTACGTAATTTATTATTTATAAGGCCGCCACAAGAAATCAGGGCATCATCGAAGTGTGGCGAAAAAATAATAATTTTATTTTTTTTCATAAAATATCTTATTCATCGCCGACCCAAAATTATGATTTTTATTATTTAGTTTTTTGATCAAACTTTTCTTAGCACTATACACTATTTTTTTATATTCCGTCTCATTCAAATTATCAATTAATTTAATAATCTGACTTATTTCTTGATCTGTTTTATAACTGATAGGCGAAGATACTTTAAACTGCCTTGGCAAATCAACTAATTCTTCGTAACTTAAGCCTCGTGGCACAACGGGAATGACGCCGGCAATAATCGCTTCCAGAGCACAAAATCCAAAAAGATCGGCCCGCGAAGGGACTAAAACGCCTTTATATTTAATTAATTTTTTACGGAAAAAACTATTTTTCTTATTAATAATTGAGCTCACCTTTAAACCGCTTTTAATTAACTTATTAATAACGTCGACTCCTTTTTCAAAACTATTTCGCGAGGCAAATATATACCCACTTTTCTTGGAAAAATCAATCTCATCAAAAAAATGATTTGGCAAATAATAATAATGATGGGAACATTTCTTTTTTAAATCAGGATACTCTTTCAAAAAAGACCCCAGAGCGTATTTCGAAGGTAAAAATATTTTATCCATTAAAGAATAGTGTGCATTTTCAAATTTTAATAATTCAGCGCTATAATTATTTAGACTCTGCCGGTCAAGATCATGTTTTTGAAAATAACCGCCATTAACAAAACAACTTATAATTCGTTTATCCCCCGCAATATACCGTAAAGCTTTCATGTTAATAAAAGAGGAATCAACAACTACTAGGCGATTGGCCAATAAATTTCTATGAGAGAGATCAATAATTTTTTCGACTACCTTAAGCTTGGGGTATAAAAAAGAAAAAGACCCCTTACTTTGAGCCTTTTTTCTAATACCAATATTATCACCGATAATTATATTGTAGTTTATTTTTTTGAGCCTGGCCTCAAAAATTAGACTGTCCAAAATTAAACCCGTCCAATCACTGCGACTCAACCAAGGAACGATTATAGTTAGGTCTAATTTTTTCACAAAAATTAAAACTCTAAATTTTTTGGTGTTCTTGGAAACGGAATAACATCTCGAATATTGGCCATGCCGGTGAAATACATAATAGCACGCTCAAAACCAAGCCCAAACCCTGCGTGTTTAACCGAACCGTATTTGCGCAAATCAAGATACCACCAATAATCTTCAACTTTTAAGCCAAGTTCTTTTATGCGAGCTTCTAAAACATCATAACGCTCTTCTCTCTGGCTACCACCAATAATTTCACCAATTCCTGGTACTAATAAATCAGCAGCGGCCACTGTCTTGCCGTCGTCATTCTGACGCATATAAAAAGCTTTAATTTCTTTAGGATAATCTGTTAAAAAAACTGGTTTAGCAAAAATCTTTTCTGTGATATAACGTTCGTGTTCAGTTTGCAAATCGATTCCCCATTTAACCGGATAATCAAATTTCTGACCGCTCTTGATTAATAAATCAATCGCATCTGTATAACTTAAGCGAATAAATTCTGAATTTAAAACTTGATTAAGGCGTTCAATTAAGCCGGTATCAATAAATTTGTTAAAGAACTCCATTTCTTCTGGTAATTCTTTAAGTACGTAAGTAATTAAATACTTAATCATTTTCTCGGCTAAATTCATATCATCATTAAGATCAGCAAAGGCCATTTCTGGCTCAACCATCCAAAATTCACAAACATGTCTGGTGGTATTAGAATTCTCAGCTCTAAAAGCAGGCCCAAAAGTATAAACACAATTCAAACTATTTATTAAAGTCTCCGCCTCTAATTGTCCGCTAACTGTTAGCCCGGCTTTTTTTCCAAAAAAATCTTGGGAATAATCAATATGCCCTTCTTTATTTTTAGGAATTTCTTTTTCTAAATCAAACATGGTTAAACTAAAAACTTCACCAGCGCCTTCCGCGTCACTCGCTGAAATAACTGGCGTATGAATATAATTAAAACCTTCTTCCTGAAAAAATTTATGAATGGCGTAACTCAAAGCCGAACGTAAACGAAAAACTGCTGAAAAAGTATTGCTTCTACTTCGCAAATGAGAAATCTCTCGCAAAAATTCGAAACTATGTTTTTTCTTTTGTAGCGGATAATCGTCGTTCGCTCTTTGAAGAATCTTTATTCTGCTAGCTTTAAGCTCAAATACTTGACCCGAAGCGGGTGATTCGACTAGCTCCCCCTCTATTTCTAAAGAGGAGCCAAGGCTGATTTTTTCTATCTCTACAAAATTACTTAAATTCGAAGAAAAAACAATTTGTAAACCCTTAAAAAAGGAGCCATCGTTTAATTCGATAAAACCAAAATCTTTCGAACTACGTGATGTTCTGACCCAGCCAGAAACAAAAATATTTTTTCCTAAATATTCTTTAGTATCTCGATATAATGATTTGATTAAAATTTTAGACATAGTAATTAAATTATTTTATCCTTTTTTTAAAGCGTTTTAGCCTGTAAATTCCTATCACTTCAACCACGCTCTCTAAACTTAACTTGGACGGCAATCGGTAATTTGTAGTCTTGACATATAACTAAATTATTTCTAGTCCCTTATCGATCCCGGATTTAATATAAATTGTCTCTTTGATTACTTAAATATTAACGTATTTTGACTATTTTAGCAAGAAAAAATAGCTGTGCTTTAAAGCTCTTTTTTGAGCCAACAATAGCGAATTATATCAGGAATGGAAATTTAAAAAATTTATAGTTAGACTTGATAATTCTCTTATTACACGCTTATCTAGCCTCAATCTTTTGGCCATATCGAGCTTATTGTCCATAATAAAGCGCATCAGTTTTAGGCAATTATCAGATATTAACTTCAGTTGCGTTAGCTCTATTCCCTTTTCTAGTCTTTCTTTTTCTAAACATTTAGCGCAAACAATGCCGCCGTTCATGAGATTAAAAAAATTTTTTCCGGGGATTACTTTCTCGCGACAATTAAGACACTCATACATTTCCGGCTTATAACCTAATTCTCTAAGGAGTTTAAGCGCAAAAAAAATAAAAAATATTTCGCCGTTTTCTTTGGTAAAATCATTATCCGAATAATTATCGAGTACTTCGAGCCAGCGTCCTAATAAATAAAATAGGCGCTCATCAGGTTGATCTTCTTTTATAAAACGAATAAACCAATTTATCGCTTTCCCGGCATAATATATTTTATTTAAATTATCCTTTAAATTTAAATAAGCGTCGCGAGTCAAGGCACTCCCCACATAGTCGAAACCCTTGCCTTTGATAATTAAAATATCAGCCAAGCTTATCGGCTCGAGATGGCCAGCCAGTTTAGAGTGAATTTTTTTTGTACCCCGAGCGACTAAAGACATTTTACCAAACTCCTTGGTATAGACTATAACTAAAGAATCGCTCTCGCGGTAAGCGGAGCGATTAAGAATTAAAGCTTGGCTGTGTCTGGTTTCGTCCATTTTAGTTACTGTCCAAATAATCTTGTAAAATAATAGTAGCCGCAATTTCGTCTCGCTCGGCTTTGTCTTTTTTCTCGCCGCTTAAAGCATCGGCCGCTAAACTACTTAAACGTTCATCCAAAAAATTAACTGGTTTGCCGCCCTTGGCTTTTAACTGTTCAACAAAATTTAACCACAAGGGGTTATTCGCGGCCTCGCCACTCATTTTTTTAGGACTCCCTAAAACAATTTCATCTATCTCTTCTTCTTCAATAACCGTTAGCAGTTCGTCTAAACTACTCACTGTTTTAAAGGGCAAGGCAATACAAGTCTCCTCATCTGCCAAGGCTAAACCGATTCTCTTCTCTCCCCAATCAATGCCGATATATTTTTTATCTGCCATATAATTTTTATATTATCTGGTTAAAATTTCGCAACCTTTATCAGTCACGGCAACGGTATGTTCAAAATGGGCGCTCAATGAATTATCAGCCGTAATAATCGTATAACCATTTCGGGCTACTTTTACGCGCCAGTCGCCACCATTAATCATGGGCTCAATCGCTATTACCATGCCGGGCTCAAAAACTAAATTTTCCGGCGAATTCTCGTTTATTTCGAAATTAAAAATATCCGGTCTTTCATGGGCGAAGTAACCGACACCATGACCGACTAAATCACGCACCACGCCATAGCCATGACTCTCAGCATGCCCCTGAACGGCTCGGGCTAAGTCATTTATTGTATTTCCCGGCTTAACTACTTTAATCGCTTTATAGAGGCATTCCTCGGAAATCTTTAATAAATGTTTCGCCTCTTTACTAATTCTTCCTACTCCGGTCGTCGCACACATGTCCGTAAAATAACCGCCGCCCCGTGAATGTTTATTTATTGGTGCTTTAAATTTAGCTTGTAGCTCAGGAGTCACTGGCCATTCCATGCCAATATCGAGATCAACAATATCACCCTCTTGGATAACTCGAGACGGCAATGAACTACCATGAACAACTTCATGATTAATTGAAACACAAAGTGTTGACGGAAAAAATAAACCGCCGCCCATCGGATAATTTTTAAAGGCACCGCGCCCGCCGACTTCACGAATTAATTTATCAGCTAATTCCTCGAGTCGACCGGTTTCGAGTCCCGGCTTAACTTCTCTCAATAGGCCCGCTAAAATAGCGGCCAGTCTTTTGCCGCCTTCTTTTATAATTCGAATTTCGTCCTTGGACTTTAAATAAACCATACTTTTAATATAACTAAACAGCTATTTTTTGTCGCGCCTTATTAGAGCGAACGGATAAGAATAAGAAAATACCCAAAAGAACAAACATATTTAGGGGCGCCAACCAAAAAGGAAACTCTTGCCCAAAACTTTCTAAAACCATAATCGCCCCCAAAACACCAATTGCATACATGGCACCATTTTTTAAAAATTCAAATTTAGAGATTAAATCAATTCCCCGAATAGTGAATTCGCGCACGACGAAGGCGCCTAGTCCGTTACCTAAAATAATTAGAGGGACAGAGACGGTAAAAGCAAAAGCCCCAATAACGCCGTCAATAGAAAATGAAGCGTCTAAAACTTCTAAATACAAAATTTTACTCCAAGCGCTCATTGCCGGATTCATTAATTTCTTCTCTTGGGCCTCGGCATTCTTTTTAAAACCATCCGTGATAAAAAAAGCCGAGACGCCAATCGTGGCCGCTAAGGCTAAGGTCGGATTTTCTTTTAAAGAATAATAGACAACTGTCGTCGTAAGAATTGAGGCTAAGGCGTAAAACCAAGCACCCTGACGATGAATAAAACCTTCAACTAAAAAAGCATATTTTTTCTCCTCTAAAAATAACCAGGACAAAAATACTAAAAACAAATATATACCACCACCAAGCAGAAGCAATGGTTTAGAGCGTTCGATATAATCTTTTACTTCTGGTGAATTAGAGAAAGTTGCCGTCACCACCTGGATAATACCTAAATCAGGATTAGCGATCCAGACAATTACAAAAGGCAAAAGACCACGCACGACAAAAACGGCAAAAAGTAAGCCCCAAAAAAGAAAAATCTTACGATATTTTTCGGGCATCGTTTTTAAAATATGGGCATTAACGACGGCGTTATCGACGCTACTTATAATCTCAAAAAGGCAAAGGCCGACTATAATTGTTATAAAAGTAAAAACCATAAATAATTATTAATTAAAACTTATTCGCTTAATGGGTGCTGGTGGCGTAGACGCGCCTGGAGGCGCTTGACTTACTGGGCCAGAAACACCGGACATATTTTTTAAACGATTTTGGGCGGTGCTTACTCGCGCCATAATACGATTCGCTTGTTTGGGATCGAGATCACTAAGATCTTTATTAAATCCAGAATGTGCTCGATTTATTCTTATATTTAAAGGGGCCTTAAAAGGGCGATCACTCGTGGCTTTACTTTCCCGATCGGCAGCCTTTTCTTTAGCGACTAATTTCGCTTCGGCGGCTTTTTCTTCACTTATTTTCTTCTCTTTTTCACTATTTTTTTCGCCGGCCATTGCTCTTATCCCTGTATTTTGTTTTCCCTCCATGCTTTCATTTTTTAAGGCACGAACAATGATTTCTTTGCGTGAAACCGATTGTGTTGCCCTAGTAGGTACATTTTCTAAACGTTTTAAAACTCCACTAATCGCTTTTTTCTCGGCAAAGGTTGGCTTTTGATCAGACGACAAGTGATGCATCGCTTCCGCGCTTTTAAAGCGCCCCCCTTGAATGGCGGCCATTCTACTTTTAACTATTTTAAGAATCGGTGCTTTAAAATTTTTTAAGGCGCCGTACTGCGAAACAGTATTAAGATTTTTGTTAAACTTACCTAAGGTAAAGTTTCTTCCGCCGACAAAATTATTTAAACCCATAGAAAATATATTATCTTTTAAAACTTTCCAATAAGTCTCGAATTTGGTTTAGATCAATACGAGTCAATCCAAGCTTATTTCTATCCTGATAAAGATGGTACATATCATCGCGAATTGTGAGACTTGACGGATAATTATGCTCCTGAATTTTATTTTTATATTTCTTGATTAAATCCAAGATTAGTTTTTGATTGTCTCCGTCTAAATTCTTATAGCGAGGATTACGGCGCATTAGTTCATCAAAACGTTGGTCAATGCGATAATCTGTTTCGCCTTGTAAATTTTTGGTAACAGTTTTTAAATCCATACATTTCGAATTATTTTTTTTTCATTTTTTCTAAATTATCACGATAAACCTGAACGGTTCTTTTTAAATAACTACCTTTTTTTTCAGACATATCTAAAAGTTCTGGTTCGTTGAAAAAATGTTCTATAAATGATAAATTAAAATTTTTCTCTATCAGGTTTAATAAACCGTAGCTATGATCCTGCTTTTCTTTATCACTCACCTCAGTGAATTTTTTTTCGCCAATCGGCTGACCCCTATGATTGCGCAGGGCGATTGTAGCCTCACCGTAGCCGCCATACTTTTTATCGAACCACTCAATTGCTTCGTCAGTATTAAGATCCAACTTTTCAAATTCCTCTCGCGCTATTTCTTGCGACAAACGATAATTTTCTTGACTCAGTTTATCATTTTCTGAAGCTGGCAATTGCCCTTCTTTAAAAAACATATAGATAACTTAGATAATAATATTTACAATATACCATATAATACAGCAAAATTAAAGACTCAGCGCAGTCGGCTGAGTCTTTATAAATATATATTCTTCTATTTTTGTCTTTTATAAACCATCATATTCGCGCATAGTGAGCTGAGCTTCAATTTGCTTAACTGTTTCAATAACAACTGATACGACAATTAACAAGCTAGTACCACCAACTGAAAACGCTTGCACGCCAGTAAAGTACACCATAATTAATGGTAAAATAGCGATAACACCAAGAAATAGAGCGCCGACTAAAATAATTTTATGGGTAGTGCCCGCTAAATAGTCGCTCGTGGTCTTACCTGGTCTAATACCCGGAATAAAACCTCCCTGCTTCTGAAGATTTTCCGCGATTTGCTCCGGATGAAAAATAACTTCGGTATAAAAATAAGTAAAAGCAACCACTAATATAAAATAGACGACACCGTAAAATAATTGATCGTTAAATAGTTGAATTGTCCAAGTAGCGGCGTTAGCTATCCAAGCACTTTTGGCGTGAATTAGAAACTGGGCAATCATCGAGGGAAATAAAACGACGGAAATTGCAAAGATGATAGGTATTACTCCTGCCATATTAACCCGTAACGGTAAATGCGTGCTGGTGCCGCCAAAAGTTCGATTACCTCTAATTTGACGGGCATATTGCACGGGAATGTTACGCTGACCTTCATTAATAACAACAACGCCGATGACGGTAATAACGGCAATAATAGTAAAGCCGAGCAACATAAACAGTTGCGTTGAATCAAAAGTAACTAAAATTTGTTTAACAACTGTTGGCAGTCCAGACACAATACCAGCAAAAATAAGGAGAGAGATTCCATTGCCGACTTTCTTTTCGGAAATTAGTTCTCCTAACCACATTAAGAAAATTGTTCCCGCACTAACCGTTATAATAATAACGGCAAAATCAAAGGGACTTATTTGACCGATAATACCAGCCGAACCACTGCGCAGCAAAGTAATCATGCCATAGGCTTGCATAGCTGCTAGCGGCACAGTCAACCAACGAGTCCACATATTTATTTTCTGTCGGCCGGCTTCTTCTTTTTGCATTTGCTCTATCGTCGGCACAATCATGCCTAAAAGTTGGAAAATAATAGAAGAAGTAATATAAGGAGCGACACCCATCATAACGATAGAGAATGTTTCCATTCCTCCGCCGGAAAATAAATTCATGAGACCCAGAATCTGGTTAGAAGCAAATAAATTTTTTAAAGCGACCGCGTTAACTCCCGGGATTGGGATATGGGCTGCTAAACGAAATACAACTAACATCCCCAATACGAAGAGGATGTTATTTCTTAAATCTTTTGCTTTCCAAATTTGTTCTAGTTTATCGAACATATAGTTCAAATTTATTTAATTTGGTTTTTTACTGGTTCACTCGCGTGTACTTTTTCCAAAGTAACTTTAACAGTTAATTTTTCTTTGCCCAATATCTTAACGGGTAATTCGATGGAGCCAATTAACTTTTTTTCAAATAAAGTTGTCGGGCTAACTATTTCATTATCTTTATAAAGTTTGTTAATCGCCTTAACACTAACTACCTGATTTTTTGGTTTCTGAGATTTAAAACCGCGGACTTTAGGAATCGCGAGTAATTGCTTCTTCATACCCAAACGTTTTAAGCCGCTGACGCCAGAACGAGATTTCTGACCCTTCAAACCGCGGGTACTATAAGTACCATGGCCAGACGCATTACCGCGACCAACCCGCTTAATTTTTTTGGATGATCCCTTGGTTTTTTTTATTGTATTAAGTGATAACATATATCTACAATTTAAAAATTATTTTTTCACTTCCTTTGTCTCGTCTTTTGGTTCGGCACGGCGCAGACCGCGTAAAGCTTCAATCGTACAACGAGCATTATTAATTTTATTTTTTGAGCCCAGCGCTTTGCTCGTAACATTTTTTACACCCGCTAATTCTAAAATAACGCGAGCGACACCGCCGGCAATAACGCCCCGTCCCTTTTGGGCTGGTTTAAACATTAATTTAGCCGCACCCATCTTTAAAGTAATTGCGTGCGGAATAGTTTCTTTAATCATAGGCACGTTCACCATTGTTTTTCGGGCACGGTTTACTGCCTTATTAACAGCCATAGTTACATCAGCTCCTTTGCCAAGACCAACACCAACATTTCCTTTCTTATCACCAATTGCCACACAAGCCCGA
>Ga0247841_10006795_pt1 | contig 17379 bp, 17 predicted proteins | sample LaCruzMarch2015__2_FD_192410 | JGI IMG/M metagenome (GOLD analysis project Ga0247841, IMG submission 192410) | Freshwater microbial communities from meromictic Lake La Cruz, Castile-La Mancha, Spain - LaCruzMarch2015_18m | ecosystem: Environmental > Aquatic > Freshwater > Lake | place: Spain... | reverse complement strand
ATTTGGCTCCTCGGCTTTCGCCTCGGTAGGCCACCCGCCCCTAAAACATGACAGCCCGTCATGTTTCAAACCAGGGCTCCCTTCAAATCCCAGACGCTTGCGGCGTCTGTCGTACGAGGCCTTCTTTAAGCCTCGACGACAACGTCGTTTTACACAGGAAAAACGGAGGGGGGGGGATTTGAACCCCCGGTGACGCTTGCGCGCCACATCGGTTTAGCAAACCGACGCACTAAGCCGGGCTATGCGACCCCTCCATGAAACAAAGCTGTCCGCCACAAGCCACATGGCTTCGTGTGGCCTTGTGCCTTTGCGGCCTGACATAAAAACGGAGAGGGCGAATTCGGCGCCTTCCGCTCCGCTTCAGGTCAGCCACCCGCCCCTGAAACATGACAACCCGTCATGTTTCAAACCAGGGCTCCCTTCGAATCTCCCCCTCGTAGCCTGCGGCCTGACCAGCAGAAGGTCTTCCTTAAACCTTCGCGGTCAGGTCGTTGTTCATAAGAACAACGGAGAGGGCGAGAATCAAGGAACCGATTTTCCCCAACTCCGTTAAGGGCCACATGATGCGTGAAGTGCCCTCTACAATCAACTGTTTTTCGTTTTCGATTGCTTCGATAGAGACTTTTGGAACCGATGAAGTTTGAAGTCGTTTGGTCCCAATTTGGTCCCAGGATTCAGGAGTAAAAGTCTTCCATCGAGATCTGGAATTTCTCTCTCACGTGTTGAACAACCTTGCGGCTAATGTCGTCACCCTCACTATGGCAGGTAACGGTATCAAGCACGGGTCGTCCTTCGACGATCTTGAGAAACATCCGGTGAGAACCTTTGCCGCGGCTTGGCTGTTCAACGGCTCCGTTTTTTGAAAGGCAGGCCCTAAGTTCTCGGTATTTGAGAACTTTGTCTCGATCAGGAACAGGACGGGGCATTGACGGAACTTAGAAAGGGGGCAATACGATTAGCGGAAGAGGCTTTCAGCAATCCATCCGGCACCCTGGGGAAAAAACGGGTCTTTGTCTTGATCATACGCAAAACATCCCAGTATTTCATCGGCGCGGGCCGGAAAATAAACGGCTCCATATTCTTTTCCATAAAGAACTGGATGTACTCAAAAATCATCTCTTCAAGCCGCTTGGTGGCCTGCTCCGTAGTGTCTCCTTCGGCCAAAAGGTCAAAAGGAAGACAATGAGCGTAATACTTCCCCTCTTCGCGGGAAAGAAGCACATCCAAAGGACTTGTCTGAAAGCGTTTTCTCATGGCTGTATAACCTCTAAGGGCAATTATAGCACATCTTCCAAGACCATAACGGCTATTCTGCTCTTCTGCTTTAAAAAAGAAATCCCGAGCTCACAGGAACCCGGGGCCAACGGAACACGAGATTCCGCCAGGATGATGGCGTAATGTAACGTTCTAAACTTGCTTCGTCAATCTCGTTTTTCTTATCGTCCATTTCCACGATCAGCTTACCCTCTCCCTATCATATTTTCTAAGTCTGCTCCCGTATATTTTAAGGTCGCCCGACCGCTCTGGCGGCGCTTTTGAAGCCATGCCTGCACGTCTACCTCAAGGAAACGAACAGACCGCCCTAGCTTGTAATGCGGGATAAACTCCGTGTGCGTCCAGAGGTAGACCGTGGATTGGTCCACCTGCAAAAGCTCGCTCAGTTGCTTGGGAGTTAGGAATTTTTCCATACGCTCTGTCCATCATGCCGGATGTCTGAGATAAGGGATGTGCGCGGGCCCACGCACACCCCTTTATCCCCGACTTTCGATCTTAAGCCTCCTTTTCCGGTGACACGGTTCTGACCTTTGAAAAACGGCGAAAGAAGTTTCGCTCAAGGCCTTCGAATTCCTCGACTCCGTAATTGATGAAAAGAGTTTCTCCTACGCAACGCTCGAGAAGATCCTCAAACATGATGGATTCGATCTCCACCTCGTTGCCTTCGAGATGCCCAATATCCGTTACAGCCTTGATAAACAGCATCAGCTTCCATAGGCACTTCGTCTCGAGCTGGAAATATTCTCTCTTATCCATGCCGTCAAATTCCGGATGGTCCAGGACCTCGAGGTCGCACCTTAATTGCTTTGCCCCTGTTTTAGCAACACAATGCTCAAACCCTTTGACTCGCATTCTGTACTTTCCAGCAGGAACAACCGTATCAACTACATTCACATCCATTTCATTGAAATTGAGCTTCATTTGATTCTCCTTGTTTTTGATTGGATTGGATTTATTGTTACTTATCAAAAATTACTGATTCAAAATCTGTCTTACATTACCTAGGCGGATCTCTCATTACATACTTCCTCTCAGTTAGTGCTGTTGAATAATCGTTCGATCGCGTCAGTATCCCAAATGACAAATGAATGGCCGGCGGCGATCCTGGTACGTAATCCAAGCTCAATGATGGAATAAGCTACGGCCTGGTTGCTTTGCTGGAGTTCTTTGGGTAAACGAAGATTGAATTCTTGAGCGACAAGCTTCAAAGACAAGCGTCCGCCCTTCACGTGCCCTTTTGACGCTTTCAGAGCATCAACGAGCGGCTCCCGGGATTCGGATCGCTGGTGTTGACTTGACCCGTAATGGCCGAGCAGTTCTTTTGCCTGCGCCACAAAATAATCAGTAACCTTGATGCTGTCTTTGATAACGTCCGCATCGATCTCATCTTTTTCCCCTTCTCTTAAGAGATGGAGGATTCCCGAGATCCTTACTGTGTAGCTGATAAGCTTTGGGATAAAGACCTGCATGAGACCGTGTTTCTTCGCTCTGCTTTCGTTCACGAACCGGGAAAAGATCTCATGCGCATCTTTCGTGAAAGGTATAACCCTGTGCTGGATGCTGTGATCCTCCCGAAACGTCAGGGGCATCTGGTAGAACCGGACTAATAAAGTATTCCAGTCATGGATATCAGCTATAGTAACGCTTGCGCTTGAGTAAGGCTGTTCCACTAAGGTCGTAAAAAGAAACCGCGGCAAAAGACCATCTATAAAAGCATCTTCCTGGAATATCCGCGGCATCACTAGCGGTTGGATACCCCCCAACAAAGCACATCCGGTGCTTCGAATAAACTGACTTCCCGAGACACGATCCTTTAACCAAGGGTTACAATTCCAAAGTTCCAGATACTTTTGCCTATCTGCCCCCTTGGATCGGTACTGGTCATGACTTAAGAGCCATCCCGAGAGTTCATCCTGGTAGGACAATAGCCCCCGCGGTTGGACCTCCATCGACATTGCTAATGATTCAATCGTGATATCAGAGACGATATGCTTGAGCAGCTGCGGCCTTCTCAATACCGCGTTCTTGTTAGCTACTCTCATAACTTTCTGTTCATACTCATCCAAATGAGTCTTATAGACCTCGTAGGCCTGCGCCTGCTTTGAATGGATCCATTCCAGTAGCTTTGCTACAAAAGGCGTTTTACCGCTCCCAGAAGGCCCTATGATCATGGACCAAAGGAATACCGGCTCCGCCCATCCCTGCTTGGGCATCACCCTCGTTGTATTTCCAGCGGCGGCGGACAAAATCGTCATCATTGCCACCGCTACAGGCTCCACATTGACCGAATACGCTTCTGCTATCTTTTTCATCGATCCCTGCAATCTCCTTGGAAATATGTCTAATGGAAAATCTGGACGTCTCATACAAACCCTCTACAGGCTCTACAGCCTCAGTTGAACCAATTCAGCAGTGACCCAATACCCAAACAGATATCTTTAGGAGCTGTTCTAGCCTTCAAAAACAGTGTTTTGGGTTCGTTTTTTCTTATCCTCTTTAAATACAAACACTTACGTACCGCCTTCATTCTTCTGCTACCTAGAACTGCCATTTGAAGCCTCCTTTTCGAACTGCGGTTTGGAAAACGATCGAAAGCGCCCTTTCCGACGGCCTCGTTACTCATGGGTGAAATTTAACAGCAGGTTAATCAGACGTCTTGAGGACTTAAGGTTCTGCCTTATCTGTTCATATCCTCTGGCCCTGAAAAACAAAAAACCCATGAGCTCATACTCATGGGTGAAATTTAACAGCAGGTTAATCAGACGTCTTGAGGACTTAAGGTTCTACCTTATCTGTTCATATCCTCCTTTAATCAACCGCACTGCTTTTCTATATTCTCTTGAAACTTGCGTCATCAGAACATCGCTGCCCGTTTTGCTTTTCAAATGAAGCGCATCGATAATTTCTTGGTAGGTCTTACCGCTTTCCTTCAAATCATATACCTTTAAGAGGTCGAAATATTTATCCAACCTTTTACGTGTATTAGGCAACCGTTCCGTCGCATGCTTTTTATGAAACCGCAAAAACACCCCTTCTATCGCCGCCAGGATGTCACTCTTCGGATAAAGAAGATTTATTGTTAAGTTGATTTGTTTCATATCGTGAGGATTCACATTTCCCAAAAAATCTGTTCCGTCATATTTGTGAGGATTTTCTTTTGGAGGATATTCACAGCCTTCTTTTGTCGCCCAATTAAATTTTACTATACTTTCAGGACTCGCCATAAATTGCACGGCGGCTGCATCACGAAGGCTGCACAAACGGTAGTCGGAATACTTCGGATCGTTAGGAGCAACGCTCCGACACTCCTTTTGAGTAGGGTCAAATGGCGGCATTCTCCATTTCTCAGCCAATCTCCTATAACCGCTCTGAACATTTTCCGGCGTAGGGCTAGTAAGATTTAACCACTCAGCGTGATCTTTCTTGTATTCCCGATTCCTCCTCAGGAATTCCCACATCAATTTTTTTATTAATTCTATTTTGCGATAGAATGAAATATCATCATCAAGCAGTTCTTTTTTGATATTGGTCGCTGTGCGTTTCTTCTTTCGGAATTGCCCTATCGGCTCTTTCCAAGTGATTTTCTTGCCATTTTTCCATTCAAAGCAATTAACAAACATTGGCTTTTTCTTCATAGGTTCGCATTTTACTACTCCCACAGGAATTTGCTTATGAAATTCATCTTTGCTCCAGGGAGATGCTGCTAATACCGTTTTTCGCATCACACCCCTCCCCTTGGGTTTTGCAACGGACCCCGGCATTTTGAGATCCGCCGCTCTGTTAATGGTTGATTTTGTTTGGTGCTTACATAGCATTCGACATTAATCGCTCGATCAAGTCCGAGGCTGCGTGAACCGTCATTCCCTCAAGGTCGATGAACTGCCCTCGCTCTCTTGCCAGCTTGATTATCAGATGCTTCTGCCTTGGAGTGATTGGCGCAGCGCAGTTGCAACACTTCTCCGGCTTCGGCTGAGCGTTGAGTTGGCGTTGGATTGCCTGTTTCGCGAGGGCGAAGAGATCATCCGCCTCCACGTCAGCCTGACCTCTAGGCACATCACCCGTCCTCTCGAATGTAACGCAGTAACTGCTGTCTCCACTCTTGAAACTGTAATTGGCCAATATCCTCATCTTGAATCTCCTTTTGGTTTGAGTCGGTTTTAGGTCTCATTTAGATCGTAGGATCGATCGCTGCCGATTGCTTCATCCTGCCTGCTCCTTTGAGCCGATCCAGGGTCTGCTGAAGCCTGTGGAGTGACCACGCAGCCTCAAATGTAAGGCTGTCCTCCCGTTCAGCGCTCTCGATGCGTGCATTTAGATTCCTGATCTCCATTCCGATGGCTGCTAATTGTTCCTGTCTGGTCATGAAACACCTCCGCTTATGGGCATAAAAATAGCCAGACTCCCGATTGGAAGCTGGCTTCTCTCATGCTTTGGTTTTATTCCGCGCCGAAGAAAATCTCCGATGCGTTACTACTTTTGCTGTCCGCTACACCTCCTCCTAAAGGCTGCTTCGTTCCGAGAAGCTGAAGTGCTGGTTTTCACCGATTATGATGTGGTCTAGGACCCTGATCGAAACAGTCAGGCAAGCCGCCTTGATCTTCTGCGTGATCTCGTAGTCTTCTCTGCTTGGCTCCACCTTCCCCGATGGATGGTTATGCACAAGCACGATGCTTGAAGCATTGAACTCCAGCGCAGCCTTGACGATCTCTCGTGGATGAACAGCCGCTTCATCGATCGTACCTATGAACAGATCTCTCTCGCCTGTGATACGCAGGGCCTTGTCGAGGAAGAGGCATTTAAAGACCTCTCTCTTAAGATCCCGCATACTCGCCGTGAGGTAATCTGTGACCGCCTGAGGAGAACGGACGAAGTTCTGTCCAATTATGTTTTCCCGCAGGATCCTCCGACCGAGCTCACGGACTGCCTCAAGTTCGATCCTTTTATGCCCGGGCAGGAGATCAGGAACCTCGAACAGCTTCCTGAGACTGCCTGCTTTCCCGATGATCTCCCGGGCAAATGTCACTTCGTCTTGTTCGTAACTACTAACGCGAAGCAGGATTGACAATAGCTCGGCATCGGACAACGCTTGGAAGCCCCTCTCCTTTGCCTTGATAAGCGGCCTCTCTTGTTCTGGCCAGTCTCTGACTGATAGTTTGCGTCTCATTGTTGCTTTCCTTTCCAGGCGTGAAAAAAGCCAGTCTCCCTAGATGGAAGCTCTGGCTCATCTCACGCCCTGGTTGTTGGTTACTGAACGTTACTTCTTCAAGAACCCTTGGAACCTATGACCAATCGCCTTCTCGGTATTGTCCAAGATACTTTTGATCTTTGCGTAGTTCCTTCGATTATCTAGAAGCCATCCTACAAAAAGCCCCGTTACAACCAATGTTGCAACGCCAGCTATCTTTAAGAGCCTATCCATATTGAAATCTCCTTTTGTTGGTTTGTTTTATTTTGGTTTCTTAATCTTTGCTGCATAGGGACACACGTTCAGCTTCTTACACATCCAGGCAGTAATAACGCTTTCTATTACCGCGCCGACCAAGAACAACACAGTGGCTGCAACCACTGCTTTGACAATGTTCGTTGTTGGCATTTATACTCACCTCCTCTCTGTAGATACAAAAATAGACGGACTCCTTGTGACAGGAATACCGTCTTTGATCTTGTGCTCTGGTTTATTTACTTCTTATTGCCGCTTCGAACGCGTCACGAAGATTCGTGAATCGATCGCTACCGGCCTTGACGCCTGAAGCTCTTCAGCCTGGCTTAATTGGACATCGTCCAATCCGAACAACTTCTCATCGCTACTGATGATCTGTATTCCGCGCTTGTTGATCATGTTATTCACCTCCTTTCTTTGCGTTGATGGTTTAAAAAGTGGGCACAATGAAACCTTGGAAATGTTTGACGATTGATTTTTGTATTAGAAGACCCCAGGGGCACGAAACGAGGATATTTCAAAAAAGCCTATCCACCTAGACAGCAGCGGAATTTTTGGGCTATTTAAAGGGATATTAAGAGCTACCATATAAATGTTTTTACAATACACTTTGTGGGAAAAGATCGCGGCAAGTTTCGGTAAGCTCTTAGCGAGAGTATTTAGTTTCGAATAATCTTTCGATATCGTTCCTCAGTAAAAAGTCAATCTTTCCCCATTTTCAGCATATTCAGGTGGGCTGGCAAGCATAAAGGACTGACACGTGCCTGAGCAGTTTTCACGCTCTCCTCCCTTGTAAACTCCCTCCGCCTTCGGTTGTCCATCGTCGAGATATTCCCTAAATGGCCCTTCCAGTTTTCCTCCCTTGAAAAACCATTCACCTATTAATTCCTGTTCGAACCCATACCGCTTAAACAGCCCATCCAGTTTTCCCATTTTAAAACTTCCTTCTTCGTATAGTTTCCATTTTTTTACAGCGCTCAAATCAGCGCAACGCTTAAATGGTCCATCTAAAATGCCTTCCTTGTAGGTCGTCTCTCCCATTAATTGCCCGTCTTCGCTATACTCCTTAAGCAACCCATCGCGCTTCCCGTTCTTGTAAGCTTCTTCCCTTTCCAAAGCTCCATTTTCATAATAGCTTTTGCACGGCCCTTCCAGCTTTCCGTTCTTGAATAATTTCTCGTTCTCAATTTTTCCATTTTCGTAATACGTCTTAGCTGACCCCTCAATTTTTCCGTTCTCGTCAAACTTCTCTGACTTCAATTGCCCACTGTCGTAATACTCCCTAATTGGTACGCTCCCATATCCAATTGAGGCGAATGTTAATCCTGAAAGCACAACGATCCCTATTAACCCGTTAATGAAAGTGCCTATTTTACGATGCATTTCCAAAACCCCTTCTTCTTTCACCCCGGTGTTGGGCCGGGAATAAAGGCTGCCAATTAATCTCAATTTGCACTGTTACAGTTGCGATGGCTTTTTTCCTGTTTTCTAGCGCTCATTCAATCTAGCTACTACGCTCGCTGGCGGAGTTAAAAAACTTGTTTCTGAATACCATCGCGTCCCATCCCACAAATACGTTTCCCCGTCCAAGACAACCCTTTTTCGTCTAGATCCCGAGCTGCCGCTTTTATGGTGTTGCTTATTTCGTTTCGACACATCCGACACAACGTCTATCACGACGTCGCTCGCGCTCATAAAAAATTGAACTGCCCAGATAATTAATAGCACCGCCGCCAATGGCGGGAACACAATCGACACGATAATTAAGGTTATCACTTTCCCAATAATGTCGCCCATAACCCTTCTCTCCCCTTAAATTCCTATACTGCTTTCACAGTTACGACTGCCTATTTTCTGATCATCTGCGTTCCAGCTGCAGGTCCTTACCAAACACCTCGTTGCGCGTGTTTAAAATTGTACTCCCACGCTTTTTCCTCTTCTTTAGTTTCAAATTCCATAGCGTCCGTTTTAATTTCTCCGACCTTATCGCCGTTTAGGATCAGTTTCCAATACCCTTCGATATCCTCATCCTCGCTCATGCGCGGAGATGTGCTTTTAGCTTTGTCGTACACAAACTCTTTTCCATTCCAGGTCCAGATCTCCTCGAGATATGTTCCGTCAGCATACGAATGTTTGGGCCAATCTTCCCGGCCAACGCTGATCACTTTTTTGTCTTCCGAAGGATCATATTCTACTGGACAGCGACTGCCGTTATTGAATAGCTCGACAACTTTGCCCCCGCTCATACCTACGATGATCAGGCTATGATAATGCATTCCTCCTGATGACCAAATAGCCACTTCCGTCTTGCCATCATCATTGAGATCCATTACCTCTATAGTCTTTTCATTGTTATCATCGACTGAGATTCCGAGAAATTCGTTTAGAGGAATCTGCATTAACAGCGCCTTTGCTTTCCCATCCTCGCCGACCTTCAGCGCGCTAGCAAAGCTTCGTGGAGATTCGTTAGCGTCAACGGTGTACATCTGCATAGCCATTATGGCTTCGTCTTTTTTGTCACCATCCATATCAGCACGCACGATAACCGGCTCCTCATTTTCTTTTGGAGCATAGGAAATTCCATCTGCTTGAATTTGATCTGACGGGTCCTTGCTTAGTATGTCCCTGGCGTCTTCCATCTGAACACTTATACGCCGCTTAAGCTCCTCTGCTCCTTTCACCAAATCAATCTCTGAGATCTCCATCGGGGAATAATCCGGCCCTGGATTGGCGATCCCATGCCCTGAGCTATCCATCCATTCAGTTTGTTTACGGATAAGCTTGTTGCCTAAAAAGTAGCATCTAATATTTTCGATCCGGGCGATAGGCCCGAATCCTTCCGCACTGGCTTTTTCGAGAGTCTGAGGTCGCTCGTACTGCTTGTTTTGTATGAATACAAAGATCAGTTTATCAATATCAAAATAATATTCCGACGTCATTTCACCCATTTCGCCATTGAGTTTTTCCGTGATTTTTCTCAGCTTGTTTCCGTCAAAATATCCTACAGCTACCCCGCCCTCTGCTGATTGATCCGGGACATCGATTTGGACTTTCTTATATCCATTTCCGCTATCAATTGCGGCGCATTTCGCCCGAATTTCTTGTGTTTCCTTATCCTTTCCCGTACTGCCTTCGGCATACAAAAAAGGCCATAGCATCAAGAAGAGCCAAGCGGTAATTAGCCAAACATATTGTTTCAGCATAGATGACTTTCCGATTTAGTCCTGTCTTCCTGAAGCTTCCTTTAACGCTTCGATGACTTTGGGACTAACAGCACCTCCTGCTTGTATTGCCCTATGGATATCGGCCCAGCTGTTGTCATAGTCTTTTTTTACCATATAGGCTATCCCTCGGTTCAAATATGCCGATCCGTCTTTGGGATTAATCTCAATGGCCCTGGTCATGTCGAAAATCGCTTGATCGAAATTGCCCGTTTTTCCATAAGCATTGCCACGGTTGAATATAGCTTGAAAATCAAGCGGATCTATTTCTATAGCTTTGTTGTAATCTGAAATCGCCTTCTCATAATCCTCTTTTTCACTGTACACATTCCCGCGATTATAATAAGCCAAGTTATTCTCCGAATCGTCTTCCGCAATTCTACTCAATTCCGCGATAGCCTCATCATGCTTACCCTCCTGCGCATAGGATATCCCCTTATCCAATATAGCCCGCTCTTTTCTGATCGTTTCTCCATCTTTTGCCTTTCCGTTTTTATAGAATTCACTTCCTAAGCTAACTGGCTTTCCCTCCTCATAAACTTTCTCTGATTTTAACTGGCCGGTAAGATAATATTCCTTAACCTTACCTTCTCGCTTTCCGTTCGCATAAAACATTTCCATCTTCACTTGACCATTTTCATAGAACACCTTCGAGGGACCATCCAAGTAATTCCCATCTTTTGAGATAGAACTCTCTGCGAGCACTCGCCCGCTTGGGTAATGCCTAATGTTTTTGCCTTCGAATAGCCCTGCTTTTTCGCTCTCATCTTTTGACGACGGGACATTCACAGTCGCTCCCACGACTGTAGCTCTTAACGCCAAATCACCACTAATAGCATTTTTGAGCATCTTTAAATATTTATTATCTGCTGTAGTCGAAGCGTCTACAGCTCCATATTTTTCTAAAACAAATTTGCAATTTTGCTTAATAACATCTGGCGGATAGAGACCTAGCGTCCCATTATCAACAAGCCGAACAACTTCATTTAAAATACTCGTTAGTTCTGGCTTATTGTATTTCTCTATTAATTCGATTGATTTAAACGCAAGCGTAGCAAAAGCATTAGGATTTGGCGAAAAAGCCAAGGCCTGTATCACTAGCGGAATAACCGATTGGGCATCACTTAAATTCTGCTTAGAAGCGATTTCGATATTCGCCATATCATTGAGAATTGCGCCTGCCCAATTCAAATCTCCTTCTCTAAGTATCTTCAAGTATAACCGCTTCATCTTTGGGATAATCAAGGGATCTCTTGAGACTTCGCCCAAGCTTTGCGAAGAGTATGCTGCAAAAGTTTCATCCGGGTCTTCTAATGCCTTAATAAGATCGGGGATTGCTTTTTCTATATTATTCCCCTTCAGCAGACGAATGCCTTCTCGTCTGACGCGAGGATCACTACTCTTCATCTTAATCGTCGCTAAATAAAATACGGCTGTCTGCTGAATCGCATCTCGATGTATAAAAAAAGCGGCCGCCGAAACAAGCACCAACGCCCATAGTAATAAGGCTTTTCTGTGTCCAGCCTTAGGCAAAACTTTTCCGGAAAGATTTTTGCTTTGTCTGGTTGACGCTGTATTCCACACCGACTTCCACGCCTGAAGGAACCATCCAGCCCGAGCCAACAAAATTAGCCCGTAAATAAACATCGTTAAGACCGTGACATACAGGGAAACTCTACTAGCAGTAAAAGCATATACCCCCTCGAAAGATAAGGCTTCAGCGAGGAACAATGCGAGGCTGGTTATTACCAGGATCAACGCTAGTCGTTTTTTATTTCCTGAATTTAAAAAACCTACTGAAATGAGATGCCTCAAGGTATCCAATGTTGCCTCAGCAAGTGAAATCTTTCTCCCAATGCTTTCTTTTCCACTCACCATTACAAAAATACCCAACAACAGCAGCGCGGCCCACACAAAGATTATCCCTCCATAAAAGACCTGGGCCATGCCTCCCGCATTATTCTGAAAAGCCGCAACAATCCCAGCAATGCCTACGGTCGCACAAAATAAACCCGTGATGCAGTTCGTCGGTAGGGCTATTTGAGCAGCCACCGTCCCCACAGCTTCATTCTCCTGCTCAGGCATTACGGTTTCCGCTTGAATGGATTGATCGCATTTCCAGCACTTATTAAAGGCCGGGTTATTTTTTTTATTACATTTTGGGCACAGCTTAAAACCAATCTTTTCTTCCCTCTTATTACACAGCATTAGCAGAGAGATTCCGATTCCAACATTAATCGGAACCCAAATTAATTTATAGGTTGAATGAAGTGTAAAAAACTGAACGGGAAGAATGGCGATGAGCGCCAGCGGCGTCATATGTCTCAAAAAGCTTCTCTCTCGCCAAGATTTTATCGTTGCATATATGGCAACGCCATACAAGATCAACCCTAGAAGTACAAAAAACCATTCGGGCCAAATTGGGATAACAGCTAGAAAACGCGTAACGGCAGCGGTCATCAGCAGCCAGGTGCTTAAGATCTGATTAGCCTCGCTTGAGCTTAAAGCAGACGACAGTGTACTTGCTGGAATACCCCAGCCTGCCCAATTCAATAGAATTATCCCGCAAATAAAAATCGCTAAGGTATAGGCTGCCTTATCATAAGGAATATATCTCCACGGTTCTTTTCCAGACATTCTTGCTTGTACATAGGCGTCCCCCGAGTCCTGAAGGTTTCTGTAATAGCTACCGTATCGCTGTTCGGGGTGAAGAGCGTTTTCTCTTCCCTCTCCCTCTATCTCAAGCGACCTTTGGAATGCTGCTCCAAAACCAAAACAAGAGACCTCGCTTAGTTCCAATCCTTCTCTTTGATGAGAAAACACATATCCACGAGAGAAAGATATAACTCCGGCTAGAAACATTACGATGCCCGTTATTACTAAAATAAAGCCTAGTTGTTTTTTAAATTTTTGATCTAAAAAATTTATTTTCCCTACCGGTACCTTCGCAGCGTCATCTAATTGCAAAACTAACGTTTGTTGAAAACGTTTTTGAGACAATTCTTCGCTTTCGGATGATTCCGAAACCCCGCCAAATAGCTTGTGACATTTTCCGCAAGTAAAGGCTTCTTGCCGTTTATCTTTTACATCCTGAAACATATTAGTTGCACCACAATTCGGGCAGGGCATTTTTAAAATGCAGGGATGAGAATTTTTAGTTTCAGCAGGCTTCCTACGCGAAAAAATAATTAGCGCTATCAGCCAAAGTCCCAACAAACATATAGCTAATTTTGTTGTTCTTGAGAAATGCAGCTGCTCAACCAGGTTATTCCCGCGCCCGTTTACTATCACCTGCCCGTTATATACAGCAGTTCCATAATAGTCTCCGATGGGTGGAGCTATGTTCGAAATCATAGCGTCACCAACCAAGAAAACAACAAACGATATTACCGCCCACACAATCGCGAACACAATCACTTGCATTTGCCTCTTCATTTTTTGCTGTTTTCCTTCCTCCGTCAAATTAAGCGAGGGATTTTCGCCGATCGTTACCGGACCCTCCAAAACCGCCTTACATTTTCCGCACGTGCGACTCGCGCCGGGGACATTATCCGAAAACAAATTTTCCGTCTTACAGGAAGGACATTTTATTTTCACAATGTTTTCTCCTTGTTTTCGTTTTAATCACATACCTGTTGCCAGCTACAATTTCTATGGTTGTCGCACAGGTATTCTTGTTTGCAATGGGACGTCCCAAGAGGTGGGATCTGTGATACTTGAACTGGCCTAAGGGAGGGTAAAACAAGCGGCGGTATCCCAACAGGGCGAACCGGAACAAGATCTAAAGAGTTCTCGCATATTGGCACTTGCTGACAAGGAGAAGCTGAGCAATCCCATTTCCAAACACATGCGGCGTAGCAAACAGACATACAAGAAAGGGAAAATGCAAGTAGCAGCATGATGCGCTTCATACCGGATACAAAACCCCGTTTTGTTTAATGCTGGGCTCGTCTATGACCACTGTTTCCCGTGTAAGGATTAACATTGCCTTGAGTGCTGTAATTATCAAGTTGTGTTGAATTGGGGCTTGAACGATGGTAACCATTCACATATGCGCCATTCTTGCGCGCATATCCTTTGACTCGTTCATTAGCAAAAACAGCGCCTTGAATAAGACAAAGCAGCAAAACAAGGGCAAAGATCTTTTTCATAGTGGGTTCCCCTAGTCGTCGTCAGTATAGACCTAATCACTATGGCTACCTAATGCCGTTTCAATAAGCGGTTCCGACTCCCCATAAACATCCCTCCGCTTTTTCGATTCGTTTTAACACCTTCAATCGTAGGTGTCAAGAAGCGGTTCTGGCACAGATAATCCAATACATGACATCTGAAGAAAAGCTTGTTCTAACAAAGTTCGGAAGGAAAATCAGGTCTCTTCGGATCAAGAAGGGGCTTACTCAACAGCAGCTTGCTGAGTTATCGGAGCTCGAATACAAATACATCCAGAGAATCGAGGGAAAGAGCCCACCATCCCTTGGCCTGTTAAATCTTATCAAAATAGCAAGCGCATTTAAGATAACGCCCTCCCGCCTACTTGATTTTTAGCTCTTCATCTCGATCTTGCTTCTTGCGCCTTCACGCCGTGAGCAAGTTTTTCAACCGCGTCACGTAAGTGATCCGTTGTTTGGTGAGAGTAGATCAGAGTTGTCTCGATATTGCTATGCCCCATGAGCTTTTGTACCGTTGGAAGGTCTACGCCACGCATTAGGAGCTGACTGGCAAAGGTATGCCGGAGAGCGTGAACCTCGGTTAGGTCGTATATAGAGGCGTTCTTGGCGATCCTGATGAGCTGAAGTCGTAGGTAGTTCCCGTTCATGGCTTCGCCTTCCTCGTCCGGAAAAACAAAATGGCTCTGCCGTGAAAGACCCTCTAGGACGCCGGCAACGGCATCAGACATGGGGATTTCCCGTTCCCCTGTCTTGGGTATCCAGAAGGCTTTTCTCCGGATCTTGATAATGCGCCTCTTAAAATCAAGGTCGCTCCACTCAAGGTTGAGGATCTCGCCCTTTCTCATCCCCGTGTTGATCAGAGTAAAAAAGACCGGATAGAACTCCGGCTCGCAGGCTTTAAGCAGACGATCTATCTCGGCATCGGTCAAAAACCGTCTGGGCTTTGAATCCTCAGCTTTTAATTGCTTCACCCCTTCGGCGGGACTTGTCTCAAGGTATTTCCATTTCACGGCGAGGATGAACATCGTCTTAATCGTGGTCAGCTCGAAATTCACGGTGTAGGACTTCGCCCCCTTGCGGACCGCTCCGGGTTTCTTCACTCGTTCGGGCTTCGCTCCATTCTTTGCCACGAGGACCGTCTTACGCCACGCCTTGTACCTCTCCAGGGTCTCCTGAGTAACATCCCCCAGACTGACAACCTTGGTATCCGCCTTGATGAATTTCATGAAGTTATCAATGGCGCTTCGATAGCGATTTGTGGTGGAGGAACGGTTGTTCGTGGAAGAATGGATGAGGAATTGTTTTACAAAATCTTCGAGGGATATTTGTTTACGCTCAAGGAAGCCTAGCTGATTACGCTCGGCTTTAACTTCGAGGTCTTTTAGGGCGAGCTCGGCAAGCTGCTTTGACTTGCTGATCCTCTTACGATAGCGTTTACTCCCCACATAAAAATCTACATACCAATATGCACCACGCTTACGGATTTTTCCCATGCTTCCTCATTTCCGGACCGTTTTAGTCCCTATACGGTCCCACGTTGGATATAAGGAATTCTACTATATCTGTAATGTGATGTCAAACAACAAGTTACGTAATGTATAATAAAAATGGCGGAGAGGGCGAGATTCGAACTCGCGAGACCTTTCAGTCTACCCGCTTTCCAGGCGAGCGCACTAGACCAGGCTATGCGACCTCTCCATAAACAAAAACACATGCCGCACGGCACATGCCACAAAGAATCTCACGCAGCGTGTGGCTTTGTGGCTTGCGACGTCGTGAGAGTCTATGTATTTATTATTAATCGGTCAAGGAACGAAGAGGCCTTCGAGATCAGGCCAAATAAGGCTGAAGGGCTTTTGGAAAAGAGATCTTTCCGTTCGCGTCCTGAAAATTTTCGAGGAGGCAGAGCACGATCCTGGCGAGCGCCAGCCCCGAACCATTCAAGGTGTGAACGAATTCCAGTTTTTTCGTCTCAGCATTCCGAAAACGGATATTCATTCGCCTCGCCTGGAAATCCGAAAAAATACTGCAGCTTGAAACCTCAAACCACTTCTGCGTCGCCGGCGCCCAGACCTCGAGATCATAACATTTCGCGGCAGCAAAACTCATATCCCCGCTTCCGAGCAACACCACGCGATAAGGAAGTTCCAGCGCCTGCAGAACATCCTCCGCATCTCTCACGAGCGATTCCAGCTCCCGCTCCGATCCTTCCGGTTTTACAAATTTCACCATTTCAACCTTGTCGAATTGGTGCACGCGAGAAAGCCCTCGAGTATCCTTACCGTAAGAGCCGGCTTCTTTGCGAAAGCACGGCGTGTAGCCTGTGTATTTCACGGGCAGATCTTTTTCTTCGATCGTTTCATCGCGCATCAGGTTCGTGATGGGAACCTCCGCGGTAGGGATAAGAAAAAACGCCCCTTTTTCTTCGCCTTCCCCCGCGGCAAGCGCATACATATCTTCTTCCATTTTCGGGATCTGCCCGGTACCTCGCATGGACGCTCGATTCACAATGGCCGGAGCCCAAACCTCGGTGTATCCGTGCTTTTTAACATGGAGGTCGATCATGAAACTGATCAAGGCCCGCTCAAGCTTGGCGCCTTCCCCAAAGTAAACAGGAAAACCCGCGCCTGTGATCTTGCTTCCCTTTTCCATGGAAAACAACCCTAGCCCAGAGGCTAGTTCAAGGTGGTCTTTTGCTTTAAAGCTTAGCTTTCGGGGTTCGCCCCACGAACGAACCACTTTATTGCCCAAAGCTCCTTTACAAACAGGAACATCTGCCATTGGCAAATTAGGGATTGAAAGCGCGATATTATCTATTTTTTCAGATAATTCACCCACTTTGCCGTCAAAATCAGCTATTTTTTGGGCGGCAACCTTCATTTCGGCTATCATGCTGTCGGCCGGCTGGCCTTGTTTCTTAAGGCGGGCGATCTCTTCGCTGGCGGAGTTCCTCTTGGCCTTGAGCTCTTCGCTCTGCTTCAAAAGGGTTCTTCTTTCCAGATCGAGGTCTAGAAGGGCTTGAATATCGACCGAAACCCCCTTGGCGTCGAGGCCTTGGGCGACCTGGTCGGGATTTTCGCGGATAAACTTTAGATCGAGCATTTGTTTCTCCCGTCATTCTGCTGCCGCCGGAGGCGGGAGAAGAATCTCAGGCGAGATCCTTCGCTTCTCTCAGGATGACTTTCTGTTATTTAGAACTTTTCTTCCCCGTCGCTTTGTCGTCGAGAAGCTCGAGTTGGCTCGCCTCGGCCTCTTCTTCTTTGGCGACCACTCG
>Ga0247841_10006793_pt1 | contig 17385 bp, 5 predicted proteins | sample LaCruzMarch2015__2_FD_192410 | JGI IMG/M metagenome (GOLD analysis project Ga0247841, IMG submission 192410) | Freshwater microbial communities from meromictic Lake La Cruz, Castile-La Mancha, Spain - LaCruzMarch2015_18m | ecosystem: Environmental > Aquatic > Freshwater > Lake | place: Spain... | reverse complement strand
TACAACGCATCCATTATCCGCTCAGGCGAGCATCTTTTAATGCTGATTAGCGACATACTTGAGCTTTCGAAAATGGAAGCGGGCAGGGTTGTGCTGAACCCCGTAAACGTTGATTTACCCGTGCTGTTTAACGATATTCAATCCATATTCAAAGAAAAGGCACAATCAAAACATCTCAGATTTGTTTTTAAAACCGCCGAAAACATTCCTCGTTATGTGCTGGTCGACGAACGTAAATTGCGGCAGATATTTATCAATTTAATTGGTAACGCCCTCAAATTTACCGACCATGGCGGAATTGAAGTCAGTGCCTTCGTTGATAAAGTTATTGAAGGTACCAACCACCTTTTTGTTAAAATTGAGGATTCAGGAAGCGGAATTGCCGAAAACGAACTCAACAAGCTGTTCAACCATTTCACACAAACCAGCGCAGGAATCAGTAAAGGGAGCGGTACCGGTTTAGGCCTTGCACTCAGCCGCGAATTGGCTATTTTAATGGGTGGCAACATTACCGTTTCGAGCAAAGTTGGAAAAGGATCGATCTTTTCGTTTCATGTCGAAATTCAGGATGGGCAGGTAGAATCACTGAAACCAGGTTTGGCAAAACGGGTACTGCGCATCCAGGAAAATCAGAAACCTTGCCGCATTTTGGTGGTTGACGACAAACAGGAAAACCTGCAGGTAGTAGTAACCCTGCTCAATTTGGTTGGGTTCGAAACCATTGAAGCCGTAAATGGTGAAGATGCTATTTCGAAATTCGGTGAGTATTTCCCCGACCTGATTTTGATGGATTTGCGCATGCCGGTAATGGATGGGTACGAAGCAATCCGACGCATTAAACTTACCGAAAAAGGGAAACAAATTCCAATTATTGCCCTTACTGCCAGTGCTTTAGAGGGCTATAAAAATAAAATAGAAACACTGGGGATACAAGGTTATATATCAAAACCATTCAGGGAAGCTGAGTTGTTTGGTACAATCGGCAAAGTTCTTGGCATAAGCTATGAATACGAGGACGAAATGCCATTGCCACAAAATGTTTACATTTTAGACGAAGAAACTGTTGCAGCAGATATTGATAAATTACCGGAAGGGCTGAAGTTACAAATGCTTAACGCCGCTGCGGTTGCCGATATAAACCTGTTGAAAAACCTGATCAGCAGTATTCATCATGATTATGCAAAACTTGCCCTGCACCTGATGAATCTTGCTAAAAATTACGATTACGATAATTTGCTTAAATTACTAAAAAACAAAGGAGAATAACCATGAAAAAACAACCAGCATCAAATCCGAATGACGCCAACATACTTATTGTTGATGATGTGGCTGCCAACCTTCAGGTTTTAAGCGATTTATTGCAGGGCAGCGGTTATAAAGTCCGTCCGGTGCTTAATGGAACATTGGCTTTACAGGTAGCCGAAAATGAAAAACCTGACCTTATTCTGCTCGATATTATGATGCCCGACATGAATGGGTTCGAAGTTTGCCGCCGCATGAAGGAAAGTGAAAAGCTGAATGATGTGCCAATTATCTTCATCAGCGCTTTAAACGATAGCGAAGATATTGTTAACGCTTTCAACGCCGGGGGTGTTGATTATATTACCAAACCTTTTAGAGCAGAGGAAGTTAAAGCACGTGTAGCGGCACATATTAAAATTTATAAGCTTCAAAACGAACTTCGCGACCAAAAGACGGAGCTTTCCAATCTCAACGCCACCAAGGATAAATTTTTCTCCATTATTGCCCACGACCTGCGCAGTCCGTTCAGCGGATTTTTAGGTCTGACGCAAATCATGACCGAACAACTCCACTCATTGACATTTAATGAACTTCAGGATTTTTTGATAAGCATTAACAAATCTGCCAACAATCTTTTCAAACTGCTCAACAACCTGCTCGATTGGGCACGTCTGCAACAAGGGACCACAAGCTTTGAACCTAAAACCATGCCTTTGCTTCCTGTGGTAAACACAATTATGCAGCCTGTGATCGATTTGGCCAATAAAAAAAGCATTGAAGTTAGCATACACATTTCAGAAAATATCATGGTTTTTGCCGACGAAAACATGCTGGCGTCCACAATCCGAAACCTGACAGGCAACGCTGTAAAGTTTACACCTGCCGGCGGAAAAGTTAATCTTTCGGCTGCAACAACCGATAATGGGGCTGTTAAGTTTTCGGTTAAAGATTCCGGTATTGGCATGGATGCAGAATTGATAAGCAATATTTTTAAACCCGAAGTAAAAACAAATAACAGAGGTACCGACAATGAACCAAGCACCGGACTGGGGTTAATCCTGTGCAAAGAGTTTATCGAAAAGCATGGTGGCGAATTGTTTGTTGAAAGCACTGTTGGAGTAGGAAGTACATTCCATTTTACACTTCCAGACAATACACAACCACATGAAATGGAAGTTTCAGAAAAAGTTGTCACAGGTAATAAAACAGATAATCAGTCTAAAGCACTCAAAGTTTTAATTGCCGAAGACGATGAAACTTCAAGTATCCTGATTTCAATTTATGTAAAGGATTACAGCAAAGAAATTCTAAAAACAAAAAATGGTACAGGAGCTGTCGAAATTTGCCGTCAAAATCCTGATATCGATTTGATTCTGATGGATATTATGATGCCTGAAATGGGAGGATATGAAGCCACACGCCAAATCAGGCAATTCAACAAGGATGTTGTTATAATTGCACAAACAGCTTACGGATTGCCTGGCGACCGTGAAAAGGCTATTAAAGCAGGTTTCAATGATCACATTTCGAAGCCCATTAAAAAAAATGAGTTAAAAGAGTTGTTTCATAAGTATTTCGGTAAATAATTTAAGTGCGAAGCAACTTTTAATAATTGAATAGTAAAATAATTGCTCAATGAAAACAAAAAAATCAGAACCCGGTAAAGATTATAATGATTTCGATTTAGGTAAAACAATTCTCAATTTTCCAGTGGTTGGTATTGGGGCTTCAGCCGGTGGGCTCGAGGCATTGCAGGAATTTTTTAAAAATATGATATCTGCACCTGATGCGGCATTTGTAATTATCCAACACCTGTCGCCCGATTACAAAAGTTATATGAATGAGTTGCTTTCACGTTTTACTTCAATTAAAATCGAGATTGTAACCGATGGAATGACATTAAAGTCGAATCATATTTATTTGATTCCGCCTAAAATGAACATGACCATTTTTCATGGAGTTTTGTATCTGAATGAGTTAAGCGCTACCCGCACATTAAATTTACCCATCGATATCTTTTTCCGTTCATTGGCAAAAGATCAGGAGAAAAATGCGGTTGGAATAATTCTCTCGGGTGCCGGTAGCGATGGAACCTTAGGAATAAAAGCCATAAAAGAATTTGGAGGCATGACCATGGCACAAGACGAGAAATCGGCCAAATTCGAAAGCATGCCGCACAGTTCAATAGCTACCGGAATGGTAGATATTATAATGCCTCCCAAACAATTGGCGCAGGAACTGATTAACTACATCAAACATCCATTTGTAAAAGAAAACAGGCAGATTGAATCTATTTTGGCGAGCGAACAGAGTCAGTTTTCAAAGGTTATCGCCATTCTGAATGAAACTAAAAATGTCGATTTCTCATGTTATAAAGAAAATACAATTATCCGTCGGCTGGAGAAAAGAATAAGTATTAACCGGTTCGAAAAAATTGAGGAATACATTAAGTTTTTAATCAATAACAGCAAAGAAATTAATATTCTTTTTAATGAGCTTTTGATTGGCGTAACCCGTTTTTTCAGGGACGAAGCAGCATTTAATAGTTTAAAAAGCCTGGTTGTTTCAAAAATAATCGAATCGTCATTGCCAAATAAGGAAATACGCGTATGGGTGGCTGCATGTTCTACCGGAGAGGAGGCTTATTCGCTGGCCATTCTGTTTAAAGAATGTATGATTGAAAGTAACAGCAACAGAGACCTGAAAATATTCGCTACCGATTTGGATAAAAATTCGCTGGAATATGCCTCTACGGGATTTTACCCCGACAATATTGTTGCCGATGTTTCGCAGGAAAGGCTTTCCAGGTTTTTCAACAAGAAAGAGGGCGGATACCAGATCAGCGACAGCATTCGGGGAATGATAGTTTTTGCCCGGCAGAATATTATTAACGACCCGCCTTTTTCTAAATTAGATCTTATTTCGTGTCGGAATTTTCTGATTTATGTGAATCCCGTCACGCAACAAAAAATATTTTCATTGTTTAACATCTCGCTCAATGACAACGGACATTTGTTTCTGGGTTCCAGCGAATCGTTGGGAAACATGTCCGAAGGATTCAAAGCATTAGATAATAAATCGAAAATATTTCAAAAACAATATACCTACAAACCTGCAATGCAGGCCTTATTAAAGAAATCCTCAGAATATAAAAATCACCCCGAATTTTTACATGTAAATTCTTTAACAAAAACGCACAAGGGAAAAAGCCACTTTTTGGAAGTTTTATTCGACCAGATAATGGTTGACTATTTACCACCTTCGGTAGTAATCGACGAGAATTATGAGATTTTGCATACCATAAATAATGTGAACGAATTTTTAAGCATACCAACAGGTCAAATTACCATTAACCTGCTCAAAATGCTTTCCAGGGAATATGCATTATTTGTAAGCAGTCTTATTCGCCGGGCAACAAAAAGTAATGATGAATTAATTGTTGAAAATTTTGAATCGAAAACAGGTGGAAAACAACTCACCCTGTCGTGTAAAAAAATTACGGATAAATTCAATAACAATATCTATTATTTGGTTTCATTTAAGGAAAAGGATGTTGTTAAAAGTATTCGGAAGCCTGTGAAAGCGGGAAAGTTAAATATTCAATTGCATTATAACGAGCGAATTGATGAACTGGAGAAAGAGTTGCAACTAAAAAGCGAAAGCCTTCAGGCTACTGTCGAAGAGCTTGAAACAAGCAACGAAGAACTTCAATCGTCAAATGAGGAATTAATTGCTTCGAACGAAGAACTGCAAAGCACCAATGAAGAATTGCAGTCGGTTAACGAAGAATTATATACGGTTAACTCCGAGCATATTCGCAAAATAGAAGAACTTACCGAGTTAACTTCCGATTTCGAAAACTTGTTAAAAAACACACAAATTGGCACTTTGTATCTCGATCAGAACCTGATTATCAGAAAGGTTAATGATGTGGCAAGCAAACTTACCAATATAGTTTCAACCGATGCCGGACGACCTTTGAAGCACTTATCATTAAGTAACTTCAACACAAATTTATATACTGAAATCGAAAATGTATCAAATAATTTGCAGCAATTTGAGAGAGAAATACTGGACAATGCAGGCAGATGTTATTTAATGAGTATTATTCCTTACCGCACTGTTGAAAATGCTGTGGAAGGAATAATTGTAACTTTTGTAAATATTACCAAACTCAAGCGCGAAGAAGAAATGAGGCGTTTAAGTGAGGCGCGGTACAGGTCGTACATTGAAGTAACCGGACAAATTGGATGGGTTACCAATGCCAGTGGAGAAATTGTTGAGGATGTGCCTTCATTAAGAAAATTTACTGGTCAGTCGTATCAGGAGGCCAAAGGATCAGGGTGGACGAAAGCCCTTCATCCTGACGACCTTGAGTGCACCCTCAGTGTATGGAATAATGCAGTACTCAAAAAAATCCCTTATGAAATCGAATACCGAATGCTCAGGCATGACGGGGTTTACCGTTACCTGCTGGCTCGTGGTTTCCCGATTTTTAATGATGATAAAAGTATTTTGGAGTGGGTTGGAACCTGCATTGACATTACCGAACGCAAGTTGAATGAAGAGAAACTAATCAGGAACGAAAAAGAGTTAAAAAGAGCACAGCAAATTACACACATTGGCAGTTGGTATCTTGATTTGGTTTCGAATGAAGTTGTTTGGACAGAAGAACTTTATAAAATGTATGGTTTCGATCCATCACTTCCTCCGCCTCCCTATTCCCAGCATCAAAAGTTGTTTACTCCTGAAAGCTGGGAGTCCTTGTCTGCTTCGTTGGCAAATACAGAAGCTACAGGAATTCCTTATGAACTTGAGTTGAAAACATTGCGGATTGATGGCAGCAATGGTTGGATGTGGGTACGTGGTGAGGCAGTTATGGATAAACAAGGTAAAATTATTGGTCTTTGGGGTGCAGCCCAGGATATTACGGAACGAAAACGGGTGGAAGGTGCACTCGAAATGGGTGGCATGTCATGGTGGGAATGGGATTATGAGCTAAATATGGTAAAAACAGGGGAAGCAAAATATACCATGCTTGGCTATACCAAAGAGGAAATTGGAAACGGTTTTGAAGCATGGACAAAATATATTCATCCCGAAGATTATCCAAAAGCGATGATTGCAATGAAAGACCATTTGGAAGGCAAAGCAGACAGCTATTTTGTTGAATACCGGATAAAACACAAAACAGGCAATTACATCTGGTACAGAGATAAAGGCGGAATTGTAGCCAAAACCGAAAACGGCAAGCCCAAATTGTTGGTTGGCATTGTAATGAATATTACCAACGACAAAATATAATAAACAACATTGTTAGTCAAAATAAAAAGAGGGAGTTATGGACGATAATTCGAAAACGCTTAGAGAACAGGCCAAGGATGAGTTAAGAAAAGGAAAAATGATCGATACTTCTTTATATGAAAATGATTTGAAATTATTGGTCGAAGAGTTGTCTATCTATCAAATTGAGCTGGAACATCAGAATCAGGAGCTTATTCAATCACAGGAACTATTACATCATAGCAAAGACCGGTATCTTGATTTGTTCGACAATGCACCTGTTGGCTATTTAATTGTTGATTTGAATGGTATTATAAAGGATATCAACCAAACAGCATGTATTTTACTGGAAAGCAGCAAACAGGAATTTATTGATAATAAGATGACCAAAATTATCCACCCCGATTTTCAAGATATCTATTACCTTTATTTCCGGACATTAATCAATCAAAAGCACAATCAAACATGCGATATTAAACTTCGAAAATCGAACAACACCTATTTTTATGCACGGGTTCAGGGCAATCGTCAGACCCAATTAACAGCAAATGATCAGGAATTTCGTTTGGCTGTAATTGATGTAACCATTCAAAAAGAAATGGAACTAAAACTGCGGATTGCCAAAGAACAAGCTGAAGAAAGCGAAGAACGTTACAAGGCATTGCATGATGCTTCTTTTGGTGGTATTGTTATTCACGACAAAGGAAATATAATTGAATGTAATAAGGGACTTTCTGAAATTACGGGTTATTCGTATTCCGAACTTATTGGGATGAATGGTTTATTGCTCATTTCAGAAAAAACAAGAAACGATGTTCTGAATAATATCCAAATTGGTTACGAAGAACCTTATGAGGCTATTGGGTTGCGTAAGAACGGAGAGGAATTTCCACTGCGTTTGGAGGGCAGGAATATACCCTACAAAGGAAAAATGGTAAGAACCGTTGAATTTAGGGACGTTACCGGGCAAAAGCAAGCCGAAGAAGCACTCAAGGAAAGCGGAAAAAAATACAAGGAACTCTCAACCCTGATGCGCCTGATGGCCGACAATATGCCCGATATGCTCTGGGCAAAAAACCTGAACAGGGAATATATATTTACCAATAAAGCCATTTGCAACAACCTGCTGAATGCAAAAGAAACCAGTGAACCGTTGGGTAAAAACGATATGTTTTTTGCAAGCCGCGAACGCAACTCACACCCCGATAATCCCGAATGGCATACTTTTGGTGAAATATGCAGAGACTCCGATTCCATTACGCTCAACGAAATGAAGCCTATGCAATTTGACGAGTTTGGTAATGTAAAAGGCAAGTTCCTCTTTCTCGATGTGCACAAAGCCCCTCTGTACGACGATATGGGTAAACTCATCGGTGTGGTAGGTTCAGCCAGAGATGTTACAGAAGCCAAAGAAGCCGAAATACAACTCCGTAAACTCTCGCAGGCAGTTAAGCAAAGCCCTGCCAGCGTGGTAATTACAAACACCGAAGGAACCATCGAATACGTGAACCCCAGGTTTACCGAAATAACCGGTTACACATTTGAGGATGCACATAGGCAAAACGCCAATTACTTAAAATCGGAGGAACAACCGGAAGAGATTAACAAAAATCTTTGGGAAACAATACTGAAAGGCAATACCTGGCATGGCGAATTCTACAACAAGAAGAAAAACGGCGAACTCTTCTGGGAATCGGCTTCTATTTCACCAATTACCAATGATGAAGGGAAAATTACCCATTTTGTTGCGGTTAAGGAAGACATCACTCAACGAAAAGCGCTTGAACAAGACCTGAAGTATCAATCGAATTTACAGGAACTGCTGATGGAGATTTCTTCCGGTTTTATCAATATTCCGCTCCAAAATGTAGATGCCGCCATACAAAATTCACTCAAAAAGCTAGGTATTTTCGTCAATGCCGATCGCTCTTACATTTTTGAATACAACTGGGGAAAAGAGGTAGCTAACAATACATTTGAATGGTGTGCCGAAGGCATTTGCTCAGAGATCAGCAACCTGCAAAACCTGCCGTTATCTTTATCTTTCGAAATTGTGGAATTTCACAAAAGGGGAGAAATATTTTTTATGGCCGACGTGTCTAACCTGCCCGATGATTACACGATGAAAAAATTCTATGAATCGCAGCAGGTTTTGAGTTTTGTAACTGTGCCCATGATGGATGAAGGAAATTGCATTGGTTTTGTGGGTTTCGATTCGGTGAAGCAACACAGGGTATATACAGTGGCTGAACTCCAACTGCTGGAAATTTTCGCGCGGATGCTTGTGAATATCTGGTTACGAAAAGATGCGGTTGCCCGACTTGTTATTGCCAAAGAAAAAGCTGAAGAAAGCGACCGCCTCAAATCTGCCTTCCTCGCCAATATGAGCCACGAAATCCGCACACCAATGAACGGCATTCTTGGTTTTTCAGAACTGTTAAAAGAACCTGCACTTTCCGGGGAAAAGCAGCAGGAATATATAAGAATTATAGAGAAAAGTGGCGCCCGTATGCTCAATATCATCAACGACATTGTTGACATATCGAAAATTGAAGCCGGACTGATGAAATTGGATATTAAAGAATCGAATATCAACGAACAAATAGAGCACATCTATATGTTTTTCAGACCCGAAGTAGAAGCCAAAGGAATGAAGCTCTCATTTAACACCCCATTGCCGGCAAAAGAAGCCACCATCACAACCGACCCTGAAAAGGTTTATGCCATACTTACCAACCTTGTAAAAAATGCCATAAAATACAGTAAAGTAGGTGCCATCGAATTGGGGTATAAAACGGTAGAGACGCAAGGCATTGCATTTCTTCAATTTTACGTGAAAGACACAGGCATCGGGATTCCGAAAGACAGGCAGGAAGCCATATTCGAACGTTTTATTCAGGCCGATATTGCTGATAAAATGGCCCGGCAGGGTGCAGGACTTGGATTATCAATTTCGAAAGCTTACGTTGAAATGCTAAAAGGCAAAATATGGGTCGAAAGTGAGGAAGGAACCGGCTCAACATTTTATTTCACCTTACCATACAATGCACTTCCAATAAAAGAAATTGCCAATCAGGAATTTGAGACTTCAAATAAAACCAACCAGGCGAGAAAGCTGAATTTTCTTGTAGCCGAAGACGATGAAACATCAGGCGAACTGATTTCGATTCTTATCCGGAAATTTGCGAATGAAATTATCAATGTACAAAACGGAAGAGATGCGATGAAAGCCTGTCGCGATAATCCGGCAATCGATCTGATTCTGATGGATATTCAAATGCCCGAAATGAACGGTTACGAGGCCACCCGGCAAATAAGGCAATTCAACACCAAAGTTGTAATAATAGCTCTTACAGCTTTTGCATTAACCGGCGACAAGGAAAAGGCAATTGAGGCGGGATGCAACGATTATATTTCAAAACCAGTTAGAAAAGATGAGTTAATAGGTTTGATTCAAAAGTATTTCGGTAAATAATGGAAGTGCAATACAACTCTGCATCTTAAAAAAAGCATCAATATGGCCATTCATAACAAAACCAAAGAAGAACTCATCAACGAATTATATGAATTGCAGCAAACACATAATTCCTTAAAAGCAACAATCGAAAAGGATTGGCTTTCGCATAAAATTACCGAAGATGCTTTGCGGGCAAGTGAAGAACGGTTTCAACTTTTATTCAACAAAGCACCGCTTGGATATCAATCCCTCGATTTTGATGGAAATTTCATTGAAATAAACCAACAGTGGTTAGATACACTGGGTTACAATCGCGAAGAAGTTATTGGCAAGTGGTTTGGCGATTTCCTTACACCCGCTTTCAAAGATGGTTTTCGTAAACGATTCCCAATTTTCAAAGCTCAGGGAAAAATTCACAGCGAATTTGAAATGGTGCATAAAAATGGTTCGGTTTTATTTATCGCTTTTGATGGTAGAATAGGATATAATTTTAATGGAGAATTTAAGCAAACGCATTGTATTTTACAAGATATCACCGAACGCAGGAAGGTGGAAATGGCGCTCCGTGAAAGCGAATATACGTTTAGAAAACTTTTTGAAGATTCCTCTGATGCCATTCTGTTAATTGATGAAACTGGCGTTTTCGTTGAGTGCAACCAGGCTGCATTGGATCTTCTGAAAATGACTCGCGATGAATTTCTGTTTCTTTCACCGGTCGATGTTTCGCCTGAATATCAACCCAATGGAGAAGCATCTAAAGAATCTGCACAAAAAATGATTGATTTGGCCTATCAAAAAGAACTAAATCGTTTCGACTGGACACATATTAATGCTGAAGGCGGAGAATTTATTGTTGATATTTCGCTTATGCCTGTGGTTCTAAAAGGAAAGACAATGCTCCACACTACCTGGCGCGACATCACCGAACGCAGGAAGGCAGAAAAAGCGCTCAAAAAAAGTGAAGAAAGATTTAAAGCCATTGCAAATTATTCCGCCAGTTGGGAAACTTGGTTTAATAATGATGGCAGACTCATTTGGACAAATTCATATTGTGAAAAAATTACCGGATATACTGCCGAAGAATACCTCTCGGCAGATAACTTCATCAAAATGGTGGTGTCTGATACAGATTTATTCAAAGCTCAAAAAACCTTAATTGATGCTTTAACTGGAACCAGTGGTGAAAATTTGGAAATTAGATGTAAACATAAAAGAGGGGATGAAGTGTGGATTTCAATTTCATGGATTCCTATTTATAATGGTGAGGGAAATAATATAGGAGTAAGAACCAGTTCAAGAGATATTACTGAAAGAATTGAAAATGATAAAAAACTAAAAACAAGCGACCGTATTTTTAACCACTCAATTGATATGCTTTGTATTGCCGGATTTGATGGTTATTTTAAAGTGCTCAACCCCTCGTGGACTAAAACATTAGGCTGGACAACTGAAGAGATGCTCTCAAAACCATGGAACGACTTTGTTCACCCCGATGATTTGGAAATTACTAATAATATTAAGTCTGTTTTAGTTGATGAACAGGAAATTTACCAGTTCGAGAACCGCTACCTTTGTAAAAATGGCGCTTACAAATGGCTCTCATGGAATTCTATTCCTTATAAAGGAGAAAATATTATGTTTGGTGTGGCACGCGATATAACCGATCGTAAAATTGCTGAACTGGAGCTCAAAAAAGCCAAAGAAAAAGCCGAAGAAAGTGACCGCCTCAAATCAGCTTTCCTGGCCAATATGAGCCATGAAATACGCACACCCATGAACGGAATTCTTGGCTTTGCCGAACTACTAAAAGAACCCGGACTAAATGGCGAGGAGCAACAGCATTACATCAGAATTATCGAAAAAAGTGGCGCTCGCATGCTCAACATCATCAACGATATTGTTGACATATCGAAAATTGAGGCCGGACTGATGAAAATTGAAATGCAGAGATCGAATATAAACGAACAAATCGAATACATCTACACTTTTTTTAAACCCGAGGTGGAAGCCAAAGGAATGAAGCTCTTTTTTAACACTCCGTTAACGGCAAAAGAATCCATTATCACTACCGACGCTGAAAAAGTTTATGCTATGCTCACCAACCTGGTTAAAAATGCCATTAAATACAGTAAAGAAGGCACCATACATATTGGGTACCACCGTGTGGAAACGGACGGCCGGCTGTTTCTGCAGTTTTATGTGAAAGATACCGGCATTGGCATTCCAAAACACCGTCAATATGCTGTTTTTGAGCGATTTATTCAAGCCGATATCGAAGACAGAAATGCACGTCAAGGAGCAGGTTTAGGATTATCAATTACCAAAGCATACGTCGAAATGCTCGGCGGCAAAATTTGGGTTGAAAGCCAGGAGAGTGTCGGATCAATTTTTTATTTCACCTTGCCTTACCATTGATGAAAAAACCATTTGGTTTGAGTTTAGTGAAAAACTTATTTTATTTTTCATATCATTGCAAATTCAACATTTGTTTAAAAGAATAACTAAACGTTATGAATATTTATCCGTTAGAATCTTTACCTAACATTCTTATTGTTGACGATATTATTGAAAATCTGACACTGCTTGAAGCTATGTTATGTGAAATCAATGCTAACCTGATTGTGGCCATTTCGGGTGCAGAAGCATTGGAAAAAACAAAAGGAATTAAACTTGCCCTGGCAATACTCGATGTTCGTATGCCCAAAATGGATGGCTTTGAACTGGCAAGGAAATTGAATGAGCATAGAATCAAAAACAAAGTGCCAATTGTATTTCTGACTGCCGGCATTAAAAATGAAGGAGATCTTTTCATTGGATATAATTCGGGTGCTGTTGATTATATTGAAAAACCTGTCAATCAGCATATTCTGATCAGTAAAATCAATATATTTCTCGACCTTTTTAATCAGAAACAGGAAATTATCAGGGAAGCAGAGGTACTTAAACAGACAACTGAGGAATTGGCTCTGGTAAATACGGCGCTGAAAAAAAGTGAAGAAAAATACCGGAGTTACATTGAAAATGCGCCGGATGGAGTTTTTGTAATCGATGAAAACGGACGGTACATTGAGGTAAACGACGCTGCTTGCAAAACAACTGGCTTCGCGAAGGATGAGTTATTAAGCATGTCAATTTCGGATATTCTTTGGGAAGATGCAATACAAGCGGGTCTGGAGGATTTCAGAAAGTTGGTGAAAACGGGCCAGTTGAAAACTGATTTGCCTTTCAAACATAAAAGAGGAAATAAATATTGGCTGGCTTTGGAGGCTGTCAAGCTATCTGAAACACAATTTATTGGTTTTACAAACGATATTACCCACCGGATTAAACTGGAGGAATCGCTGCGGACGTATCAGTTTGAATTGGAGATCCAGAATGGCGAAATAGAGCTGGCCAGAAAACTGGCACAAATTGTTTCTCATAAATATACTGAATTATACGATTATGCACCATCAGGCTATCTTTCACTTTCGAGAGACGGTAAAATTAGAGAACTTAATTTTGTTGCAGCAAAAATGCTTGGAAAAGAGCGTTTGCATTTAATAAAAAGCCGGTTTGTAACTTTTTTGTCCGAAAATACACGTTCTGTTTTTAGTCTTTTTATTAATAAGGTTTTTACAAGTAAAATAAAACAAACCTGCGAAATAACCATAGTAAACGAAGGTGTTTTACCGATATATGTTTATATTGAAGGCATTGTAAGTCAACAAGATGAAATATGCCTTTTGACTTTGACAGACATTACGGAAAGAATTTTAACAAAAATATCGTTACAGGATAGCGAAGAAAAATACAGGAAAACGCTTGAAAGTATCAGCGATGCCTTTTTTTCACTCGACAAAGAATTTAGATTTACATACTTTAACAAACACGCTGAAAATATACTGTTGATAAAAAGCACTGACGTTCTGGGTAAACAAATATTCAGTGAAGTTTTTAAAGAGGCAAAAGGAAGCCTGTTTGAAGAAAATTATACCAAGGCATTAACCGAGAATAAAACACTCAACTTCGAGACTTTTTTTGGAATAGAACCTTATGTTAACTGGTACGACGTGAAGGTTTATCCCGGTGATTACGGAATTTCGGTTTTCTTTACGGTTATCACCGAGCGCAAGCAGGTGGAACATGCCCTGCGTTTGGCAAATGATGTTTTGAGCAATGTGCAACTGGGCATGTATGTTTATCATCTCGAAGACATTAACGATGATCGGACTCTCCGAATGATATCCGCCAATCCTGCAGCCGAAGCAATTACCGGTGTAAAGGCCTCCGATATCATTGGTAAAACCCTCGATGAGAACTTCCCTTACCTGCGTGACAAGGGTTTTCCACAAAGCTTTGCCGAAGTAGTGCGTAATGGCGAGGCACGAATCTTTGAAGATTTGTACTATGTTGACAATCGTATCATTAATACCTGTTTTTCGGTGAAGGCTTTTCCCCTGCCTGATAATCATTTGGGCGTCGCTTTTGAAAATATAACCGAAAAAGTGCAAGCACAAAATAAAATTGCTGAAAGTAACAGTCGTTTAAAGCTGGCTCAGGAAATAGGTAACGTTGGGAGTTGGGAACTCGATATAATAACCAATAAAGTAACATGGTCAGACCATACCTTTAAGATTTACGAAGAAAATCCTGATAGTTTTGAAGTGAATTTAGAAAAAATTGTTAGTCACTATCCTGAGAAAGATAAAGAAAATATCATTGAAGCCTTAAATAATACCATTACAAGGAAAAATGATCTTCTTATTGAACATGAAATTATTACCGGCAATGGAAATACACGCTTTGTATTGGAGTCGGGGAGATTGATTCTTTCTGAAGATGGTGAACCGGTAAAATTAGTAGGTTCGGTGGCCGATATTACAGTGCTTAAAATAGCCGAGAATGAACTGCGAAAAAGCAAAGACTTATTTCAGCAAATCAGTCTCATGACCAAAGCTGGCGGTTGGTATGTTGACCTGATAACCGGAGAGCACAATTGGACGGACCTGAAACGCGAGATACACGAGGTTGGGCCTGATTTCGTTCCCAACATGGAAAATGCCATCAACTTTTACGAGGAGGGTGAAAACAGGGAAAAAATAACCAAATTGATCAACCTTTGTATTGAAAAAGGCGAACCCTTCGACACGGAGGCTCAATTAATTACAGCCAAGGGAAACAGACGTTCGGTCAGAACCATGGGATCTGCCGAATTTCAGGATGGCAAATGCGTCAGACTAACCGGAACTTTCCAGGACATCACCCAGCGCAAACATGCAGAACAGGCGTTGAAAATAAGCAATGAAAAATACAAAACAATGTTAGATGCATCACCCGATGGCATTTTAATAATCGATAAGAAAGGAATAATTACTGAGGTTTCTGAAATCGGGATTGAACTTTTGGGCGCTGATAACAGGAACGATCTGATAGGAAAACATTTTATAAGATTTATACCGACTGAAGAAAAAAATACCATACATACCGCAATTGAAAAGACAAATAATGAAGGGATTGCCCAAAATATTGAGATAAAAATTAGAAAGAAAAACCAATCAGTATTTTTAAGTGAAATCAGTTTAACTTTAATTCAGGACTCGTATGGGATTCCATTTTCATTTATGACGACCATACGCGATATTTCGCAACGTAAGAAAATGGAGAAAAAAATTATCCATGCCGATCGGATGGCCAGCCTGGGTGAAATGGCCTCCGGAATTGCCCACGAAATTAACCAGCCGTTAAGTACCATATCATTTGTGATGGATAATATTTTATGTGAGGCCTCCAAAGACGAGAACCTGGAAAAAAGCTACGTTGAGAAAAAATCAAAAAAGATTTTTGAAAATATTATACGAATCAGGAATATCATCGATCACATCAGGGATTTCTCGAGAAGCCGCGATGATTATATTTTAACAGGTTTTGATATCAATTCGAGCATTAATAATGCAGTGTCGATGCTAAACGAACAATTCAAACATCAGTCAATCAGTCTGAATTTGACACTGGAAGAAAACCTGCCTTTAATTATTGGCAATACCTTTAATTTTGAACAGGTTGTCCTTAATTTGTTATCAAATGCCAAAGATGCACTGCTTGAGAAAAAAAGCAAACAGCCGGCAGAATATGATATGTTCATCGAAATTAAGTCATTCCGTGAAAAACAAAACCTGGTAATTGAATTTATTGACAATGGTGCTGGCATCAGCGACGAAGATATTGATAATGTTATGCTTCCGTTTTATACCACCAAAGATACCGGAAAGGGCACCGGGCTTGGATTGTCTATTTCATATCATATCATTAAGGAAATGAATGGATCAATTGAAATAACGGGCAATTTATTTGGTGGAGTAACATTTAGAATAATTTTACAGATTGAAAATAATACATAAAAATGGCAAACCAGTTCAAAATTAAAATCCTAATCCTCGATGACGAAAAACAGTTTACGGAAGAATTATTTGAATTTTTTCAGAATTCAGGTTTTGTGGCATTTGAGGCAAATACATACAAGGATGCACAAAAAATACTGGCCAGTCAAAAAATTGATCTTCTTATTCTTGATGTGCGGTTGCCTGGTATAAATGGCCTCGATATTTTGCAAGATGTTAAAGTCCAATTCCCTGACATGGAAGTCATTGTAGTTTCTGCTCACGGCGAAATGGACACGGTAATTAAAGCTTTGCGGCTTGGGGCATTCGATTATCTGCGTAAACCTTTCAGGCACATCGACATTCAGATTGCCATCGAGCGCTCTCAAAAATACCTTCAGTTACAACAAAGCCTGAAGCGGGCAGAAGAAAAGAACTCATTAATATCAAAAAATCTGGAAGAAAAAATCGACAGGCAATTTATAGGTGTCAGCCCTCAGATTTTGGAAGTGTTTGAACAAGCTACCACAGCAGCAAATTACCCCGATGCCAATGTACTGATTACCGGTGAAAGTGGTACAGGAAAAGAGAATATTGCCCGTATTATACACTATTCCAGTTCCCGAAAAGACCATGTTTTTGCCGCTGTCAACAGCAGTGCCATCACTGAAACACTGTTGGAAAGTGAATTTTTTGGACACAAGAAAGGGTCGTTTACCGGTGCTATTAACGATAAAATGGGATATTTTGAAGTTTGTAATCATGGCACTTTGTTTTTGGATGAAATCGCTGATATGCCATTCAATTTGCAAGCAAAAATTCTCCGTGCAACCGAAGAAAAAGTAGTTACCAGGGTTGGCGATACAAATCATATTCGCACAGACTTCCGGATTATTTCAGCCACCAATCATGACATTGAAGAGCGGGTGGAAAGAAAAAATTTCAGGCTCGACTTACTTCATCGGCTGAATACATTACACATACATATACCTGCTCTGCGCGAAAGGCCGGAAGATATTAAACCTCTTATTGAACACTTTACTG
>Ga0247841_10006792_pt1 | contig 17386 bp, 16 predicted proteins | sample LaCruzMarch2015__2_FD_192410 | JGI IMG/M metagenome (GOLD analysis project Ga0247841, IMG submission 192410) | Freshwater microbial communities from meromictic Lake La Cruz, Castile-La Mancha, Spain - LaCruzMarch2015_18m | ecosystem: Environmental > Aquatic > Freshwater > Lake | place: Spain... | reverse complement strand
GCGAACGATCGAATTACCGGTCAAAGGTTTCTTTTTGCAGATAGCGCACGTTTTCATAAGGCGCTCATTATAGTGAGGAGATGTTTCTTGGCAAGCGGTTTTTTCTGATATATACTCCGTTTTACCGCAATCTCTTTACGCGTATTTTCCATCTAACTAAACGAAGAAGGAGCTTCTCATGGCAAAAGTGATGAAATGCAGTAGTGCTACAAACACCTGCGATAAAACGATCGATTTCAAATTCTATGCTCCTCAGGCCAAAAAGGTCGAGCTCGGTGGCTGTTTCAATAACTGGAAAGCAAACAAAAATCCCCTCAAAAAGGATGTATCCGGGAATTGGAAAACGTCCCTGAAGCTCAAAGCCGGACGTTACCAGTATCGCTATCTTGTAGACGGGGTTTGGCAGAACGCGCAAGAGCCGGTCGAATGCGTTCCCAACGCTTTCGGCAGTTGGAATTGCGTTGTAGAAGTCGCGAAATAAAACAGCGCGTTCTTCGTTCCCTTGAAGATCCTTTTTATCAGTTCCGAGATGGCCCCCTTCGCCAAGACAGGTGGCCTCGGAGATGTTGTCGGCTCCCTCGCCAGCGCGGTTCGCGCCTTAGGCCATGAAGTATCGGTCTTCCTGCCGCGTTACCGTTCGATCGACATTCAGCAATGGGGGCTCGAAACCGCGATCGATTATTTTGAATTGATCGTCGGAAATCAACTTGAGGCCACGCGCATTTTTTCCAAAAAACTCGATAACGGGATCAAAGTCTATTTTGTCGAACATCCCGATTATTTCATGCGTGAAGAACTTTACGGGACGCTTATTGGGGACTATCAGGATAACGATCGCCGCTTTACCTATTTTCAGCGGGCTGCACTCAAAGCTGCCGAGAAATTAAAACTGGCTCCGGATATTGTCCATTGCCATGACTGGCAGACAGGTCTTGTTCCGGTATACCTCAAGACTACGGAAACGGGTTATGCGCCTTTCCAGAAAGCGCGGAGCATATTCACGATCCATAATCTTGCGTATCAGGGGAATTTCCCCCCGGATTCTTTTCCAGCCACCGGTTTTGGCTGGGAGCTTTACAAGTCTGATTTTCTGGAATTCTATGGCAAGTTCAGTTTCATGAAAGGCGGCCTTGTATTTGCCGATGCTGTGACCGCCGTGAGCGAGCGCTACAGCCATGAGATCCAGACCAAAGAATTCGGATGCGGAATGGAAGGGGTGCTCGCCGCGCGCAAGGACAGCGTGACGGGGATCATCAACGGGATCGACCCGAAGGACTGGGATCCGGCCACGGACCCGGATCTTGATGCAAATTACAGTTTGAAAGATATTTCGGGAAAAAAGATCAACAAGGCCGCGCTCCAGAAGGAAAACGGTTTTAAAGTCGACCCGAATATTCCTCTTCTGGGTTTTGTGGCGCGTCTCGTGAACCAGAAGGGATTGAATATTTTGGTTCCTGTGTTGGAGCAGCTTTCCTCGCAGCAGGACGTCCAAATGGTATTACTTGGAACTGGCGAAGAACAATACCATCAGATCCTCCGGGATCTCGCGAAGAAAAACAAAAAGTGGTTCGGGGTGCACATCATGTTCGATCCCAAAATGGCAAAAAAGATCTATGCGGGTTGCGATATGTTGCTCATCCCTTCCTATTATGAGCCTTGCGGACTGGGGCAGATCATCAGCCTGCGTTACGGTACGGTTCCGATCGTTCGTGCGACCGGAGGTCTCGCGGATACCATCCAGAACTTTGAGCCTGTATCGCAACAAGGGAACGGATTTGTTTTTGAGGATTATACGAGCGACGCGCTCCATGCGTCCATGCTTCGGGCGGTGAAGACCTTTAAGCAAGAGAAGCTTTGGAAGGCGCTCGTAAAAAACGCGATGGAAAGCGATTTTTCATGGAACTCTTCGGCTAGGAAATACGAAAAGCTTTACGAGACCGTGAAGCGGCGTCCGATAAAGATTGAAAAACCCTGAATTTCGGCATAGTTCCAATTCCGATCAATTTCATCGCAGATGAAATCGGGGCAATACTGTTAATCCTTTAAATTCAATAGAGAACAGTATAGAATCCGCCCTTCGAATTTTCAAGGAACATGCTTCCCAAAAAAACGCCTGATATTCAGACGTTAATTTTTTAAAAGGAGAAAAAAGGCATTTATGAAAACATACAAGATCGCAATCATCCCCGGAGACGGGACCGGTACGGAGGTTATCCGTGAAGGGAACAAAGTTTTAACAGCGGCTTCCGAAAAATATGGTTTTAAACTCGACCGGCATGAATATGACCTTGGCGGTGAACGCTACATGAGGACCGGGGAAGTGCTTCCGGACAGCGTGATCCAGGAGCTTCGGGGTTACCAGGCGATCTATCTTGGGGCGGTCGGGCATCCGGACGTCAAACCCGGTATTCTGGAAAAAGGGCTTCTTCTCAAACTCCGTTTTTCCCTGGAGCAATACATCAATCTTCGTCCCATAAAGCTTTTTCCGGGTGTGGAGTGTCCGCTCAAAAACAAAAAACCGGAAGACATTGATTTTGTGGTGGTCCGTGAAAATAACGAAGGCCTTTATGTCGGCGAAGGCGAGTTTATCAACAAAGGGACTCCCGACGAAGTGGCGATCCAGATAAGTCGTAACAGCCGCCGCGGGGTGGAACGTTGCCTTCGGTATGCCTTCGAATACACGCGAAAGCGCAATTCCAAGAAAAAAACCCTGACCCTTTGCGGCAAGACCAATGTCTTGACCTATGCGTTCGATCTTTGGGAGCGCACCTTTCATGAGGTCGGGGCAAAAGACTTTCCGGATATCAAAAGGGATTATGCGCATGTGGATGCGACCTGTATGTGGATGGTGAAGAACCCCGAATGGTTCGACGTGATCGTAACGGACAATATGTTCGGAGATATCATCACCGATCTTGGCGCGATGATCCAGGGCGGTATGGGGATCGCGGCCGGCGGGAATTTGAATCCTCAGGGCGTTTCAATGTTCGAGCCGATCGGCGGATCCGCACCAAAATACACCGGCAAGAATGTGATCAATCCTCTTGCGGCGATCTGTGCCGGGCAAATGATGCTCGAAGTTCTCGGGGAAGAAAAAGCTGCCGCCGCGATCGAGGACTCAGTAAAATGGGTGACGGCGAAGAAACTCAAAAGTCTCGCAGCGGGAAAAATGGGATATTCCACGACCGAGGTCGGGGATCTTGTGGTGAAAGGGCTGGATTCGAAAGCTAGAAACTAGAAGCAGGAAACAAGAGGCCAAAAACAATCTTTACCTCTTGCTTCTTTCGGAATATGTGGACCATTTGAACTCTAAAGAGAGAAAAAAGATATGACAAAAAAACTTAAGGTGGCAATTCTCGGTGTCACCGGTGCCGTGGGCCAGGAATTCCTGGTGCTTCTGGAGGAACGGAAATTCCCGATCGAAGAATTAAGGCTTCTGGCTTCGGGCCGTTCCGCTGGCAAATCGATCAAGTTCATGGGGAAGACCTATAAGGTTGAAGAAGCAAAACCGGATTCCTTCAAAGGGCTGGACCTTGTGCTTTCAAGCGCGGGCGGGGCCGTGAGCCGCGAGTTGGTTTCCCATGTGGTCAAGGCTGGTGCTTTGATGGTGGATAATACCAGCGCTTTCCGTATGGATCCTGAAGTGCCTCTTGTGGTCCCGGAGATCAACCCGGAAGATATCGCGAAGCACAAGGGAGTGATCGCGAACCCCAACTGCTCGACCATCATTATGCTTGTGCCGCTTTTCCCAATCCATCAAGCCGCAAAGATCAAGCGCATCATAGCCGCCACCTATCAGGCCGCGAGCGGCGCCGGCGCAAAGGCCATGGAAGAGCTCAAGACCCAGGCCCAGGATTTTCTTGCCGGAAGACCCGTCAAAAAACAGGTCCTGCCGCATCAGATCGCGTTCAACGTCTTTTCGCATAACTCCAAGATCGGGCCGGACGGATATTGTGAAGAAGAGACCAAAATGGTGAAAGAAACGAAAAAGATCTTTCATGATGCCGAGATCCGCGTGACTGCGACCTGCGTTCGCGTACCGGTATTGCGCGCTCATTCCGAAGCACTTTTTATCGAGACTGAAAAGAAGATCTCCGTGGACGAAGTGCGTCGGCTGCTTTCGAAAGCCCCCGGGATCAAAGTAGTCGACGATCGCGAAAAGAATTATTTCCCCATGCCGCTTGAAGCGACCGGCCAGGACGACATTCTTGTCGGTCGTCTTCGCGAAGATCCGACCGTAGCGAACGGGCTCACAATGTTTGTTGCCGGTGACCAGATCCGTAAAGGCGCGGCCCTGAACGCGATCCAGATCGCGGAGCTTGCTTTCGCGGACTGAGCCACACGCAGCACATTCCACGCGAGATTCTCTTAATCCGTGGTTCCCGGAACATGGAGCAATTATGAGAAACATAAAGCTTGTCCTCGAATACAACGGCTCGATGTTCTTTGGGTTCCAGAAACAGCCCGGCCAGCCGACCATCCAGGAAGTTCTTGAAAAAGCCCTCTCCGGATTTTTAAACTGTAAAATGAAAATCGCTGCCGCGAGCGGTCGCACAGATACCGGCGTTCATGCCGAGGGTCAGGTCGTCAATTTCAGGACCTCAAGCACTCACGAGCTGAAACAGATCCAAAAAGGTCTCAACGCTCTTTTGCCGCCGCCTGTGGTTGTAAAAGAGATCCAGGAAGTTGCCCCCGATTTTCATGCTCGCTACAGTGTCCGCTCCAAGGTTTATGAATATCGGATCTGGAACGATCCTTGCCGTTCGCCCCTCATTGCGGGTCGTACGTTCCATATTCCCTGTCATTTAAACCTTCCGAAGATGCGGCAGGCCGCCAAGACATTTCTGGGCCGACACGATTTCCGGTCTTTCACTTCCGTTTCCGCTATAAAAAAAGATAGCTCCTGCGTTCGTACCATCAAGTGTTTTCGGATCAAGAAACAAGGTCATCTCATTCTCATGCATGTGGAAGCGAACGGATTCCTTTACCACATGATCAGAAACATGGTGGGGACTCTTCTGGAGGTGGGAAAAGGGAAACGAAAGGTCGAGGACATGGCCGCTGTTCTTAAAGCTAAAGACCGGCGGCTGGCTGGCATGACCGCACCTTCCGAAGGCCTTACCCTGATTAGGGTTACGTATTGATCGAGATGGCCTGTTTAAAAAGGTTGGAGGTCTTGAAAAATCCGGATTATATGTTAGGCTTGGAGCAGATTCAGGCTTTTCCGGTTTTATGAAAATTGGTTTTTAAAAAGTTTCTTCCAAAAAGACTTCACAAGGGACGGCAACCATTACCGCAGGTCCGAAAGGACCCGCGGCTCCCATACGAACTTATTACCGCGAAGGGTCGTTTTTTGTCTCTGCAAGTGTTCATCCCGTGGGAAACCCTGAATAAAAAAAGAGGGGTAAAAGTTTGACACTCCCAGGGGATTTTGCTATACTCCCGAGACTTTTCGAGGTATTTTGAGTCGCAAGAAGGTTTCTCGCCTTTCCGACTGCCTGTTCCAAATTAAACAGAAAAGAAAATTATGAAGACTTTTATTCCCACTGAAAAAGATATTGCACGGAAAACTTATCTGATCGATGCCGATGGGAAGACTCTCGGGCGGATGTCCACCAAAATCGCGTCTCTTCTGATCGGCAAGGGCAAGACCTGCTTCATGCCGGACAAGCTCACTGGGGACCAGGTCATTGTGATCAATGCCAAGAAGGTCCACGTGACGGGCAATAAGAAAGAAGATAAAATTTACACCCATTACACAGGCTATTCGAGCGGTTTGAAGACGTATACCTACGAACAGCTTATGGAAAAAAATCCGGCCGAGATTATTTTGCGTGCCGTCAAGCGCATGCTTCCTAAAAACCGGATCGGTGATGTGATGCTCAAAAGACTTCGCGTTTATCCTGATGCTGAGTATCGGAATAAAGCGCAAAAACCCACTAAGATCGAGGTTTAATCCGTATGACCGCTCCCGCGACACTTATGTATGCTACAGGACGCCGTAAAACCGCCATTGCTCGCGTGTGGGTTTTTCCGGGTCAAAAAGGTTTCATCGTTAACGGGCAGGATTCCGCCAAATATTTGAAACGTGCGAATCTCCAGATGCTTGTGGAGCAACCTCTCAAATCCGCGAATCTTCTCGGACAGGTGCGTGTTCGCGCCCGTGTCGAAGGCGGAGGGGTAGCAGGGCAGGCCGGTGCGATTCAGCTCGGAATTGCCAGAGCGCTTGTTGGTCTTAATCCCGAAATGCGTGCCGCAATGCGTAAGGGAGGTTTTATGACCCGCGATCCAAGAGAAAAAGAAAGAAAAAAACCGGGTCGAAAAGGTGCTCGCAGAAGCTTCCAGTTCACCAAACGTTAATGCGATTGCTGTTTTTGGGTCTCTTTTTTCTCGCGCTTGTTTTTATCTTTGCCGGCTGCCAGGGATTCCTGGACGATTACAATTGTAATCCGGTTGGCGCGATGCCGTTAAATTCAAACCAATGATCGCGGTCCCAATACCTATCAATTTCAACTCTGTTGAAATTGGGGCCGTCCAAACTAACATTTAAGAAAAGAAATGAAAAGTTTGGGCGGTTATCCTGAGTTTCTCCGGCGCGAGCCGTACGGGGGTGTTCTCCCGGGTTTGATCCGGGTCTTCTCGGGGGACGCGTTTTTAGCAAGAGATCAGGAGCCATGAAAAAAAGCCAGGCATTGTTGCTATCGGCCGTTCTCCTCCTTATTTTTTTTGTTTCAGGCCTCTGGTTCCAGTCGCATCGCTTACTTCCCTCTACAAAACTCCATGAATTCTTGATCCAAAAAGTCCAAGCACTTACCGAAGGAACGTTAAAATGTCAAAATGTCCGGGTCGGTTATTTTCCTCAACCCAAGGTCGTTTTTGAGCACGCACAACTGACCTTTTCCGATCATCCATTCATAGCTGAAGCGGAAAAGATCCAATTCGATTTTAATATCCTGCCTCTTTTTTTTGGACGGGTGGAACCCGCCGCCTTTTATGTGCAATCCGGCAAAGCCGAATTTTCACTTCCTGGTTTGAATTTCCTTAATCCGGTACGTTTCGAGAATTTTTCACTCCAGATTGGCGCTGTCCGTCCAAGAATCCCTATCCCGTTCCATTTCACCACAGACTTGACCGGGAAACCGAACGTGCTTGTGGCGAAAGGAAATGTGGTGCTGGATTCCGTCGAAGAATGGAACTGGGAGAAGGCGAGCGGGTCTATAGTTCTGGAGCTCAAAGAGCTGTCGCTTGATAATGCAGCCAAAGGGCTTGCACCGGATCCAAAACGAGCCTTCGTTTTTAAAGGGGGTCAGATCAATGCCTCTGTAGAGATCAAGAAAAAGGCGCAAGAGGTTTTTCTTGAATTGACCGCGACCGGAACCGGAAAAGGACTTATCTATGAAGCACCGCAGGAGAATGCTTGGATTGCGTCGCCGCCACTTGACGCAGAGTGGAACATAACGGCTGCGTGGAACAATGACACGACGGAGTTGAAACTCCATAAAGGGCTTGTGAAACTCCCCTTCGGAGAAATTGAAACGAACGGTAGTATAAAACTTAATACCGGGGAGATCAGCGGCTTACACGCAGCGGGTTCGAACATGGCATTCGAAGATATTCTGAAGTATTGTCCGGGTCTCGAAAATGCACTTCCTTTTCATATCGGATTTTCCGGTCCCGGGAAATGGGTCCTTTCCATGGAAGGAACACTGGATCATCTGTCGCTCCATTTTGGTTGGGACCTCGCACAGGTACTTCTTTCCTACGGCCAATATTTCACAAAGCCCAAAGATATTCCATTGGATCTGGACTTCGATCTCCTGCTTCAAAAAGGCGAAATGCTTGGCGGCGATTTTGCCGTGAAGTTCAAGGAATTAAGCATGAAGGGGAATCTGAAGGACTTGAATCTGAAATCCGGGGAAGGACAGCTCAATCTGATCACGAACAAATTCTCCATGATCGGTTGGGAACAATATATCCCTGCGCTTCAAAACTACAAATTGGGGGGAGATGCCAAACTGATGGCGAATTGGAAAGGGGACCTTCGTAAGCTGGAGAAGGCCGAACATATTTTTAATATTTCATTTGATAAAGCCTCCTGGACAATTCCCGAAGGTCGGGGGTTCTCCAATGCGTCGCTTTCTTTGGATTATGGCCCGCTCATGTTGGAAGGCCGGCAAATGCAATTTGAGATCGGCGGCTCGCCGGTCATAGCCGACTTGAAACTTTCCGAATTTCCAGAAAAGACAAAAATCGTTGTGAAAGTTTCTGCAAAAGAATTAAAGCCCCTTGAGATCTGGCAGTCGGTCGCGGCTCTTTTACAGCACGGAGGCGAAAACGCCGGAGTGAACGCCTATGACCGTGCGAAAGAATTCATCCAGACGATCTGTCCGAAGGATCAAGTCCTTAAAAATGTCCTTGCGGATATTTTCTACGAAGAAGGTGTTTGGAATGTACCGTCCCTTCAATTTGAAGGCTACGGTGGAAAAGCCAATCTCAAAGGTGCGCTGAAATTGAGCGGCAAAGAACCGGAATACGGCTTCGACGGTGAATTCCACGGCGTGGATCTCGGGCTTTTCCTGGCTCGTCACGATGCGGCTCAGAAGGTTCTTGAGGGAGCCCTTGATCTTAAATGTTCGATAGCAGGTACCGGGTGGGGACCGGAAGCCTGGAGCAAGTCTTTGGCGGGCCAAGGCGAATGGACGCTCATCCATGGTAAATTCCTGACTTTTGATCTCAAAGATGCTCTTTCAACGATCGAGCATTTCAAAGACCTCGGGGCGATCCGGTCCAGCCTGAAGGATTTTAACTCCATGAATTTCGAGTGGAAGATCGCGAACGGTAAACTCACGACTGACAACCTGTTGGTTAAAAGTGAAGACTACGTTATGGACGGCGAAGGGACTCTCGGGTTTGATGGCCTTGCGAATTTCCGGATGGATGTATTTTTATCTAGCGGAGTTGCGGTAAAATTATTGCCGGACATGATGTCTGCCTTCAAAAAAGATCCGCAAGCCCATCTGGGTCCTATTCCCGTGCTGTTTTCCGGGTCCCTGTCTGCCCCTGAAGTGAAACCCGACCCGGCTCCCGCCGAAGAAATAACAGAAAAAATCCGCAAGGGTAAGGCCAAGGATTTTCTCTACGAGCTTGTGACCGAATAGTTTCTCCTCCTGAAAGGGACGGGACTCCTTTAGGGGCGTCGTCGGCCGTGCGATCTTTTCCCTTTAAACTCTTTCCGAAGTCGCCGGATAAGGGCCCTTGCGGCCAGGACCTCCGATTCCCGTTTAATCTTATGAAAAGCTGAGGCTTTTCGTTTTCCTCCGGCCGAGACCGTGGTCTTCACGCCTTTTTCCGAGAATGTGTGAGTATATTCCGGAAGTTTCTGCCATTTCTTCAGCGTCATTTCCTGAAGCGTGCTTTTAGGGTTCGGATCAAGCCTGAAAAGAAGTTTGGGGTCGAAGTATTTTTTAAAATGCTTCAAAATAAATGCTTCGACCTTGCTGTGGCCATGATCAAAATAGATCGCCGCGAAAAGCGCCTCGAGCGCGTCCGTGAGAAGCTTGGCTTTCAGGAAATCCTTGAAATTCTGGCGCAGGTGTTTGCTGATCCGCAGGACATGCTGAAGCTTGATGGCTTGCGCGATGCGGCTCAGGATTTTTTGAGAGACGAGGATCGAACGGAGCTTCGAGAGCATGCCTTCGTCGGCTTCAGGGAATTTCTCGAACAATTTCTGGCAAATGATCTCGTTTAAAATAGAGTCTCCGAGGAATTCCAGCCGGTCGAAATCTTCAAGACTCTTGGTAATACGGGTATTTTCATTCCGGAAGGAAGGGTGCGTCAATGCGGCACGGTATATCGTGAGTGATTTTACCGGGAATCCAAGGATCTTACGCAAAAAGAGCCTACTGTGGGGATCTTTAGAGGATAGGTGCTTCGACATGTGCATACCATAAGAGTTTTTAGACTTCCTGTCAACATGGAAAATCACGTAAGTGGTTCTGGATAGAGGGGATAGAGCATTTCTCTGAAAAGACAGGTTCCAGCCGTTATTTTCCGTAACTTCTTAAATTGACAAAGGATAGGACCATTTCTATAATACCCAATTCGCTAGCCTATAATGTCCTTAAAGGAGGAAATACACACTCAAATGTTGAATTGTGCGGTTCTTGGCGCCACGGGATATACCGGAGCCGAACTCACGAAGTTGCTTCTGGCCCATCCCTATGTCCGGGTTTCCCTTTTGACCACCCGGCAGGAAAAACCCATACCTCTTTGCGAAGTCCTGCCTTCGGTCTCAAAAGATATTACCCTTGAAATCACGCCTTATTCGTTCGACGCGGTGAAAAAAAAGGCGGAGGTTGTCTTTTTGTGCCTGCCGCATACCGAGGCCATGACTGCCGCCGAGCAACTCCTCGCCGCCGGTAAGGTTGTGATCGATCTTTCTGCGGATTTTCGTTTAAGAGATAAAAAGATTTATGAAAAGTGGTATGGGGTCACCCATGTCGCGTCTCAATATCTTTCCAAGGCGGTTTACGGACTTTGTGAAGTGTACCGGGAGAAGATCAAAAAAGCAGACCTGATCGCCAATCCCGGATGCTATCCGACGGGGCCCTCGCTTGCACTTATCCCGCTTCTTAAGAAAAAATGGATCAAATCTGATTCCATCATCATTAATGCTGCGTCCGGTGTGAGCGGCGCCGGGAAAAAACTTGTAACAGCAACTCATTTTTGTGAGGTCGGTGAGAATTATAGTGCTTATAAGGTGAACAAGCACCAGCATACACCCGAGATCGAACAGACGCTTTCTACGGCAGCCGGGAAACCCGTCAAAATCACGTTCGTGCCACACCTCTTGCCCGTGAATCGGGGCATTCTCGCGACGATTTATGCCGAGACAACGGCGAAAGCGACCGAAACCCTGATCCGGAAGACGCTGGAAGATGCATACAAACAAGCGCCTTTCGTAAGGATCAAACCTGCGGGGCAATACCCGTGTCTTAAGGATGTGCAGCACACGAATTTTTGCGATATCGGTATTAGTGTCCAGGAAGAAATGGGACGCGTGGTGATCATTACGGCGATTGATAATCTTGTCAAAGGCGCGGCCGGCCAGGCAGTGCAGAACATGAACCTCCGGTTCGGTTTTCCGGAAGAAGCGGGGCTTCTCTAATACCGCTTCAAGATCAAATTTTCGGGTTAGCGGTACGATACCGCTAATTCATAAAAGTGAATTGAATGGAGAGCAGTATCGTGAAAAAACCTTTTTGGAAAAGAGAAAAGAACGGTTCCGTGACCACCCCGAAAGGTTTCATGGCGGGCGGCATCCATGCGGGGATCAAAAAGAAAAAGAAAAAATATGATGTCTCCCTGACCTATTCCAAGACACCGTGCGTTGCGGCCGGAACTTTCACCACGAATCGCGCGAAGGCGTGGCCGGTGCTTTATTCGATGAAAGCCATTCATGCCTCGAAACATCATGCGATCCTCGGAACGAGCGGAAACGCCAACTGCCTGAACGGTCCGATCGGCAAGAAGGCAGTCGATGAGCTCACGTGGGAAGCTGCGAAATATCTGGATATCCTTCCTCAGGAAGTTCTGCTCGCGCAGACTGGGATCATCGGCGTTCCTTTCCCGATCACCTGCGTGAAGAGGGCAATGCCGAAACTGGTGAAACGTCTTTCCGAGACCGGCGGTCACGGCGCGGCCAAAGGGATCCTGACCACCGATCTTTCCAGTAAAGAGATCGCACTGTCGCTCGAGCTGGGCGGTAAAAAGGTCACGATCGCGGCTTGTGCAAAAGGTGCCGGGATGGTACATCCGAATATGGCCACCATGCTTTGTTTTATCACGACCGATGCGGCGATCACGAAGTCCCTTCTCCGCCGGGCTGTGCGCCACGCGGCTGACGATACATTCAACCAAATGGCGATCGATAATGATATGAGTACCAATGATATGGTGCTTTGTCTTGCGAATGGGGAAGCGGGAAATCCCACGATCCAGAAGATCGGTAAAGAGTACTGGATGTTCCGTGAAACCCTGGAAGAAGTGATGCGCTATATTGCGCATGAAATGGTGACAGACGGCGAAGGCGTAACGCATGTGTGCCGGCTCCGGGTCTCAGGCGCAAAAAAACCAACGGACGCGGAACGGGCGGCCCGGCAGATCGCCAACTCCATGCTTTTCAAGACCATGCTCGCGGGTTCCAATCCGAACTGGGGCCGCATTGCGGCCGCGGTCGGTGCAAGCGGTGTGGATTTCAATCCTAATAATCTGAGCATCTGGTTTGGTGACGCACAGGTGGTCAATCAGGGGCGGCTCAGGGTATTGAACCTCCCGAGGGCCCGGCGCATTCTGCAGAAAAAAGAATATACGATCGATGTCGTGATCGGGAAGGGTCGCGGACGGGCGGATTTCATCACCTCAGATCTCACGACGAAGTATGTGTTGATCAACGCCGCGTATTCTTAAACCCATGAAAGAATACATAGAAAAAGCACAGGCGCTGGTCGAGGCGCTTCCCTACATCCAGAAATTCCGCGGCAAAGAAGTCCTGATCAAATACGGTGGTGCGGCCCTGACCTATCAGGAAGTTCGCGACATGGTACTTCAGGACCTCGTGTTCATGAGCTATGTGGGCATTCGCCCGATCCTGATCCACGGCGGCGGGAAGTTCATCACCGATGCCATGAAGAAAAAAGGCGTGCAAAGCCAGTTCGTGAACGGACTACGCGTGACGGACAAGGCGACGATCGAAGTCGTTAATGAAACGCTGGCTGAGCTCAACAAGAGCATTGTACATGACATCGAACGTCTCGGCGGTTCTGCGGTCGGGCTTTCTGGTTTTGATGCCGAGATTTTGAATGTGATAAAGCACACCGAAAACGGTGACGTAGGTTTTGTGGGCGATGTCTCCTCGGTCAACACGGTGCTCTTGAAGGAACTGACGGAATTCGGAAGAATCCCGGTGATCTTCCCCGTGGGGAAGGGACCGGACGGCGAAATGTACAACGTGAACGCGGACGAAGCGGCAGCCAATATCGCGGCGGCCATGCACGTTCCGAAATTCATGGTCTTGACCAACGTCAAAGGTATTTTGAAAGATCCGGCGAACGAAGAAACGCTCATTCCTTCGCTTCATGTGAGCGAAACGCAACAATTGATCGATCAAAAGATCATTACCGGTGGCATGATCCCCAAGGTCAAGGCTTGCATTGATGCGCTCGAGGGCGGCGTCCAGAAGGCGCACATCATCGATGGCCGTATCACGCATGCTCTTTTACTCGAAATTTTTACGGATCAAGGTATCGGAACCGAGATCACTCTATGAAGACAGCGGACGTTCAAAAATTATACGAAGAATACGTGATGCCGACTTATGCCCGGGTGCCGGTGTGCCTGGTCAAAGGCAAGGGCTCGCGTGTCTGGGACCTCGAAGGGAAAGAGTACCTGGATTTTTTCCCCGGGTGGGCGGTTTCGGGGCTGGGCCATTGCCATCCCATCGTGGTGAACGCGATCAAGGAACAGGCGCGAAAGATACTTCACATCTCGAACAATTTCCTGAACGTGAAGCAAGCCGAGCTTGCGAAAACCATTTCCGAAGCTTCGTTCCCGTCGCGGATCTTTTTCTGTAACAGCGGCGCCGAGGCGAATGAAGGCGCCATCAAGTTCGCCAAGAAGTATGGAAGTGAGACGGGACGCTTCGAGATCATCACCATGAAAAATTCTTTTCATGGCAGGACGCTCGCGGCGATGAGAGCAACAGGACAGGACAAATTTCATCAAGGGTTCCAGCCGCTCATGGAGAAGTTTCTCCATGCGGATTTCAATGATCTGGAATCTGTCAAAAGACTTGTGACCGACAAGACGATCGCGATCATGCTTGAGCCGATCCAGGGCGAAGGCGGGGTTTGCGTGGCAAACCGGGATTTCCTTCAGGGGCTCCGGAAACTTTGTGACGAAAAAGACATGCTTTTGATCCTGGATGAAGTACAGACCGGGATGGGGCGCACGGGAAAGATGTTCGCGTACCAGCATTACGATCTTGAGCCGGACCTCATGACACTCGCGAAGACCTTGGGCGGCGGTGCTCCGATCGGGGCTTTTGTCGTGAACCGGAAGATCAAAAAGGAAGTGCTTACCGCCGGAATGCATGGATCGACCTTCGGCGGAAATCCGCTTGTTTGCGCTGCGGGCCTCGCGGTTTTCAAAGCGATCAAAAAAGAAAAATTGCTTACGAACACAATCCGGATGGGAGAGCTCTTGGAGCAGGAATTCGAAAAGTTGAGGACCAAGTACCCCGTGATCGAAAGTACGCGGGGGATAGGGCTGATGCGTGGTCTCAAGCTTAAGGAACCTTCCGCACCTTACGCAAATGAAGCGCGTGAGCAAGGACTTCTCATCAACGCGACACAAGGCGATATCCTGAGGATCATGCCGCCGATGACGGTTTCGGCGAAAGAAATCAAACTCGGCATGCAGATCTTGGACAATGTTTTTCATAAACTTCAATCGAAAAAAAGCGAAGGTTCGTCATGTTCAAATCACTGATCTCGGTCAACGATCTCAGCACCGAAGAAATACGAAAAATCATGGAACTCGCGGCCAAGGTCAAGGCGCGGCCTCAGGAAGTCCGCGACGCGCTCGAAGGACATATCTTTGGTTTTATTTTCGAGAAACCCTCGACCCGGACCTGGGTGTCGTTCCAGGCGGGTATTTATTCCATGGGTGGCGGTGTGATCTATCTTGGCCCCGAGGACATCAAACTCGGTGTCCGGGAAGAAGTGCGGGACGTGGCGCGTGTGTTGTCGCGTTATCTTTCGGGGGTCGTCATGCGGACCTTCTCGCATTGGACCATCACCGAGTTCCAGGATTATTTTGAAAAACCCGTCATTAACGGCCTAAGTGACCTCGAGCATCCGTGCCAGGCACTTGCCGATTACATGACACTTTATGAAAAAATTCCGGCGGAAAAGAATCCGGTCCTTGCGTTCGTGGGGGACGGCAATAACGTCCTGCATTCCTTGATGCTCGTCGCCGCGAAACTCGGCGCGAAGATCCAGTATGCAACGCCTAAGAAATACCAGCCCAAACCCAAGATACTTGCGCTTGCCCGGCAGATCGCAAAAAAAACCGGCGCCGTGATCGAGGGATTCTCGGATCCCGCGAAGGCCGTGAAGGACGCGGATGCGATCTACACGGACGTGTGGGTGAGTATGGGCGAAGAAGCCATGCGGAAAAAGAAGCTCAAGGATTTTAAGGGGATGCAGGTCAATAAGGAGCTCCTCGCGCACGCGAAAAAAGGCGCGTTTGTGATGCATTGCCTGCCTGCGCACCGCGGCGAGGAGATCACAGACAGTGTGATGGAAAGCAAGAATTGCATCGTGTTCGACGAGGCCGAGAACCGACTGCATATTCAGAAAGCCATTTTGCTTTATCTTTTTAACCAAGGAGCGATCCAATGAAGAAAGTTGTGCTGGCTTATTCCGGAGGACTTGATACCTCCTGCGCGGTGAAGTGGCTCGGGGAGAACCACGGGTTGGATGTGATCTGTTTTTCAGCCTTTATCGGCGAAGTGAAGGACAAAACCAAACTGATTAAACGGGCCAAAGCCGCAGGAGCGATCAAGACCCTTGTCGTGGATCTCAAGGAGGAATTTGCAAGCGACTACATCATGCCGGCGCTTTGGGCCCATGCCCGTTACGAAGGCAAGTACCCGCTCGCGACAGCGCTCGGCCGGCCACTCATCGCAAAGCATCTTGTCGAAGTCGCACAAAAAGAAGGCGCGGAATTTGTCGCGCATGGCTGTACGGGAAAAGGTAACGATCAGGTGCGGTTGGAAGTCGGTGTCCGGACGCTTGACCCGGACCTCCAGATCATTGCCCCTTTGCGGGATTGGGAATTCAAGACGCGTGAAGAAGAGATCGAATATGCCAGAGAACGGCAGATCCCGATCGACGTGACCAAAAAGAGTCCGTACTCGATCGATAAGAACATCTGGGGTATCGCGATTGAAGCGGGGGTCCTTGAGGACCCGATGGTTGAACCGCCGGAAGACGCGTATGTGATGACGAAATCCTGTGACAAGACGCCGAAGAAACCGCGGTATATCGAAATCTCTTTTGAAAAAGGCGTGCCGGTGAAACTGAACGGCAAACGGATGTCGCTTGTCGCGTTGATCGAATCCCTGAATAAGATCGCCGGCGAGTACGGCGTAGGACGCTTTGACATGATCGAGAACCGGCTCGTAGGGATCAAAAGTCGCGAGGTTTATGAAGCGCCGGCTGCGGATGTGCTCCTCAAGGCGCACGAAGAACTCGAAGGGTTTGTCATGGACCGGGAATTCCTCCATTACAAAAGGGTGCTTTCCGAGAAATATTCGGAGCTTGTTTATTTCGGGCTTTGGTTTTCGCCTCTCAAAAAGTCACTCGATGCTTTCTTCGCGTCTAATCAGGCACGCGTGACGGGTAAGGTTCGGATCAAATTGCAACACGGCCACGCGATCTGCGTGGGCCGGGAATCGAAATTTGCGCTCTACCAAGAAAAACTCGCGACATATTCGAAGGGCGATATCTTTGACCGGAAGGCCTCGGTCGGATTTATGAAGATCTGGGGACTTCCGTACGAGGGAATGTACAAGCGCAAGGCATAATTTGTAAGATGTACTAACGAGACAAGGTGAACTATGGCCAAAAAAATGTGGGGCGGAAGGTTCAAAAAGGACATGCATCCGGCACTCAAGGTTTTCAGCTACTCGCTTGAGACCGATAAAGAGCTTTTTGATGCCGAGATCCGTGTCAACGTAGCCTACGCGAAAATGCTCGCGAAAGTCGGTCTTATCACAACGGCGGAATCCAAGGCGATCTTGCGTGGTCTTAAGTCGGTTATCCGGGCTTTGAAAGGTCAGGACCTCGCGGCGTACGCGGACCGCTATGAAGATGTCCACACGCTCATTCAGATGGAGCTTGAGAAAAAGGCGGGCGCGGTGGCCAAAAAGATCCACACTGGCCGAAGCCGTAACGACCTCGTCATCACCTCGACGCGTATTTATTTACGGGAAAAGATCGTTCTGATCGAAGACAGCATCCGGAAACTTCAGAAGAGCCTCGTCGCTGCCGCCGAAAAGGCGGGCGAGATGATCATTCCCGGCATGACGCACTTGAGGAAGGCCCAGCCGGTTCTGCTCGCGCACCATTTGCTGGCTTATATCGAAATGCTCGAAGAAGACAAGTCAAGGCTCCAGGACTCTGCCAAGCGCGTGAACATTTTGCCGCTCGGGTCTGCCGCGCTCGCGGGTTCGGCGCTTCCCATCGACCAAAAATTCCTCGCCAAAGAACTCGGATTTGACGGGATCGCCAAAAACAGCATGGCTGCGGTGAGCGACCGGGGA
>Ga0247841_10006790_pt1 | contig 17389 bp, 14 predicted proteins | sample LaCruzMarch2015__2_FD_192410 | JGI IMG/M metagenome (GOLD analysis project Ga0247841, IMG submission 192410) | Freshwater microbial communities from meromictic Lake La Cruz, Castile-La Mancha, Spain - LaCruzMarch2015_18m | ecosystem: Environmental > Aquatic > Freshwater > Lake | place: Spain... | reverse complement strand
CAAAGACATAAAAGAGCTAATCGCTAAGCTACAGGCTGCCTTTCTGAGACTTTCTGAATATGTCGGTCAGACGGATACTTATATCCGCAGACGGTATCTGGAGGGCGACCGGATTTTGTTTGAAGGAGCGCAAGGCACACTTTTGGACATAACTTATGGCACATACCCCTATGTCACATCCTCCAATACAATTGCCGGCGGAATTGCCACCGGAGCAGGGATACCGCTCAAAATGGTGGACAAGGTGATAGGTGTATATAAAGCATATTGCACCAGGGTGGGAGACGGTCCTTTCCCCACCGAGCAGGACAACGAGATTGGCAACCAAATTCGGATTAAAGGCAATGAGTTTGGCGCTACGACAGGCAGACCCAGAAGAATTGGCTGGTTTGACGCGGTGGCGGCAAAATATTCTGCTGACATAAACGGCGTTGACAAGCTGGCAGTGACTCTGCTTGATGTGCTGAGCGGAATGGAAGAAATCAAGGTCTGCACTGCCTACTGGATTGACGGCAAAAGATATGAACAGTACCCTGCTGACCCCTATCTTTTAACTAAGGCTAAACCGGAATATCTGAGCCTGAAAGGCTGGACAAATGACATTTCAAATTGCAAAAAGCTCAGTCAATTGCCCAAACAAGCAAAAGAATATCTTGACGTAATACAGGATTTGCTGGCTGTTTCGATTGAACTGGTATCAGTAGGAAAAGAACGTAGCCAGACAATCATAATACCTTTGTAGAATAAGAATTTGAGGAAGTGGGTTATGAGAAAATTGCAGGTCTCTTTCGTAATAGCCTGGTTGGCTATGTTGTCTATCAGCATCGGGCTTTATGCTCAGCAGGATAGTTTGGATTTCCCGGCACCACAATTTATGCTGCCTTTTTATGACCACTTCACACTGAATCATCTGAATGTTACCGCTATGGGCAGAGGGCAAACCACCAATGCTCTGGCAGGTAAAGTTGACAATGCCGTCAATAATCCTGCCACTTTGTTAAGTGATAAATCCTATCTGTATATGGAACTGACTATCAAGCCACCGATTAGTGAAATCAATGTTCCGGACAGTATGATGTATAGTAGTCCGATTCCCTTTGGTATGTTTGGAGTGAGTGGCAGAATATACAAATCAATCCACGCAGCAGTGAGCTACAATGTACCAAAATCTGTCGTGTATGACAATTTCACCGTGGAGACTGGTCAGGGAGCAGATGCTGTGACCACCTATCCTGCCTATTATCTGCATCAGTTTACAACTACTTTGGCGGGAAGTGTAGGCAAGCTCAGATTGGGTCTCAATGTGCATCAGCAGTTGCATCAGTTCAAGGATATCGTTGTATTTCAGACCTTTGACAGGATAGACAAGACCTATTACGTAGTCAGACTGCAACCTGGAGTGTTTTATCAGAGCGGGCAATTGGGGATTGGGGCTACTTGCACTTTGCCAACCTCAGCCATCATGAATATCAAATATGCCGAATATGATGTCACGCTACCTATGCAGGTTACTGCCGGAGTTTCTTTCAAAAGTACCAATAATTCCTTTTACGGAGATATTGATTGGGAACAGTGCAGTCAAATGAGCAGTGCTTTTGACGACCGTTTGACCCTGAAAGCAGGATATGAAAAGCTGATACGCAATATCACCTACCGTGCCGGCGTTATCAGCATGCCTGGAGTTTACACCGGTGCTTACAGGCTTCCGGTGCATCAGACTGCTGAAGCCGATGAAGTGCTCTGGTGGAACGCTGTTCCACGGGGCGGTTACATAGACAAGTCTGACCAATTATTTGGGACTATCGGGTTTACCTATAACTTCAAGGGCGGAGAGCTGACTCTGGGCTTGATGCAAGACCTTATGGGTAATGTGCCTGCCACCCAATTTGCAACCTCCATAGGTTTTAATCTCGATACTCTGAAGGGCAAGAGATTCCTTATCTTTGATAAATGAAGCCAAAAGTTGAAATCCGCAAGATAGAATCATACCAGCTTGACCAGATCAAGTCCGCTGTTGAGGCTTTTCTGACTTCTGCGCACTTAACACGTTTAGACCATGCCAAAACCGTATTGATTAAACCCAATCTACTGGGCGGTTTTGCACCTGAAAAAGCTGTTACCACTCATCCCGTGGTTTTGGAAGCCATCATCCAATATTTGCTCGAACAGGGCAAGGAAGTTTGGGTTGGGGACAGTCCCGGCGGAGCAGGCAACGTCAAACAAGTCTGGCAGACGACCGGAATGCAGGAACTGGCAGATAAATATCCCATCAAACTGGTAAATCTATCGGCGCATGGGGTGCAGGAATTCAATATCAAAGGCTGTAAACTGCAAATATCCAAAATCGTTTGGCAGATTGATGCCATCATCAATGTAAGCAAGTATAAGACTCATAGCCTGATGGCATTTACCGGAGCAGTCAAGAACCTCTTTGGACTGGTTCCTGGCATGGTTAAGACCGAATATCACAAGCTCTATCCCAACTCAGATGAATTTGGACACATGATTGCATCCCTCCACAAAACTGTTAAGCATCGCATTACTTATAACATTATGGATGGCATCATCGGTATGGATGGAGCCGGTCCTTCGGCAGGGACTCCCCGCAAGTTTGGGCTGCTGTTGGGTTCGGTTTCAGCTCCGGCTCTGGATTATATTGCTGCTACTTTCATGGGCTTCAAATTGAATCAAGTGGGCTATCTGAAAGAGGTTTTGCACGATGAAGGCATAATCCCCTCTCAGATAGAATTCCCCGTTAGCTTTAACGACTTTCTTCTGCCTGAGGTGGACCATCAGACAGCCGGAATCCGGTCCCAGATAATGAGATATGTCCCCGGCTTTATGAAGTATGTGCTGAAGACACTGTTTGACTTTTATCCGCTCATTACAGCGGATTGTCAAAAGTGTATGATTTGCGTCAAAAGCTGCCCTGTACAGACCATAAAAGTCGGCTTTGATGACGTTCCCGTCGTCATGACCGATAATTGTATCCGTTGTCTGTGCTGTCACGAGATGTGCCCGCATCATGCCATAATCATACAAAAGTCACGGCTTGCCAGGCTGATATTGCAATGAGGATATACCCATGAAGCTTGAATATTATGGGCATTCCTTTTGGAGGATTGTAACCGAAGAGCTTAAAGTTGTCATCGACCCCTTTGATAATATCGGCTACCCGATGCCGGCTAATCTGGAAGCGGACTATGTCGTTATCAGCCACGAGCATCATGACCATAACAACACATCAATCGTCAAAGGTAATCCACAAGTCATCAGAACGCCGGGCATACACGTGTTTCCCGATATCACAGTCACTCTTTTCTCTTGCTATCATGATGAAGTCCATGGAGTAAAGCGTGGCGTGAACAATATTATCAAACTGGAAACGGAGGGTTTGACTTTGGTGCATTGCGGTGATTTGGGTCACGTTCCGGTTCAGGAAATACTGGAGCAGATTAAGCAGCCGGATATGTTATTAGTCCCGGTCGGTGAAGTCTATACGCTCGGATTATCAGAGGTGTTTGGGTTACTTGAAGCCCTGCAGCCACGCTTGGTTTTTCCCATGCATTATCAGACCTCTCCGCTCGGATTTGTATTGGGAAGTCTTGATACTTTCCTTGTGAACCTCTCAAATGTTGTCCGGCATAAAAGTAATACTCTGGAAATCACACCAGATCTGCTTGCAAGCAGAAAGACCATAATTATGAACTGGTCACTGCAAGGATAGAAGCAATGAAAAGGAAAACCAATCCTTTCGAACGTAAGAAACCTGTGCGCATTATCTATTGGGCCGTGATTGTGCTCATCCTCTCTGTCACGCTGTTTTTCGGACGCAATAGTTTCCTCAAAGCAACCCTGAAAAAGCACGAAGTGGCACTCTTGGAAGCCAAAGTCAATATCCTGAAAGCTGAAAATGAGAAACTGCGCAAGGAAAACCATGAGCTTAAGACCAATCCGGATGTAATTGAGAAAATTGCCAGGGAACAGCTTGGCTACCAAAAAAACAATGAAAAGGTATATCGCTTCATTCCACCTCCTCCCGCAGAGCCTAAAACAAAGCCTTAGGAGTAAATATGACTCAAACAGAAAAAACCTATGCTCTCACACCCGACGAAAAGCAGAAACTGGAGCAAACCATTATAGCTTTTTGCAGCGAACTGAACGATGACCAACGGTGTATTCTGATCAAAGAGCTCAAGGAGCAGCTAATTGTCTTTGACGAAAAGAATAACGGCGATAAGCAGGCTCTGGGTGTCTGGGTTAATGATTGCCTCCATCATTTGATACCCAATATTCATAAGCTCAAACAATCCCTGAATTACAATAACACAGATTTTGTTTCTTTTTTGATGCATCTCCCGTTTGATGAGGAATCCAAAGAGTATAATTCCATGCTGTCCTCCATTTCACCTGAAGATATTGCGCCTCTTTCGCCTGAGCGCTATATTCATCTGATGCAGACAAGCGTTTTGCTGATTGAATTGGGTTCTGAAAACACGTCTCCCTACCTTGACGAGCTAAACCAGGTCATCGTTTCCGGTGCTAAGCCAAGCGGGCATACGATTTATATCCAGATGCTGATTGCCAAATCGCTGCAGATTTCGGGTCAAAGCCTGGAAGAACAGTTAGTCTGGATTGATTTGATTACAAAATCGTGGCACCTCTTAGACAGCAAAAGCATTGTTTATTTCCTGGTACGCTGGGTTATTTCGCTAAACTGGGTCAGACCCAGTGTTATGCGCAAAGAGTTGCTGGTTCTGCTTAATGAAACCGAAAGGCACACAAACAGCTTCAATCAGGCGACTATTTTGTTTGAACTGTTTAATCTGCCTGATAAAACTATCACAACAGGCGAAAAACTGAACTATTTGAACAAGCTGAGCAATATGCCGCTTAGCTATTTTACTGATGACCAGCTTCAAAACAAGTACTACTGGTCAGGCAATATCAAATCCTCCATTGAATCCAGCTTTATGGCATCTGTTTCGGACTTTCAATATTCCAATTATTACATTCACAAACGCTGGAATTGGATAAGAAACGTTAATCACTACTTCATGGCTCTCTTTAACGCACAGGATTATTTGAGCGTCCAGACCAAGATAGAGCTCAAAATATTCGAGCTGATAAACATGATAAATATACAAAGCAATGCTTTTGTGGAAACCCTCCAGTCCAATTTCAACAAGATTGAGGAACTCTACCATCAGGTTGAAGACCTTTCTTTGAGAGATACGCTCACAGGGCTATACAATCGGCGCTATTTGTACAACAATATCAATGAATTGCTGCTTCTGGCTGTCCGTCATCAGTCTGCCTTAAGCTTCATTATGATAGATATTGACGATTTCAAACCCATCAATGATACGTATGGACATTTGGCAGGGGATTACATTCTAACGGAATTGTCCATCATGCTCAAGAGCCACTTTCGTAAAAGTGACTTTATTGTGAGGTATGGCGGAGAGGAATTTCTGATAGTCCTGTTTGAATCGGACAGCATCCAGAGCGGACAAACACTGGAAGTCTTGAGAAGCACTCTCGATGAACGTGTGTTTGAATACCAGAACCATAATTTACATGTCACGATTAGTATTGGGATTTCTTCTTGTATGTTTGAGAGTCCTTTTGCTGTAGTCAATCTGGAAAAACTGATTTCTGAAGCAGATGATGCCCTCTATGAATCCAAACATAACGGTAAGAACAGGATAACCTCCAGGGTTATAACCTGACGTAAAATCCACGTCTGTTAAGCATCCTTGACAATATTCAGATAAAAGGAATTTTCAACCCAAAGGAGTAGTCCATGGCAAAAGTTACTGTTACCAATGTAAACAAAGTGTATGACAATGGCTTCCAAGCTGTCAAAAATGCTTGCTTTGTAGCCGAAGATAAAGAATTTGTGGTGCTCGTAGGTCCTTCCGGTTGTGGCAAAACAACCATCCTGAGAATGATAGCCGGTTTGGAAACAATTACCGGTGGGGAGATTGCCATAGGCGACAAGGTTGTCAATAATGTCCTGCCCAAAGACCGCGACATTGCCATGGTTTTCCAGAATTATGCCCTATATCCTCACATGACGGTCTATGAAAACATGGCTTTTGCCCTCAAACTCCGCAAAGAATCCAAAGCATCCATCGATAAAAAAGTGCAGCACGCAGCAGACCTGCTGGGCATTCAATCCATGCTCAAAAGCCGCCCAGGACAGCTTTCCGGCGGTCAAAGACAACGTGTGGCTCTGGGCAGAGCGATTGTCCGCAATCCCAAAGTTTTCCTGTTTGACGAGCCTCTCTCCAATCTCGATGCCAAGCTGCGAGTCCAGATGCGCTCAGAAATCGTTAAACTTCATCAGCAGTTGCAGAACACGATGGTTTATGTCACCCATGACCAGGTCGAAGCCATGACTATGGCAGACAAGATTGTGGTGATGAAAGACGGCGTAATCCAACAGATAGATTTACCCCTGACTGTTTACAACAAACCCACCAATCTCTTTGTTGCAGGGTTCATCGGCAGTCCCGCCATCAATATTGTCAGCGGAATGCTCAAATCAGGTGACAAGGGTCTTGATTTTGTTTGTGATGATTATTCTCTGGCTCTCACTTCCAATCAAGCTGAAGTTCTGACAGCTTACAAAGATAAGCCTGTCATCATGGGCATCAGACCCGAAGATATCTATGACTCCCGTTTTGACAGTATGGCTGCGGAATCCCGCACTGTAAACGTAATCTGCGAAATCGTCGAACCCCTCGGCAACGAGTATATCGTATATTTGAAAACTGCCAATCACAGTTTTACGGCACGTTTTGACCCCAAAGATTTACCACCCAAAGGAGAATTGTTCCCGGTTACTTTTGATATGTCAAAGGTGCATTTCTTTGATAAAGATACCGAGGTCTGTTTAATCTAAGTCTCTGCGTTTTTATGGCGTCGTTTGGTAAGCGTTTAGCTCTTGCTGTTTTTTGCAGCCTGATTATCTCTGTGATTTTGGGTCTGGAGCCTCTGCCTATCAGTAATCCCTTTTTAATCAGCGCAAACGGCTTGACTGCCATGTCTGATGACCCTTCCACCACCTTGCTAAATCCGGCTGCCGGTCTGAGTGGCGTCTCTTCTTCAACCAGTTATCTCTATAGCATGGACAGGCTTAGCCAGTGTGAAATCTCCTCAGTTTTGGAGTATCAAAATTCCGGTGTTTTCATCGGCTGGCAGAGCTTGAATAATGACGATTACACAAAACAGGATTACAGATTTGGCTATCGGTTTGGCTTCAAATCACTTAAACTGGGCATCGGCTACAAGCTTTCCTATGACAAAATCCCCGGCTATGGCAGTGAAAAAGATGACTGCCTCTATTCCGGACTCAGACTAAACTTAGCCTCCACCACGTTTGATTTTGCCACAGACCATATCAGAATCAATGACGAACTTGCCGCCCTCGAAGGACGCTCGTTTGATTTTAGTTTGAACCATGATTTAGCGGACAATGCTGCTCTTGCAGTCGGATTATCCACCCGGCGTGACAACCCTATAAACTACAAAGTAGGATGCCGCTTTCAAACAACAAAACATCTGCAAGGTATTGTCTCCTGGTCAAGTGAACCCGGTAGATTTGGCATCGGCAGTGTCTTTTCTTTAAGCTGGTTAAAGCTCATTTATGCCGTGCAAACTCATCCGGAATTGCAGTGGACACATTCAGTCGGTATTTCCATCATGTTTCCATAGAGCTTGGTCGATTGTTGCGTTGTTTATTATTTCACCCGCAAGGGGTTAGACATTGTTGGTGTCAGCCTGATTGTAAACTCTGTTTTCTTTTTCTTATTATAATATTACTTGTTTCTTCCCCTCTTTTCGCACAAGACAATCAAAACACATTATTACCATTACCCGAACTCTCCGAATTGAATTATGACAATGCCGAATTGCTTTACTGGCAAATGCCTGCCGATACATTGTTCAGCCAAAATAAAATGTGTTTCGACAGAGCGGAATACAGATTTAACTGGCTACCCCAGAGTGAGCAGCTTACAAACCGTTTAATATTATCGTCATCCCAAATCGCTAAAACCAATTATCCTGCTCTCAACGCTGTTTTCTATCAGAAGCTGAAACAGGGAGCCAAACCCGTCAATCTGTATCAGGGTAATTTGTTCTACCACAATTCCAAGATATTGAAAACATTGGCATTAGGCGATTTTCGGCTCAAAGCCGGAGCGGGTCTGTGCCTTGGCAGCTATCAGGCAAGTCAGCAAAACCGGAATGATATGATTTATCCTGCCTCCGGTTTGTCTCATCCGGCGTTAACCGGTTTTGCCGCAAAGTTTAATCTGTTCCATACCGACATCGTAGGCTGGCTGGCTCAAACGGAGCGTCTTGCCAACATTGAAAACAACCGTATCACATCTCTTTACGAATCAAGCCTTTCTACGCTGACTAACAAGGATAAGGTTGCAGAAAAGACCGGCGGAGTCATAGCCAATTTTTCCCTTCGAAAACACAATATCGGCACTTATTATTACCATCAATCTCTTAATTACGACTGGTCAGACACGTTAATTGCAAATGCAGAAGACGTTTACGGATTATTTGGCACTGCAGTTTTCAAGCCTGTCACGTTTAACTTCGAAACCTTTAGAGTTAAAGAATTAACCGCAAAAGCCTTCAGTCTTGAGCAACAGACCGGCAACTTCAAGCAGTCATTTCACTATATTTACAGACCCTTAACCCGCAATCTGTCATATTCCAAAACGGAACAAGTATTCGGACAAAAAATAGACTGTGAAGAACTTAGCTGGGATTTGAGGTATAAACAAACCGCTCATCTGACCTGGATTTCCAGAGTGGCAATGGTAAAAAATATTTCAGCAGAAACAGACCTGCACTGGAAAGAACGGTTAATTTTATCTGCCCTTTGGCACAACCGGGACATGACTTCAGGGCTTACGTATTATAGGTTTAGAACAGATGCAGTTCCCGTTTTGGATACTCTGGCTTTTGATATTTTACCTGTCCAGAACAGGATTAAAGGCACCTGGAAGCAGAAAGTGGCATCAGATTTGAGTTATGCCCTAACCTGCCAATATCAGCATTACCGGGATAAGAAGCTTTCAAAAAACGGCATAATGTTAAACCAGTCATTAAATTACAGTATTTCCAAGTGTGATGTTGCCATTTCACTCCTCATTTGGTCAAATCAAACCAATCGTTATCAGGCTTCCGAACTAATGGAAGAGGACGATTATCTGACCGGTTCAAACACAGATTCAGCTTTTAGAATCGGCGTTAAGTATATTATTTGCAATCAGTACCGTCTCGCAATTCAAGCCTATCGCCCCAATCATCATAGCAACAATCAAGCTTACAATTGTTCAATTTCCGCAAATTATTAGTACTGTGATTGACTCACTCAGATTAATTCGCAAAGTCAGCTATCTGATAAATTATGCACTTTCGAGGGGAGAGGATAATGAAACTTGTGAAATAAATCTGCTGTGATTTGATTTACTTGACAAAATTTGAATGTAACGCAATATATAGTCTAATAATGTTGTGAAGTTCAATCAGCATCCTGTGGAGGGAACTTATGAAAAGAATAACACTCATATTAATTGCTCTTATACTCTTTGTTAGTGCCATATATTCTCAAACGGATATGACTCTTGAATTGCAAGTGCAGCAGACTCTCAGCCAAGGTGTATATTTTTATTCCACACACACTAATGACCATGCTTTGCATCTATATGGCTACTCCAGGGGGGCAGATTCTATCTCAGTCAGCTATGCCAACGTGGATGAAAACGGAATCCTCACTCCGATGCAAACACTTATGATTCTTTATAGTGATGTGCCGTATGACAGCATCGGCGGGTGGCCTTATTTTCTGAACGGTTTCTATCAGAACGGTATGACCTTCATGATTTTCAAGAATGAACAGTATTTCTACGTCTTTTACATTACGGACGATTTGACGGTCGAGACGGCACAGTTTCCCTGTCCCGCCACCATATTAAATTTCAACGGGGCGAGTATGTTTCTGCAGGGAGAACGAAAAGTCTGGTTTGCTGAGAACGGAGACATTTACCTGATGAATCTGCAAACTCCTGCTACTGCTACCTGTTATATGTTGTTCCAGCCACCAGCGGGAGACGATTATTACCATATAGCTCCAATGGGAACGAATTATGTCTATGCACATGAAAGCGTACAGACAAACACAGCGCATGATTATCTGATTGATGTAAACACGTTAACCTGGACAGCACAATACATGCAGATAAATTATAGCCTTGGAACTATCAGCCCCGACCTTGGGAATGATACTTATCTGATGTATACAGGCTGGTCATTAGACTGGGATTACCAGGGATATGCATATTATTTCAACATTAATGGTAATACTTGGACATCAAACTATCTTTCAACCTGGGGGGAAGTAAATTGGACCCATATTACTGGCGAGAATTGGGGTAGCGTTATTCCTCTCAGCAACTTGAGGTTTATCGCCGTCTGCGGGGATTATAACAATATAGCTGGCAATACTAAAGCCAGCATTTGTATTTTGGTGAATGAAGAAGTTTTACACGAAGCCACATTTCCGGAATTGCTCAATATTGTGGACCCTTATGAAATTAGTAAGATAAGCGACGATTATTATGTAGCAATAAACTGGAACTGGAGTAGAAGTGCTTCTTTGCAACTGATTAATATGTCTTCTGAAGAAATATCGGACACTTACGCAACAAACTATAATCCCGGAACCATAGTCACAAATATGCCTGATAAGTTCTTTTATGTTTTCAGCAGTTATACCGGTGCGATTGTTCAAGTATACAATATTGTGCCTGTGACCGCAGTTCCGGAAGAAGCCATACCTGCTTCAATCGTATCAATAACCTCGTATCCCAATCCGTTTGTGGAAAGGATTGCATTGAAAATAAAAGGTGCAAGAAAAAGAATAGCATCCAGCTTGGAAATCTATGATATCAAAGGAAGATTAATCAGAACAATAAATTTAGCGCCTCAGGACAACACAGAAGCAGAAATATGGTGGGATGGAAAAGACAATAACGGGCAAACAGTCTCAAGTGGAATCTACCTCAGCAGATTCAGGCAGGGAACCATAAACAAGGTCAATAAGCTATTAAAATACTAATGTAAGTTTTAGGGAAAAGGGGGTATTCAAAAATGTTACAATGGTTTTATTCGCAATATGGTCAGACCAAGGGTCCGGTCTCGGAAAGCGCTTTGCTGGACTTAATTCTCAAAGAAGAACTGGCGCTGGAAGACTACGTAATGAACGATAAAGATGAGCTTTGGAAGAAGATAAAAGACATTCAGCCTTTGTTAGATAAAATCCATGAACCGGAAAAAGCCATTCCGCATAATGTCAAATTTGGAGCGGACTTTTTAGAAAACAGCGGTGAGGTTAGGGTTGGCAATCTGTATTTCTTCATTCCCTTGCAACGCTTATTCATTATGACAATCCTGAGTGGCGGATTATATCAAATATACTGGTTTTACAAACAGTGGAGCTACTGGGCGTTTAAGCACAAACAAAGTCACCGTTCCTTTGACAGGGAGGCTGGTTGGTTGTTTTTTCCCTTGAGATTATTCGAAAAGATTGAAACTGATAAAGAGCTGAACGCAGTAGCCAGATCAGATTTTAACGGCACAATGCAGTTCTGGTTGTGGCTTTTGATTGGTGGAGCGCTGGGCGGGCTTCAATTTGCCGCAAGCAGAGTTGGAATTCTATATTACTTGTTGGCAATTATCGGATGGACTGCCGGCATATTCTTCCTGATTCCAATTCAGCGCTACATCAACCGGGTTAATGAAAAGCTGGGAAACACTTACGATAAACTTGGGTTTGGACATTACGCCTGCATTGCCGCAGGAATAGCACTAATGGTTTATACTTTCAGTTTAGGGCAGATATGGAGACTGTTTCAGGCTTAGATAGTTTATTTTTGTAAGCATTATCATCGCTGTCTTCATCAATCGCAGTAAAGAATGAGATTAACAGGACGGTTTGCAAAGCTGCTCCCAAAGCACTGCCAATCAGGGCTGCCCGTCTGTTTATCAAAACTGCCCGTTTAGAAAAACCTTCCTTATAAGCCTTCCTGCTGTAATCGCCGGGAATTGCCACAGGCCAGGAGCGTCCTGCCGCTGCTGCAGACAGATAAATGAGTCCTGCTCCGGCAAAATTGAGAGCAAGCCCGCTGAGAAAACCGGTTACACCCCATTCCACGCCATCGACTTCTGTATCGGCAGCTTTCATTCCCGCCAGGAAGGATTCCTCATAAGGCAGCCGGATAGGGATTGAATTCAATGAGTCAGCGGTTTTTGATGAGGTTTGGTAAGCAGGCAGGGGTGGTCTGGCGACGTCAATCTCCAGTCCAAAATTATCAGTAGAGGCAAACAACTCAACGGGAATGGTGGCAGAATCGGTCAGTCGGTCAACAGTCTGGCAGCAGATGGTAAAAACGCAATTTAGCAGGACAATGGTTAGGATAACCGTCTTCATAACAGCCTTCTCATACTTTGTTTGAACTCATAATAAGCCCGTTATACTGCTGTCAAGCAATTAGTTAATTGTTCCTTTCAAAAATCCCTGCCGGACGGATTCATCAAACTTCTCAATGGCATAACGCAACATGGTGCGGGGCATGGTTTTGTAATGCTTTTTCAGAAAATCATACTCGGTCTGATAGTCTCTGTTGCCAATTTCTCTGAGCATCCAGCCCACCGCTTTATGGATAAGGTCATGCTTGTGATTGAGCAGTTTTTCAGCTAAGATTAGAGTTGTTTTGTATTGCCCTTTTTTGATGAAATGGAAAGTGGTGAGCACGGCAATACGCTGATTCCAAAGATGGTTTTCGTCTGCCAGTTTTGTCAAGAAGTCGTGGGGTTTATTCAAAAACCAGGGTCCCAGAATATAGTGCGCGCTGCTGTCCACCAAATCCCAGTTGTTGACATAATCCATGTGGCTGAGATAGATATTTACGATGGCTTCCTGTTCGGCATTGTCTTTACTTTTTTGGAATCGCAGAACCAGCATCATTAATGTGGTCAGACGTATTTCGTGGAATGGATTTTCCAGAAGCTTTGCCAGTTCATCCGGGGTAAGTTGTTTGTAAAATGCTGTGGACACGGCTCTTTGTTCCGGCACGGATATGCTCAGAAACTTGTCCCCTTCTCCATACCCACCCGGATAAGCCTGATAGAATTTTGCTTTACCTGCCACCTGACCGGGATTACCCAGCGACTCCATTTTCTGCAGGAAATCTTTGACGTGTTTGGACATATCTACTTCCTCGTGCTAATGCAAACTTAAACTAAAAAAGCAACCGACCATTACGACCGGTTGCTTTCTATATTAATCACGCAACGGAACTTTTTGAAGCGCCGGCGTGATATAAGAGTAAGACCTGTTTATCTGATAACGAGCTTGCGACTTTGGACTGTGTTTCCGGCGGTAAGTTTATAGAAATACATACCGGTTGGAAGCAGGTTGCCATTGTCATCTTTTCTGTCGAAAGTTACATTGTGCAGTTGAGCGCTCATCTTGCTGTTAAGCAAAGTGCGGACTTTCTGACCCTTAAGGTTGAAAATCTGAATTTGGACAGGCTGAACGCTTTTCAAATTGAAGGCAATCTCAGTTGTTCCAACGAAAGGATTGGGATAGTTGCCAATCAGCTTGGCATCGGGAAGAACCACATAGTCCTGATTCCCGGTAGTTATCATATCCTGGTCATTGCGAGGATTGATACCATACAGGTTGAAAGAATAGTCCACGATACCGCGAATCTCATCCCAATATGTGCCAACTGTAATACCTGAGAAGGTGTGACCATATTGATAATTGGCATCATCCACCTGACCGGGACCGCTGCCGTCTGTTACATAGAATTCCTGATGACTATCAGGAGATGAGGTTGCTGTTACATTTTGAATTTTGCAAAATGCGCTTTCCCACATTTCTGCATTGGCAGGAACGCCAGGATTTGATAATACACTGGTTGCAATCAAAGCAGGCGCAGGAACCTGGTTGCCATTGCTGACGATTTGGACTGTTGTGCCGGTTCCGCCCAATTCGGTGAAACCATAATACTCAGTTATCGGTCCGGTGCAGTTTACTAAGTCACCAACTGCCACTCCGGTGCCAAAACGATAAATGTACAGACCGCTCCAGGGACCGCCACTGGGGTCTGTGATGAAGAACTTGGGGTCAGGATAAGTGGCACTGGTGCCATATCCTACGGCAGATACAATACCTGTTACAGTCGGAGATTGTCCGGTATAAGGAGATGGATATGTTCCATCTGCACCCGGTGTTTCCGTGTACTGAATATCATAGCAGGTTACTGCAAATGCCAGTCCCAAACTAATAACCATTAGACTAATTAAAGCAAAGCGTTTCATATTACTTTCCTCCCTATTTTTTACATTTTGGTTCAACGCCATTATTTTAGGTTCAAGAAACATGACAATCTTTTTTTTTTAAAGAGAGCAAATAACTTCCACTCAGAATTAAAATATCGGGATTGGCTTATTCTTTGCAATACAAAGTATCCTTAACTTTGAATAACTGCTGCGCAACGGATGGAAGCACTTTATCCGGTTGAGGAGCTATATTTTATATATTAACGTTTAGGAGATGTTATGCCCAAAAACCCCTTATTAGAACACGAGAATAGCCATAGGCTGAAAGCCGTTCCATTCCCTTCAATCAAGACCGAGCACTACATGCCGGCAATTGTAGCATCCATAGCAATAGCTAAGGAAAACTTCGCAAAAATGCGTAATAACAAAGCGGCACCTACTTTTGAGAATACTATTCTCGAGTTGGAATTTGCCGGGGAACAGCTTGATTATGTATCTGAGATTTATTTTAATCTGCACAGTGCTGAATCTGATGCAGAATTTAAAGCATTAGCACAACAAATCTCACCCCTGCTGTCCGAATTCAGCAGCTCAATCATGACTGACGCAGTCTTTTTTGAAAGAGTAAAAACGGTGTATGAACAGGAATGTAAGAACAAGGAAAAGCCAATCCCGAATTTTACGAACAAGGCTCAAATGCAGGTCTGTGAGAGATACCGGTTAACTGAGAAAGTTTACAAGAACTTTAGCAGAAACGGTGCCCTCTTAGATTCGGAAGCCAAACAAAAGCTTACAGAGTTAGACATGGAACTCAGTAAACTCAGCCCGAAGTTTTCGGATAATGTAATGGATGCCACCAATGCTTATGAGATGCATTTGACAAAAGAGTCTGAAGTCGAAGGCATTCCTGAATCAGCTTTGCAAGCAGCAGCATACCTTGCCAAACAAAAAGGCAAAGCCGGCGGGTGGCTGTTTAATCTGCAGATGCCCAATCTGATCCCTGTTTTGACTTATTGCAAAAACCGCACAATCCGTGAAACCATCCAAAAAGCCTATGGTTCCCGTGCTTTCAACAATGAATTTGATAATCAGGGTAATATCAGGCGCACTCTTGAATTACGCTTTGAAAGAGCCAGACTGCTTGGTTACAAGACGCATGCGCACTATGTTCTGGAAGAAAGAATGGCAGTCAGCCCTGAAGCAGCTATTGATTTTCTGGAAACAATCTTTACCACTGCATGTCCTGCTGCCAAAGCGGAACTGGAAGAGATAAAAGCTTTTGCCAAAGAAACTGATGGAATCACAGACTTTATGCCATGGGACTACAATTATTACAGCACGAAGCTCAAGGAAAAGAAATACCAATTTGACCCTGAACAGCTCAGACCCTGGTTTAAGCTGGAGAATGTGATTGAAGGTCTGTTCCTTTTAGCTAGTAAAATTTATGGAATCAAACTTAAGCAGGTTACAGATGTCCCTGTTTATCACAAAGATGTTACCACCTGGGAAGTTCATGATGAGGATGGCAGCTACCTTGGATTGCTATATTTGGATATGTTCCCGCGTGAAACCAAACGCAGTGGAGCCTGGATGAGCTCTTTTCAGGGGCAGGGCTTGCACAGCGACGGCATGAGACGTCCTTTTGTGGTTAATGTAACTTCCCTCACTCCTTCCACTGAACAACTGCCCTCTTTACTGAGACTGGATGAAGTGCGTACCGTTTTTCATGAATTTGGTCATGGACTGCATTGTCTGCTGTCTGACTGTCATTATAAGTCTTTGGCCGGTCCAAACGTGCTTTGGGACTTCGTCGAATTGCCTTCACAAATCATGGAGAACTGGCTAATGGAAAAAGAAGCTCTGAACCTATTTGCCAAGCATTACCAGACCGGTGAATTGCTTCCTGATGAACTGCTGGATAAAGTATTGGCTTCCCGCAATTTCTGCGCCGGCAATGCCAATCTTTCACAATTGCGTTATTCCATGCTTGACCTTGCCTGGCATTTGGTTGACCCGTCTGAGATTACGGATATTGATGCCTTTGAGAAAAAGACCGTGGAGCGTTTTGCTCTTATGCCGAGTTCGCCCAACACCAGCATTTCCTGCAGTTTCTCTCACATCTTTGCGGGTGGATATTCAGCCGGTTACTATTCCTACAAGTGGGCAGAAGCCCTCGAAGCAGATGCCTGGTCACTAATCAAAGAGAAAGGCATCTTCAATCATGAAGCAACCTATGCCTTCCGCAACATCATATTATCAAAAGGCAATGCAGTGCATCCCATGGATTTGTTTGTTGCCTTCCGAGGACGCAAGCCAGACCCGGATGCTCTGCTGAAGAGAGATGGTTTGATTTAATACTATTGCTGTCATTCCCACCATAGAGTAACAGGACGCTATTATATAACACTGCACGGGAGTGCCTTGCATCAGACTCATTACATATTGAGTCCGTCAGGACGCAGGCTGTTGACAAAGTCATGCGCATTCACATAGTCCCATCGGGACGGCATTTTAGTTAGAAAAGACACCTGCAACCTAGTATGAGTCCCATCGGGACGGCATATATCTGGATTGTTTATATCCTTTTATGGCTATAAGATGCAATGTGTCATCCCTACGGGATTCGACGTTCGTGAGGATGCTTTTTTCTATTTGAAATACCGTGCCGATGGCACTCGATTGTGAAAGCCGGGTTCGTCAACAGCCTGAGTCCGTCAGGACGAGATTAGATAGCCCAGCAATTTGATTGCTGGGGACACAAGACGAAAACGCATCAAGTCCGCCAGGACGATATTGTATAACACGGCACGTGAGTGCCGTGCAAGAGCAGAAAAACAAACAAAGTCCGGTAGGACGACACACCTCAACATTCAAATATAGTGCCGTCCTGTTACTCTATTAAAAGTCAATAGAAATCTAGTTGACATGTTTATGCATTTCTACTATTTTGTTTTTGAAGAAAGGTTGGAAGGAGCAGTTAACGACCGGTTTGAACTTCGAGTTCGTGTGA
>Ga0247841_10006789_pt1 | contig 17389 bp, 16 predicted proteins | sample LaCruzMarch2015__2_FD_192410 | JGI IMG/M metagenome (GOLD analysis project Ga0247841, IMG submission 192410) | Freshwater microbial communities from meromictic Lake La Cruz, Castile-La Mancha, Spain - LaCruzMarch2015_18m | ecosystem: Environmental > Aquatic > Freshwater > Lake | place: Spain... | reverse complement strand
TAACATCTCTCAAGAAAGAACCGGTCGATCTTATGCTGGCAAAATCCCGGGCCGAAGTCATCGGCTGCCATCCGCTTTTTGGGCCGGGCGTTGATGATCCCACCGGAGAAAACGTTGTTTTATGCCCCGCCAGAGGGCAGAAGTGGCTTGGCTGGCTGAGAACTGTTATGGAAAAGAACGGATTGGTGGTCACGGAAGAAACTCCGGAAGAGCATGATAAAATTATGGCGATAGTTCAGGTACTCAATCATCTCAATACAATTTCTATGGGAATGACACTTACGCAGACGGGGGTATCTCTGGAAAAAATCAGTAAATACACAACGCCTGTATTTCAAACTAAACTTGGGATCATCAAAAAAGTCTTTACGGAGAGTCCCGGGCTTTACGCGGATATCATTGCTAATAATCCAGATACAGATAAGATATTAAATTTATATGAAAAAAGTATTGCCGATATACGAAAGCTTTTAAACCCCGGTGAAACAGCTCAATTAAAAGATGCTCTGGTACAGGCTGGTAAAAAACTATTTTAAAAATCAGGAGGTAACCTCTTGGAAGAAAAAATAAATAAAGTAGCTCAAATGATCGATAAGGCCGGAAGAATTGTCATCTTTACCGGCGCGGGTGTGAGTACGGAATCGGGCATTCCTGATTTTCGCAGTCCGGGCGGGCTTTGGAGCAAATTTGATCCGGATGATTTTACAATTGACAAATTTCTGAGCTCCGCGCAGACGCGAAAAAAAATGTGGAAGCTCCTTCTGGAAGGCGGGTTGATGGCTGATGCCGCACCCAATGCCGCGCATCTGGCCATAGCCGAACTGGAAAAGATCGGAAAGCTGAGTTGTGTAATTACACAGAATGTTGATAATTTGCACCAGAAGGCCGGAAACGATCAGGCGCGCGTCCATGAATTGCATGGCAACATGCAATGGCTTATTTGCCTTGAGTGCGGGCAAAAATATCCCCTGGAACTTTTAACAAAAAATATACCATCTGTTGATTATGTACCGGACTGTAAGAAATGCGGCGGTGTCCTGAAACCGGATGTTATTTTTTTTGGCGAAGCATTACCTCCAAATGTTTTAGCGATAGCAACTCATGAATCGCAGGAATGTGATTTGTTTATTGTCATCGGCTCGTCGCTGGTGGTTTACCCCGCAGCTAATATGCCTCTTTACGCAAAGCGAGCCGGTGCGGGGATAGTTATCATTAACCTGAGTGAGACCCAGCAGGATGATATTGCCGACGTGATTATTGATCACTCCGCAGGTGTTACAATGACAAAAATTATGGAAAGACTAAAGGCGTGAAGCGCAGAAATACGTGAAACGTGAAGCGTGAATAGTGAAGTGTGAAGCGTAAAAAACTAAATACGAGATACATTTCACGAGATACGAAATACGAGATGCTAAATATGTGTTTAATTCTTTTTGCTTATAAAGTTCATCCATCCTATAATTTAATTTTAGCCGCTAATCGCGACGAGTTTTATGAGCGTCCTTCAGCTTCCGCTGATTTCTGGGAAGATGCTCCGCAAGTGCTGGCTGGCCGGGATTTAAAAGAGGGCGGTACCTGGATGGGGATTGATCGCAGCGGAAGATTTGCTGCTATTACAAATTATCGAGATCCTGCTTCCTTAAAAAATAATGCTCCGTCACGCGGGGGGCTTGTCAGTTCTTATCTTTGCGGCAATCAAAGCGCCGATGACTATTTAGAAAAAATATCACGGCAAGCTCAACTTTATAATGGCTATAATTTGATTGCAGGAGATCGTCGTGAACTGTTTGCATATTCCAATCGCGGGGAAAAGCAAAAACTCAATCCCGGGATTTACGGGCTGAGCAATCATCTGCTCAATACTCCCTGGCCTAAAGTATCCCGTGGTAAAAAGCTGCTGAAAGCCACGCTTACTAAAAAAGGCGCTGAATTAGAAGATGCATTATTTGCTGTACTTGCGGATCGTAAAATCCCCAAGGACAGTAAATTGCCGGATACAGGAATAGGCCTGGAATGGGAACGGGTATTGTCTTCGATATTTATCGCCAGCCCCATTTACGGCACACGTTCTTCGACAATTCTGCTAATCGGTAAAAACGGACGCGTAAAATTTGTGGAAAAAGTTTTTGATGGTAAGCCCCAAGAGTGGGTGACCAGCAGGTTTTCCTACTTGAGAGAAAGGAGTATAGAATGAAAGTAGTTTATTCCGAAGAGTATAAAGAGGTTTATTCATCTGATCCAGCCTCAAGTCCCGGAAGGATTGAAGCCGTTGAGTTTGCGCTTGCAGGAAAAGTTGATTATATTGAACCGCAGGAGGCAGATGAAAAAGATATCGCACATGTCCATACCAACCGGCATATAGACGAAATCAAGCGCGAAGGCGTTTATGATATCGCGGCGCTGGCGGCAGGCGGCGCAATCAAAGCGGCGCAAATCGCACTTACCGAACCATGCTTTGCCGTGATTCGTCCGCCAGGCCATCATGCCTCCGCAGATAGCGCCTGGGGATTTTGCTATTTTAACAATATGGCGATAGCGCTGGAAAAACTTAAACGCGAGCATAAAATTAAAAAAGCATTTCTTCTGGATTTTGATCTGCACGTTGGTGACGGCAACGTCAATATTCTGGGCGGCAAGGGTTATGTGACTATTCTGAATCCTTCAGGCCAGAGCCGCAATGATTACTTAAAAATTGTTGAAAACAGTCTGGAAAAAACAGATGCCGATATGATTGCCGTATCTGCCGGGTTTGATTATCATGAAAACGATTGGGGCGGCCTTTTAAAAACGGAAGACTACAAATATATGGGCAAACTGGTGCGCGAAACAGCACGGCGCAACAAAGGCGGCTGTTTCGGCATTTTAGAAGGCGGCTACAACCACACAGTTCTGGGCAAAAATGTTCTGGCATTCATTGAAGGGCTGGAAGAAAAATAATACCATCTTGCTTTTTTCGGCTAACTTTGTTGGCTGCGTCGTCGGTGTCCTCAGCGTATAACCTGAAGGTCAAGCGTGTACAATACGCCTGCGGTGCCTCCTCCTTGCCACCGCTAACGCGGGATAATTCGTCTTGCCAATTTCACGTTTTTGAAATTGGAGCCTCATTACCGCCTCGTTATTGTTGAAACTCCAATTACGAAAGCGAAGTAACTTGAAGGTCATCTGCGACGCGGCGAAACTGGTAAGTTGAACAATCCCGCAAGGCGGAGGGTATCATACCCGTGATCCTTTGAAATCGAAATGGTATTAGATTTATTATTTACTTCCTAGCGCTTCTTTTATTTTAGCTCTGTTTCTGATTGCCCCTTCCACCCGGTTGAGGGCAAGGGTGATGTCTTCTTCCGGTTTGCCCAGCATTTTATCGGCCTGTTTGTAGAGACCAATGGCCGCGTCAAGGTCGCCTCTGCTTTCGGCGCAGACGCCAAGATTGTAAAGCAACACATAAGAATTGGGAGCGATAATGCGTGCCTCGCCCCATAATTCGCAGGCGCTATCCATTCTGCCTTTGTCCGCGTATTCTATGCCGCGCTTGAGTTTGTCTTTAGCCTCCTTTGATTCAATTCCATCAGTAGAATCCATCAGTTTGATTTCCAGAGTGACATAGTAAGGCGCGATATCACGCCGGAATTCATTTTTTACTGATTCTCTTACTTTTCCCAAAAGAACTAACTCGCTTTGCGCTGGCCGTGTATCTTCACAACCGGAAGAATCGGCCATCGAGGAAAGATCGCGTGCATAAATAATTCTGCCGGTGGCGACTTCAACAAGTTTTGGGGAAACGGCAAAGTTTGCCACTCTCTTCATGCAATTGACTGTATATCTGTTCCAGGAAATACAGGAACCCTGATATTCACGTCCTTCTTTATCACGTTTCTTTTCATAACGGGTGCAGGTCTGCCGGTCTTCGCGATAGGGGCTGTCATCATATTTGTTCTGGGTGACAATGCCTGTATAAATGCCCTGTGCGCCGATAAGTTTACCCAGCTTTACCGCGGTTTTCTGATCGACAAGGCCGCTTTGGGAAAGTTGCATTTCGCTGATGGTCTTGTCAATTGAGGCGCGGTCAACAAGCGTAAAGTAACGTTTGTCATCAATGCCGATACCGGCTAAAACCCCTTCGAGTTCCGCTGCAAATGCTTTGCCTCCATGACCTTGGAACGGCAAGACGGCAATGGCCTTGGTTAATGACGCTTCGTGATATTGCGCCGGTTGAAGCATATTGACTTTGATTTTAGTAGCGCAGCCTGTTAGCAGAAAAAAGCCGGCACAGGTAAGCAAAACAAAAAAAGTAAAACGATTAATTCCTCCGTGTAAAGTTTGCATTTTCTTCCTCCATTTAGTTATTGATAAAATTAAATCACCTTATTTCCGGGGATCCAAAACAAGAGAATAAGGCGAGAAATTAGTGACCTTATAATTCCCTTTTTGGTTTATACTGTTGGCCAGATAGAGCGTGTTTTCCGGATAGCTGACAACAAAATCTCCCATCTGTTTTTCTTCAACTTCGGATACCCAAATAATGCTTTGCAACATCTGCTTTATGGCCAGGACAGTATCCACGTCGTTTACACCATTAACTTTAATGCTCACTTTTTTCGAATTTAGTTTTATATACGTACCGACTTTGTCCAGAATTGTTGGTGTCAGGGATGATGCCAGTTCCGTCATTGCTTCGGCGGTCGCGTCTTCCACATTATTGGCCAGCCCTTTGGCCTGTTCGACACCGGTTGACAGTATTTCCATATTTCCCGATTTGTTCTTTGCAATGATCCGGTAATTCAGGCGGACAGTCACGTTATTAAACGGCATGGAAAGCCCGTAACCGATATTTTCGCCTTTTTTCGTAGAAATTGTGTAATCAACTTTACCAATGATAATCAGGTTGGATAAAAATTTATACATCATGCTGCGGACAGTCATGCTGTTGCCGCTGCGCACGGCATTTTCGATTACCTTGGCGTCAAGGGTGTTAGTGGGGGCGACATCAACAACCGTGTAGCTTTGTTCAGTAAGCTTACCGATTAGTGTTTCTGTCAGAATATTTGTTTCTTCAAATTCATCGCCGCTGCGGCCGGGTTTGCGCGCGGGAATAAAAATAGCGATGGAATTATTTAATCCCAACTGGGAAACGGCTTCCCTGGCGCCGGCCGGTTCCACGCAGGCGTTAATCTTGACACTAACACTATCCGCGGTGCTTTTTTGATCAATCACTTTAAAGCTTTTAATTACACCGCCCGCTTTTGTTTTAATAACATCTTCGACCAGGGTAAAGTTTTGCACAAAGCTTTGCGCTTTGATTTCTGTGCCGACTACTTGCTCAATTGCCGACCATTTGGCGCGGGCAGTAGCTTCGAGCTTGGCGGAAGGAATATCACTATTAATAATAGCGGCTTCCGCATCCGCATTGACGCATTTTTCCTGACTTTGGGCATCATTCATGCCCCAGCAAAGAATCACCGCCAGACAAAGCAAAAAAGAAATTTTCTTCATATTACCCCCTAGTTTTAGTTTCTCGAATTCTAAATACTGCCGAAAATAAAAATATGCTAGCATAATACCAAGTTGCTTTCAAACATTAAGATTTGAATTTTTGAAAGCTTACTTGGTATTATGCCCGGTGAATCAACCTTCTAATATTTGATAGCTACTTGGTATAAAGTTACGCAAGATTCAAATTATACCATTTCGCTTTCAAAGGATAACGACGCAGCCAACAAAGTTAGCCGAAGAAGGCGAAATGTTATTACTTGCCGATGCAAAAGCTTGCGAATATCTTCTCCAATATTTCATCATTAATTTTCCTGCCGGTGATTTCATCCAGATTATCTAATGCCTCCCGCAGGTCAAAAGCGGCAAATTCCGGTGACAGGCCTGTCACCATACTGTTTTTTGCCGCCGCAACATTCTCCAGGGATTTTTCCAGTGCCATTTTGTGGCGCATATTGGTAATCATGGCGCCGCCGGTATCGGTGCGATTTTCGCTGAGGCAGGAATCAACCAGCATATTTTTTAGTTCTTCCAGTCCGGTGCCGAATTTTGCAGAGATGTGAATAATCTTGGCATCTTGCGTAAGCAAACCGGCAATTGTCCCTGTTTCCCATGTATGTGGCAAATCTGTTTTGTTAATGGCAATCAGAATATCGTTTTTATTTTTTTGAATTACTTCTCTGTCCTCAAAGGTTATCGGTTTGCTGCCATCTAATAGTATAATTACAACATCGGCATTGGCCAGATTTTCCCAGACCAGCGCGATGCCTTCTTTTTCGATGGCGTCTTTTGGTTCTCTAATTCCGGCTGTATCAACAAGATTTACGGGAATGCCTTGAATAGTGATCATATCTGTAATCAAATCCCTGGTTGTCCCCGGTATATCGGTGACAATTGCTTTTTTCCTGCCGGTGAGCGCGTTAAGTAAACTGGATTTACCGACATTGGGCTTGCCGGTAATAACAACGCTTAAACCTTCAGTATATATCTTTGCCGAGCTGTATGTTGCCAGAAGTGATTGCAGGCGCAAGGTTGCCAGATCAATTTGCGGAGATTGAGGAATGTCTGAAGTAGTTACATCATCGGTAAAATCTATCGTTGCTTCGATTATCGCCAGCGCTTCAATCAAAAGAGTCCTGATGTTGTCAATTTCTTTGGTAAGCGCACCTTTTAGCTGGGCGAGCCCTATGGCACAGGCTTTGGTGGATTTGGCCGCGATCATGGAGGCGAGAGCTTCCGCTTGCGATAAATCGATCCGGTTATTGAAAAAAGCGCGCTGTGAAAATTCACCGGGCCGGGCAAGGCGGCAACCAAGCTCAATCAACTCTTCAAGAATTGCTTTCATTATCAACGGGTTTCCGTGGCAGTTTATTTCCAGAACATCTTCGCCGGTGAAGGAATGCGGACTTTTCATAAAAGATACTAAAGCTTCATCGAGGATGGTTTTGCCACCTGCCGAGATAATATCGCCATGATATAAATGGTGGCTTTCCCAGGGGCAATTTTTATGTGCAGGTTGAAAAATGAGGCGGCCAATTTCAAGAGCTTGCGTGCCGCTCAATCGAATTATTCCCACTCCTGCCGTACCGAAAGGTGTGGCAATTGCTGTGATGGTGTCTTGAAGAAGCACGGTTGACAGTTGGGCACTTCCCCTTTAGAATAGATTTGGCAGATCGGTTTGAAAACTACTGCCGGTTTTTTGCTCTTGAGTTACTTTTGCCTTTTCTGGCGGGAAGAACGACGATCTTCCTGTACTCGCCCTCACCGCGGCTTTTGGTTATCAGAGATTCATCTTCCTGCAATGCCAGATGGATAATGCGCCGGTCATGAGCGTTCATATGGGCAAGAGATACCGGCTTTTGGGTACTTTTCACTTTTGCTTTGATTCTTTGCGCCATTTCCAGCAGAGATTCTTCTCTTCTTTTCCGGTAAGTTTCTGAATCTACGGAAATCATTTTACGGGTATTATCGGATTTGTTGATAGCTTTGTTTAATATATATTGAAGGGCATCGAGGTTTTGTCCTCGTCTGCCGATAAGCAATCCGCTTTCATCTCCTTCAATGGTGAGAATTATTTTTTCCGGTGTTTCATTTACACTCACCTGACAATCAAAAGACATTCTGCTTAAAATACCGGACAATAATTCTTTGGTTTGAGACAACATCGCGGGTGTTGTCTCATGAATAAAATTGGAGACAGAAACTGCCGGAGTTGCAATTACTATGCGGGCTTCCTGGTCAGGCAGAGACTGCGGCTCAGTCTGCGGTTCGGGCCGCGGTTCTATTTTTATTCTGTACTCACTTTTTGGTTGTGGATCATCGGTTAAATTGAAATCCATATCAAAGGATAGCAGGGAAGCTTTAATTTTTGCTTTTTTGGAAAACACACCCAAAAAACCACCGGTACTTTCGGAAATTATTTCAATATTTAATTTTTCTCGAGGCACACCGAAATCCCGGCATGCTTTTTCAATGGCATCGTCAATAGATTTATCTTCTATTTCTAATGTTTTCGCGCTCATTTTTCAACCCCGGATGAGTTAGGTCAATTTCTTGTTTATATAATATTGCTGGCCGATACTTAAGACATTATTTAATAACCAGTAAATGACCAGCCCTGCCGGAAAATTTAAAAAGATAAACGTGAACACGACAGGCATCAGCAGCATTATCTTGGCCTGCATTGGGTCACCTACAGTGGGGGTCATTTTCTGTTGAATGAATTGCGTCGCGCCCATGATAATCGGCGTAATGTAATAAGGGTCCTTTGCCGACAAATCCTGAATCCACCAGAAAAAAGGTGAGTGGCGCAGTTCAATGGCGTAAAGGAGCGTATTGTACAGGCCAATAAAAACAGGGATCTGAATTAATATCGGCAGGCAACCGCTCATCGGATTAACTTTATGACTTTTATACAGGGCCATTGTTTCCTGGCCGATTTTATTTTTGTCATTTTTATATTTTTCTTTCAGCTCTTCTATCTTGGGCTGAAGTTTTTGCATTTCCTTCATCGACCGATAGCTGATATTGCCCAGTGGCCAGAAGATAAGTTTGATCAGAATTGTCAGGATAATAATGGCAACCCCATAGTTACTCAAATACTGATGCAGAAATTTGACGAAAAACAGCAAGGCAATGGAAAGCCATTTCAATCCCGGTATGAATGAATCAAACTCAATGGCTTCTTCCAGCGATATTCCCTGCTTCTTGAGGAGAGTGTAATCCTTCGGGCCGATGAAAAGTGCGTAACTGAACAACCCGGACTGATCCGGCGGGATGATACTTTTGGTTCGCTTCAGATCGATTGCGACCATGTTGTTACTGTCTTTGGACATGTTGATGCTGGTGAGCGACGGGTCTTGCGGTATAATTGTCGCCATAAAATATTTTTTCTCAAATCCACCCCAGGAAACATCTGGGCCAAAACTAGTATCAGCGGCCATATCCGAGACTTTCGTGCGCTTGATGGACTTGGACACGTAGGTAACAGGCCCTTCATGGCTGTAACTGTCTTCTTCCTGCTTGGGATCCACATATTGATACCAGCTAAGATGCGGTATCTGGGTCATCGGTGTGTTCGTGAGGTTGGTTACTTTTACGTCCAACTCGATTGAAAAATTATCGGGATTGAAAGTAAAAATCTTTTCAACTTTAATCTTGCCGCTAAAAATCCGGGAAAACACTAAACGCTGTTTTTCTTTAGAGCTTTGCAAATCCAGTTTGGATACATCAGCATTGTAAACGGAATCGGCAGTAATCTCCGCGGCGGATTCCGGAAAGGTAATAGCCAGTGGATAAGGCATGGACTCATTAACCGTGACAACTTCGATGAGTTCCTTATTTTTTTCTTTCGGCGGCAGTTTTTGTCCGGTGAAGAATTTTTTTATTTTTGGATAAATATCATCCGTACATTCAGTGCATTCTTTTTGATACCCTTTGAGTTGAAACGATTTCAGGGCAGCGCCTTTGGTGGAAAATATTGCCGTGTAATTTTCAGTTTCCACCTTGATATCTTTCGGCGCGGCTTCATTTTTTGAGGCGATCATTTTCACTGCGGACTTTGGCGTTGCCGCTGTTGCCTGTGTCGCGGTCGGTTTTGCAGCGATATCAATGCTTGCCTGCTTTGATTCCTGAACGGGAGCGGTCTGTTTTGGTGGTGTCGGGGCAAAAAACATCTGGTATGCCATAAGAACACCGAGTGACAGGACTACGGCAAGAATGGTCTTTTTATCCATGGAAAAACCTCCAATTTCATTTTTACTTGACAGGATCGTAACCGCCCGGATGCAGCGGGTGGCAGCGCATAATTCTTCTTATGCCCATTAATGAACCTTTCAGCGGTCCATAGAGCTTAATCGACAAAATTGCATATTCAGAGCATGAAGGGAAAAAACGGCAACACGGGGCAAAAAAGAAAGGCGATACGCATATTTGGTATGAACGAACTATAAAAACAAAAAGTTTTACCAAAAATTTGCTGAACATAAATTATATTATGGCTTTCCGCGTTAAAAGTTCCGTCAATTCTCCGCATGCTTCCTGATATTTAAGGGATGGCATATTTCTCTTCGCCATGACCACAACATCATACCCGGCGGGAAATAAGCACTTGTTAAGGCGGAAAAATTCTCTGATCAGGCGTTTAATTCTATTGCGTTTTACGGCATTACCCGCTTTCTTTGTTACCGTTATCCCCAGCCTTCCAGCTTCCTTGTCGTTTATGCATGTGATAGTTGTAAAGTGTCGCGAACTTCTCCACACCCCCTGCGCGTAAATGGCTCTATATCTGCTGTGTTTAGTTATCCTTTCCAGTTTCCGGTAAGATTGATCTTCCATGCATACCGACCATCCTCTAAGGCGCTAAAATCACGCAATTATACTGCTAAACGTTTTCTGCCCTTGGCTCTTCTGCGGCTCAAAACCTGTCTACCGGATTTAGAAGCCATCCGGACAAGAAAGCCATGTGTTCTTTTTCTTTTGGTATTTGTCTTGTTAGTCAAAGTCTTTTTCATAGTTAACCCTCTAAAAGTAATAAGGACATGCGTAAACCATAGTAGTCTCTATTTGTCAAGATTAAATTGATAGCTGGCGTATCATCGACGATCAAAGCGGTCGGTTTCTCTATCATGATGCTACCTGTATCAGCTATTGCCGCCTCTTTTCGTTTCTAAGCGATTACGTATCGTAAGACGAATGAATTTGAACACATCGCTATTGTTTTGCATGTTTTGCCAGATCGTGATCCGTATCCTCGTATTGTTTGGCAATCGTTTTGAAATCCTCGGCTCATGGAAACTAATTATTTCTTAGTAGATAATCCATTGCCTGTTTCTTTGTCGATAATGAGCTGTGCTTTTACTCTGCCGACCGGAGTGTCAATTTCAGTTTCAAATGTTTTTTTCATGCGATCTCCTCCATAATTCATCATCGGTTATTACTATGGTTTTTTTCTAATTCTCTTTTTATATTGACGTTTATGTTTCCGCACGCTTTTCTTTCAGATAGGCTTCCACCTTAGGGTATATCTTGTCCACATTGCAGAATGCAAAAACAAATAAAAGTAAAGCAAGTATGGCAAGTGGCATATAAAGATATATCATTTTTGCCGCCAAAATACCTTTCTCCGTAACTACAGCGTTCGCTTGATATCCACCCCATGCCAGAGTCCAGCCGATAAGAGCGGCACCCAATCCTGTTCCAACCTGCAAACCAAAGTTAGTGGAACTGAAAATCAAACCGTCGGAACGCACGCCCGTTTTCCATTCCCCGTAGTCGACAATATCAGCGACGACCGTGAACAGATCACCAAGCGCCCCTCCCATCGCCAAACCTTTAAAGAAGGAAGTTACAAGCAGAATCGGCACATTGGTCGGAGCAAAGATCATTGGAACAATCATCACTGCAAAAAGTGCCAAGCTGAACATCATAATTTTCCATTTGCCAAACTTTTTTACAAACGTCGTGAATAGCGCTAATGAGATCAGTACACCCGGAAGAAGTGCTAACTGTGTGAGGCCAAAAATGCCCATATCCCCCATCACATCGCGCGTATAATAAACACCAGCTCCGGTAAAAAGTGCATTTAGGATGTAAAAAAGCATATAAAAAATTGTTATGGGTAAAAAATATTTATTTATAAACATCACCTTAATACTGGTTATTAGCGGAATCTTCTTTTCATCTTTATTTGCCTTGTGCCGTTCTTTCGTTCCAAACGAACACACAAGTAACAATACCATCGCAAGCACGCCATAAATTATAGATATTTTTCCAAAACTCATTTTTTTGAGTAGAATAGGAGTAATAATGCCTATTAGAGCCATTGTAGGAACAACACAAATAAATCGAACTGCACTCAGACTCGCCTTTTCTTGATTGTTAATAGTTATCAGCGAAATAAGTGTATTATAGGAGACATTAGCCATCGTATAAACAATTGTTGTCAAAAAGAAATATGTGAGATAAGCATAAATAAGTTTACCGCTGTCATCATAGTTTTGCGGTACATTAAACATCAGTACCATCGCAACCATCATAAAAGGAGCCGAAATCGCTATCCATGGTCTTGTTTTACCCATACGGAATTTTGTCTTATCGATGATATATCCCATCAGCAGTGTGGCTAGGGCATCGACAAAACGCAGAACCAATATCATAGTTCCCACGGCTGCCGCAGCGATCCCCGCATAGTCTGTATAATACAAAATCAAAAATGCACCTATCGTAGTCCAAACAAAGTTACACCCAACGTCACCAAGAGCATACGCCATCTGTTCTCTAAATTTTACTTTATCATTTTCCATTCTTCTTCCTCCAATCTACCACATTATTAATTCAACTAAAATGTTTCACAGGGAAAGATTCGGCACAGGCGGATTTGGCAGCATCGATATCCGGGAACTCCCTTCCTGCGATCATCTGGCACATAAGATTGCCGAGTATAGTAGCTTCTGCGGGACCTGCAATTACTGGCATACTAATCGTTTTCGAAACTAGGTTATTCAGATAGTCATTCCGGCTGCCGCCGCCAACGATGTTCAGCGCAGTAAATTTTTTACCCATGATTTCTTCAAGTTCACGTATCGCTCTTGCATAATAAGCAGCAAGGCTTTGAAAGAAAACCTTCAGCACTTCACCGTTTGTTTGCGGCACCTGCTGGCCCGACTTGGAACAATCGTCTTTTATAGCTGCAAGCATGTCGGTTGCAAGCAGATACATAAGATTACTCATATCGATAACACTTTGGATGTTGTCGGCATTCTCCGCCATTTTGACAAGCTCGTCATAACGGATGTTCCCGCCAAGATTTGTCCTGATCATTTCGAGCATAAACATACCTACAATGTTTTTTGATAACCGGTAACATTTGGGATAAGCGCCCTCATTTGTGAATCCAGCCGCCATGGCCGAAGGTGTGTTTATCGGCTGCTCGCTGATAATTCCGATTATGCTCCATGTTCCGTTTGAGACCGATACACTGTCTTTGTCGGTAGAAGGCACCGCAAGGAATGCGCTGGCTGTATCATGGCTTGCCGGCAGAACGACGTCGCAGTCAAAGCCGACGCGCCTCTTCACAGATTCACAAAGTCTGCCCACGATTTCGCCCGGTGCATATAGTTTTGTGAAAATATCCGCCGGAAAGCCCATTCGTTCGATTGTTTCCATATCCCACGTCTGCGTTTTAGCATTGATGAGACCTGTTGTTACCGCGGTAGTATATTCTTCTTTGATAACACCTGTCAGCTTATAGTTGATAAAGGTTGATGTCATCAATAAGGATCCTGCCTTTTTTAATACTCCAGGATGCTGACTTTGTAGTGCCATAAGTTGATAGATCGTGTCGATGGGCAGGCGACCTATGCCGGTTCTCTGGTAGTAATCGGCATAGGGGATTATTCTGTCCGCTTCCAACATCATTCCGAAAAAGGCCATCTCATCACGATAGTCGGAAGCATTGCATAGTAACTCGCCTTCCTTATCAAGCAGCACATAGTCCGCCCCCCATGTATCAATCCCGATCATCTTTGGGATTTTTTCCTGCTGTTTGCACATCTCCATTCCTATAATAATATTTTCTACCAGAACATTGCAATCCCATGCCCATTTGTCGCCCTTTTGCTTACCATGAGTGACGAATCGGTATATCTCCTCCGTCATGATTTTATTGTTTTCGATATGGCCAAGCACGAGTCTGCCGCTGCTGGCGCCAAGGTCAACTGCAAGATAATAATCCATGTTATTCTCCTTTCACAAATTTATGGTGACTCAGCAACAACAATTATGTATTGCCATTTTTCCATGTCCGATGATCCTTTTCGGATTGATAATCAGAGTACGTACGTTTGCTGTTATATATGAGGAGTTTCTTATTCGTTTTGCCCACATCAAGAACCACTATACAATCATCTTATTTAAGCATAGTCACTCCATCTTTCCCAGTTGAGTTTTCCCTCCAGTCACAAACTAGGTTTGTGGCTTTTGTGAATCAGTTCCGACATCTACTATTATTTCCTGCTGCATTCTTCAAAAGATGCTTTCACCTCTTGATCTCTTATTAATGCACAAAGATCAGCAGTTGATTTGGCAATCGTACCAACCGGCAAGCCGGTTGATAGAGCTAAACAATATACATGAGCGACTTTTTCCAAAAGTTCCGCATGGAGAATTGCCTTATCAAGATTTTTACCCAAGGCCAGAATGCCATGGTTTTGAATAAGATAAGCATTGGCATTATTGGACAATTTCCCAGCCACGTTATTGGCAAGCTCCGGACTTCCCGAGAGCCCATAGGGAACGACCTCAATCATTGGGCCAAGGGCAAAAGCCACCTCATCAAAAAGAGCAGGTATCTGTGTATTGAGAACAGCAAAGACACTACCGTAAATTTGATGGGTATGTACGACGGCGTTAACATCCGGACGATTCTGATAAATAATGCTGTGCAGGCCTGCTTCCACGGACGGCTGAAGCCCGTTTCTTACATCGATCGCTGAGAGATCAAAGCCAACAATGCAAATATCGTCATCAGAAATCTCTTGATACTTGATGCTTGAAGGGGTAATGACCATGGATTCAGTATCATTAAGTCTTACTGAAACATTCCCTCCAGAACCCCTATATGAACCAAAATAGCCCCGTTCTGAAAGCCAGAGACTGGCCCCAAGCACATTTTTCTTATAGGTGATATAATTTTCCATAGACAATGAGCAACCTCCTCCTGATATAAGTTGAATTACCGTGATAAATTTAACTTCAACAAATTATCATGTCAAGAATTAAATTTACATCTGCCGATCGAAAAAATTCCATATTTCAGCTGAGCCGATTAGTCAAAGCACTTATAATACTGCTTATCAGCCAATGCCAGCATCTCACGATCACCATTGCTATCACCGTAGGCATAGATAATTTCAAAGTTTTTAAGGACATATTTCTCTTGGATTCGTTTGGCCTTTTCCTCCTTGAAGCAGTTATGGGTGGATAGGCCAATGTATGCACTGTCAAGGTCTACCCTCGTGGCTAGCAGATCGATTCCTAGGCCTGTGCACCAGTCTGAAAGCAGTATTTCAAGCGAACCTGTGACGACTGCCACAGTGTGACCCATATTTAGGTGCCAGCGAATTCTATTCAGTGCTTCCGGACGGATGATCGTCGGTACTACGGACTGGGCATAGTGTTGGGCCGCCTCGATAAACGCCTCTTTTTCCCAATCCCCGAAATAGTGCTTAATGACTGCCTGCTTGCCTTCATGATGCGTAATGCGTTTCAGATTGTAGGATATGTATGTGGGGATCAAATGTATGAATCCATAAAGAGCGCGGCGTTTGCCGCACGACTGGGAAATAAAATCCCAGGTTGTGTCCTTGGTTGATATGGTTCCATCAAAATCGAATAAGGCTAGGTGCATACTCTCCTCTCATTATGATAATATTATTTATCCTTACCAATACTCCAAACTTCAACGATTACTGGTTGTAACCTAACATAAAAATAAATATTTGAAAAATAAGACTTACGGGAAGCTGTCCGCAAAACATTGCTAGGTGATGAACTGTAATTTTGAACTGCTTAGCTGGCTATAAAATTACATATTCATTACAATCAGATCAATGATCTCCTGATTTGGTGGAATATCCGACATTGAATGACCGTAGTGTACAAACCGAACATTTCCAGATTTATCAATCAGCATCTGCGCGGGAAGCCTCCCCAACTTAAACAGCTTGACCTCCTGACCGTATAGCTTCAAAACATGATGCTCCGGATCGGGCAGGCCGATAAACGGCAAACTTTCCTTTGCCCAGTAGTCCCGGAAAGCTTCGGCTTTTTCAGGTCCGGCTACAATTATTTCCGTATCCAGTTTTACGAATTGCTGATAATCTTGGCGCAACTGCGCCATGTGCGTGCGGCAGAAAGGTCAAAAAAAACCACGGTTGAAAACTACTACTACATTTTTTTGGTTGGCAAAATCGACAAGCGATACACTCTTTCCATTAAAATCGTTCAGGGTAAAATTCGGTGCCGGAGTGTTTAGTTCGACTCTGGACATGACTGATCCCTCCTGAGTTTTGATGAGAACTTGCTCTCATTGGAAGTGACTATAGGGAAGCCTCTCTTGTATGTCAAGGCAATATTGCCACAAAAATATAAGCTATAATGCCGATACTTGTTATAGGGCGTTAATTGTGAGTATGAGTAAGAATATTGCTTATCATTGCCTGAACATTTGCATTCGAGTAGCATATGTAATTACGTTATGCTCTTATGTCATAAATAGCAAAATAAATGCACGTGAGGATACACAAAAAACGATCTGTCACTCACCTGTTTATCGGATTGTTTTTGAGAAAAATTTGCTACGCATTTAAGTTTAATTTGGCGTAATTTGGAAAGAAACGAAAAAAGAGTTTTCAGCGTAAACACCGAAAACCCTTAATTTCACTGGTGGGCCGTGGGGGATTTGAACCCCCGGCCAACGGATTAAAAGTACCGTTACCGTTGTAATAAAATCAAATACTTAAAGCCCCACGCTACGCATTTGCTACGCATTACTTAAAATTCAACTTCTGCATTTCCGTCTTTAAAATACCGTCTAACACCTTGGCATAAAGTTGTGTTGTGCTGATTTGGGAATGTCCCATAATTCGCTGGACAACCTCTAACGCTACGCCGTTTTTTAATAGATAAGTTGCGCAAGAGTGGCGTAAATCGTGGAGCCTATGGTTTACTATATCCGCTTCTTTTAACACCTCCTGAACCCAATGCGACACGGTATCAGGATGCCAATCAGGAAACACACGGCCTACATCTTTTTTATGTCGTGCCAGTGTGCGCTTGACCGGAACCAGCATAGGAATCGTCCGACTGCCTGTCTTTCCTGTTAAGGTCAATCTATCATTCTTGAAATCAACTTTCTGGTGTTCAAGGTTCAGGCTTTCCCGGCGGCGGCCCCCAGTCCAGAGGGTGACAAGACAGTAGTCTCCAAACTGCCTACTTCGTTTATATGCCTTCCGTAAGAAGTTCTTTATTTCATCCGGTTCCAGTATCCTTGAAAACAGTTCCGTTTCGGACTTCTTTAATCTTTTGTACATGGCTATTTTGGGAAGTTTTTTAAGGTATGTTTTTTCAAGCGCCCACTTAAAAGCAGTTTTCAAATGCCTCAAATAACCGTTGATTGTGATTTTAGAAACTTTCCTTGTAAGGCACACATTCTTGAATTGTTCAAAGTCAACAAGCGGCAAGAGTGTATTGCCGTTGACATCAAATAATAATTTTAATGATAGGTTGTCTTTTTTAATTGTCTCGCTGGATAAATCCTTAAGCCCTTCACGGTAGGCAATATAGACTTTGTGAAATTCCGACAGGGTGATTCTTGTAGCTTTGTCGAGATCGAATAGGCGTC